>Ga0255052_10000020_pt1 | contig 110676 bp, 100 predicted proteins | sample JV7_2_21_MG_FD_188632 | JGI IMG/M metagenome (GOLD analysis project Ga0255052, IMG submission 188632) | Seawater microbial communities from Jervis Inlet, British Columbia, Canada - JV7_2_21 | ecosystem: Environmental > Aquatic > Marine > Inlet | place: Canada: British Columbia | collected...
AATGACGTCACCGGCAAGCAAGCCACGTTGGGCAGCCGGACTGCCTTGTTCGACAGCGATGACCTCGACGCCACCGCTGCTGGTCGCGGAGTTCTCGGCAAATTCGGCGCCCATCAGCCCGGGGTGAATCTGCGAACCGATGCTCGCCGTTGCCTGCTGTTGGCCCAGCGCGGTTTTGGCGGTCAGCTTGTCATTGCCCCGTACGTACTCGATATCGACATTGTCGCCTGAACGCATCAGCCCGATCGTATTGCGCAGCTCGGCCGCGCCGGTGATCTTCTTGTCATTCACCTTGACGATGATGTCGTCGACCTGCAGCCCAGCCTGTTCGGCAGCGGAGCCCGGCTCGACGCGAGTGATCAGTGCGCCGCTCGTCACCGATGCGTCGAGCGCTTTCGCAACTTCGGCGTTGACCTGTGCAATCGAAACGCCAAGCAGGCCACGTCGAACCTCGCCGAAGTCGAGAATCTGGCGCATGATGGAGTTTGCGATTTCCGTCGGTACGGCAAAGCCGATGCCGACATTCCCGCCGGTTCGGCTGATGATCGCGGAGTTGATGCCGACCAGTTCGCCGCGCAGATTGACCAGTGCGCCGCCGGAATTGCCCGGATTGATCGACGCGTCGGTCTGAATGAAATCCTCGTAGCCGTCGCGGCTGATTCCGGTGCGGCCCAGCGCACTGACTATGCCCGAGGTGACCGTGTGGCCGAGGCCGAATGGGTTGCCGATGGCGAGGACGAAATCGCCGACGCGTACGCCTTCCGAATCGCCTATCGGCATGTCGGTAAGCCCTTTGGCGTCTACTTTGATTATCGCGATGTCCGTCGCGGCATCCGAGCCAACAACTTCGGCATCGAAAACCTGGCCGTCCATCGTCGAGATCTGAATTTCGTCGGCGTTTTGGACAACGTGGTGATTGGTAATGATATAGCCGTTATCGGCATCGACGATGACGCCTGAGCCGGCGCTCGCAACCTCGCGGCTAGTGCCACCACCGGAGCTGTCCGGCAGGCCGAAGAAGCGTCTAAAAGCGTCATCGCCAAAATGACCACGCATGTTGACGGTCTGGCTGACGCGAATATTGACGACGGCCGGAGACACTCTCTCGACCAGTGGCGCCAGGCTCGGCATTACCTGGTCGTTGACCATTGCCGGCAGCGCGCCCCAGGCGGTCGAACTCAATACCAACAGCAGGCCGACGGTGAAAAATCGGGTTTTCGTAATCATGTATTGCTTGCCTCGAGAATCTACGTGTCGCGCCATGATGCTGCGACAACGTGGCTGAATCGCCGGTGAACGATGAATTATAGGCCTAATGCGGTCGACACCGGCAAAACTGTTAAGTTCCGAACCGCTGCTATCCGCATGGCTCGCACCGGACCCGCATTCAAGGATGCCCGGGGGCGACAAAACGTCGCGCCCGGGCGATTCGGAGTTACGCAGCCTCGACTTCGATGCGCCGGGCCTGGACCTCGGGAAGTTTCGGTATCGTGACATCGAGGATACCGTTCTTGCACTGTGCCTTGATGCTGTCCGCGTCCGCGGTATCGGGCAGAGAGAACCGACGGAAGAAGCGGCCGCTGACACGTTCGACGCGTTGCATGCCTGCGTCCTCGCTGCGAGCTTCTTCGTAGCGGTGGCCCGAGACGCTCAGAACGCCTGCATCCATACTGACCTCGATGTCAGCGGGTGCTACGCTCGGTACGTCGGCCCGCAGCACGAAACGGTCTTTTTCCTCGACGATATCGACGGCTGGTACCCAGTCCGTGACGGCACCATCGGTGTCATTCAACGGCAGCCGGCGTGCGGCAATGCGGTCGAGATCCCGGTGCAGCAAGTCGACGATGCTCCAGGGTTCAAAACGTGTAAGGTTCATTGTTCAGTCTCCTTGGCTAATTTGTCCGGCGCCCGTCAGAGCAACCGAATACTTTGTTGATGACTAATTTAGGGGCGTCGCAAGGCAATTCAAGGGACTAAACGGGGACACTTCAGGCCCTTATATGGGCTCTTTTTTGCACGGTTCGCGTTTCACTTAATGCCACTATATGTAGTGAATTTTAAATTTCACGAAAGTGCCATTTTTTTTCGATTGTTTTTAAAGCAGTTTTTCCGGTTATCTCTATAACTATTTGAATTTAAATAAAAAAACACTATACAAAAAAATCACCGAAAGCCTTGACAGAAGACCGCTACGGGCATAATCTTGTGTCCATTAAGACACAACATCTTGTGTCTGATCAACGAAGGTTACGGGGCCATCTCTGGCACTCGCCGCTAAAAAACCGATAAGCGGCGAGAGGGGCGTTATTCCCTCGGGAATTTGGGGTAATACAACATTTCGGGGTCTCCGCAGGGAGTATAAGGGGAGTATTCAGGCAATGAAGTCTGCCGTTCAAGTGGATGCACACACGGTCGCCGACATAGAGTTCCAACCCGCATCGCTAGACATTTGGGATGCGAAGTATCGCCTAGCCGCCAAAGACGGCGCGAAGATCGATGAAACGATCGACGATACCTACAAGCGAGTTGCGAAAGCCCTGGCCAGCGTCGAGCTGGAGTCCAGGCAAGAACAATTTTTCGAAGATTTTCTCTGGGCGCTCCGTAGCGGCGCGATTCCGGCCGGGCGCATCATCTCGAATGCGGGAGCGCTGGAACACAAACCGGCGACGTCCACGATCAACTGTACGGTGTCGGGTACCGTCGGCGATTCGATGGACAATATTCTCAACAAGGTGCACGAAGCTGGCCTGACGTTGAAAGCCGGTTGCGGCATTGGCTACGAATTCTCGACGCTGCGGCCGAAAGGCGCCTACGTCACCGGGGCCGGCGCGTACACGTCGGGCCCGCTGTCGTTCATGGATATCTACGACAAGATGTGTTTCACGGTCTCGTCAGCTGGCGGCCGCCGCGGCGCGCAGATGGGCACTTTCGATATCGGCCACCCGGATGTCATGGAGTTCATTCGTGCCAAGCGTGAGGATGGCCGGCTGCGCCAGTTCAACCTGTCGCTCCTGATCACGGACGAGTTTATGCAGGCGGTGATCAACGAGGACGACTGGAAGCTTGGCTTCCCGGTAACGCAGAAAGAAGTCGAACAGGACGAACTCGATATCGAGGACGAGAGCCAGTTCGTGTGGCGCGAATGGCCGGAAGCCGGCAACTATGTATCGAATGCCCAGGGCCTGGTCGCCTGCAAGATCTACAAGACTTTGCCGGCGCGACGTGTGTGGGACATCATCATGGCGTCGACATACGATTTTGCTGAGCCGGGCTTCGTGTTGATCGACAAAGTCAACGAAATGAACAACAATTGGTTTTGCGAAAACATTCGCGCAACCAATCCCTGCGGCGAACAGCCGTTGCCGCCTTACGGGTCCTGCCTGCTCGGTTCCGTCAACCTGACGCGTTTTGTCGTCGATGCGTTTACTGACGAAGCGCGCTTCGACTGGGAGTTGTTCCGGAAAGTCGTCAAGGTCTTCACCCGGATGCTCGACAACGTCGTCGAAATCAACGGTCTGCCGCTGCCGCAGCAGCGCAATGAGATCCAGCGCAAACGTCGCCATGGCATGGGTTTTCTCGGCCTTGGTTCGACGATTACGATGCTGCGGATGAAGTACGGCGAGGAGAAGGCCGTGCAGTTCACGGAAGACGTTGCGCGGGAGCTTGCCCTGGCCGGCTGGGAAGAGAGTCTCGAGCTGGCGCAAGAGAAGGGACCGGCACCCATCATGAACGAGCAGTTCGAGGTGACCGAGGGAATGCTGGCCAAGCGTCCCGAGATGCGCGCGGATGGTTACCAGGCGGGCGACAAGGTACCCGGCCGTATTCTGCATGCGCGCTACAGCCGCTACATGCAGCGCGTGGCGGCAGAGGCGCCGGAGTTGGTCGACGCGCTGGCAGAGGTCGGGGCTCGCTTCACGCACCACAGTTCGGTTGCGCCGACGGGAACGATCTCGCTGTCGCTCGCGAACAATGCGTCGAATGGTATCGAGCCGAGTTTCGCTCACCACTATTTCCGAAATGTCATTCGCCAGGGCCGGAAGACCAAGGAAAAAGTCGACGTATTCTCGTTCGAACTGCTGGCATACCGGGAGCTGGTGGACAAGGGTGGGATGCCGACCGGCGTGGATGGCGGCGAGGCGGAAAGCAATCTCCCGGATTACTTCATAACGGCGGAAGATATTTCGCCGACCGAGCACGTCGACATCCAGGCTGCCGCCCAGAAATGGATCGACTCGTCGATTTCGAAAACAGCCAATGTGCCGACAGACTATGCCTACGAGGACTTCAAACACATCTACCTGTACGCGTATCAGCAGGGGCTCAAAGGCTGTACGACCTTCCGCTTTAACCCTGAGGCATTCCAGGGTGTGCTCGTGAAGGAGAAGGACCTGAGGAACACGGTTTACACATTTACATTGGAAGACGGATCGACGGTCGATTTGAAGGGTGATGAGGAGATCGAGTACGACGGCGAGGTTCATACTGCCGCCAATCTGTTCGACGCGCTCAAAGAAGGCTATTACGGTAAGTTCTAGGGCGACACCCTGAACGGCTGCGAGACGAGGAATACCACTAATGAAAATCGAAAAGAAAATTGTCGGCTATGCGGTCAAGCAGCCGGAAGCTGAGCAAAAAGTCGAGCGTCCCGAGTTTCGGCGCGAGGGCGGCGGCGATCGTGCCGAAGTCATTCGCATGCACGAGAAGCTGGAACGGCCGGAGATGCTGATCGGTTCCACCTACAAGGTGAAAACGCCGGTATCGGATCACGCGATGTACGTGACAGTTAACGACATCATCCTCAACGAGGGTACGGTGCACGAGAAGCGCCGGCCATTCGAGATATTCATCAATTCCAAGAATCTCGATCACTATCAGTGGATCGTGGCGCTGACCCGCATTATCTCGGCAGTTTTTCGCAAGGGCGGGGACGTCACATTCTTGGTCGACGAGCTGAAGGCCGTATTCGACCCCCGCGGCGGCTATTGGCAAACTGGTGGCAAATACATGCCGTCAATCATCGCGGAGCTCGGCTACATCGTCGAGAAGCACCTGATCGCAATCGGTATGCTCACCGCACCGGAACTCGACGAGGGCCAGCAACAGTTGATCGCCGAGAAGCGTGCCGAGTTTGAGGAGTCGCGGAAACAAAAAGACGCGTTTTCCGAGAGCGAATACCCGGAAGGAGCTCAGCTGTGCAACAAGTGCAGTACGGCTGCCGTCATCATGATGGACGGCTGTATGACCTGCCTGAGTTGTGGAGATAGTAAGTGCGGCTAGCCTGATGGCTGCTGCCAGTGGCGCATCGTGGTAAATTCGCGCCGTGACTCTATCGATACCTGACTTTTCCAAGACCAACGTCGTCGTCGCTGGCGACGTCATGCTTGACCAGTACCTTTTCGGGGCGACCAGCCGAATATCCCCCGAGGCCCCGGTACCGGTGGTGCACGTCCAGGAGACCGACGACCGGCCAGGCGGGGCGGCGAATGTTGCGGTCAACCTGGCATCGCTGGGCGCTGGTACCCGGTTGATCGGCGCCGTGGGCGACGATGGTGCTGCAGATACGCTGGAAAAAATTCTTGGCGGGCAGGGCATTCACTGCGATTTCGCCCGCGTCAGTGATCGACCGACAATTACCAAGACCCGTGTTCAAAGCCGTGGCCAGCAACTGATCCGCCTGGACCAGGAAAAAGCGGCCGCGCTCGAAGACGGTAGCCTGACCGATCTGCTTGCCAAAGCCATTGCGGGTGCCGGCGCCGCTATTCTGTCCGACTACGGCAAGGGGGCGCTGACTGATGTCGGCCGCATGATCGACATATGCCGTGAAGCCGGCGTACCGGTGCTTGTCGATCCGAAGGGCCAGGATTTCAGCAAATACCGCGGTGCGTCGCTGATTACCCCGAATCAGGGTGAGTTCGAGGCGGTCGCCGGTATCTCCGCAACCGACGCGGAATTGGCGGAACGTGGCTGGCAGATGGTCGAGGACCTCGACCTGACAGCGTTGCTGGTCACGAGAAGCGAAAAAGGGATGATGTTGCTGGAATCCGGCAACGAGCCTGTCTTTCTGTCGACGCAGGCGCGCGAAGTCTTCGACGTGACAGGCGCGGGTGATACGGTAATCGCGACGCTGGCCGGCGCGCTGGCCAGTGGCCAGAGCCTCGCATCTTCGGCCGCGTTGGCAAATATCGCGGCCGGGCTTGTCGTTCGCAAGATCGGTGTCGCAGCCGTGACGCCGGGTGAAATTCAGGTTGCAATGCACCGGCGCGGGCAAGGTGGACGTGGCCTGGTCACCAGGGACGAGCTACGGGTCTTCATGAGCGAAGCCCGGCAGCGCAACGAGCGTGTCGTCATGACCAACGGTTGTTTCGACATTCTGCATGCCGGCCATGTTGCGTATCTCGAGGAAGCGAAGAGCCTTGGCGATCGACTGATCGTCGCGGTTAACGATGACGACTCCGTGCGGCGGCTGAAGGGCGAGTCGAGACCGATCAACGCGCTCGATGATCGCATGCTCGTGCTCGCCGGGCTGGCTGCCGTGGACTGGGTGGTACCGTTTTCAGAAGACACTCCTGCCGAGCTGATTTCAGCGGTTCTTCCCGACGTACTGGTCAAGGGGGGTGACTATCAACCCGATGAGATCGCTGGTGGTAAGGACGTACTGCGAAATGGCGGCGAAGTTCGCGTGTTATCGTTTCGTGACGGTCACTCGACGAGTCGAATTGTCGAAAAACTCCGTGGCTGAGTTGCGCTCGGCGAGTGCTGCGTGCGAATACTCTATAACCTGCTGACCTACATTCTGCTGTTACCGTATGCGGGCTATTGGTTTGTGCGCGGTATCGCCAATCGTTCGTACTGGAACAAGGTCTACCAGCGACTCGGCGCCGGCTATCCGCAGCTCGAACAATGCATATGGGTACATGCGGTATCCGTAGGCGAGGTAGTTGCTGCTGTCCCCCTGATTCGGGCCTTGTTATTGCACTATCCCGAGCGGCCGCTCCTGGTGAGTACCGTGACGCCAACAGGTGCCGCGCGAGTCGCGGCGACATTTGGCGCCGACGTCCACCACGCATACATTCCATTTGAAATGCCCCAGGCAATCGACAATTTTTTCGCGTCAGTCAACCCGGAGATGGCGCTGGTTCTCGAAACGGAGATCTGGCCGAATCTTTATCGGGGTTGTGGCGTGCGCGACATACCACTGGTGCTGGTCAGTGCGCGGATATCTCCGAAATCCGTGCGAAATTACCGCCGCCTGGTGCCCTTGTTTCGGGAAACCCTGTCGCACGGCATCATCATTGCCGCGCAGACCGAAGCAGATGCCGAGCGTTTCCTGTCCCTCGGTGCGGCGCCCGAGCGCACTCGCATTACGGGTAACATCAAGTTCGATATCCAATTGCCACCGGACCTTGCAGAGCGGGGCCGAAGCGTTCGCGAGGAACTTTTCGGTGATCGGCCGGTATGGATCGCTGCCAGCACGCACGAGGGTGAAGAAGCCGTGGTGCTCGAGGCGCATCGGAAATTGCTCGAGCGGTTTCCGGGGCTATTACTCATCCTGGTGCCGCGGCACCCGCAGCGATTCGCCGCTGTGCGGGACCTCATCGACAAACAGGCGCTGAGCGTCGTTGCACGGACCGAAGCCCGCCCTTGCGAGGTATCGACCGCGGTGTTTCTGGGCGACACCATGGGCGAGATGACTCTTTTCTACGCCGCGAGTGACGTTGCGTTCGTCGGTGGCAGCCTGACGCCTATCGGCGGACACAATCTGCTCGAGCCCGCTGCGCTCGGCATCCCGCTCGTGAGCGGGCCTCACGTTTTCAATGCGCAGGAAATAGCTGACATGTTTATCGAGACCGGCGCTTGCCGACTTGCAGAGGATGCGGAGCAGCTGGCAGATGCTGTCGGGGAATTACTCTCCGATCGAGACAAGGCGAAGGAGCGTGGTGAACTCGGCCGCCGGATTCTCGAGCGCAATCGCGGCGCGCTCGAGCGGCTACTCGAGATGATCGACCCGCTGCTTCCCCGGGCCTGAGTTTCCTGACCGCTTTCCCGGGGGACTACTCGGATTCTGCCCCGCCGATTTTCGCTGCCTCATCGGCGAACTGTTCTTCGGGTGTCTTGCGGTCAATCAGGTAGGGCTCCAGCGTCTCGAGGTCCTGCACCTGCAATGTGCCGGCCGCCTGTTTCAGTCGCATGACATTCAGCAAGTAGTCGTAACGGGCCTGGTAATAGTTCGTGATCGAACTGTACAGGTTGAATTGCGACCGCAGCACGTCGACGATCGTTCGCGTACCAACATCAAAGCCAGCCTGGGTCGCATCCAGTGCGGTTGTCGCAGAGGCTACCGCCTGATCGAGAGCTTGCACTCGGCTGATCTCGGCGAGTACGCCGAGGTAGGAGTCGCGCGTCTGCCGGTCTGTCTCGCGGGTGACACGCTGCAGTTGTTCGCGGGTGGCACGATGCAGATAGACGGCTTCCTTGACGCGGGAACTCACACCACCGCCCGCGAAAATCGGGAAGTTGAACTGGATGCCGATGCTGTCACGATCGAAGTTGCTGTCCGCGGGTAGGGCGCCGAAACCATTAAATGTGTCCTGATCGGATTCTATGTCCGTATTGCCCGTGCGTGCGACGAGATCAATGGTCGGATAGTGGCCATTCTTGCGGAAAGAGATCTCGTCTTTGGCGAGTCGCTCATCCAGCCGGCTGGATATCAACGCGAGATTCTGGGTCATGGCAATATCCAGCCATGCCTGCTCGCTGGCAGGATCCGGATTTCTCAGCGGCATATTCTCGCCCGGCGCCGACAACTCTTTGACGAAGGAGCCGGTAATCTCGGTCAACAGGTAACGCGCTGTGGCAAGCGAGCGTTTCGCGGCGATCTCGTTGGCGACGGAATTGTCGTACGCCGCCTGTGATTCCTGCACGTCGGTGATGGCGATGAGGCCGACCTCGAAGCGCTGCTTGGCTTGTTCCAGCTGGCGGGCAATTGCAAGACGATCGGCATGAATGGCAAGCAAGCGGTCCTCCGCACCCAGGACGTTGAAATAGGAATCGGTAACGCGGACGATCAGGTCCTGTTGTGCCGCCTCACGATCGGCTTCCGCCTTCGCGACAATCTTGTCGGCTCGCCGCAGGCCGACGATCTGGTCCCAGCGGAATATTGTTTGCGTCAGAGTGAACTGCCAATTCGTGGTCTCGGAGTCGGTCTGGACTTCGAACGGGAACGGGACGATCACGAAGTTGCCTGAACCAGGGGGTTGTTCGACGACTGAATTCTGGACACCGGAACCTTCCGATTCAGCTTTTTCCCAGCCGGCGCCGAATCCGATCTGTGGTAACAGCACGCCGCGCGCTTGCGGCTCGGCTTCGAGCGCGGCGAGGCGCCGCGCCTCTGCCTCGTGAATTCTCGGATCGCTTTGCAACGCCTGCTGGTAAATCTCGAGTAGCGTCGCGGCCGTGGCGAGGGCGGGTGCGCCAAGCATCACCAAGGTGATCAGTAATACCTTGAAAGATAAAAAGTTTTTCATAAAATACGATTCCGCGAGTCGAAGGCTCTGAGCCAGAGTATTAGGTGTTATGGTCTACTATATCACTAAATCAGTTACGTAAAAAAGCGTTGCTTCCGCTGTCGGACGCCTGCCATTCATCAAAGTTCGCCTGAATCATACAACGGGAGCAACAGTGTATAGATGCAACAGGCGCGAAAGTGGTTTCGATGAGTCACCACGTATTGTCGTTGTCAAAAAGAAAACTGCGGCGGCAGCGTGCCGTTGACGAGCGGCGCCAGCTGAGTTTCGAACAGGGATTCGCTGCGCCAGTCCTTGTCGCCGGTCCGCCGGAACAGGCGCGCTTCCATCACCGGGGCAGTGCCGACAACAATAAACAAGCGGCCGCCAGGACTTAGTGCATTGATAAATCGGTTGTCCAGGACCTGTACCGATCCTGTGACGGCAATCGCATCGTACTGCGCGTCAGGGAGTTCCTGAGTAGCGTCCATTGTCATCAGTGTGACATTGTCGATGCCGCTGTCGTCCAGCGAGCGGGTCGCACGCTCGATGAAATCTCCGTAAATATCAATGCTCGTGACAGAATTGCACAGCCTGGCGAGACACGCAGTGAGATATCCACTACCGGTGCCGATTTCGAGCACGTTATCATTCTTGCCGAGTTCGAGAGTCTGCAGGACCCTGCCTTCGACAGTCGGAGTCATCATCGACTGGCCGTGGTCGAGCGGAATCTCCGTGTCCGCAAACGCGAGCGATTCGTAAGCGCGAGGCACGAATTGCTCGCGAGGGGTTACAGTCAATACGTCGAGCACTGACGGCTCGAGAACGGTCCAGGCCCGCACCTGCTGATCGATCATTTGTTGACGGGCGAAATCGATATTCATCCTGAAAGTCCCTGACCTCGTACATTTTCCGGATCTTGCCGGCGCCAGAGCCAAGCCTGCATGAGCGCCGCACACCGGAATTATGGTGAATAGCGGCAGCCGGCTACAGCCGCTGGGATATGCTTACTGATGCCTGATTTTTCGGCGCTTTTTGAACCTCGTGCCTCCGCGCTGACGGAGGATTTCGAGCGGCTAATAATAACAAATGATCATAGAGCGGCATCACTTGCGGCAAAGCCGAACAACAATTCGAAGACGCGTATCGACGCAATTGCGATTGCCGGTGCCGGCGTACTTGCAATGGCGAGCCTGAGCCCGAATATTGGCGCCTGAATGGATTCATCTCTCATCATCATCGCACTATCATCGCTGCTGGCGATACTCGTCACGGTTACTGTTTTCATACTGCTTGCCAAACGTCGGCTTGCCGGCCGAATCCATACGCTCAGAGATGAGATGGTCGACGTGTCGGCAGACGCATCTGTCGGCCGCAGGTTGAATGTCGGTGATTATCCCGACACGGCGGACCTGGCGAGAACGATTAACCAGCTGTTTGACGCGCTCGGTGAGCGCGATCAGAAAATCCAGGGGCGGGACCGACTGTTCCGTGATTTCGCGCGTACGTTACCCGAGATTGTCCTGATTCATGACGACAAAATACTGTTGGCCAACGAGTCGGCCGCGGCCCTGATCGGAGTCGAATCCGCGCAATTGATCGGCCGTGACGTTGTCGATCTGGTGAAGCCGGCTTACCGGGCATTGTTCCGCAAGTCCGTTGCGAGACGGCTGGCTGGCGAAGAGGTTCCGAGGCGTCTCGAAATTCAGCTCATCAATGGTGAACAGGCCGGCCTTTGGGTCGAGGCGCAAAGTTCCGCAATCGAATTTCACGGCCGTAGCGCGATACTCACGGTCGCGCGCGATGTCAGTCACCGCAAGAGCCTCGAAGTGTCGTTGTCGCGCAGCAAACGGCAGGCGCAGTACACGCTGGAGTCGATCGGCGAAGGTGTGATCACCACGGGTAACGATGGCCGCATCGACTACATGAATCTTGCGGCGGAGACCCTGATCGGTGCGAGTCGGGACGACGCGGCCGGACACAAGATTGGCGAGTTGTTTTCGCTGGTCGACGATTCCGATCGGCGCCCCCTTGGCGACCCGGTCGATCGCTGCCTGTCAATGCGGCGTCGCGTCAACATGGGTCGGCACGCGGTCATGGTCAGTCATGACGGCGAGCATGAACATTCGGTCGAGCTTTCGGCATCCCCGATCCGCGGCCCGGGAGATAGCATCTCCGGATCCGTCGTCGTGTTTCACGATGTCGGCGAACTGCGCGGCCTGACGCGCAAGATGAGCTACCAGGCGACGCATGACCCGATGACAGGACTCATCAATCGCCGCGAGTTCGAACGGCGCCTGGATGAGGCGATGGACTCGGCGCACTCGGAAGAAGCCATACATATGTTGTTCTATATGGATCTCGACCGGTTCAAGGCAGTGAATGACAGCTGCGGGCATCTCGCTGGCGACAACATGCTGCGCGAAGTCGCGATGGTCATCAAAGAACAGGTCCGCGACTCCGACTTTGTAGGCAGGCTCGGCGGCGACGAATTTGGTGCTCTTCTGATCGGCTGTCCGATTGAAAAGGCGCGGCAAATTGCGACGGATATTTGCAACGCGGTCGCCGACTATCGCTTTGTGTGGAAAGACAAGATCTTCAATATCGGGATCTCGATTGGCCTGGTCGAGATCAGTCATGTCAGTGGCACGGTTCAGGATGTTATGAGCGCCGCCGACTCGGCGTGCTACGTCGCCAAGCAAGAGGGCAGGGGCAAGGTCCACATTTACTCCGCCCGTGACGAAGTCATCGCGAGGGAGCGCGGCGACATCCAGTGGTTGCGGGAATTGCAGACGGCACTGCACGAAGACGGATTCGAACTCGCGGTGCAGCCGATTATTGCGATGACGAGCGGTGCTGATTCGGGCCCTGCGATCGAAATACTGATCCGGCTGCCGGACGGGCGCGGACGCGAGGCCGACACAGCAGACTTCTTACGCCCGGCAGAACGGTACCAGCTAATGCCGCAAATCGATCGCTGGGTTGTTAACGCGACGCTCAACACTATTAACAGCGGGGAACTCAGGCTGGCCGGCAATCGCAGTTGTGCGATCAATCTATCGGGTCAGACCATTGCGGACGAGGCATTCCTGGGCTTTGTCGTCGAGGCGCTGGACCGCAGCGGCGTCGCCCCGTCGTCGATTTGTTTCGAAGTAACGGAGAAGGCAATTCTCGCGAACGTCCAACAGGCGCAACGCTTCATTGAGGTGCTGCACGGCATCGGTTGCGAGTTCTCACTCGACGACTTCGGTAGCGGCATGGGCTCATTCGCAAGCCTCAAGCATTTACCGATCGATTACCTGAAGATCGACGGTATCTACACGCGCAACCTGCAGACCGACGAGGTCAACCAGGAGATGGTAGCCGCCATGATCAAACTGGCCCGGACGATGCAGTTCCGGGTCGTCGCAGAACAGGTCGAATACCAGGAAGACTTCGACTGGTTGCGAGATATCGGCGTCGACTTTGTGCAAGGACACTTTGTCGAGTCGCCGATGCTCCTCGGCGCGATGACCACGGGAACCTACCGCACGCTCAATCCGTAAGTCCCGGTCGACAATTCCTCTCGCCGCACACCGAGAAACATCGCCACGCAAACCAGCGATTGCCAGACAATCCAGCCCGCCACGTACGGCAGTATCATCCAGGTCTCGGCACACTTGTCCCAATCACAGACCCCGAAGGCCTGGCTGAATACGAAACCACCAACGAGTCCGGCCAGGAAGCTGAAACCCCAGTATGCAGGCGTCACCGTCAGCGGGGCGACAAATCGAACAGCGGTGGCGACCAACACGGCACCCGAGATGCCTGCCATCATGAAGTCGCCGGTATCTCCCAGAATCTCGATCGCGATGAGATCCGGAATGCGAATCGCCAGGTCGTAGATGAAGATGCTGGCTACCGCGAGCACGATTACACGAGTCCAGCGATGCCGACGGCCCGTAACGAACGGCGCCATCACCAGAAGTCCGAACAAGAGGCCGTGCAGAATGAGCCACCACGAGAATATCGGTGGGTACGATTCCGGGCCGATGGCCGTATCCAGGCGGTTGGCGGGATATGTCAGGATGCCGGAGAGTGCCGCGAGGGCGAGTCGTGGTGCGAGCGGAAGGTTGAAGAATTGCATCATCTACTCCTTGTATGGACACATGATCCGAGCGTCAATCATGAGTGGAGCCGGTGGCATGGACATGAGGATTAGCTGACCTTGTTCTGATGAACAAAAAAAGGCCGCCCTACACGGGCGGCCTTTTTGCTTGCGGGTTCCGCGACTCAGGCGAGTAGCGGCACCATGAGCAGTGCGACGATGTTGATTATCTTGATCAATGGGTTGATGGCTGGGCCCGCCGTATCCTTGTACGGGTCGCCTACCGTGTCGCCGGTGATCGCGGCCTTATGGGCGTCTGAGCCCTTGCCACCGCAGTTGCCGTCTTCGATGTACTTCTTGGCATTGTCCCAGGCGCCACCGCCGGCCGTCATCGAAATCGCGACGAACAGTCCCGTGACGATCGTGCCGAGCAGAAGCCCGCCGAGCGCCTTCGGGCCCAGCAGAAGACCGACAGCAAGGGGCACCAGTATCGGCAACAGCGAGGGCACGATCATTTCCTTGATTGCCGCCCTCGTCAACAGGTCGACTGCGCGGCTGTAGTCCGGCTTGCCGGTACCATCCATGATGCCTTCGATCTCCCTGAATTGCCGGCGCACCTCGGTGACAACCGCGCCCGCGGCGCGGCCGACGGCTTCCATCGCCATCGAAGCGAACAGGAACGGCACGAGGCCGCCGAGGAACAGGCCGATAATGACGAGGTGATCGTCGAGATGGAAGACCGAGTCGATAGATTTCGCATCGAGGGCGTTCGTGTAGTCCGCAAACAGCACGAGTGCGGCGAGCCCGGCAGACCCGATCGCGTAACCCTTGGTCACAGCCTTGGTGGTGTTGCCGACAGCGTCAAGCTGATCCGTGATCTTGCGCACGTCCGGCGGTAATTCTGCCATTTCGGCAATACCACCGGCGTTGTCGGTGATTGGGCCGAAAGCGTCGAGTGCGACGACGATGCCTGTCATAGACAGCATCGTGGTTGCTGCTATCGCGATGTTGTAGAGACCCGCGATATTGTCACCGGCCGGCGCCAGGGCGAATGCGCCCCAGATGCTCGCACAGACGGCAAGCACCGGCAGTGTCGTCGCTTTCATCGAGATACCGAGGCCCGCGATGATGTTGGTCGCGTCACCGGTCAAGGACGCGTTGGCAATCGTTTTTACTGGCTTGAAGTCGGTACCCGTGTAGTACTCCGTAATCATGACCAGGGCGGCCGTCAGTGCGAGGCCGATCAGGGCGGACCCGTAGATTCCGATGACATTACCGGTACCGGCCATCATCATGTTCGTGACCGGGTAGAACGCGATCGCGGCCAGCAGGCCTGCCGCGATCATGCCTTTGTACAGAGCACCCATGACCTTGCCGCCATCGGAAGTGCGGACGAAGAATGTGCCGATTATCGAGGCCACGATCGAGATCGCTCCCAACACCAGCGGGAAGACGATTCCGGAAGGACCAACCTGGTCGACGATCATTACACCGAGCAGCATTGTGGCAATGATAGTGACCGCATAGGTCTCGAACAGGTCGGCCGCCATGCCGGCACAGTCGCCAACATTGTCGCCGACATTGTCGGCGATGACACCCGGATTGCGCGGGTCATCCTCTGGGATGCCGGCTTCGACCTTCCCGACGAGGTCAGCGCCGACGTCCGCACCCTTGGTGAAAATGCCGCCGCCGAGTCGAGCGAAAATAGAAATCAGCGAACCGCCGAATGCAAGTCCGATCAACGCGTGAATAGCCTTGTCGTCGCTCGCGCCCATCTTGGTAAGCGCGAGAAAGTAGCCGGCGACGCCAATGATGCCGAGGCCGACGACCAGCAGACCGGTAATCGCCCCGCCCTTGAACGCGATGTTCAAGGCCGGATTGACGCCCTTGGTCGCGGCTTGGGCTGTGCGTACGTTGGCACGTACCGATACATACATGCCGATGTAGCCAGCGAGGGCTGAAAATATGGCGCCGATCGCGAAGCCAATCGCCGTATACCAATCCAATCCGATGCCGAGGATGATGAAAAGTACGATACCGACAACACTGATCGTGCCGTACTGCCGGTTCATGTAGGCACCGGCGCCTTCCTGAATGGCTTTCGCGATCTCCTGCATCCGGTCGTTCCCGGCTGGCTGCTTGAGAATCCACTGTGTTGTTACCAGGCCGAACAGTACCGCGAGTGCACCGGCACCGATCGAGAGCCACAGGGCCAACTCGTTACTCATTTGATTGTCTCCCGACTGAATATGCTAAGCAGATCGAACGTCGTCGTCGCCGACACGTCGTGCCTTCGTTGTTGTTTTAGTCGATCTGTGAATTGTCCGGTCGCTGGCGTCGATCCCCATAATCGTCAAGACCAGCCCGCGACCGGGCGCGCATCATACCACAAATTTCGTGCCTATCTGCGCCGCAACAGGGACACCTTTCAGTGCCACGTATTTCGGTAAGCCATTGATATATGGAGGATAATCCTCTCCACGAATCAACGGCTGCAGGTAGCGCCGCGCGGCTTCCGTGATGCCGAAGCCGTCTTTCGAGATGTATCGCTTCGGCAGCATTTTCTCCTTGTTCGCGATGCGCGAGAGGGGCGCCTCGTCGATACGCCATCGGTAAGGTTTGTCCGATACGCGCTTGATGACCGGCATGATCGCGGTCTTGCCCTGGAGCGCAAACTCAACGGCCGCCTTGCCGACGGCGTAGGCCTGCTTCACGTCCGTCGCTGACGCGATATGCCGGGCTGAACGTTGCAGGTAGTCCGCCACGGCGTAATGGTATTTGAGGCCGAGATTGTCGCGCACCATCTGGGCAACGACCGGTGCTACGCCCCCGAGCTGAGCGTGGCCGAACGCGTCGCGGGTGCCGGCCTCTGCGAGAAACCTGCCGTTCCTGTAACGGGCACCCTCGCTGACCACGATGACGCAGTAGTCGTACTTGCTCACCGATTCGCGAACCCGTTTCAGAAAGGCGCGCTTGTCGAAAGGTACCTCGGGAAACAGGATTATGTGCGGCGGATCTTCCGGGCGTGTCCCGGCGAGGCCCCCGGCCGCGGCAATCCAGCCAGCGTGACGCCCCATAACCTCCAGGATGAATACCTTGGTCGAAGTCTTCGCCATCGACAAGACATCGAGCGCGGCTTCCTGCGTCGATACCGCGACGTACTTTGCGACCGACCCGAAGCCCGGGCAGTTATCGGTGATCGGCAGATCGTTGTCGACCGTCTTCGGGATGCCGAGACACTGCACCGGGAAGCCCATTTTTCTGGATATTTGCGACACCTTGTGCGCGGTGTCCATCGAATCGTTACCGCCGTTATAGAAGAAGTAACCGATATCGTGTGCCCGGAACACGTCGATGAGCCGCTCGTATTCCGCGCGATTCTCCTCGATGCCCTTGAGCTTGTAGCGCGCCGAGCCGAAAGCGCCACCGGGAGTGTGACGGAGTGCGGCGATCGTGCTGGCACTTTCCCGGTTCGTGTCGATCATGTCCTCGGTCAATGCACCGATGATGCCGTTGCGTCCGGCGTAGACGTTTGCGATTTGTTTCTTGTGCTTGCGGGCCGTCTCGATGACGCCGCACGCGGTCGCATTGATCACTGCGGTGACGCCGCCGGACTGGGCGTAAAACGCGTTCATGGCGCACATGTCGGGGATTCCTCTGGCTGTAAATCAATCGCGCAAAAGGATAGCGGAATCAGCAGCTGCTAGCACCACTCGATTCCTGCACCACGCGCCTAAGGTCCGATTGACGTTGAAGGGCTTTGCCGGTAGCGTACCTCGCCCTGTCGGGGCGATTGTCACGACACTGATTTCTGCGGTTGAATCTGGACATCGAGAATGCGAATCGTTCTGCTTGGCGCACCGGGCTCGGGGAAGGGCACGCAGGCCAAAAAACTCATGGCGGACAGGAATATTCCACAGATATCGACGGGCGACATGCTGCGAGAGGCCGTCGCCGCGGGTACGCGCTTCGGCGAGCAAGCAAGGGACATCATGGAGGCCGGCCAGCTGGTACCTGATGACATCATGCTCGGTATCATCAGCGAACGGCTCACTCGGCCGGATGCTGCCGAAGGTTTTATTCTCGACGGCTTTCCGCGCACCCGGCAGCAGGCCGGCGATCTCGAGGAATTGCTCGACGAGCTCGGCGTGCCGCTAGACGCTGCGGTGCTCATGGACGTCGACTTCGACGTCTTGCTGAAGCGGCTTACGGGTCGTCGTACCTGTTCGCTGACGGGCAAGTTGCTGAACGTGTATCTCTCACTTCAGGAAGAACTCGACGCATGCCTGAACGCAGGCGGAGAGCTCATCCAGCGCGAGGACGACAATGAAGAGACGATCAGCAGTCGCCTCGATGTTTACCGCGAGCAGACCGAGCCGGTCGTCGGTTTTTATGAGAAGCGCAACAAACTGAAAAAGGTCGATGCCGGGGGCCCGATCAACGAAGTCTACGAGCGGTTAGCGGAAGCGCTTGCCTGAACTGTGGGAGCGTGCCCCAGCGCGCGATTCCTGATTTCAATCGCGCGCTGGGGCGCGCTCCCACAAGCAAAACTTATAGCAGTTCGAGCAGTTGCTCGCCGACAAGTTCCCGTCGCCATCCCTGGAAGACGCGCGAGTCTCTCTTGCCCGAGACAATGACCGCGGACAGCTCCTTGCGTGACGCGACTATCTCGGCTTCTACGCCGAGGTTTTTGGCGCAATCTGTGACGATCGTCTGCATGGACTTCAGGACGCTCTTCTGCCGTTCATCCGGCGCTGAGGGCGGTTTGTAGTCAGTGTCGTTGCCGGATCGCGCGACGATCGCCAGCAACTCCTCGCCGACTCGTTGTAGAAGTTTTGCCGGCATGTCTGCGACATCGCGCAAGGCTTGTATTGAGTTCGGAAGACTCGTGGCGACCTCCAGCAAGACCCTGTCTCTGAGTATCCACTGTCGCGGCCGATTTCTGCGCAATGCCTCCGACTCTCTCCAGCTGGCCAGATCAGCCGCAGCGGCGCGACGGCGCCCGCGCAGGTTCCTGGCGCCCTTCAGACGGTGCACGGCCTGCGACTCGTCAGTCGCGTATAACGACTCCTCGAGCAATAAAGCCGAGTCCTGTTCGGCCCATGCCAGGCGCCCGGCTTTCTCGAGTCGCTCCGCAAGGATGTCGTAGGCAGGCAGCAGATATTCGACGTCCTCGACGGCGTAGCTGAGCAGCGCCTCCGGCAAGGGACGCTGCGTCCAGTCCGCGCGCGTATGCGATTTCGGAATCTCGACGGAAAATAACTCCTGGACAAGTCCGGCGTAGCCCATCTGCGGCCGCAGGCCGAGCAGGCCCGCAGCGATCTGGGTGTCGAACAGGGCCGCCGGCATGCGATTTGCTGTCTGAAAGACGACTTCGATGTCCTGCCGGCCCGAGTGCACGACCCAGGTTCCGGAACAGACCTCGCGCCAGAAAGCCTGCATATCGTTACCGGCCAACGGGTCGACACAGAAAGCATGGTCTCTCGTCGCGAGTTGCACGAGGCAGAGCTGCGCGAAAAAAGTCTTCTCACGCATAAACTCGGTATCGACGCCGAGCAGGCGGTGAGCTTGAAGATCGGCGGCGATCATGTCGGGTTCGTCGATGTAGCTGTAATTGGTCATTGAGTGCTGGCAAGCCTCGATTTCGGATCGGCAGGTTAACATGCGATCATGGCGCCATCGACGGCGACCATACTTCGGCCGTGCAGGCACTGATCAGAACTCTGTTCGACATCATCACGATACGCAAAGGGCCGGATTCGATTCCGCATTCCTGGCTGTTGTTGTACGCGAGCGTGTTGTTGTGGTTTTTTCCGCTCGTCGTCGCGAGTGTCCTTGTGCCGAACTTCAATGGCGCTGTTGTCACCGTTGTCGTGGCGAGCTGGATTATGGCCGTCGTGTGCTATGCGATGGTCGTCGTGTTCGCCGGTTTCAGGAGCAGGCTGGTGCAGGCATTGACAGCCATCGTCGGCTGCGGCGCGCTGATTTTTCTCGCCCAGGTGGCGGGAATTGTTTTTCTAACGCCATTTCTTGGTGTGGCACTTGCGCAGATTTTCGTTTACCTGCTGCTATTCTGGTCGGTGTACGTCAAAGGTCATATCATCGCTCGCACGATCGACGGCGAATGGTACATGGGGTTCCTGATTGCAATTGGAGTATTCGTTTTACAGTATGCGTTTTCCATCGCGATAACGCCGCCATCCTGAGTTCCTGCATGCACATACATATCCTGGGCATTTGTGGCACCTTCATGGGCGGAGTCGCCGCCCTCGCCAGGGCGGCCGGCCACGAGGTTACGGGCTGCGACGCAAACGTCTATCCGCCTATGAGCACGCAGCTCAAGAAGCTCGGTATCGGTATCCACGAAGGATTCGGTGCTGCGCAACTCGATGTTGACCCCGACTGTGTTGTCGTCGGCAATGTCGTCAGCCGCGGCTTCGAGGTTGTCGAGGCGATGCTCGATCGAGAGCTGAAATATCAGTCAGGACCGCAGTGGCTCGCTGAACATGTCCTGCGCGGCAAACACGTTTTTGCCGTCGCCGGCACGCATGGCAAGACGACGACCGCGAGTATGCTGGCGTGGATACTCGAAGATGCGGGACTCGAGCCAGGGTTCCTGGTCGGCGGTATTCCGGCCAACTTCGATACGTCGGCGCGATTCGGCGCCGGTGATTACTTCGTCGTCGAGGCGGACGAGTACGATACGGCGTTTTTTGATAAGCGCGCGAAATTTGTCCACTACCGGCCCCGCACGCTGGTTCTGAACAATCTCGAGTTCGATCACGCGGACATCTACGATGACCTCGACGCGATCCTCTGGCAGTTCCACCAGTTGCTAAGAACGGTCCCGCAACGCGGCCGTGTGATTGCAAACGCCGGTGACGACAATCTTCGCAAGCTGATCGAAATGGGATGCTGGACGCCGGTGGAGTCATTCGGACTCGATGACAGCGCCGATTGGCAAGCCGGATTCGCGGACACAGCGGAGCGGCGCATCAACGTTGCCCGTCTGCAGGAGCAGCGCGTCGAAGCGCGCTGGCAATTGGGAGGCTCGCACAACCTGGAAAACGCCCTCGCGGCCATTGCGGCTGCCGGTTCCGCGGGCGTGCCACTCGATAGAGCCGTTGATGCCATGTCGCGCTTCGATGGCGTCAAGCGGCGCATGGAGCGAACGGCCACTGTCGGCAACATTGCGATCTATGATGACTTCGCACATCACCCGACAGCGATTCGCCGCACGATTGCCGCCGTCAAGCGCCGTTATCCCGGGAATCGGCTTGTCGTTGCCGTGGAGCCCCGTTCCAACACGATGAAGCTCGGCGTGCACAACGATGAACTCGCTGCTTCGCTCGAGCAGGCGGATCTCGTCTGGATGTACCGCCCGGAGGAAATGGGAGACGATTTTGACTCGTCACTGCAGCCCCTCGGCGGCAAGTTGCGGTCGTTCGGAGACTACGATGAGCTCGTCAGCGACATGTCAAAAAGGGTGCTGTCCGGTGACCAGGTCATATTCATGAGTAACGGCGGTTTTGGCGGCGCGCGCCAGACACTGACGGCAGTATTGCAGCGGATCCGCGGGTCGGAATGACGGCAATCACCCGCCATCGCGTCGGACATCTATACTTGTAAGGTCAGCTGGCACCAAGGATGACCTGTGCAGGTACCGCTTTTCCCGCTGAGTACCGTTCTTTTCCCCGGCGGGCCATTGCCGTTGCGGATTTTCGAGTCGCGCTATGTCGACATGATCGGCACGTGCATCAAGAACGACGCGCCGTTCGGCGTATTACTGATCCGGAAAGGTGACGAGGCAGGGCGCGCCACGACCTATGATATTGGCACGCTCGCGAGAATCGTCGATTGGTACCAGGGCAGCGATGGGCTGCTGGGCGTAACGGCGAGAGGCGAACAGCGATTTCGGCTGGTTTCGTCTCACTGCGAACTTGACGGCCTGGTTGTGGGCGAGATCGAAGTTCTTCCCAGCGAAGCGCAAATCCCCTTGCCCGAAAAGTACGGTCCCATGGCGACGATACTGGCCGGCGTACTCGACGATCTCGGACGGCTGTACGAGGACCTTGAGCGGCACCTCGACGACGCGGGCTGGGTGACGAATCGATTCGTCGAGATCCTGCCGATAGATCTCGAAGAGAAACAGCAATGCCTCGAGCAGTCGGATCCCGCCGAGCGCCTGCGGCTGGTCCACGACGCGCTCAGGAAAGTCAGGGGGCCAATCGGCGCCTCCTGAACTTTAGAGGGCGGCGAACACCTTGCTCGCTGCGGCAATCGTCTGTTGAATCTCGTCTTCGCCGTGGGCGGCAGACACAAATCCTGCCTCGAACGCGGACGGCGCCAGGTAAACGCCTGCATCGAGCATGCCGTGGAAAAAGCGCTTGAATCGCTCGACATCAGCTGCTGCAACCTGGGCGAAACTCCGGACCGGGCCCTGATCAGTAAATACGCAGCCGAACATGCCGCCTGCGCACTCCACGCTGAGCGGGATCCCGGCATCCGCTGCGGCACCGGCGAATCCCGATACGAGCTGGTGCGTGCGCTCGGTGAGCCGATCATAGAAACCTGGTTGGTCAATCAGCTCGAGTGTCACGAGTCCCGCAGCCATCGCGACCGGATTACCGGACAGCGTACCTGCCTGGTAGACCGGTCCATCGGGGGAGATGTCGGCCATGATATCGGCGCGCCCGCCGAACGCGGCGGCCGGCATACCACCGCCGACGATTTTGCCCAAAGTCGTCAGGTCGGGCTTGATATCGAACAGCGCCTGGGCACCGCCTTTCGCGACCCGGAAACCGGTCATGACCTCGTCGAATATGAGCACCGTGCCATGCTGGCTGCAAGCTTCGCGCAGCGCCTCGAGGAAACCCGGCTCGGGTGGCACCATGTTCATGTTGCCGGCGACAGGCTCGACGATAACGCAGGCGATCTCGTTGCCGATGCTGCCGAAGACCTTGTTCACGGCATCGATGTCGTTGTATGACAGCGTGATCGTATGTGCAGCCAGTTCGCCCGGTACACCCGGCGAGCTTGGCACGCCCAGGGTCAGCGCCCCCGAACCGGCCTTGATCAGCAACGAGTCCGAATGACCGTGATAACAGCCTTCGAACTTGACGATCTTGTCGCGGCCCGTGTGGCCGCGCGCCAGGCGAATGGCGCTCATCGTCGCTTCGGTACCGGAACTGACCATCCGCAGGCGCTCGATGGACGGTACCATTGCCGAAATCCGCGACGCGATCTGCGTTTCCAGGACGCAGGGCGCGCCAAAACTGAGGCCATTCTTCGCCGTCTCGACAACAGCGTCGATGACAGCCGGATGGGCGTGGCCGAGAATCATCGGTCCCCAGGAACCGACGTAATCGATAAACCGTCGACCGTCTTCTGCTTCGACCCATGCGCCGCTCGCGCTCTTGAAGAACACGGGCTCACCGCCGACGCCGGCGAATGCCCGTACCGGCGAATTGACACCACCCGCGATGACTGCGCGGGCATCAGAAAAGAGACTCATCTGTTATTTCTCCGAATTACGGGCTCGTCGCTCTCGCGCGTCCATGCGCTCCGCGACATAAGGCCGTCCTGGCCAAAAAGCCGCTCCCAGTGTTATTTTTCGCGCAGCTGATTGACGGTGTAGCCGCGGCTTTCGAGCAGCTGCGGTACGCCATCTTGGCCAATCAGGTGCAGCGCCCCGACGATGACCAGGTAATCCTCGTCGTCTCCGAGCAATTCGTCGATCGTGTTCGCCCAGTTGCGGTTGCGGTCAGCCACGATTGATTCGTATAGCTCGGGGTAGTCTGCGATGTCCGCGAGCAGGTTTTCTTCCATGTAGGCGATGTCACCCATGCGCCAGGCCGAAATCAACCGATCCATGATGTCCCGGATATTGGCTCCCTCGGCCAGCGTCTGCATCAGCAGGTCGCGCTGCGCCTCCAGTGACAGGCCGTCAAGAAACTCGAGCTGCTCCTCCACCGACTCGAATCCCTGGATCGCTTTGCCGTCCTGGATGGCCTTGGTCATCATGTGCATCTCGATCCCGTACAGCGGGTTGAACCCGATGCGAGTCAATACAAGTTGCTCGACCGTGATCGCGGCAAACCATGGCTCTGTTTGCGCGAGCATGTCGAGCGGAATATCCAGCGCGTCCGCGGCAAGCAGGGCGTCCTCGTAAAGGTCCTCACCCATGACGTCGCGCAGTGATTGATCTTCGTCGAGCATGCCGAGCCGGTTGATGGTCGCCTGCGTCGCAAGTGGATCCAGGTCGTCCATGTCCAGTTCCATGAAGAGCGTTTCGGCGTCGTCGTAAGCGGCATCGATGACGCTCGGCAGCGGATGATCCTCTTTGCGTAACAGGTGCACGGAGCCGAGCAGGTAAACCGTGTTGCTCGCTCCTTCAGCTATCCACAGGGTGACCGGATGACCGTCGGAGTCCGCCGCTGCGACGAGCGGCAGCAACAACAGCCAGCCGCAGCACAGGATATTACGCGTCATCAACCCAGATCAGTTCGGCATCCACCTCGCCGCTGGCAAGGAGCGAGATGCGACGATACGCGGGCGGCCGGTCGTCGACGGCGAAGGTTTCGCTCCCGGGAAGAAACTGGCGACAGGTCGAGGGCGTCGCGATGACGCGCACGCCGCCATGATCTGCATCGTAGGACTGGTGCACATGCCCGAATATCGTTGCGCGAACCCGCCCGGTCGACTGGACCAGCTCGAGAAATTGTTTGCCATTGTCGAGACCAACCGAATCGAGCCATGTGCTGCCCATCAATACGGGTGGGTGATGCAGGCAGACGAGAACGTGCTCGGCCGCGCTCGAAGCCACGATGCCTTGCATGCGCGACATTTCGTCATCGGTCACGATACCGCCTGCGCGACCGGCACTGCAGCTGTCGATGCTGACTATCAGCCAGTTGCCGATCTCGGCAGACCCACAATAGACGAAGGGTGGGGACGGTAACTCTTCGCGCATCATCGAGCGCACGTCGTGATTACCCGGCACGCAGTGAATCGGCAAGTCCAGGCCTGACAACAGTTCGCGGCAATGCGCATAGGCGCCCGCCGAATCGTCCTGGATCAGGTCCCCGGTCAGGGCGACGATGTCGGCCTGCCAGTCACCTGCTTTGTAGTGTGCGATCACTCTGTGCAGAGTCGCATAGGTTACGGTGCCGCGCAGGTCACCATTCCTGTCGGCAAACAGATGCGGGTCCGTCAGATGCAGGACCCGGATGGATTCAGCTGAACCTTGAATTCGCCCGAACCTCAAGCCGTATCAACGACTTGCATGATAGCGGCTCGCAGATGGCCGGGGCAATCTGCGCCACCGCAATTTATTATCGATAGTTTAGTAGCGGTACGTATCCGGCTTGTACGGACCGTCCCGGGAAACGCCAATGTACTCGGCCTGCTCGTCGGAAAGCTGTGTCAGGTGCGCGCCGATCTTCTCCAGGTGCAGTCGCGCGACCTTCTCGTCGAGTTGCTTCGGTAACACATACACTTCGCGCCCGTACTGCGCGCCGTTTTGCCACAACTCGATCTGCGCGAGAACCTGGTTCGTGAACGAATTCGACATCACGAAACTCGGGTGGCCGGTTGCGCAACCGAGATTCACGAGGCGTCCCTCTGCGAGCAGGATCAGGCGCTTGCCATCGGGGAAGACGACGTGGTCGACCTGCGGCTTGATGTTCTCCCACTCGTATTCGTGCAGGTACGCAACATCGATCTCGTTGTCGAAGTGGCCGATGTTGCAGACGATCGCCTGATCTTTCATACGGTCCATCTGCGGGCCGGTTACCACGTGGTAGTTGCCGGTCGCCGTGACGACGATATCGGCCTGGTCGCATGCATCATCGAAGACGACGACGCGGTAGCCCTCCATCGACGCCTGCAGTGCGCAGATAGGATCGATCTCGGTCACCCATACAGTTGCACCGAGGCCGCGCAGTGACTGCGCACAGCCCTTACCGACGTCGCCGAAGCCGCACACGATCGCGATCTTGCCGGCGATCATGACGTCAGTGGCGCGCTTGATGCCGTCGACGAGCGACTCACGACAACCGTAAAGGTTGTCGAACTTGGACTTGGTGACCGAGTCGTTCACGTTAAATGCGGGACAGCCCAGCGAGCCTTCTTTCATCATCTCGTAGAGGCGTTTGACCCCGGTCGTCGTTTCCTCGGACAGGCCACGGACTTCCTGCAGTATCTCGGGATACTTGTCATGCATGACGAGCGTCAGGTCACCACCGTCGTCCAGCAGCATGTTCGGGTGCCAGCCGTCGGGCCCGTTGATGGTCTGCTCGACACACCACCAGTACTCGTCCTCTGTTTCCCCCTTCCACGCGAATACGGGGACGTCCGATGCCGCGATAGCGGCGGCCGCATGGTCCTGGGTTGAGAAAATGTTGCACGATGACCAGCGTATCTCCGCACCCAGGTCGGCGAGCGTTTCGATGAGCACGGCGGTCTGAATGGTCATGTGCAGGCAACCGGCAATACGGGCGCCCTGCAGCGGTTGGCTCTCGCGGTACTCATCCCGTATCGCCATCAGGCCGGGCATTTCCGTCTGCGCGATGGCGATTTCCTTGCGCCCCCAGTCGGCGAGCGTTATGTCTTTGACCTTGTAGTCGGGTGTTTCGATGGCAACGGGTTCGCTGCTCATAAGTGATCTCCTGGTTTTCGTTGGTCAGGCCGCGGCTGCGCCACGCAATTCCTCAGCCTTGTCAGTCTTTTCCCACGTCAAGTCGATGTCTTCGCGTCCGAAATGACCGTACGCAGCGGTTTGCTGGTAGATCGGCCGGATCAGGTCGAGCATCTGCAAGATGCCGTACGGTGTGAGGTCGAAATTCTCGCGAATGAGCTCGGTCATCCTCGCGTCCGAAATCTTGCCGGTGCCGAAAGTCCTGACGCTTATCGACGTCGGCTCGGCAACACCGATGGCATAGGACACCTGGATTTCGCAACGGTCGGCGAGGCCTGCGGCGACGATGTTCTTGGCGACGTAGCGCGCCGCGTACGCCGCGGAGCGGTCGACCTTGGATGGGTCCTTGCCCGAGAATGCACCGCCGCCATGGCGCGCGGAGCCGCCGTAGGTATCGACGATAATCTTGCGTCCGGTCAGCCCGGCATCACCCATCGGTCCGCCGATCTCGAAGCGGCCGGTCGGGTTAATGTGGTACTTGGTGTTTTTGCTGAGGAGATTTTCCGGAAGCACGGGCTTGATGATCTCCTCCATGACACCTTCGCGCAGGTCTTCCATGCTGACGTCCGCGTGGTGCTGCGACGACAGCACGACGGCGTCGATCGCCACCGGCTTGCTGTCTTCGTAAACGAAAGTCACCTGGCTCTTCGCGTCAGGCCGCAACCAGGGCAGGGTGCCGTTCTTCCGGACCTCAGCCTGGCGGCGAACCAGCAGGTGCGAGAACGTGATCGGCGCCGGCATCAGCACGTCGGTCTCATTCGTGGCATAGCCGAACATAAGCCCCTGGTCACCGGCACCTTGTTCTTCTTTATTGGCGCGGTCGACGCCCATGGCGATATCAGCCGACTGTTTGCCGATGGCATTGAATACGGCACAGGAGTGGCCGTCGAAGCCCATCGCCGAGTCGTCATAGCCGATATCGACGACGGTCTTGCGGACGATCGCCTCGAAGTCGACCCAGGTCGACGTCGTAATTTCGCCGGCGAGTACGACAGCGCCTGTTTTTACCAGCGTTTCGCACGCAACTCGTGCCTGCGGGTCTTCGGCAATAATCGCGTCGAGGATTCCGTCGGAGATCTGATCGGCAATTTTGTCCGGATGTCCCTCGGAAACGGATTCCGAGGTGAACACAAAAGCATCACTCATGGGTTTCGTCTTTCTTGGATTTCGGGGGTGCGCATTGTACCGCAATGATATGCGCCGGGACCATCCGGCTCGCGACGAGTCAAACGGATCCGATCACGCCCGATTTCTGGACTCAGACGGGGCCTGCGGCTTGCGGCGCCCGGTAAAAACCACGAAAATACGCCACGCGCGCATGCAAAATGCGTAGCGGGCAGCAGCGATTTTCTGCATCCGATTCACCATAAAAAAGGCCGCCAGGCCGAGAAGACCTCAATGTCACATCAAGCCAATGCCGCCGGCCAACCGGCCCGGCGAGATCTCGCGAACGCCATCAGGGCGCTTTCCATGGACGCAGTACAGGCCGCCAACTCGGGTCACCCCGGGGCCCCAATGGGCATGGCCGACATCGCGGAGGTACTGTGGAACGACTATCTGAAGCACAACCCGGCGAATCCACGCTGGGCAAATCGCGATCGTTTCGTGCTATCGAACGGTCACGGATCGATGTTGCTATACAGCTTGCTGCACCTGACTGGCTATGACGTCTCTATCGACGAACTGAAGAATTTCAGGCAATTCGGCCAGCGCACGGCCGGTCACCCGGAGTTCGAGCCTGCGATGGGTATCGAGACCACGACAGGGCCACTGGGGCAGGGGGTCACGAATGCCGTGGGCATGGCGCTGGCAGAAAAGATGCTCGCCGCCGAATTCAATCGCGACGAATTTTCCGTCGTCGATCACCGCACCTGGGTCTTCCTGGGCGATGGCTGCCTCATGGAAGGTATCTCGCACGAGGCCTGTTCCCTTGCCGGTACGCTGAAACTCGGCAAGCTGACCGCGTTCTACGATGACAACAATATTTCGATTGACGGTGAGGTCAGCGGGTGGTTTACGGATGACACGCCACAGCGATTCGAGGGCTACGGCTGGCAGGTCATTAGTGACGTGGACGGCCACGACAGCGAGTCCATTGCTGCAGCCATCGACCAGGCCGCTGCCGAGGCGGACAAACCGACGCTGATTTGTTGCAAGACAATCATCGGCTTCGGCGCGCCCAACAAGCAAGGCACGGCCTCGACGCACGGCGCGCCGCTCGGCGACGAGGAAATCGCGGCTGCACGCGTCGAACTCGGTTGGGATGCGCCGCCGTTCACGGTGCCGGCAGATATCGCTGAAGCCTGGGATGGCCGTACACGTGGCGCTGCGGATGAGAACGCATGGGCGGAGACGTTGACGGCCTATGCGAACGCGCATCCCAATCTCGCAAGGGAATTCGGTCGTCGCGTCAATAGTGACCTGCCGGGCAACTGGGCGGAATTCGCCGATCAGGCGATTGCGGCAATTGATACTGCCGGAGAGACCATGGCGACCCGCAAAGCGTCACTCGTCGCTCTGAACGCGTTTGCACCGGTACTGCCAGAGCTGGCAGGCGGTTCCGCCGACCTGACGGGTTCGAATCTGACCAAACATGCGGGCTCGAGTGTCGTCACGGGAGACGAGGCCGGTGGCAACTACATTTATTTCGGCGTGCGCGAGTTCGGGATGACCGCAATATGCAACGGCATGGCGCTGCACGGCGGGATCATTCCGTACGCGGGGACATTTCTCGTGTTCTCGGACTATGCGCGCAACGCGCTGCGCATGGCGGCACTGATGAAAATCCAGAACATTCTCGTCTATACGCACGACTCGATAGGGCTTGGCGAAGACGGTCCGACACACCAGCCGATCGAACATGTCGCGTCACTGCGGATCATGCCGAATATGCGCGTCTGGCGTCCCTGCGACACAGTCGAGACGGCCGTCGCCTGGCGCGACGCCATCGAACGCCGCGACGGTCCGACCAGCCTCGTGCTGACGCGACAAGGGCTACCGCACCAGCCGCGTGACGCGGCGCAGATCGCAGCCATCGTACGCGGCGGATATATCTTGCTGGACACCGACGGCGATCCGGACCTCATTCTGATTGCGACGGGTTCGGAAGTTGCGCTGGCTGTTGGCGCGGTGGAGCAGCTGGCGGCAGAGGGCGTCAATGCGCGCGTCGTATCGATGCCTTGCACGAGCGTTTTCGATGCGCAGGACGAAGACTACAAAGCGCAGGTTTTGCCGGCTGATGTATCCGCCAGGATCGCTATCGAGGCGGGTGTCACCGAAACCTGGTGGCGCTTTGCGGGTCCGGGGGGCCGGGTGATCGGCATCGATCGCTTCGGTGAGTCGGCGCCGGCCGGTGCACTTTTCGAACACTTCGGGTTCACGGTCGACAACGTGGTCGCTGCTGCAAAAGACCTGCTCGGGAAATAATCATTCATATGTGTGCCGGACAATCGGTCTGACTGGCCGCCGGCAGATCGCTTTACCAGGAGATAGAAATGACGATCAAGATCGGTATCAACGGCTATGGCCGCATCGGACGCAACATCCTGCGTGCCATTCACGAATCGGGCCGCGCGAAGGAATTCGATGTCGTTGCGCTGAATGATCTCGGCGACGCGGCGACCAACGCGCACCTGACGCGTCGCGACACCGCGCACGGCCCGTTTCCGGGTACGGTCGAAGTCGATGGCACTGACATCATCGTCAACGGCGATCGTGTGCGTGTGTTCGCGGAACGCGATCCGTCCAAGTTGCCTTGGGGTGAGCTGGGTGTCGACGTCGTGTATGAGTGCACAGGTCTGTTTCGCACGCGCGAGACGGCGGGCAAGCATCTCGAAGGCGGTGCGAAGAAAGTGATTCTTTCGGCGCCCGGCGGAGAGGGCATCGATAAGACCATCGTCTACGGCGTCAACCACGACACGCTGACGGCGGCGGACGAGGTGATCTCCAACGCCTCCTGCACCACCAACTGTCTCGCGCCGCTGGTCAAGCCGTTGCACGAGGCCATTGGTCTGCAACACGGCATCATGACGACGATACACGCATATACGAATGACCAGGTGTTGACCGACGTCTACCACAAGGATCTGCGGCGCGCGCGCTCGGCGACGATGTCGCAAATTCCGACGAGTACCGGTGCGGCGAAAGCGGTCGGCCTCGTATTACCTGAACTGAACGGTAAACTGGACGGCTTCTCGATGCGCGTACCGACGATCAACGTCTCCGCGGTCGACCTCACGTTTGTCGCCGGCCGCGCCACGAGCATCGACGAAGTCAATGAGATCCTGAAAGCGGCGAGTGAAGGTGAGCTCAAAGGCGTGCTTGCCTACAACGACGAACCGGTCGTATCAATCGACTTCAACCACGACCCGGCGTCGTCGACCTACGATTCGACACTGACGAAGGTCATCGACGGCACTCTGGTCAAGGTGATCGCGTGGTATGACAACGAGTGGGGCTTCTCGAACCGCATGCTCGACACGACTGTCGCGCTCGTCAACGCGAAGTAGCACTGTCCGTGCCACATATCCGCATGTCCGATATCGACCTCGACGGCCGGCGTGTACTGATCCGCGAGGATCTGAACGTGCCGGTAGCGGATGGTGTTGTCACGAGCGACGCACGAATACGCGCTGCGTTACCGACGATAGAGGCCGCCCTCGAGGCGGGCGCTGCCGTCATGCTGATGTCACACCTGGGCAGACCTGTCGAAGGGCAGCCTGACGAGAAGTTCTCGCTGCAACCCGTTGCAGAGCGTCTCGCCGAACTTCTCGGTCGCGAGGTGCCGCTCGTCAAGGACTGGATCGACGGCGTCGACGTTGAGCCGGGGAAAGTCGTACTGCTCGAAAACGTGCGTTTTCTCGCAGGCGAAAAAGCCTGCGACGAGGCATTGGCGCAGAAGATGGCCGCACTCTGCGACGTGTTCGTCATGGATGCTTTCGGAACGGCGCATCGCGCGCAGGCAAGTACATACGGCGTCGCCGAACATGCCGCTATCGCCTGTGCCGGCCCGCTGCTTGCTACTGAACTCGACGCCCTGGGCAAGGCACTCGACAATCCGGCTCGGCCGCTTGTTGCCATTGTCGGTGGCTCGAAAGTTTCGACGAAACTGACGGTGCTCGATGCGCTGGCGGGGATCGTCGATTGCCTGATTGTAGGCGGCGGAATTGCGAACACGTTTATTGCGGCCGCGGGTCACGGCGTTGGCAAGTCACTGTACGAAGCGGACATGCTGGATATTGCCAGGCAACTTGCATCACCGCAGGAAGGGCGTGCTGAAATTCCCGTACCGACTGACGTCGTTGTTGCTGAAGAGTTCGCGGATGTTGGCGGAACCACCAAGATCGTCGATGCCGTGGTGAGTGACGAGATGATCCTCGATATCGGCCCGGAAACTGCGGAGAACTTTGCAGCGATCATTGCGTCAGCAGGCACCATTATCTGGAACGGTCCTGTCGGCGTATTCGAGTTCGATAATTTCGGCGCGGGTACCGAAGCGGTCGCAGAGGCCATCGCTGCAAGCGAGGCGTTCTCGGTTGCTGGCGGCGGCGATACATTAGCCGCCATCGACAAGTACGGCGTGGCGGAGCAGATTTCCTACATATCGACGGGTGGTGGAGCCTTCCTGGAATTTGTCGAGGGAAAGAAGCTACCCGCGGTCGAGATCCTCGAAAAGCGCGCTGGATAGGACCCGGCTGTGGGAGCGCGCCCCAGCGCGCGATTTTGGCCAGGCGAACATCGCGCGCTGGGGCGCGCTCCCACCGTCAGGTTGGCCAGGGGCCGGTAATCGCCAGCGTCATCCCCGGGTACTGGATGTTGACGAACAAGGTCTTGCCATCCGGCGCGAAGCAGGCGCCAGCGACTTCGGACTTCGAGTGGGCGTTGTCGGCCAGGTGGTACATGCTGCCGTCGGCGCGCACGCCGACGAGTCCGCAATGGCTCGCAGTGTCTTCGCAAACAATGAGATCACCCCACGGCGCCATGGTGATGTTGTCAGCGTTTCGCAGCAGTGAATCGTGTGTCGATTCGGCGAGCAGTGTCAGCTGGCCAGGATGTGCGGATTCCTCGGCCTGTCCCTCGAACGGACCGGGTTGATACAGAAAAATCTGGCCGAGGTGTTGCGGACCTCCGATCGTGCAAGTGAAGGCGAAGCCGTCGTCAGTAGCGCACAAGCCTTCGCCCCTGGCAAAGGTCGCTGCACCGGCAGCGGCACCCCGAAGCCGCAAGTCGTTAGTGTCCGGATCGACATCGTCGAGGTCGATCCAGTTCGTAGTAAGTTCCTCTCCCGTGTCGATTGCACGATCGTCGGACCAGTTGTGCGTTTGCATCGACGGCTGCCCGGTAATGGCGAGCGCCTGCAGTCGGCCGCCCTCGCGCAGCTTCCCAGGTATGTCTGGCAGGTAGCGATAGAAGAGGCTGTAGTGCCGGTCTTCGGTCATGTAGACGATGCCAGTGGGCTCGTGTACGGCACAGGCTTCGTGTTCGAATCTCCCCATTGCCTTGATCGGCAGCGGGTCGACGAGTCCGGTTTCAGTCGCTGGTACCTCGAACACGTAACCGTGGTATTCGTCGCGGGTGACGATACGTGCGCCGGAAAATCTGGTACCCGGGTCTTCGAAACATTCCTCGCAAGACAGCCAGCTACCCCAGGGAGTTGGGCCGCCCGCGCAGTTCATCTCGGTACCGGCGAGGCTCAGGTGTTGCCGTTCCGTCTCGCCGGTTGCGGGGTTGTAAATCGTCGTGGTCGTGCCGCCCGCGCCCGGCGTCCTGCCGCCGCCGTTATCGTAGACGCGTTCCTTTACTGTTTCGGCGAGCGATCTGAACGACGTTCCGAAGGCACTTTGTTGCGGGCGCGATGGGCGCATCTCATGATTGCAAACGAGCACGAGGCGTCCGTTTTCCCCTTCGAAAACGGCCATTCCGTCATGTGCCGGCGGGACCCTCAGTTCGTCGCTCATCGTCGCGCCGGCGCGCGACACGACCCGGTAGCCGAAGCCGTCGGGCAAATCGAGGACTCCGTTCGGATCTGGTCGCAGCGGTCCAAGCAACGGGTTATCCGTTCCGGCCGGCGCCGCCGTGGCAGGGCTCGCGGCAGCTGCGATCAGACTTTGAAGAAATCGGCGTCGGTCGATCATCGGGTTCCCAGGCCATGGAAAGCGCGGCAGCATATCAGTTCAACACGACAATTTGTCAGGCGCCATTCGTAGCACTACGGATACGCCGTTGTGCAATAATCGCCGCCATGCTTAGACGGACAAAGATCGTGGCGACGCTGGGCCCGGCGTCAGACCACATGAAAACGCTGTGCAAAATGATTGACGCCGGTCTCGACGTTGCCCGGCTGAACTTCTCTCACGGGGACGCCGACGAGCATCGGCAGCGGGTTAAGGAACTGCGTAAGGCAGCGCGGAAATGCGGACGGGATGTCGGCCTCCTGGCTGACCTGCAGGGGCCCAAGATACGAGTGCTGCGATTCCAGGATCGCTCGGTTGAACTCAAGGATGGCGATCCGTTCTTTCTCGACAGTGAACTCGGCATCGACGATGGCACGAAGGAAGGTGTTGGCGTCGCGCTTAGCACGATGCACCGGGACGTAAGCCCCGGAGACACCTTGCTCTTGAACGACGGCATGATCAATCTGCACGTCGAACGCATCGAAGGATCGCGAGTGCACACCGTTGTTGTTAACGGCGGCATCCTGTCGAACCACAAAGGCATCAACAAGAAAGGAGGCGGGTTGTCGGCGCCGGCACTCACGGATGTCGACAAGGAAAACATCAAACTCGCGGCGGAATTTGAAGCCGATTTTCTTGCGGTCTCGTTCGTGCGCTACGGGGGCGACGTGAGACTGGCAAGGCAGTTGTTCGAGGAAGCCGGTGGGCACGGGCTGATCGTTGCCAAAGTGGAAAGGGTAGAGGCGGTCGAGAATATCGACTCGATCGTCGACGCAGCCGACGTCATCATGGTTGCTCGCGGCGATCTGGGTGTCGAAATGGGTTATGCAGAGCTCACCGGACTCCAGAAGAAGCTTATTCGCAAGACCCGCAAGGCAAACAAGATTGTGATCACCGCGACTCAAATGATGGAGTCTATGATTCAGAATCCGATTCCCACGCGAGCGGAGGTGTCGGATGTCTCCAATGCTGTCATGGACGGTACCGATGCTGTGATGCTGTCGGGCGAGACCGCGGTCGGCCGGTACCCGGTCAAGTCGGTCCGGGCCATGGCCGAGGTATGCACTGGCGCCGAGAAGTACCAGTTGCCCGACGGCCGGACCCGCCATCGCATGGGTGACTATTTTGGTCGCGTCGACGAAGCAATCGCCGCGTCCGTGATGTACACGGCAAATCACCTGGATGTGTCGGCGATTATCGCATTGACCGAATCGGGCTCGACTGCTCGCTGGATGTCCCGTATTCGCTCGGATATACCGATCTACGCCTTGACGCCACACGTTGCAACCAGTCGTAGGGTGAGTTTGTATCGGGGTGTGTTCCCGGTCGCATTCGAGCTGAACAAGAAGACGCAGAAAAAGCTTTACCGAAATGTGTTCGATGCGCTGCTGTCGCGCGAACTCGTCAGCGTCGGCGATTTTGTCATTTTCACCAAGGGCGATCTGGACGGCGTGTCCGGTAGCACCAACTCAATGACAATCATCGAAGTCACGAAACCCGAGTAGCTGCACATGCGATCCTGGTTCAAATGGTTCTCAGTAGCTGCGCTATTGCTGCTGGCGGCGATCGTGGTCTCACTCTGGCTGATGCTGCGCGCGAGTCTGCCGAACATCGACGGCGAGATCGTGGCCGCTGGCCTCACGGCCAATGTGACGATCGAGCGTGACGAAGCCGGAATCCCGACGATCACGGCAGACAACCGGGCCGATCTCGCTTACGCCACGGGATTCGCGCACGGGCAGGATCGTTTTTTCCAGATGGATCTGATCCGGCGCCAGGCGGCGGGAGAGCTATCCGAGTTGTTCGGAGAAATCGCCCTGGACGTCGACAAACGCAGCCGCTTTCATCGTTTCCGCACGCGCGCCCGTGCCGTGCTGGAGCGGGCGAGTCCCGAAGGCGTCGAGCTGGTTGAAAGTTACGCCGCAGGAGTCAACGCGGGGCTTGCAAGTCTCGGCGCCCGGCCATTCGAGTATTTGTTGCTGGGGGCTGAGACGGAACCATGGCGTGGTGAAGACACAGTGCTGGTCGTCTATGCGATGTTCGTGGATCTCAACGACGAGCGCGCAAAAAATGATGTGCGTCGTGGCCTGGCGCATCGGGCGTTGCCGCCAGGCGTTTATGACTGGTTGTATCCCGACGGCACGAGCTGGGATGCGCCGTTGCTGGGTGAACCTCGAGGAGAATCGAGACCACCGTCGGCCAGTGTTTTCTCGATCCGGCATGTCACGGAAGAAGCGCCGCCATCGGGCGAGCGGGGCAAGAAATTTTTGACCGGTAGTAATAACTGGGTAGTCAGCGGAGCGCTGACGGAAACGGGTCGTGCGCTGATGTCGAACGACATGCATCTCGGCCACAGGGTTCCGAACATCTGGTATCAGCTGAGGTTGGTTGTCCGCGGTGACGATGCGCGCGACATTACCGGTGTGTCCCTGCCAGGAACGCCATTCATCAGCGCCGGCAGCAACGGTAGCGTTGCCTGGGGATTCACGAACAGTTACGGCGACTGGTCCGATGCCGTGTTGCTGCGTGCCGGCGCAACGCCCGGCACCTACCGCACACCGGAAGGCGACCGGGAATTCGAGGTTCACCGTGAACGCATCGAGGTCAAGGACGGCGAGCCGCACATCTACGAGATCCGGGAGACGATCTGGGGCCCGGTTGACGACCTGGTCGACTACCCCGATGGCGAGATTGCAGTGAGCTGGACCGCGCATAGCGCGGAAGCCCTCAACCTGAAGATGATCGCGCTGGAGACGGCATTCACGGTCGACGACGCTTTGCAGATCGCAGCCACGATGGGAATTCCGCCACAAAATTTCGTCACTGGCGATGCTGGCGGCAACATCGGCTGGACGATCGCCGGGCAGATTCCGGTGAAGACGGAATTCAACGCGATGATGCCGGCTGACTGGAGCGCCGAGCACGGCTGGATCGGCTGGCTGCATCCGTCCGACTATCCGCGCATCGTGAATCCGGACAGCGACCGCATTTGGACGGCGAACGCTCGCGTCGTCGATGGCGAGGCACTCGAGGTCATTGGAGACAGTGGTTACGATCTCGGTGCGCGGGCGCGGCAGATACGCGACGGGTTACTCGCCCGCGATACTTTTGAAGCCATCAACATGCTCGAAATTCAATACGACGATCGTGCCGTTTTCCTGGAGCGCTGGCGTGACCTGATACTCGAATTGCTGACCAACGAACGCGTCGCAAACGATTCAGAACTCTCCGAATATCGCGAACTTGTTCGCAACTGGATACCACGGGCGACCCCGGAATCAGTAGGCTACCGGCTCGTACGTGCGTTCCGCCTCGACGTGCAGGCGAAGGTCTTTCATGCGTTGATGAGTCCCGTGCGCGCCGGGAACGATGCCGATGTGAAACCAATACTGAGCAACCAATTCGAAGCTGTGCTGTGGCCGATTCTGAGGGAGCGTCCGGAGCATCTGTTGCCGGGCCGATACGACAACTGGGACGATCTGCTTCTCGACGCGATTCGATCCAACCTGCGCTGGTTTCACGATAACTACGAGGGCGGGCTTGCGGAGCGCACCTGGGGTGAAGTAAATACCGCGTCGATCCGGCACCCGCTGAGCCGGTCGCTGCCGTTTGCGTCCGCGTGGCTCGATATGCCCGCGGATCGTCTCAATGGCGATGTCGATCTGCCGAAAGCGCAATCACCCGCGTTCGGCGCTTCGCAGCGATTCTCGGTATCGCCGGGCGACGAGGAAAACGGCCTGATGCAAATGCCGACAGGACAGAGCGGGCACCCGTTGTCCCCGTTTTATCGCAAAGGCCACGACGACTGGGTCCACGGCCGGCCGAATCCGTTCCTGCCGGGCGAGCCTCAACACACCTTGCTGCTCCTGCCTGCCGATTGACATAAGTGTCGCGGGGCGTCTTTTCTTGGGACGCGCAGGGAGTAAGATGGTGCCAGCAAGCGAATAATCCGGAACCGAGATGGCAGACAAGCGATTTGCAGGAACGAGTACCTACGTTGCAACCGACGACCTGATGATGGCCGTCAACGCGGCGGTTACCTTACAACGGCCCATACTCATCAAGGGCGAACCGGGCACGGGCAAGACTCAGCTGGCGATGGAAGTGGCCGGAGCGCTCGGTAAACCGCTCTATGAATGGCACATAAAGTCCACGACGAAGGCGCAGCAAGGACTCTATGAATATGACGCCGTCGCGCGATTGCGGGACTCACAACTCGGCGACGATCGCGTTCACAACATCGCCAATTACATTCAGCACGGCAAGATTTGGGAAGCATTCAAATCTGACGAGCAGCCCGTACTGCTCATCGACGAAATCGACAAGGCTGATATCGAGTTTCCAAACGATCTATTGCAGGAACTCGATCGAATGGAGTTTTACGTCTACGAAACGAAGCAACTCATTGCGGCGAAACACCGGCCCATCATTGTCATTACGAGCAACAATGAGAAGGAGCTCCCGGACGCTTTTTTGCGTCGCTGTTTCTTCCACTACATCAAATTTCCCGACCAGGATACGATGGCAAAGATCGTGGACGTGCATTTCCCGAAACTGAAGAGGAATCTCCTTAGCGAGGCCCTCAACGCGTTTTACAAGGTGCGTGAGGTGCCGGGCCTGAAGAAGAAACCTTCGACGTCGGAACTGCTCGACTGGATCAAGCTTCTGCTTGCCGAGGATATTCCCGCAGAGGCGCTACGCGCGGACGACAATCGCAAGGCGATTCCGCCGCTCTATGGGGCTCTGCTGAAGAACGAACAGGATGTGCACCTCTTCGAGCGGCTGGTGTTTCTCGACCGCAGAGCCGGCCAGCAGTAAGCCGTCATGCTGATACCGTTCTTCTACATGCTTCGCGAAGGTGGCATGAAGACTTCGATTACGGAGCTTCTGACCTTGCTCGAAGCAATGAAGCGCGGTGTAGCTGGCACGAGCGTCGACGATTTCTACTACCTGGCGCGCGCAGCCCTGGTCAAGGATGAATCGCAACTGGACAGGTTTGACCGCATCTTCGCGGCCTATTTCAAGGGTGTCGACGACACGTTCGGAGACCTCTTCCAGACAATTCCCGAAGAGTGGTTACGCCACCAGGCCGAGCTGATGTTGTCGGAAGAGGAGCGTGCGCAAATCGAAGCGCTGGGTGGTTTCGAGGAGCTGATGAAAGCGCTGCGCGAGCGCCTGGAGGAACAGGACGATCGCCACGAAGGCGGCAGCAAGTGGATTGGTACTGCGGGCACATCACCGTTCGGTGCTTACGGGTTCAACCCGGAGGGCGTGCGGATCGGCCAGCAGGGCTCGCGAAATCGCAGTGCAGTCAAAGTGTGGGACCGGCGCGAGTACCGCAATCTTGACGACTCCGTGGAGCTGGGAACCCGCAATATTAAAATAGCGCTGCGGCGATTGCGGAAATTTGCACGCGAGGGCGCGGCTGACCAGCTGGACCTCGACGACACAATCGACAAGACGGCGCGGAACGCGGGCCTCCTCGACATCCGCATGGTTCCGGAACGGCATAACGCGGTGAAAGTACTGTTGTGCCTGGACATCGGCGGTTCGATGGACGATCACGTGCGCGTTTGCGAGGAGTTGTTTTCAGCGGCCAGCAGCGAGTTCAAGCATCTCGAGTATTTCTACTTTCACAATTTCATCTATGAGTCGCTGTGGAAGGACAACCGTCGCCGCCACGCAGAACGCGTATCCACGTTGGACATCACTCACAAATACGGTGCTGACTACAAGCTGATCTTCGTTGGCGATGCGACGATGAGTCCCTATGAAATAGTCTATGCGGGAGGCAGCGTCGAACACTGGAACGAGGAGCCGGGCGCAGTTTGGATAAAACGCCTGCTGCACACCTATAACAAGGCGATCTGGCTGAACCCCGAACCGAGAGAGCGTTGGGATTTCACGCCTTCAGTCAAATTGACGCGCGAAATCATGGACGAGCGGATGTTCCCGTTGACGATTTCCGGGCTCGACGAGGGCATCAAGGCCCTGCACTGATATCAACGGCTGGCGCTGAGCGATTCCAGATCAGCCAGCACCTGCGCGGAATGCTCGTCCGGATCCACTTTTTCGTAATGCCTGGCGATGTTGCCGTCCGGATCGATCAGGAACGTTTGCCGCTTTGCAACGGTCCAACCCATCATCTTCGTTTTGACACCGTAGGCGTCGGCCGTGGATCCTTCCGTATCGGCGAGCAGCGGAAACGGCAGATCGTGATTCTCGGCAAACTTCCGGTGAGATTCGACGTCGTCGAGGCTGACGCCGAGAATCTGCGCGTTCAGCTCCCGGTACGCAAAAATATTGTCACGAAATTCGCAGGCCTCGGTCGTGCAACCCGGCGTCTCGTCTTTCGGATAGAAGTACAGAACAACCCACTGGTCCCGGTAGTCTTCGAGGGAGTGCAGCTGCCCCTGCTGGTCCGGCAATTCGAACTCCGGCGCGGGCTTCCCGACATCGAGTCCGCCGGCAGCAACGGCGATATGGCCCAGGAACAGGGCGGTCGTGATGGCAGACAATTTGAACGTGATGCGCTTCATGGAGAATGGTCCGGGCGTTAAAGTTTCATACCGCACTATAATACGACTCGCTCGACGACCTGCATAGCCTCGATACGGAGCACACTGCGTAAACCTCATGGCGCCACAACAGGACCACAAGAAAACCGCCCTTGTGCTGCCTGGCGGCGGTGCTCGGGGCGCATTTCAGGTCGGAGTCCTGAAAGCCATCGCGGAACTCGTGCCGAAGGGTACCGTCAATCCGTTCGACATAATTAGCGGCACGTCGGCGGGCGCGATCAATTCCGTCGTCCTCGCCGCCAAGGCGCGGCGATTCCGGGTCGCCGTTGCGGAACTCGAGCGCGTCTGGGCGCACTTCCGCTGCCATCACGTGTATAGAACCAGCAATCTGACGATGTTGAAGAGCAGCTTGCAGTGGCTCTTTGCGATGGTCACGGGCGGTACTCTCGTGCGAATGCCGAAATCGCTGCTCGACAACGCGCCGTTGCGGGCATTGCTGAGTCGCAATGTGCGATTCCCCAGAATCCAGCACGGCATAGAGCAGGGCTGGCTGGAGGCCGTGAGCATTACGGCCGCCGGCTACAGTTCAGCGCGGTCGACGTCGTTCTTTCAGGCTGCCGACCAACACCCGGAATGGTCCCGTACTCGCCGAGTTGGTGTGCGCAGCGACCTGCACCTGGACCACCTCATGGCAAGTATCGCTGTGCCGATGATCTTTCCGCCGGTTCGAATCGGCGCCGAGTATTTCGGGGATGGTGCAATGAGGCAGGCTACGCCTCTGAGTCCTGCCGTACACCTTGGTGCGGAACGTATCCTGGTGATCGGCGTACGCAATGAAGTCGCCGACATCATTCCGGATCTCGTGGAGCCGGATTCGTACCCGAGCTTCGCCCAGATCGCGGGCTACACGCTTGATACTCTGTTCATGGACGGCCTGTACTCCGATCTCGAACGACTGAGCAGAATCAACCAGCTGATCGACTCGGTTCCACCGGATCATCGTGGTGCAAAACTGTCACGCATGAGACCGATCGATACGATGGTGATCGTACCCAGCCAGGACCTGCGCCTACTGGCGCAAAAACACCGGCACGAGTTGCCGAAAGCCCTGCGAGCGTTGTTGTGGGGCATTGGTGGCAAACACGGCGGCGCCACTCGATTGTTGAGCTACCTGATGTTCGAGCAGGCGTATACGCGCGAGCTGATCGAGCTCGGCTATCGTGACGCGATGCAGGTCAGGGACCAGCTGGAAGATTTCATCGCCGGCAGGGAGATGCCACGCCTGTTTGCGCCGCACTGGGTGGAAGAAGACCTCGATATCCTGCACTGATACGGTTCCCGGGGCACGCTCCCGAAACCTGCTAGATCAGGAATGCTGCACCCAGTCCCAGGAATACCATGTAACCAACGACGTCCGTAACCGTGGTCAGGACCACGCCGCCGGCGATGGCCGGGTCGATACGCATCTGCTTCAACACCAGCGGGATGCCGAATCCGGACAGCGCGGCGATAAACAGGTTGATCATCATTGCCGCGGCGATGACTCCGCCGATGCGCCAGTCGCCGAACCAAAGGAAGGTGAACGTGGCGACGACGGCCGACCAGCCGATGCCGTTGATCAGGCTGATGCCGAGTTCCTTCCTCATAATTCCCATCGCATTGGTGCGGTCTACCTGACCCAATGCGATCGCGCGCGTGATAATCACGAGTGACTGGGTTCCGGCGACGCCGCCCATGCTCGGGACGACGGGCATGAGCACGGCGAGCAGGACAATTTTATCGATAGTCGTCTGGAACAGATCGACGACCGAGGCGGCGAGGAATGCTGTACACAGGTTGATACCGAGCCACAGGGCGCGTCGTCGTGCGCTCTTGAAGACCGGTGCGAACATGTCGTCTTCTTCGTCGAGGCCGGCGGCGCTCATCAGTGAATGCTCCGCTTCGTCACGAATCACGTCGACGACATCGTCGACCGTAATACGGCCGACGACGTGGTAATCATCGTCGACAACGGGCGCCGACAGAAGATCGCGATTTTCGAATTCCCATACGACCTGCATCGACGGTGTATGTGCAGGAATCGGCAAGACGTCGGTGGTCATGATGCTCGATACGAGCGCATCAGGGTCGTTCGTCAGCAGGCGTGAGAGAAACAGTGAGCCGACGTATTCGTTGTCGCGATTGACTACGAAGATGAGATCGGTGCCGTCGGGCATTTCACCTGCCACGCGCAGGTAACGCATAACGACCTCGAGCGTGACATCGGGACGTACGGTCACGATGTCGACATTCATCAAGCCACCCGCGCTCTCCTCGTCGTACGCGAGAACCTGCTGCAGGCGATCGTGATCGAGTTTATCGAGCGACTGCAGGACCTGGCGCGTGACTGCCTCGGGCAGGTCGGCAAGCAGGTCGGCGAGGTCATCGACTTCCATGCCCTCGGTGGCTGCAATGAGCTCTTCCGTCTGCATGCCTTCGATTAGGCCGTCGCGAACCTCGTCGTTCACTTCGACGAGAACGTCACCCTCGTCGTCGGGGTTGACCATTTCCCAGAGAATGGCACGCTCGCGTAATGGCAGCGATTCGAGCAGCCGCGCAATTTCGGCCGGGTGCAGGCTGTGAATCATGAGCCGCGCAGTACGCATGCGGCCACTGTCGAGCTGTTCGCGCAACAGTTGCAGGTTGTTCTGGGTGTGCTCTCTCGCTTCCATGATCCTGCCCGGCTTCAGACACGGACCACGACAGGTGGCCCCCGATGATGCGGGAGTTTAACTGTCTTGGGGCGGTAGCGCACCGTGAGAACGCGACTGTGGGAGCGCGTAATTAGAGTGACAGTGACCTTAATTGCCAGAGACGGATACCGGTGACCGGCAATTGAATGCCAATTAAGGTCACTGTCACTCTAATTGCGCTGCCGGGGCGCGCTCCCGCAGCTGCTCCTACAGTTCGTTATGGCGGGTCTGCACCATTGCATTTGTTTCGCCAAGTGACGCCGCAAGTTTTTCGGCCATATACACAGAGCGGTGCTGACCACCGGTGCAGCCGACCGCGACTGTCAGGTAGCCGCGATTCGCATTCCGATACTCGGGTATCCAGCGTTGGAGAAATGCAACAATGTCGGCGTGCATCGCTGTAACGGAATCCTGCGCGTCCAGAAACTCCACGACCTGTTCATCGAGCCCGGTCAATTGGCGCAGCGTCAGGTTCCAGTACGGATTTGGCAGACACCTGAGGTCGAACACGAAATCCGCATCGGCCGGGATGCCGTTCTTGAAGCCGAATGACTGTATCAGAATCGACAACGCTGTCGATTCGCGCCTGTCGACGCGATCGCGAATGACATTCGCGAGATCGTAAATGCTGCTCCGTGACGTATCGATGACGAGATCGGCAGAGTTGATTACCTCCGAGAGGATTTCGCGTTCTTCGCCTATCGCTGCGCGCAGTGCTGCCCCATGCTCGGCGAGCGGGTGCCTGCGGCGCGTCTCCCCATAACGCTTCAGGAGTATTTCGTCGTCGGCGAGAACGAACAACACGTCGGTTTGAATGTTCTGCTGGCGAAACTCCTCGATGAGGCTTGGCAGCGATTCCAGGTCGTGAAGTCGATTGCGCGCATCGATTCCGACCGCCAGGCGATTCCGCTGCTGCTCCGAGCCGGACGACACTTCGTCGACGAGGGATTTCAGCAGGGCTGCCGGCAGGTTGTCGATGCAGTAGTAGCCAAGGTCTTCCAGAACATGCAACGCCACGGATTTGCCGGCGCCGGACAGTCCGCTGACAATAATCAGGCGCATGTCGTTGGGCACTCTGGTCTCCTCGCCGTCGGCGCTAGTTTCCCTGTGCGTTGACCGCCTGGGCAGGTGCGGACAGGTTTCCACCATGCTGCAGCGATTCGTAGAGATCGTTGCTGGTGGAGGCGTTGCGAAGTCGCCCGCGAAGGCCGGCGTCGCTCAGCATGCCCGTGATCATCTTTATATCCGCGAGGTGACTATCGTCGAGTTCCAGCGGCACCATGAGTCCGAACACGAGATCGACAGGCTCGCCGTCAGCAGCGTCGAAGTCGACAGCCTCGGACAACTTGATCAACGCGGCAATGCTTCTGTCGAGTCCCTCTACCCGGCAATGTGGAAAAGCGACGCCCAGCTCCAGACTTGTGCAGCCTAATCGCTCGCGTTCTATCAGGCTTTCGAAAATTTCGTCTGCCGCGATATCCGGACTCGAGCGAACAAGCAGTTCGCTCAGAATTTCCAGGCAATGTTTCTTGCTTCGCGCGAGCGCATTACAGAGCACGGCGTCGGGATTGATGATCTCTTCGAGTAGCATCGTAGTGATTGAGTTCGGGGGTAGGATTCCGTATGGCAATGCCGCACGGACGTCGTTCAAAAACGTCCCTTTTGAATGTCTCTGGCGTGATGGTCCGCCAGTTTTTCTTTGTGTTTTCTAACGCGGCGATCCAGCTTGTCCACCAGGCCGTCTATCGCCGCGTACATATCTTCTTCCGTGTTGTCGGCGTAAATCGTATCGCCGTTTACATTGACCTTCGCTTCAGCTTTATGCCTGAGTTTTTCGACCGTGAGAATACAGTGCACGTTTGACACGATATCGAAATGTCGCTCCAGTCGTTCGATCTTCGATGCGACATACCCTCTCATGGATTCAGTTATTTCGACATGATGGCCTGAAACGTTCAATTGCATAATTTTCTCCTGCTTGTTATCTCGAACTCACTTCCTTGTGCCTTACCGCGCCGACTTCTTACGGCGTTCACTCGATGACGCGATGTTCATGGACTCACGGTACTTTGCAACCGTGCGCCTCGCAACCTTGATGCCCTGGTCCGCCAGGAGGCTGGCAAGTTTGCTGTCACTCAGTGGCTTCGCAGGGTTTTCGGCGCCAATCAACTTGCGAATCTTGGCGCGAACCGACGTTGAGGATTGATCTTCGCCGTCCGCCGTGGACAGGTGGCTGGAGAAGAAGTACTTGAATTCGAAGACGCCGCGCGGTGTGTGCATGTACTTGTTGGTCGTGACGCGCGAAATCGTGGACTCGTGCATGCCGATCTCCTCGGCGACGTCCCGCAACACCATCGGTTTCATCGCCTCGTCACCATGATCCAGAAATGCGGTCTGTCGTGTCACGATACAAGTCGCGACTTTCAGCAACGTCTCATTCCGGATTTCGAGGCTGCGAATCAACCACCGCGCTTCCTGCAACTGTGTCCTCAGTACCGCGTGATCGCCGCTGCCCCGGAGCAACTTCGCGTACGTTTGATTAACGGACAGGCGCGGCACGCCCGTAGGGCTGATTTCCACCTGCCAGCGATCATCGACCTTGCGCACGAACACGTCCGGGATGACGTACTCGGCGGCCGCGGGGCTGACTGCCTGCCCGGGCCTCGGATTGCAGCCGCGTATCAGGGCGAGTGCGTCGTGCAGGGCTTCTTCCGAGGTGCGCAGGCTGCGTCGTAATTCCCCATACTCGCGCGTGGCAATAAGATCGAGATGGTCATTCGCGAGTTCGACGGCGAGATTCAGTCCCGGCGTCGCGGTATCCAGCTGTCTGAGCTGGAGCGTGATGCACTCGGAAAGGGAACGTGCGCCGACGCCCACGGGATCCAGGCGCTGTACCTTGTGCAGCGTCGATTCGATCTCGTCGATTTGAACTTCGGTGTCCGGCTCGAGGATCTCATGTATCTCGTCGAACGTGACGGTCAGGTAGCCGTCGTCATTGATTGCATCAATGATGGCTTCGCCGATCACGGCCTCACGTGGCGAGAACTGCTCCATTTCCAGTTGCCACAACAGGTGTTCGCGCAGGGTTTGTCCGGACTCGTCAGCGAATTCGCTGATCGGCCGGCCCTCACCGTTCCAGCCGCCGTCCTGAATGCGCCGATCAGCACGGCTTTGCCACTGGTCCTCCGCCTTGATGGTTTCGATTTCCGCTGTGCTTTCGTCGCTCGTCTGGGGAACGTCCGGCAGATCCTCCATCTCGAGCATGATGTTCTCTTCCAGCGCGTCCTGGATTTGAGCATTGAGGTCGAGAACGGGCAGTTGCAGCAACCGGATGGCCTGCTGCAACTGCGGCGTCATTGTGAGGGTCTGTCCGAGTTTTAGCTGCAGCGACGGTTTTAGCATTGCCTCAGAGTTTGAACTCCTGTCCGAGATATACCTCGCGGACATGCTGATTTTCGAGAATCTCTTCAGGTGAACCCGAAGCGATCAGACTGCCATCACTGAGTATATAGGCTCTGCCACAAATTCCGAGTGTTTCCCTCACATTATGGTCAGTGATCAAAACACCAATCTCGCGTTCGCATAAATGCCTGATTATGCGCTGAATATCGAGTACGGAAATCGGGTCGACGCCGGCGAAGGGTTCATCGAGCAGGACGAACAAGGGATTCGCGGCCAGTGCGCGGGCGATTTCGACCCGGCGGCGCTCACCGCCCGAGAGGCTGATGCCGAGGCTGGTTCGAACGTGACCGACATGTAGTTCGTCCAGCAGTTTCTCGAGTTCCTCTTCGCGCCCCGCGCGATCGAGATCCTGGCGATTCTCGAGTATCGCGAGAATATTCTGTTCTACCGACAGTTTTCGAAATATGGACGCTTCCTGCGGCAGATAACCCAGGCCCATGCGTGCCCGGCGATGCATCGGCATCGCCGTCAGGTCCTGGCCGTCGAGCAGAATCTTGCCGCGGTCCGCCGGGATGAGGCCGACAATCATGTAAAACGCCGTCGTTTTGCCGGCGCCGTTGGGTCCGAGCAAGCCGACAACCTCACCACTCTTGATTTCGAGTGACAGCGTTTTGACGACTTTGCGCAGTTTGAAGCTCTTGGAGATATCCTGGGCGCTGAGGATACTCATGGGTCTGAATCCCCGGCTGCCTGTTCCGCATCGCCTTCGTCGGGCTGCTCCGCGCTCGTATCGTTCGTTTCGCCGGCGTCCTCATCGGTGCTCTGTGGCGTATACGTAATGCGCACCTTGCCATCGCCGTCCGGTGAGCCTTGCGCATTGATGCGCTGCTCGACGATGTTGTAAATCAGGTAATTTGACGAGATCTGATTGCCGCCTTCGGTAATCGTCGCATTCTCGGAGAACTCGATAACCCCCGTCGTAAGGTCGTAGCGCAACTTGCCGGCTTCGGCATAGGTCGTCTCGTCGCTGCCAACGCGTTTGAGTTCGAAGGTTGCCGGCGCGCCGCTAATTGTCGCAACTGTCAGCTGGTGGTTCGCGAACCTCAAATCGGCCGTGTCACATTCGATATGACCATTCTCGACGTCGATGATGACGTTACCCGAGAATTGCCAGACGCTGTCTTCGAAGTCGAGGTTGCTCGCACGGCCTTCGTCGGCCTCGATGCCGATATTTCCCTGCGAGAGGCGCAAGCCGCGAAACATCAACATCGAGTTCTTGCCGTCGTAATCAGTGGAATCGGCGTCCAGCGAAATTGGCAGGCGCAGATCGGTGAGTTGGGCAGCTGCGCAAATCGGCAACAGCAACAACGACAGGATCGTGCGGATGGTCATTTCTCTCTGCATGTGTCAGGGCACGAATTTTCCGCTGACATTCGACTTCAACTCGAGCCGATTGTCGTCCAGCGATGCTAGCATGCCGGTGGCCGTGAGGCTCCGGGCCCCTATCCGAATCTGAACTCGCTCGTCAGTTTCCGCGATGTAGCGTTCGGGGTCGAGTTCGAGATACTGGGTGCGAATCTCGGTGTCAATATCCGAGAACCCCTGTGCGCTGATCGCTCTGACATGTCCGCGCAGCTGTACCCGCGGCTCCGATGGCAGAATAGTCGCGCTGTCGGCGTCGACGGTCCAGGGCACGTCACTTTCGGGGGAGTAGTCAAGGCGCACGTCTGTAAACTCGATCCGGCCATCGAGTTGCTCTTCGGCATATTCGGCACGGATTTCGTACAGCAGGTCACCGTTGGGTCCGGTGCCGAGGATGCGCGCGTTTTTCAGGTAAAAGCCACGGTGCGCGGGATCGGCACCGATTTGTACGTCATCCGTAATGTCATTGACGCGCGCCACGTACCAACTGGCGAGCGCCGCCACGAACAACAAAGCAAATACGACCATGCTGCGCGGGCTCATCCATCAGACTCCGGACGCGCCCCGAGGACAAGTTCGCAAACCTCGCGAACAGCGCCATGACCACCACGTGCCACGGTCGTGTAATCACAATATTCATGTACTTGCGTGACAGCGTTTGCCACGGCGATCGAGTAACCGACCCGCTCGAGCAGGGCAAGGTCCGGAATGTCGTCCCCGACGTAGGCACATTCTGAATCGACGATGCCGAGCTTGGCGATCAGGGATTCGAAAGCGGCGATCTTGTCTCGTGCGCTGACAAAAACATGTTGCACGCCGAGTTCTGCCATGCGTTTTTCGACGGCGCCGGACGGTCGTCCGCTGATGATGGCTACCTCGATGCCGGCACCAAGTAGCTGACGAATTCCGAAACCGTCCTGGGTGTTGAATGCCTTTGTTTCGATGCCGTCGTCAGACAGGTAAAAGCGACCGTCAGTGAAAACGCCGTCGACGTCGAACGCGACGAGCCGCAAGTCTGCCAGTCTGTTGTGCGTCGCAGCCGGATTCACATGATGCCCGCGCGAAATAGATCGTGAATATTGAGGGCACCGACCAGCCGGCCATCGTCGTCCGCGACCAGCAACGAGGTAATCTTGTTTTCCTCGAGTATGTGAATGGCTTCGGCCGCCAGCACGTCCGGTCCGGTCGTCTTGCAATTCGTGTGCATGATTTCGGACATCGCCGTCGTGTGCACATCGGCACCGGCATCGAGTGCGCGGCGCAAGTCTCCATCTGTGAAGATGCCCAGGACAGCGCCGTCATCCGCGACGATGGCCGTCATGCCCAGGCCTTTTTGCGTCATTTCCATCAGTCCGTCACGGAGCTTTACGTCAGCGCCGACCGCCGGTATGTCGTCACCGCTGCGCATGACGTCGGTGACCCGCAACAAGAGCCGCTTGCCGAGACTGCCGCTCGGATGTGAGCGCGCGAAGTCCTCGGCCGTAAAGCCACGGTTCTTCAATAGCGCGACCGCCAGCGCGTCGCCCATTGCCAGCGTAGCGGTCGTGCTCGCCGTCGGCGCCAGGTTCAGCGGGCAGGCCTCTTCCGAGACACTGACGTTCAGGTGCACGTCAGCAGTACGCGCGAGTGTGGACGTCGGCTTGCCGGTCATTGAAATCAATCGTGCTCCCATGCGTTTGACCAGTGGAAGAATCGTGATGACTTCTTCGGTCTCCCCGGAATATGAGACAGCAAGCAGCGTGTCGTGTTGCGTAATCATGCCGAGGTCGCCGTGGCTGGCCTCGGCGGGATGCATGAAGAACGAGGGCGTGCCGGTACTGGCCAGTGTTGCGGCGATTTTTGACGAGACATGACCGGATTTGCCCATGCCGGTGACGACGACTCGTCCCGGCGTAGCGACGATCAGCCGGCAGGCGGCGGCGAAGTCGTCGTCGAGACGCGAGCGCAGCTGGTCCACGGCACGCGACTCGATCTCCAGCACCTCGCGCGCTAGTACAATCAACTCTTCGTTTGTAAGGTTCTCGGACACCGGTGATTCTCGAAACGCTGGAGGCCTCATTGTTCCCTGAACCGCATTCTAAACGTTTTGCGGCGCGACATTGCCAGTGCGGCGTACGGCGTCAGACGCTTTGCATAACCACATAGCCGAAATAGGCAATATAAAAGGTCAGAAGGGCGATACCCTCGAGGCGGGAAAGGTCATTCTTGCCGTCGTAGTCGTAGGTCATCGCGAACAGCACCAGCGTAAAGGCCACCATGACGAAGATATGCAATGACAGTACCGTAGGTGCGATCGCCGACGGTTCGATCGTCGCAGCGATGCCGATTACGGCCAGCAGATTGAAGATGTTCGAGCCGACAATATTGCCAATGGCGAGTCCGTACTCGCCCTTCAGGGCGCTGACCAGCGATACGGCGAGTTCCGGCAGGCTCGTGCCGATGGCAACGAGCGTTACGCCGATTACGACTTCGCTGACGCCCAACACGCGTGCCACCTCGATCGCGCCATCGACCAGCAGTTCGGCGCCGATCAGCAAAGTGGCAAGACCGATCACGAGCCAGAAGAGAGCCGCCTTCATGCTGACGTGCTGTGGAATTTCTGCTTCGTAGTCTTCTGCCATTGGGTCGGTAGCCGCGGATCGCATGCCCAGGCGAGCGAGCCATATCATGACAATGACCAGTCCCGTGAGCATGACGAGGCCGTCGATTAGCGACAGGAAGTTATCGAGAAACAGCGACACGGTCAGCAGGGATACGGCCAGCAAAGCCGGCATTTCGCGGCGCAAGGTGGCGGAGCGCAATTCGATCGGCCGGATAATCGCTGTGATGCCGAGCACGAGGCCGATATTGGCGATGTTGGAGCCAATGGCGTTGCCGAAGGCGAGGTCCGGTTCCCCGCGGAGGGCGGCGACGATAGATACCAGGATTTCGGGTGCCGACGTCGCGAATGCGACGACCGTGAGGCCGATCAACAGCGGCGCAACGCCCAAATTACGGGCGGCCGCTGCGGCACCATGAACGAAGCGGTCCGCCCCCCAGATCAGGAGCACGAGGCCGCCAATAACCTCAACGATATTGAGAAGCATACGATCTTTTTTCTTGTGAGCGACCGCGCACACGGGTGAGGCCCTCAAGGGCCACCCACGACCTGCGCCGGCTCGGGTCGGCTATCATACACAATCGGCGCGTCGCGTTGGGATACCCGCCGACTTATGGTTTACACTGCGCGCCCCGGTTCACCGACGCTTGCTCACCGCCATGGAACCCGCCGAAATCGAAAAACTCATTGCCGCCGGCTTCGACGACCCGACAGTCCGGGTTGCGAGCGACGACAACCACCATTTCGAGGCCATCGTCGTTGCCAAAGAGTTCGACGGCAAGCGGCAGCTGGCAAGGCATCAGCTGGTCTACGGGTGTCTCGGAACCCTGGTTGGAAACGAGATTCACGCATTGTCGATTCGTGCGCTGACGCCGGATGAATGGCAGGCGGCAGGCGGGGCGTAGGGAGCATTGGACAAGTTACTTATAGAGGGTGGCACCAGGCTTTCGGGCCAGGTTCGAATCTCCGGGGCGAAGAACGCTGCGCTACCGATACTGGCAGGGACTCTGCTCGCCACGGAGCCGGTTACGGTGAGCAATGTTCCGCACCTGAAAGACGTCACAACCACCATTTCCCTGCTACAAATGATGGGAGTGCAGGTCACCGTTGATGATCGCCTGAATGTCGAGGTGGATGCGAGTGACGTTGCGCATCGCACGGCGCCGTATGAGCTGGTGAGGACGATGCGAGCCTCGATACTGGTGCTCGGTCCGCTCGTTGCACGTTTCGGTGAAGCAGATGTGTCGCTGCCAGGAGGGTGTGCGATCGGCGCGCGCCCGGTGAACCTGCACGTTTCCGGTTTGCAGGCAATGGGTGCCGACGTCGTGGTCGAAAATGGATTTATCAAAGCCCGTGCCGACCGCCTCCAGGGGGCGCACATCGTCTTTGATACGGTTACCGTGACCGGCACGGAGAACCTGCTCATGGCGGCCGTACTCGCCGATGGTGAGACCGTCCTGGAGAATGCGGCGCGCGAGCCCGAGGTCCTCGACCTGGCGAATTTCCTCGTGACGCTGGGCGCGCAAATCGAAGGCGCAGGCAGCAGCACGATTACGGTGCAGGGCGTCGAGTCTCTTGGCGGCGGTACTTACAGCGTGCTCCCGGACCGCATCGAGACAGGAACCTATCTGGTTGCCGCGGCGGTGACTGGCGGCCACATCCGGGTGCTGGATACGGCGCCCGAGACTCTCGAGGCAGTGCTGATCAAGCTCGGCGAAGCAGGCGCGACGATAGAGGCCGGCAAAGACTGGATCGACCTCGACATGCACGGTCGCCGGCCGTCTGCCGTCGATGTTCGTACAGCGCCATATCCGGCCTTTCCGACCGACATGCAGGCGCAATTCTGCACCCTCAATGCCGTTGCAGAGGGCGTGGGAACCATTACAGAGACCGTCTTCGAGAATCGCTTTCAGCACGTCCTCGAGTTGCAGCGCATGGGCGCGGACATCCGGCTCGAAGGCAATACCGCCATCTGCACCGGCGTCGAGACACTGACGGCGGCACCGGTCATGGCGACCGACCTCAGGGCGTCCGCAAGCCTGGTACTTGCCGGTCTCGCCGCGGAAGGGGAGACCCTGGTCGATCGCGTCTACCACGTCGATCGCGGCTACGAGCGTATCGAGGAGAAGTTCCGGCAACTCGGCGCAACCATACGCCGCGTGCCGAACTAGTTCAGCACGGGTTGTTCGCCGCGTTCCTTGGCGACGACTGTCGTCCGGAACTCCATGCCGTCCCGCCATACGACGATATCCAGTTCGTCGCCTGGTTTGGAGCTGGCGGCGATCAATAACGCCTGGCGACTGGTTAGAATCTGCTCACCATTTATCGTCAGAATGACATCGTTTTCGCGAAGACCGGCCCGTGCCGCCGGTTCGTTCTCGTAAGCGCCCTGCACGAGGATGCCGTAGTTGCGTTCCAGCCCGCGCTCCTCCCGTTCGGCGTTCGTCATGTCGTCGGGCAGAAAACCAAGGTAGCCACGAATCACGCGGCCATGTTCCTTGAGTTCTGCGATCACGCCGCGCACCAGGTCGACCGGGATTGCAAAACCGATGCCTTCGGTGCGTGGGTCCTGTTCCAGAACCGCCGTGTTGATGCCGATGAGTTGTCCCGAGCTATTTACCAGCGCGCCACCCGAGTTGCCGGCGTTGATGGCGGCGTCGGTCTGGATGAAATTCTCGAACGTGGTCAGCTCGAGATGACCTCGCCCGGTCGCGCTAACGATGCCTTGCGTCACCGATTTGGTGAGTCCATAGGGGTTACCGATCGCCAGCACAACATCGCCGATGCGTAGCTGGCCCGAACTCCCCAGCCGAATGGCGGGTAACTCGCCGAGGTCGAGCCGTAGCAAGGCGAGATCCGTCTCCATGTCGACACCCATGATTTCAGCCTCGCCGACCCGGCCGTCGCTGAGTTGAACCTGGATTTCAGTTGCGTCGCCGACAACGTGAAAGTTAGTGACGAGATAGCCTTCCGGGTCGATAATGACAGCCGACGCGAAGCTCGTCGTGACGCGGAAGCGGGTCCGGCCGGAATCATCCGGATTGCCCTGCACCAGCCGCTTCACGTAGACCGTGGCGACTGACGGAGCGCTGAGATCGACGGCGTCAGCATAGCTCGCCGGTTGGCCAGGCTGCGCCGGGCGGATGGATGGCAGCAGGTCGGGGCGGACGAGCACGACGACGAACGCGACCGCCAGGCCTACGACGATCGACTGCAGGGTAAAAACCAGTCCCGATCTCAGATCAGCCACGTTCGAACTCTATTTTTCTCGCCTGCTGGGTTCGGGTCGCTAGCCAATTCAGATAACGCCCGTGTATAATGCGCAATTGGTTCCGCACCTAGTCCCGGTGCATCTGTCATCCTGACGGCAAACCGGGCCTGCTGCAAATCTACCAGTATAGAAATTAAGAATAACGCGCTGACAGAAAGGCCCTTCAACCAACCTTTCTAAGCTGGCGTATGGGAGTGCCTGATGACCGAAGACGACGTTGATCGTATTGACCGCAACAGACGTCATTTTCTAACCGTAGCAACCGTTGTGACCGGCGTCACCGGCGCCGGGCTCGCGTCTATTCCATTTCTGGGCTCATTACGGCCCAGCGCCCGGGCCCAGGCCCTCGGTGCCCCAGTGGAGGTGCCGTTGGGTTCGATCCAGCCAGGAGAGATGGTAAGAGTCCTGTGGCGCGGCAGGCTGGTATTCGTGTTGCGCCGTGACGAGGGCATGCTGACCCGGCTGCCGGACACTGTCGCGGAGCTGCGCGATCCGGATTCTGCCGTTGTCGACCAGCAACCTGACTACGCGGCGAACGAGACTCGTTCGGTCAAGCCGGAGTGGCTGATCGTTGAGGGTTCGTGCACGCATCTCGGTTGCGCACCGCTCGAAGACTTCGAACCACGACCGGTCGAAGGCTGGGGCGGCGGGTTTTTCTGTCCGTGCCACGGGTCGAAATTCGATCTCGCGGGTCGCGTTTATAAGGGTGTGCCGGCGCCGACGAATATGCGCGTGCCGCCATACCGGTTTGTCCGTGATGACCTGATTCTGATCGGGCAGGATACGGGAGCAGCGTAATGGCCAGAGTTGAAGCAGAAGTTGGCAAGCGTCCCGAGGGTGTTTGGGGTGGTCTGGTCAAGTGGATCGATGACCGGTTCCCGATGACCGAGACGCTCAAGTATCACGTCACCGAGTATTACGCCGCGAAGAGTTTCAACTGGTGGTACGTGTTCGGCGTACTCGCTTTCGTCGTGCTGGCGATACAGTTGGTGACGGGCATTTTCCTGACGATGAACTACAAGCCGGCGGCCGTGGACGCATTCGCCTCCGTCGAGTACATCATGCGCGATGTCGAGTGGGGTTGGCTGATTCGCTACCTGCACTCAACGGGAGCGTCGTTCTTCTTCATCGTCGTCTACCTGCACATGTTCCGGGCGATGCTTTACGGCTCCTACAAGAAGCCGCGTGAGCTCATATGGCTTATCGGCATGCTGATTTTCTTCGTGCTTATGGCGGAGGGGTTCGCAGGATACCTGCTGCCCTGGGGCCAAATGTCGTACTGGGGTGCGCAGGTCATTATTTCGCTGTTTGGCGCAATTCCGGTAGTAGGCGACTTTCTCGTTGAAACCATCCGTGGCGACTACTCGATATCGGACATCACGCTCAATCGGTTCTTTGCGCTGCATGTCATCGTGCTGCCGCTGACGCTGATCGGTCTTGTATTCGTGCACATCGTTGCATTGCACGAGGTCGGTTCGAACAACCCTGACGGTGTCGAGCTCAAGGATCACAAGGGTCCGGATGGCGTGCCACTCGATGGCATCGCATTTCACCCATACCATACGAGCAAGGACCTCGTGGCGATCATCGTGTTCCTGATGATTTTCACTGCGGTCGTGTTCTTCGCGCCGGACATGGGCGGCTACTTCCTCGAACACGCAAATTTCGAACCGGCCAGCCTGACGGCGACGCCGGAGCACATTGCGCCAGTCTGGTACTACACGCCGTACTACGCGATCTTGCGCGCCGTGCCGGACAAGCTCTGGGGTTTCATTCTGTTTGGGGCGTCGGTTCTGTTGCCGGTGTTCCTGCCCTGGCTGGATCGCGCGCGCGTCAAATCGATACGCTACCGGGGCTGGATATACAAGTCGGCCCTCGCAGTGTTCGTGGTCAGTTTCGTGTCACTCGGCTGGCTGGGCATGCAGCCGGCTGAAGGCGTCTACGTCATGGCAGCCAGAATATTCAGTGTCTTGTATTTCGCGTTCTTCCTGTTGATGCCGTATTACACCAGTATCGACAAGACAAAGCCGGTACCGGACAGGGTGGTCTATCATGGATAAGGTCAATTTGATCGCCAGGCTGCTTGCCGTTTTCGCACTGTTGGCGATGTCACAAGGTTTCGCCGCCGGAGGCGCGGCGCTCGATCACGCCGACATCGATCCCGGTAACAAGGCGTCGTTGCAGCGCGGGGCTCGCAACTTCATGAATTATTGCTCCGGATGCCACTCAGCGAAGTACGTACGGTTCAATACGATTGGCAAGTACCTCGAGTTATCCGAGGAACAGATCATCGAAAACCTGATGTTCAATGCCGAAAGGACCTTCGAGACGATCAACACGTCGATGCCGGCGGGATCGGCAGAGCGCTGGTTTGGTACGGCACCACCGGATTTGTCGCTGATGGCCCGTGCCAAAGGCGCGGACTACCTTTACTCGTTCCTGAGAGGTTTTTACCTCGATCCCGATAGCCCAACCGGTGTCGATAACAAGGTTCTCGGTGGGACCAGCATGCCGCACGTTTTGTGGGAGTTGCAGGGCTATCAGAAGGCGCTGTTCAGCTCACATACCGAGGGGGGCGTCACATCGCACTCGATTGATGGATTCGAACTCGTGATCGAGGGATCCATGGCTGACGAAGATTTCGATGATTTCGTGAGCGATACCGTGAATTTCCTCGTTTACATTTCGGAGCCGATTCGCTCCGAGCGCCGCAAGCTCGGCGTCTGGGTACTGATGTTCCTGGTTTTCTTCTGGATCCTCTCCGTAATGCTCAAGAAACAGATCTGGAAGGACGTTAAGTAAATGGCTGTAATACCCAATCGCCGCTCCGTCATGACATTGTTTTCGCGCCCGACGGACATCCACAGTCATCGCACCCGACTGGTTCTGGCTGAGAAGAACATCAACATCGAGATTGCGAGCGTGATGGGTCCCGAGTTACCCGAGGACCTCATGGATCTCAATCCGTATCACACAGTGCCGACGCTGGTTGATCGTGACCTGACATTGTACGACTCGCGCGTCATCATCGAATATCTCGACGAGCGCTTCCCGCACCCTCCGTTGATGCCAGTTGACCCAGTGACGCGCGCGCAATTCCGGCTGGCCTTGTTTCGCATCGAGACGGACTGGTATTCGCTGGCCGAAGAAGCCGATGCGGTTGACGGCAAGCTTGGCACCAAGTCCCGCAAGATGTTGCGCGAAAGTATCCTGCAGAGTGCCGAACTGTTCGGTGCACGCCAATACTTTCTCAGCGACGAGTTTTCGCTGGTTGATTGCAGCATCGCGCCGATCCTGTGGCGGCTGCCGCTGTATGGCATCGAATTCGGCAGTCAGGGCGAGCCCATCGAGGCCTACATGAAGCGCGTGTTCGCGCGGCGCTCGTTCCAGCAGGGCATGACGGAGCTCGAGCAGGAAATGCGGATGTAGGTTAGGAGTATGTCCGCTTCGGCGTATTTGCCGGCGGACTGCTCGTTGTCGCTCTTGGCCAGTCAAGCTATCGAACGGCGTGGCACTCTCGCTCTCGGCAGCAAACCGCGGTCTCGCCGGCAAACACCCCAAACCGGACATATTTGGGAATTGGTGCGGTCGTCGCGTCACCTTATGTCTCGGGAATCACTCTCGAAACCGCTTGCGGAACCGTCGTTCCGTCAGCTTATGTAATCTTCCCAAACTATGCGCTCATCGGTGGTAAGCTTCGGTGCTGGGGATAAAAACAAAAGGCTTGCGGGTAAAGTGGCAAATCCAAGTCGATCAAAGAGACCCTATCTGATCCGAGCGATGCACGAATGGATGGCCGATAACGGCCATACACCACACATCGTTGTCGATGCATCAATCGATGGAGTCAGCGTGCCGTCCGAACACATCAAGGACGGCAAGATCATTCTGAATATCAGCGAATCCGCGGCACACAATCTTAAGCTCGCGAACGACGCGGTGAGTTTTCGTGCGCGCTTCGGCGGTGTGCCGTTCGACGTCTGGGTACCGGCTGCTTCGATACTCGGTATTTATGCGCGCGAGACGGGGCAGGGAATGATCTTTTCGCATGACTCCGGTACTACGGAATCGGTGCAGGAGACCGACGACGCCGAGTCGGTACGGCCGCGGCCGCACCTCAGGGTCGTCAAGTAGAAGAAGGGTTCAGAACCCTTTAACTCATGCGTCGCCGAGCAGCGTCGTGTCGATCAGGTCGCAGAGACAATGGATCACGAGCAGGTGAACCTCCTGTATGCGTGCCGTACGCGTCGCCGGTACGCGAATTTCTACGTCGTCCCCGGAGAACATGCTCGCCATGCGGCCACCGTCGCGACCAGACAGGGCGACCACGCTCATGCCGCGCTCGTGTGCCGCAGAAATGGCCCGGCAGACATTCTCGGAATTGCCGGACGTCGAAATGCCGAGCAATACGTCCTGGGGTTTGCCGAGGGCGCGGACCTGCTTGCTGAAGATCTCCTCGTACGAGTAGTCGTTGCTAATTGACGTTACGGTCGAGGCATCGGTCGTTAGTGCCATGGCCGGCAGGCCAGGGCGCTCCATCTCGAAACGGTTCAGCAGCTCCGACGAAAAATGCTGTGAGTCTGCTGCAGATCCGCCGTTACCGCAGCTAAGGATCTTGCCGTCATTGAGCAGTGCCTGGGCCATCAAGGCGCCGGCAGCAGCGATGCTCTCGCTCAGCGCGTCGACGGCGCCCTGTTTGGTCGCAATGCTTTCTGCAAAGTGTTCACGAACGCGCGTGACTGAGTCCATAACTGTTCCATCGACGATTTCAGGATGACTGATTCTAGCAGGCAATACTAACAGCCGACCGTCATGCCGCTCTAGTTGCAGTCAACTACAGTGAGAACGCATCGCGCAGCCACTCGACCGTAGCGTGCCCGTCGGCATCGCGGTCGACGCCAACAACGTCGAATCGAGCGGAATTGCCGGAGTATGCGCGCCGGGTCGCGAGAAACATCTCGGCGGCCCGGGCGAGTTTTCGTTGCTTGTGGATATCGACCGTCAAGGCGGCCCGCGTGAAGCTCCGGAATGACCGATATCGTACTTCGATGAAAACCAGGCAGTCTCCATCCAGCATTATCAGATCGACCTCTCCGTGGCGGCAACGGAAGTTTCGCGTTACTGGTCGCAGACCTTTATTTTTCAGAAATCCGAATGCGAATTGCTCGGCATGATCCCCTAGAGCTCTTGTGTCGGCTCGTACCATGGCAATGCATCGTCCGCAGCGTCCGGAGTTATCTCGCCGTCTTCGCCAAACTCCAGTATCGGCACGGCGAGCGCGTCAGGGTCCGGTAAGGGCACGGGTTCACCACGCTGAAACTCGGCCCATGCGAGTTTGCGGTGAATGCGCCCGTCATTGTCGAGATAGAGCCGCCCGGTCGCGCCGTCTATCTCCGGCATGATGCCGGTGCGAGCAGCAAACAGCGGTGCCACCAGGTGGTAGGCGTCGTAACCCATCGCATGCAGTCGCGCGAGGCGGCGTTCTTCCGGCCAGTACTCCCTGTATACCTCCGGCAGGTAGCGGATCCAGCTTTGTGGAGCAATGATCCACGGTGTATCGGCAAACATGATGCCGTTGAGGTCCGAATCCGAACGGCCGTCCATTGCGTAGATCGACGAGGTCGAATAAACGGGCAGGTCGCCGGAATAATGGAACTTGAGCTGTGATTTCAGGAGCCGCCCGGCGGCCGCATCGGCAGCAAGAAAAATGAAATGGGCGTCCTGCCGCCGGCGAGGATCGAATTGCAGTGGTGCATTGATATTCGCGCGCAGCCTCTGATAACGACTGAAGCTGCCTGCAAGCCCCATCAGCTCCTCGATCGTCGGGGAGAAATCCTGAATGCCCGTCGTGTAATTGCGGTAGTCGATCAGCGTTCCGCCCTGGCCTTCGAATTCCGTAGCAAAACTCGTGAGGAGCCGTCGACCCCAGCTGTTGTTCGGTACCAGGGCGACGGCATGGCGATGACCGTCCAGCAGTGCCCGCGTGGCGGCCGATACGGCTTCGTCTTCGGGTGCGAGCGCGAACTGGAACAGGCCCGGCGGCGGCAGCGTCTCGTCCGGCAGGTAATTGAGTGTCAATACGGGCACCGGGACCAGGATGTCATTGGCAAGCTGCGATACGCTGTTACGTAGCAACGGCCCGACCACGAATTCGGCGCCGTCTTCGACCGCCGCTGCGTAGGCTGCGCTGGGACCGCCTTCGGAGTTGACGTCGTAGATTCGGATCGACTGGCGATCGTCCAGGCCGCCGGCACTTGCGAAGTAGGCGCCCAGAAAACCGTTTTGTACGGCCTTGCCAGCGCTTGCGGTGCGGCCCGACAACGGTAGCAACAGTGCCACGCGGCGTGGGTATTCGAGGAGCTGGTCTTCGGGGATGTGGAGATCCGCGAGGATGCTCATCGCAGGGTGGCCGGCGTTCTGCTCGCGCCAGCGCACGATCCCGTTGCTCCAGCCGATTCCCTGTTGCCCGGTCGCAGTGGCGAGTGAGCCGAGCATCAACCAGCCGCGCACAACCGGATCGGTAGATTCCTCGGCTGCGGCACGCAATACGTGGGGGTCACTGACGAGCAAGCCCTGCCAGAGGCGCTCACGGTTGCGGTCAATGCTCTGGCGATCGTCGAGCCAGGATTCTCGCTGCAGCATCAACTGCACGGCCCGTGTCGGGTCATCGAGTTGAAACCAGGCGTCGGCGCGCAAGCCTTCGACACGCAATCGCATGTCCGGCGACAAGGATGCTCTGCTCAGCGACTCGAGAATATCTCGCGCCTGCTCAGCGTCGCCCTGATACAAGAGTATCGCCGCGGAACTCGAATGCCATAACCACGCAAGCTCGCCACCTGCGGGCCTGGCAACGCCACGAAATGCGTTCCTCGCACGCATCGCATCGCCGGCATCAAGCCATTGTCCGACCGCCAGCAGAGTGAAACGATCGCGTTCGCCGCCGCTCGCGCCTGCGGCAAGATCGATATAGATGGCGGCGGCTTCTTCATGTTCGCCGTTCGCTGCCAGTCGCTCAGCACGCGTCTCCGACGAACCGCCAAAAGCGCCGCCTCCGGTCGTCTCGCAGGCACCGAGAAACAACGCGAGCAGGAGCAATGCAAGCGTGCTTGCTTTGTAGACGTATTGCCGGGCAGGATGTCTGTGATTCGTCATCGTATGAGCACTGTTTCAAGGGTCAGAGTCGAGCGCGCTATGAGCGGCACACTTTTCGTCGTCGCCACACCCATCGGAAATCTCGAAGATTTGTCTCCGCGAGCACGCCAGACGCTCGCTGAAGTCGATCTCATTGCCGCCGAGGATACCCGCCACACCGGGCGATTGCTATCGCATTTAGGTGTGAAAACGCGCCAATTCGCGTTGCACGACCATAACGAACAACAGGCCACCCAGGCACTCATTAAGGACCTGAAAAATGGCAAATCGGTGGCGCTGGTAAGTGACGCCGGGACTCCATTGCTCAGCGATCCCGGATACAGGCTTGTGCAGTCGGCGCACAGCAGTGGCATTCTTGTTTCACCGATTGCCGGCCCTTCGTCGCTAACGGCCGCATTGTCAGTAGCGGGCCTGCCGACCGATCGCTTCTGCTTCGAGGGCTTCGCACCACCGAAACGCGTCTCGCGCCAAAAGTTTCTGCGGGAGTTGGCACAGGAGTTACGAACAATGGTCTTTTACGAGTCCGTGCACCGGATTGCCGCCACGCTCTCGGACATGGTCGATGCATTTGGCGTCGATCGACCTGCATTCATCGGACGTGAACTCACGAAACTTCACGAGCAATGTGTCCTGGCGACGCTCGGCGAGCTGACCGGGCAGATCAACGACACGTCGATCGTGACCAAGGGCGAGTTCGTTATCGTGGTCGGCGGTTCACAGGAGTCGTCGGAGTCGCCCCTGGACGTCGACGGGCTCTTGCTCGAGCTTGTTGCCGTGATGCCGGCCAGGCAGGCGGCGGCAATCGCAGCGCGGGTAACGGGAAGCAGGCGCAACGCGCTGTATCAGCGCATTCTTACTCTTGGCAAAGGTAGCTAGCCGTCAGATCCAGCGACGTCCGCGCAGTTGGGCAGATCGCCGTATTCTCGATCCTGAACAGCCACCACGCTCTCAACATGATCGAAAGTCCGAGGCCACCGACGAATGCTGCCGTCAACGGTACCGACGGCAATGCGTCCAGTGGCACGAGTAATTGCAGCAGTGCGGCCATCGCAACCAGCGTCATGGCGATGCGCGGCGGGCGATGTTTCTGCACCAGCGCGATGGATGCGGCCTTAGTTCCCTGGTGTTTCACGGGTATCTCCTTGATTCAGGTTGTGAAAGTAAATTGCTTCCAGCGTCTGGCAGGTGCATTCGACGTCATCCGCAGGGATATCGACGAAAAGCGCGTCGACGTAATCGGACTCGATAGCGCGAATTTTTTTGAACAGCTCATGGCCGACGTAGGTGAGCGCGATCAAGGGTGAGCGCTTGTGCCGCGGATTGGCGCGGGCCTCGAGGAAGCCGTCTTCGAGCAGGGCGTTGACGGTGACTTGTACGTGCTGCCGCGAAACCTGGTAACGGCTCGCGATTTCCGGCACCGACAAGGCTTGTTCCGGGTACAGAAACTCGAGGACCGCGCGATCGGCGGCGGACAGGCCGTAGGCCGCCAGGTAGCCGTCCGCCACCTGCGCCATGCTGCGAAACAGGCGCCGGACGAGCCAGACCACCTGGTACTGAGGCGATTCTGAAGACATGTTGCTCTCTCAGTAATGACAATTAAGTTGTCAAGTATACTATTGACAACTTAATTGTCAAATATGCAGCAATCAGTGACCCGGGCCGGCGCCAAATGCTTTAGAATCCGCGGTCCGGAAACGCCGGAGTCGGCCAGGCAATCGCTGCTTCTTGTAGGCAGAGGAAAGTCCGGGCTCCTTCGGACAGGGCGCCAGGTAACGCCTGGGGGGCGCAAGCCCATGGAAAGTGCCACAGAAAATATACCGCCGGACATCGTCCGGTAAGGGTGAAATGGTGCGGTAAGAGCGCACCGCGCGACTGGTAACAGCTCGCGGCACGGTAAACCCCGCCCGGAGCAAGACCAAATAGGGGAGTATGCGGCTTAACCGCCGCACCGCCGGTCCCGAGCGGACTCCCGGGTAGGTTGCTAGAGGCGGCTGGTGACGGCCGTCCCAGATGAATGATTGTCCTCGACAGAACCCGGCTTATTGCCGGCTCCGGCTTTTCCGACCCTACCTTTTTCGCCGCGCGCAAATCCTTGCATCGAGAGGCTGCAGACCACGGCTGTCGCCGAATGCCGACCTGATTCTCAGGTTTATTCTAGGTAATTATGTTAACTCACTGATTCTTCTCGCGCGATCAACGCCACTTTTCGCCCGAATTGGGCCACTGAATCGCCCATAAGTCCCTGTACAACAACAAATAATCAACGAGCGTTATTGACGCTCCGCAGGGTCACACCTATAGTGTTGAAAAGTGGAAAAAAGTGGGAGGAAACGGGCATTACTCCCGGAATTCGTGCCAGAAGAGCGATACCGGACCTGCCCGAGCTGTCGTGTTTCGAGGGGCCACCAAAGTCACGTTGGACGCCAAGGGGCGTATGGCAATGCCGACCCGGTATCGGGAGCGGCTTGCTGCCCGTTGTGATGGCCAGATGATTGTCACGGTGGACAAGGATCACTGCCTCCTGGTTTATCCACTGCCTGACTGGGAAGAACTGGAGCGCAAGCTCGTACGTCTCCCCAGCATGAACAAGATCGCACGTCGAATAGTGCGAATTATGGTCGGTTATGCGACCGAGGTCGACATGGATTCAAACGGTCGCATCCTCGTTTCGCGAGAACTGAGAGATTTTGCCGGTCTGGAGAGGAACGCAATTCTGATCGGGCAGGGCAACAAGTTCGAACTTTGGGATGAAGCAACCTGGAATGAGAAGCGCGACGCATGGCTCAGTGAGGAAGACGACGGCGAGTTGCCGGCCGATCTTGAGTCCATCTCCTTCTAGGTTGCGATTTATCTCATGAGCAGCAACGCGCATGTGCCGGTGCTGCTGGGGCCGGTCCTGAATGGACTGAGGATAAGGGCAGACGGCTGTTACGTCGATGGGACATTCGGCCGTGGGGGACACAGTAACGCCATCATCGAGCGATTGGATGCGAACGGTCGACTTATCGCGATCGACCGTGATCCACAGGCAATCAGCTCGGCACCGCAGGCGCTCTTGTCGGACCCCCGTTTTGAACTGATACGAGGCGAATGTGCGCAACTTAAGAAATTCATTGGGGAAAGAGATCTCACAGGAGAAGTGGACGGGTTGCTCCTTGACCTCGGCGTCTCCTCACCACAACTGGACGAAGCAGGCCGCGGCTTCAGCTTCCTCCGCGACGGCCCACTCGACATGCGAATGGACCCGGACGCTGGAGTCAGCGCCGCCGAATGGCTCGCAATGGTGGATGAAAAGGAATTGAGGCGAGTACTCAAAACCTATGGTGAGGAACGCTCCGCGGCGCGCATTGCGCGTGCGATCGTTGCGGCACGCGATGAGCGGCCGATCGTTCGCACGACACAACTCGCTGACATCATTGCCGCGGCGGCTCCTGCGCACGGGCAAAAGCGTCATCCGGCCACGAAATCCTTCCAGGCTATTCGGATTTTCATCAATGCCGAACTCGAGCAGCTCCGGAGCACGCTCGAACAGAGCGTCGATGTGCTTCGCAAAAGGACCGCACTCCGCAAAGGGACCGCACTCCGCAAAGGGACCGCACTCCGTAGTGGCCGCCTCTGCGTCATCAGCTTTCATTCGCTCGAAGATCGGATCGTGAAGCGGTTCATTCGCGACGCTTCCCGGGAGCCCGAGCAATACCGCGGCATGCCGTCCATTCCCGAGGAGTACCGCCCGAAACTCAAGCCGATCGGGAAGCTCATCGAAGCAACTGTTGACGAGATCGCCGGCAACGTACGTGCGAGGAGCGCACGCCTGAGAGTCGCCGAGAGGACCTGATGCACTTCGACGCCAAAAACCAGCCAGCTGCTCTCGTACTCGTTTTCGCTGCCGTTTGCGTAATGAGCGCGATGGCACTCGTCTATACAAAACACGAATCGCGCAAGCTGTTCGTCGAACTCGAGACGCTTACGCATGAGCGCGACGAGCTGAATATCGAATGGGGGCAGCTGCAAATCGAACAAAGTACCTGGGCGACACATGCACGAATCGAACAGGTTGCGGCAGACCGGCTGTCACTCGTCCGGCCACAATCCACCGAAATATTCGTCATAGAACGTCCATGACTCGCGGCGCGGAAACAAAAACCCAGACGACGAGGCGCTTCGTCGGCAGGGCGACACTGGTATTGGTGTTCTTTGCACTGCTCGCAACCGCTCTGGGCGCGCGCGCTGTTCACCTGCAGGTCCTGAACAAGGAGTTCCTGAATCAGCAGGCCGATACGCGCCATCTGCGTACCGAGAAAATCTCTGCGCATCGCGGCACGATCAGCGACCGCAATGGTGAGCCGCTGGCGATCAGTACCCCCGTCGATAGCGTATGGGCAAATCCCGGGGAGCTGGCACCAGCGGTAGACAGCGTTCCCAAGCTTGCGCGCATCCTCGGTCTCGACTCGCAGCTCCTCATCCGACGCATCACGCGCAGCATGGATAAAGAGTTCCTGTACCTGAAGCGCCACCTCAGCCCCGATCAAGCCGCCAAGGTGATGGCGCTAAAGCTGCCGGGAATCAATGTGCAACGCGAGTACCGGCGCTACTACCCCGCGGGCGAAGTTGTCGGCCATCTCATCGGCTTTACAAATATCGATGACGAAGGCCAGGAAGGTCTCGAGTACGCCTTCAATCACTGGTTGGCCGGCGAGTCCGGCGCCAAGCGCGTATTGAAGGACCGGCTGGGGCGCTCGGTCGAAAACGTCGAGAGCATTCGACCCGCGCGGCACGGCAAGGAGTTGCGGACGAGCATCGATCTGCGCATTCAGTACCTGGCGTACCGGACACTGAAGTCTGCGATCCAGTCTTATAACGCAGAGTCGGGTTCCATCGTCGTACTGGATGTTCAGACCGGCGAAGTGCTGGCGATGGTCAACCAGCCCACTTATAACCCGAACGATCGCTCGCAATTTTCTGCTGAGCGTTATCGCAATCGCGCGATTACGGACATCTTCGAGCCCGGCTCCAGCATTAAACCCCTCGTTGTTGCGGCAGCGCTCGAGAGCGGCGATTTTCGTCCGAGCAGCATCGTCGACACGGCACCCGGCTATGTCACGGTCGGGACCAAACGCATCGAGGACAGTCGCAATCTCGGTCGGGTAAGTTTGACAACAATTCTTGCGCGTTCATCGAACGTCGGCATAACGAAGCTCGCGATGTCGCTGCAGCCGGACCAGCTGTGGCAGACCATGACACGTTTTGGGCTCGGCTCTCTGACATCCAGCAGCTTCCCCGGGGAATCTTCGGGCTTGTTGACCCATTACAGTCACTGGCGGCCTATCAGCCAGGCGACACTCGCTTACGGCTACGGCATTTCCGTGACGCCGCTGCAGCTGGCGCAGGCGTATGCCACGCTCGGCAGCGGCGGACGCATGTTCCCGGTTTCCCTGGTGGCGCTGGACCAACCCACAGACGGCGACCAGGTCATCGCGCCGGACACGGCGACAGCCGTGCGCCGCATGCTCGAAGAAGTCGTGCGACCCGGCGGTACCGGCACCAAGGCAGCGGTCACGGGTTACCGCATTGCCGGCAAGACCGGTACCGCATGGAAATTCGCTGCCGGCGGCTACTCGGAGGATAAATACATATCGATATTCGCGGGCCTGGCGCCAGCGAGTGATCCGCGGTTGGCGGCGGTCGTCGTCATCGACGAGCCGGCTGGCGAGCTTTACTACGGCAGCGATGTCGCCGCGCCTGTGTTCGCCGACGTCATGTCGGAGTCGCTGCGTCTTCTCGCCATACCGCCAGATGCGCTACCGGCACGAGACCCGGGCAGCATCATGCAGGCAATGAGTCGATGAGCATGCCTGCACAGCAGCTGAATTCAACCGTAACCCTGACCGAACTCATGCAGGGATTCGCAACTGCGCCGGACATCGCAATCAGCGGTATCGCCAGCGACACTCGTGAGCTGGGTCCCGGTTATTTGTTTCTCGCCTGCGGGGGCATCAAAAGCCACGGACTCGAGTACGCAGGGCAGGCTATCGAAGCTGGCGCCGCTGCTATTGCGTACGACGCAAGCACGGCGACCGTTATTCCGGATGTGAACTTACCGCTGATCGCTGTTGACGATCTGCGCGGACGGCTGGGCGAAATCGCGAACCGATACTTCGATTACCCGTCACACGCGGTTCGGGTCATCGGCGTTACTGGAACGAACGGTAAGACGACCGTCGCATGGTTGATTGCGCAGTGCCTGCAAAGGCTCGGCAGGCCGAGCGGCTATGTGGGAACCCTGGGCTATGGCATGAGCGACGTCGATGTTGCGGAAGGCATGACGACGCCCGATGTTATCGAGCTGCATCGCCGCCTCGCGGTGTTTCGTGATGCGGGTGCGAACTACGCCGCCATCGAAGTTTCGTCTCACGCACTGGCGCAGCAGCGCATCAACGGCGTATCCGTGGACAGTGCGCTGTTTACGAACCTGAGTCGCGATCACCTCGACTACCACGGTGACATGCAGGCGTACGCCGAGGCCAAAGCGTCGTTGTTCCTCGACGCCGGGCCCGCGCGTCAAATCGTCAACATGGATACTGATTTTGGCACCCAGTTGGCGTCGCGTTGCGGGCCGGACGCGATTACCGTTTCCACGAACTTCGATCGTGTCGCGAACGGCGGGCCTTACGTATTCGTTCGTTCTGTCGTGGCGAAAGAGGACGGCTCGGAAGTCACAATTCGCAGTTCCTGGGGCGACGGCAGTGCTTTTCTGCCTTTGCTTGGCGACTTCAACGTTGCCAATGCGGTCATGGTGCTGGCATTTCTGCTTAGCGCCGGCGTACCGTTTGACGAGGCAAGTGCCGCATTGTCGCAGGTTACGGCGCCGCCCGGTCGCATGCAGCGTGTCGCCGTCGGTTCAGGTCCCGAGGTCTATGTCGACTACGCGCACACGCCGAACGCGCTGGAAGTCACACTGCGCGCGCTGCGACCGCACTGTCCGGGCGAACTATGGTGTGTATTCGGCTGCGGCGGCGATCGCGATTCGGGCAAGCGCCCACTGATGGCGCGGGCTGCCGAGCGGCTTGCCGATCGTATCGTCGTGACCAGTGACAACCCGCGGAGCGAGGATGCCGGCGACGTAATTACTGCCATCGTTGACGGATTCACGGACCAGGAGCGGGCTACGATCATCGAAGACCGCGCCGCTGCGATCGCCTGGGCGATCGGCAATGCGGCAGTGGAAGACGTCGTTCTGCTCGCCGGTAAAGGGCATGAGAACTACCAGTTGATCGGCAATCAGCGCCGCGACTTTTCGGACTACGGTGTGGCGGCTGCCAACTTGCGCGTACGGGCGCAAAGCGAGGAGGACGACACGTGATGTCGACGCTCGCTGCAGCCGCAGAATCCACGAATGGCATTTTGCACGGGCCTGACCATAAGTTCGACGGTGTCAGCACGGATACCCGGACCCTGCGGCGCGGCGAGTTGTTTGTCGCATTGCAGGGACCGAACTTCGACGGCCGCGACTATGTTGCGCAGGCGCGCGACAAAGGTGCGGTTGGCGCGGTAGTGGATGCGCTAGTCGAAGATGAAAACGCGCTGAGCCTGGCGCAGGTAGTCGTCAGCGATTCGAAGCGTGCGCTCGGTCAGCTCGGGGCGGCGTGGCGGAATCAAAACGGGGCGACGGTCATCGGAGTGACCGGCAGCAACGGCAAGACGACACTGAAGGATATGACAGCCAGGTGTGTTGCAACGCTGGCGCCAACGATTGCGACGCAGGGCAACCTCAATAACGAAATCGGCATGCCCCTGATGCTGACGCGCATCGACAAGTCACATCGTTTCGCGGTAATCGAAATGGGCGCCAATCATCCCGGCGAAATAGCCTACCTGACCGCACTTGCCAGTCCGGAAATTGTCGTCATCACAAACGCGGCCGCCGCACACCTTGAAGGGTTCGGTTCCATCGATGGCGTGGCTCGTGCGAAGGGAGAAATTCTCGGCGGCGATGTGCGCCCCAAGATCGCGATCCTCAACGCAGACGATCGCTACTTCGAATACTGGGTCACTTTGGTCGACGACATTCAGCTGATCAGCTTCGGAATCGACGCAGCCGCCGATGTTCGCGCCGACAACATCGTCGCTGACGCAGGACACTCGACGTTCGATCTGCATGTACCGGGATTTGACGTCAGTGTCCGCTTGCCTCTCGCCGGCCGTCACAACGTCAGAAACGCGTGTGCGGCTGCGGCGATCGCAGTAGCGGTCGGTGTCGATATTGTCGATATCAAGGTAGCACTCGAATCAATGCAGCCTGTTGCCGGACGTCTGCAGCGGGTCGCTGGTATCAATGGCGCGACGATCTTCGATGACAGCTACAACGCGAACCCCCTGAGCGTCGTCGCTGCTGCGGAGTTCATGGCGACCCTCCCCGGCGACAACTGGCTCGTTCTCGGCGATATGGCCGAACTCGGCGACGACGCACCGAGATTGCATCGCGAAGTCGGTGAAGAAATTGCCGTGGCCGGTATCGCGCGCCTGTTTGCGACCGGTGGCCTGTCACGCAATACGGTAGACGGATTTGGCGAGCATGCATCGTGGTTCCCGTCGGTCGACGTACTCAGCGACACGCTGGCATCCGAGGTGACTGCAAATACCAACGTCCTCATTAAAGGCTCGCGCTCATCGCGAATGGAGCGCGTTGTCGACGCTCTGCGTGAATCGCAGGCCGGGCGGGCAGAGGCCTGACCATGTTGCTGTATCTCACCAATTATTTGGCGCAGTTCGAGTCGGGCTTCAACCTGTTCAACTACCTGACAATGCGCGCGATTCTCGGTGCGCTCACGGCGCTGATTCTGTCATTCGTCATCGGCCCGCGCATGATCGCGAAGCTGAGCATGAACCAGGTGGGCCAGCCGGTTCGGGAGGAGGGTCCTGTCACGCACCTTCCCAAGGCAGGCACGCCGACGATGGGCGGGGCGCTGATTCTGACAGCGATCGCCGTCAGCACCGTACTCTGGGCCGATCTCGAAAATCACTTCGTCTGGATCGTGCTTTTCGTGACCCTTTCTTTCGGCGTCATCGGTTATGTCGATGACTACAAGAAACTCGTATTGCAGAACCCGGCCGGTATCTCGGTAAAGCAAAAGCTCTTCTGGCAGTCTGCAGCGGCAATTACCGCTGCCATTGCTTTGTACGTTACGGCGACTGATGAGGTTTCGACCTCATTGCTGATCCCGTATTTCAAAGACCTCTCGATACCACTCGGCATGTTTCAGGTCGTCGTAACGTACTTTTTCATTGTTGGCTTTTCGAACGCCGTCAACCTGACGGACGGACTCGATGGCCTGGCCATAATGCCGACGGTGCTCGTCGGCGGCGCCCTGGGTGTGTTTGCCTACCTTACCGGTAACGTCAATTTTTCCGGATACCTGGGTATACCTTACGTTGCCGGTACCGGTGAAGTGCTCGTCTTCTGTGCGGCTCTGGCCGGCGCCGGTCTCGGCTTTCTCTGGTTCAACACGTATCCGGCCCAGGTGTTCATGGGCGACATCGGCGCATTGGCACTCGGTGCCGCGCTTGGCGTGGTTGCTGTCGTCGTTCGCCAGGAAATCGTGCTCGCGATCATGGGCGGCGTCTTCGTGGTCGAGACCTTGTCGGTCATCATCCAGGTCGCGTCCTACAAGTTGACGGGACGCCGCGTGTTTCGAATGGCGCCACTGCACCATCACTTCGAATTGAAGGGCTGGGCCGAGCCCAAGGTCATCGTCCGCTTCTGGATCATCACGGTCATCCTCGTATTGATCGGCTTTGCGAGCCTGAAAATCCGATGAACGCTGCAAGGAAAAAGAAAGCGAAGAAAAGGGACCTGGTGCTCGGGCTCGGCGCAACGGGACTTTCCATTGCCCGTTACCTGCAACGCAATAAGCGTGACGCTATATTTTTCGACAGCCGCGAAGAGCCGCCGGCGATCGATGAGCTCGAGGCATTGTGGCCCGACGCCGAAACCCTGTTAGGTGAGGTTGACCTGCCGGACAACATCGGCCGCGTCATTGCGTCACCAGGCATAGAAGACAAGCACGAGCTGCTCGAAGCGGCGCGGCAGGCGAAACTCGAGGTTATCTCCGACATCGAGTTATTCGCCCGCGACGCGCAGGAACCATTTGTTGCCGTAACAGGATCAAATGGCAAGAGCACGGTAACTACCCTGCTGTACCACATGTGCCAGGCGGCCGGACGCGAGACGCTCGCGGGTGGCAACCTGGGTGAGCCCGCGCTTGATCTGCTCGACGCGGACACACCCGAGCTGTACGTACTCGAATTGTCCAGTTTCCAGCTGCAGCGCACGGCGAGTTTGCCCGCAAAGGTCGCCGTACTGTTGAACGTCACGCCCGATCACCTCGACTGGCATGCCGATGAGGATGAATACCGGGAGGCCAAGTACCGAATCTTCCGCGAGGCACAAGCTGCAGTCATCAACCGGGCAGATGAAGAAGCAGCTGATCGGGCGAAGCATATTTCCAATGTAATCAGCTTCGGCTTCGATGCGCCTGGCGACGGCCACTACGGCATTCGCCGCGAAGACGACGAGGACTTCCTGGCTCGCGGTGAAAGCGTGCTGCTCGCGGTCAACGAACTGGCGCTGATGGGCAAACACAACCGGGCCAACGCGCTGGCAGCGCTCGCTGCAGGCGAATTGCTTGGTCTCGACATGCAGTCGATGTTGCAGGTGTTGTGCGAGTTTCCGGGACTACCGCATCGGATGCAATTCGTGCGGCGTGTTTCGGCGGTCGACTACGTCAACGACTCCAAGGCAACGAACGTCGCTGCAGCGGTCGCGTCGATCGAATCTGTCGAGGGCATGCTGGTATTGATCGCCGGCGGCGAAGGCAAAGGCGGAGATTTTGCGGCACTTGCGGAACCTCTCGAGAACAAGTTGCGTGCTGCCGTCCTGATTGGCCGGGACGCCGAACAGATCGACGCGGCTCTCGACACTATCGTGCCGACTTACTTCGCGCAGGATATGAAAGACGCTGTACAACAGGCGGCTACGTACGCCGAGTCCGACGACACGGTGTTGCTTGCTCCGGCGTGTGCCAGCTTCGACCAGTTCGACAGCTACGTGGCACGGGGCGATGCGTTTAGTGAGGCGGTGGAGGCGCTCAGGCGATGACAGCTGCAAGCGCGACATCGCCATTCCCGGCGCGCCTGAAGACCGCGCTGAAAATCGATCCCGTGTTGCTGATGATCGCAATGACCTTGCTGCTCGGCGGGTTGGTCATATTGGCATCCGCATCAATGTCGATTTCGGACAACCTGGTCGGCGAACCCTTCTACTACGTCGAACGGCAGCTATTGGCGGCCGCAATCGGCGGCGCGGTCGGCGGCGCATGCCTGTTCATCCCGCTGCAGGTCTGGCGCAGCATCGGGCCGCTGATGTTGCTGGCGGGCCTCGGCCTGTTGTTTCTCGTGCTTCTTCCGGGAGTCGGTTACGAAGTCAACGGCAGCCGGCGCTGGGTTCGCTTCGGCATCCTCAACCTGCAGGTATCAGAGCCGGCTCGGTTGTGCTTCATCATCTATCTCTCTGGTTACCTCGTGCGACGTAACAAGGACCTGCGCGAGAATTTCGGCGGCTTTCTGAAGCCCATGTTGCTCATGAGCCTCGCCTGTGTCGCGCTGCTCGCAGAACCGGATTTCGGTGCTGCGATCGTATTGCTCGCGACGGCGCTGACAATGCTGTTTATCGCCGGCGCACGCATTCGCGACTTCCTGATCTTTTTCGCCGCGGCACTGCTGGCCATGGTGCTGCTCGCAGTTACCTCGCCGTACAGGATGAAGCGGCTGACAGGCTTCCTCGATCCGTGGGCCGATCCCTTCAATTCCGGATTCCAGTTGACGCAATCGCTCATCGCCATTGGTCGTGGCGAATGGCTCGGCGTCGGTCTCGGCAATGGCGTGCAGAAGCTCTTCTATCTTCCCGAGGCACACACCGATTTCGTATTCGCCGTGTTCGCCGAGGAATTCGGCCTTGCAGGATCTTTCATTCTGATCGGCTTGTTCGTCGCGCTGCTGTGGCGTGTTTTCCGCCTGGCCATGCGCGCATCGGAAATGGACCGTTGTTTCGAGTCCTATCTCGCTATCGGCATCGGTACCTGGCTCGGTCTGCAGGCCTTCATCAACGTCGGCGTCAATATGGGAATCCTTCCGACCAAGGGGCTGACCCTGCCGCTGATCAGCTACGGGCGCTCGAGTCTCATTGTGACCATGATCGCCATTGGATTGCTGCTGCGTATCCATCACGAGCTCGCGGTAGACGCTGCGGCACCGAATCGCCGCCGGCAGAAGAAAACCGCCGCAAGGCGGAGGCAACGCAAATGAGCGGCCGGCCGATACTGGTTATGGCAGGCGGCACGGGTGGGCATGTGTACCCGGCGCTGGCCGTTGCGAAGGCCTTGCAACGTGAGTCTCACGACGTCGTCTGGCTCGGCACACATCGCGGACTCGAGTCGCGCGTCGTACCGGCCGCCGGCATCAACATGGAATGGATCAACGTTCGCGGACTGCGCCGCAAGGGCCTGGTCGCAATGTTTATCGCTCCGGTCCAGCTTTGCTGGGCCCTGATTCAGTCTCTCCTGGTTATAGCCCGACGCCGTCCTGCCGCCGTACTCGGCATGGGTGGATTCGTCAGCGGTCCGGGCGGTGTTGCCGCCTGGCTTACGCGCCGTCCGCTCGTGATTCACGAGCAAAACGCCGCTGCGGGCCTGACCAACCGTCTTCTGGCGCGTCTTGCCCGGGTTGTGCTGCAAGCCTTCCCGGGCAGTTTTAATTCCCGTGTTCGCGCGGAGACCGTGGGTAACCCGGTCCGCGAGGACATTGCGGCCGTCGCAGGTCCCGGCGTGCGTTACGCCGATCGCAACGGACCGCTGCGCTTGCTCGTTCTCGGGGGCAGTCAGGGTGCGCTGGCACTCAACCGAACCGTTCCCGCAGCGCTGGCATTGTTGCCGAATGACATACGGCCTGTCGTACGTCACCAGTGCGGCGCAAGAACCATCGACACGGCGCGCGAAGCCTACGCCCGATTCGACATCGACGTGGAACTCGTGCCGTTCATAGAAGACATGGCGAACGCCTATGCATGGGCGGACCTGGTCGTCTGCAGGGCGGGCGCTTTGACGGTGGCCGAGTTGTGTGCGGTGGGCCTGCCGGCAGTATTCGTTCCGTATCCATCGGCAGTCGATGATCACCAGACGGCCAATGCGAGACCGATGATGGAGGCCGGTGCGGCGACGATCATCCAGGAACACGACCTCAGCGACGAAACGCTCGCTGCGGCACTCAAAGACTGGCTCGGGTCGCGGGATGACTTGCACGCTCGCGCGGAAAGTGCACGCGAGCTGGCAAAGCCACAAGCACTCGAGCGCATTACCGAACTCTGCCTGCAACAAGCCGGATCGGTCTCGTGAACATGCGAAGCACAGCGTATCGGCTCAATGTTGCCGGGAGGTTGACATGATCAATCGCATGCGCCGCATCCATTGCGTGCACTTCGTCGGCATCGGCGGCTCGGGTATGTCCGGTATCGCCGAAGTGATGCTGAGCCTCGGTTATCGAATTCAGGGCTCCGACATCAAGCCCAACAAACAAACCATGCGCCTCGAGAAACAGGGCGCAACCGTATTCATCGGCCACGCTGCACCCAACATTCGTGACGCAGACGCTGTTGTGGTCTCCAGCGCGGTCGATGAAACCAATCCCGAGGTCGCCGCAGCGCGGGAACTGCTAATGCCGGTTGTACAGCGTGCGGAAATGCTCGCCGAGCTCATGCGGTTTCGTTATTCGATCGCGGTGGCTGGTACGCATGGCAAGACGACAACCACGAGCCTGGTTGCAAGTGTCCTCGCCGAAGGCGGCCTGGACCCGACTTTCGTTATTGGCGGCCGTCTCAAGAGCGCCGATGCCAACGCGCGGCTCGGGCAAGGGGAGTACCTTGTCGCGGAAGCCGACGAAAGTGACGCGTCATTCGTACACCTGAAGCCAATGCTGGCGGTCGTTACCAATGTCGACGCTGATCACATGTCGACGTACGACGGCGACATCGAAAAGCTGCGCGAGAGTTTCGTGGAGTTTCTTCACAACCTGCCGTTTTACGGACTCGCTGTCATGTGCAGCGACGATCCTGGGGTTCAGGAGATCATCGGCAGCACGGGCCGGGCAGTCATGACCTACGGCCTCGACGAGGATGCCGATCTGCGCGCCCACAATGTCGAATTCGACGCAGGCGTAACGCGGTTCGACGTCATTCGCGGCGACGACAAGCCGCCGCTTCGGATCTTGCTGCGCCTGCCCGGACTGCACAACGTCCGCAACGCCCTTGCCGCGATCGCGGTCGCCGGCGAATTGCAGGTTGCAGATGACGCCGTTGTCCGTGCCCTCGAGAACTTCGAGGGCATCGATCGTCGCTTCCAGAGCTTTGGTGATATCGATACCGACGCAGGCAGGGTCATGCTTATCGATGACTACGGTCATCACCCGACCGAAGTGGCCGCGACGCTGGCAGCCGCCCGGACGGGCTGGCCCGGCAAGCGCGTCGTTCTTGTCTTCCAGCCGCACCGCTACACACGCACACGCGATCTGATGGACGACTTCGCGCAGGTCCTTTCGGAAGCCGATGTGCTCGTGCTGCTCGACGTCTACGCCGCAGGCGAGGCACCGATTGCGGGCGCTGACGGACGTGCGATCGCTCGCGCCGTACGATCGCGTGGGGCCGTGGAGCCCGTATTTGTCGAGTCTCTCGATGAAGTCCCAACGGTGCTCAAGGACGTCCTGGAGGACGGTGACCTGGTATTGACGATGGGTGCCGGTGATATCGGCGCCTTTGCAGCCGGCTTGCCGGACCAGCTGCGAAACAAACCGAATCTGAAGGTGCACTCATGACGGCGGCTCGCGATTACGCGAACGTGCAGGGTGAACTACGCCGGGATGAGCCAATGAGCCGCCACACGTCCTGGCGCGTCGGTGGCAATGCAGACCGGTTTTTCATTCCAGCCAGCGTCGAGGACCTGCAGGAGTTGCTGCGCGGGCTCGATGCGGCAACGCCCATCCTGTGGCACGGAGTCGGCAGCAACTTGCTGGTTCGGGACGGCGGGCTACGGGGCGTGGTTATTTCCGCATCGAGCATTCTCAAGGATCTCGAGCAGGTCGATCACTATGTCGTACGTGCCGGCAGCGGCGTGCCCTGCACGCAGCTCGCGAAACAGTGCATACGCTGGGAGCTGGGTCCTGCTGAATTCTTTGCAGGAATTCCCGGCACGGTCGGCGGTGCGCTGGCTATGAATGCCGGCGCTCACGGCGGCGAAACCTGGGAGCGTGTCGAATCAGTGCGCACAATCGATCGTGGGGGCGAGGTTCATTTGCGTGCCCCGGCGGAGTATTCGGTCGGATACCGCAACGTCACGGGCCCGCCCAACGAATGGTTCCTCGAGGCGACGTTGCGCTTCGATCCTGATGCAACGGCCAGCATGGAAATGCTCAAGGCCATGCTGGAGCGCCGCAAGACGACTCAGCCGCTCGGTCTGCCCAGCTGCGGTTCCGTATTCCGGAACCCGACCGGTGATCACGCCGCGCGGTTGATCGAGGAAGCAGGCCTCAAGGGACATCGAATTGGTGGTGCCGAAGTATCGCCGAAGCATGCCAACTTCATCATCAACGTTGATGGCGCGAGCGCCACGGACATTGAAGAACTGATCGAACATGTACGGCAAACGGTCATGGACCAGCACGGCGTGGAGCTCAAGCACGAAGTCCGCATCGTCGGCGAGGTGCCGCAATGAGCCAGGTCATGAGAATCACCGAAGAACGCCGCATCGTGAATCACGCGAATGACTTCGGCCGGGTGGCGGTCCTCTATGGTGGTGAGTCGGCAGAACGGGAGGTGTCGCTGGATACCGGTACTGCGGTGCTTGCAGCCCTGCAGGCGCGTGGCATCGATGCGCATGGCTGGGACCCGGCCGAGCACTCAATAAAAGAGCTCGCCGACGCCAGCTTCGAGCGCGTCTGGATTGCATTACACGGCCCTGGCGGTGAGGACGGCGCGATCCAGGGCGCGTTGCAATGGCTTGGCTTGCCGTACACGGGCAGCGGTGTCATGTCGTCGGCGCTCGCAATGGACAAAGTGCGTTCCAAGCGCGTCTTCGACGCTGCCGGCATCCCGACACCGAACTACGCGATCGTGCGGCATCACTCACACGCAATTCTGGCCGCCGAAGACTTTGGCTACCCGTTGATTCTGAAACCCGCCTGCCAGGGTTCGAGCGTCGGCATGACAAAAGTATTTGAGCCCGACGACCTGAGTGCGGCGGTTGATCTCGCACTGAGCTTCGACGGTATCGCTATCGTCGAGCCTTGCATCCTCGGTGACGAATTTACGGTTGCTATTTTGCAGGGTGAGGCGCTGCCGTCGATTCGCATCGAAACGCCCAGGGTCTTCTATGACTACCGCGCCAAGTACGAATCGGATCGCACCGAGTACCACTGCCTGGGCACGCAGAGCGACGACGAGGAAGCAGGATACGCAGCACTGGCTGTTGCGGCGTTTGCCGAACTCGGTTGCGCCGGCTGGGGACGCGTGGACTTCATGACCGGGAGTGACGGCCAGCCGCAGGTCCTCGAAGTCAACACCGTGCCCGGGATGACAAGCCACAGCCTGGTACCGATGGCGGCGAAGAAAACAGGCGTCGACTTCGCGGAATTGTGCTGGCGAATTCTTGAAACCAGCCTTTCGGACGCTGACGTCATCGAAGACGCGAAGGGAGTTGCTCATGGCGCGTAAGCAAGCGAAACGCCGCAAGCAGACGAAGACAAAGCGGATCACGTTGCCGTCGATCCCGGTCGCGCGCATCGTCACACCGCTGGTCGCGATCGTAATCGTCCTCGCGACCTATCACGTCAGCGGGAACCTGCTCGATCGATCGATCGAGTCGATCGCGATCAATGGGCCCTTTCAGCGCGTGACGGCACTGCAAATAGAAGAGGCGATCAGCACCGAACTGGATGCCGGTTTTCTTGGCGCGGACGTCGGCCGTATGCAACAACTGATTCGGGCATTGCCGTGGATCGACAATGTGGCAGTGGCGAGGCGCTGGCCGAATCGTATCGCGATAAAGGTCAGCGAACAGGTGCCGGCGGCAATCTGGGACGAGCGTGGCTTGTTGAACGTGCGGGGTGAGCTGTTTGTCACCGAGGCGCGCCACATTCCGGCGGAATTGCCAAAACTGAGCGGCCCTCGTGACCAGGCGGACGCCGTAGCCCGGCGTTACCTCGATGTCCGCGAGCAGCTGATCCCGCTCGGGCTGGATCTGCGACAGATACACCTGGACGCGCGCGGCGCCTGGCAGATGACACTGGCCAACGGCGTCGAAGTGCGGCTCGGCCGCCGCGACGTCGATGATCGCACCGGCCTGTTTCTCGCGGTAGTGGCCAACATCATCACCGGACGCGCTGCGGATATCGAATACGTCGACATGCGCTACAGCAATGGCTTCACGATTGGCTGGAAGGACGGCGCAACGACACCCGTCACCGAACCTCAGGAGAAAGACCCCGCGATGCTCGCATTACGAGGTGCGCCCTGACATGCAGAAGCGCGTCGACAAAAACCTTATTGTTGGCCTCGACATTGGCACATCCAAGGTTGTCGCGATTGTTGGTGAGGTCACCGACGACGGCAACATCGAGGTCATCGGGATCGGATCGCAACCGTCGCGTGGCCTGAAAAAAGGTGTCGTCGTCAACATCGAGTCGACGGTGCACTCGATTCAGCGCGCGGTCGAAGAAGCAGAACTGATGGCGGGCTGCGACATACATTCGGTGTACACCGGTATCGCGGGCAGCCATGTGCGCAGCCTCAACTCGCACGGAATCGTCGCCATTCGGGACAAGGAAGTGTCAGCCGGTGACGTCGATCGCGTCATCGACGCGGCGCAGGCCGTGGCGATTCCCGCCGACCAGAAAATCCTGCACATCCTGCCGCAGGAGTTTCTGATCGACAACCAGGAAGGTATTCGCGAGCCAGTCGGCATGTCGGGCGTACGGCTCGAAGCGAAAGTGCACATGGTGACCGGCGCCGAGAGTGCGGCACAGAACATCGTCAAGTGCGTGCAACGATGCGGACTGGAAGTCGACGACATCGTTCTGGAACAACTGGCATCGAGTTACTCGGTGCTGACCGACGACGAAAAGGAACTCGGTTCCTGCATCGTCGACATCGGTGGTGGCACGACGGACCTGGCCGTGTTCATGGGTGGCGCAATTCAGCACACGGCTGTGATTCCTATCGCCGGTGACCAGGTGACGAACGACATCGCTGTGTCGATGCGCACACCGACCCAATACGCCGAAGAAATCAAGATCAAATACGCGTGTGCACTGTCACAGCTGGCGAATCCGGACGAGACCATCGAAGTGCCCAGCGTGGGCGAGCGTCCGCCGCGCAGGCTCGCCCGGCAGACCCTTGCCGAGATCGTCGAACCTCGTTACGAGGAATTGTTCGGTCTGATACGTGACGAATTGCGGCGCAGCGGATTCGAGGAGTTGATTGCGGCGGGCGTCGTGATCACCGGTGGCAGCGCAAAGATGGAAGGCGCGGTTGAGCTCGCCGAAGAAGTGTTTCACATGCCGGTAAGGCTGGGGTCACCACAGTATGTCGAAGGCCTGATGGATGTAGTGCGCAATCCCATACATTCGACCGGCGTGGGCCTGTTGCTGTACGGCTACGAGAATCTGTCGCGGCGAGGTCGTCGCAGTACACCGATCAACAGCAACCTCGGAGACGTTTGGGAACGAATGAAGGCGTGGTTCGGAGGACATTTTTGAGAAGGCCTGGTTAATAGCCGGGCCATTTTGCGGGGCTCAGTGAGTGCCCCCGAGGACAAGAAGCGGAGGAGGTTTGAATGTTTGAGTTAATGGATGCACACAGCCAGACAGCGGTCATCAAAGTGATCGGTGTAGGAGGAGGTGGCGGCAACGCCGTCTCGCATATGGTGGATGCCGGCATTGAAGGTGTTGACTTTGTTTGCACGAATACTGACGCGCAGGCGTTGAAAGGGTCGCGCGTAAGAACATCGTTGCAGATCGGTTGCAATATCACCAAAGGTCTCGGTGCGGGTGCTGATCCTGACATCGGCCGTCAGGCAGCCATGGAGGATCGCGATCGTATTTTCGAAGTTATCGAAGGTGCCGATATGCTATTCATCACCGCCGGGATGGGTGGAGGTACCGGCACCGGTGCGACCCCGATCGTCGCGCAGGTGGCAAAGGAACTCGGCATCCTCACGGTCGCCGTTGTTACGAAGCCGTTCATCATGGAAGGCAACAAGCGCATGATGATTGCGGATCATGGCATCGCAGAGCTTGGCAAATCTGTCGATTCGCTGATCACGATCCCGAATGAGAAATTACTGACGGTCCTGGGCGGCGAAACAACGCTGCTCGATGCGTTCCGTTCGGCGAACCAGGTGCTGCAGGGTGCCGTGCAGGGCATCGCGGAACTGATCACGCGTCCTGGTCTGATCAACGTCGACTTTGCAGACGTCAAGACTGTCATGGCAGAGATGGGCATGGCGATGATGGGGTCCGGGTCGTCGTCTGGTGAGGATCGTGCCCGGGAAGCCGCGGAAGCCGCCGTCTCGAGCCCGCTACTCGAGGACATCAACCTGGCTGGCGCGAACGGCGTACTCGTCAATGTTACGGCAGGTATGGACTTGTCGATCGGCGAGTTCCAGGAAGTCGGCAATACGATCAAGGAGTTTGCGTCGGACGATGCAACCGTCGTAGTCGGAACCGTGATCGATCCCGACATGACGGATCGAATTCGCGTAACGGTAGTCGCGACTGGCCTTGGCCAGGCGGCAGCAAATGCCGATGCGCCAATGCGCATCATAAGACGCCCGGCGGAAAGGACGAACGAGCCGAATTACCACGGCCTGGACAAACCGACGGTGCAAAGAAAGCGTGCGGTCGGAGACGGTCTCGAGGGAGCAGGGTTGCAGGAAGAATTGCTGGACATTCCCGCGTTCCTGCGCCGTCAGGCCGACTGACGCGAGAACGCCTCGGGCGTTACTCACTGGCGCCGGGGCCGAAGGGAAATACGATCCCTCCGCTTTGCCGGCCCGGTTAAACCGGGCCGGCCCCTTTCCTTCCCGCAATTGGCAGCAATTATTTAGCGGTCTCACAGTAATCTTCTAACAGCTTGAAATCTTGAAGAGTTTTCAGGTCGTGTGTTACGCTTCAGCCCCAAAGCGTTGCCACACCGCTGTCTTGCTTGGTCTCTTCTGTGGTTGACGTGCAACACCGCAGGCAAAAACAGAGAAGATTCAGTCAGTGCCAATGTTGCGACAACGCACCCTAAAAACTGCCATCCGCGCGACCGGCGTCGGACTGCACAACGGCGAGAAGGTCTATATGACGCTACGTCCGGCTGCAGAGAATTCCGGGATCACATTTCGTCGCGTCGATCTGGAGCACCCTGTCGATGTGCCGGCCGATCCACGTCTGGTTGGCGAGACCATGCTGGGTACCACGCTGATCAAGGACGACGTCAAGGTTGCTACTGTTGAGCACCTGATGTCGGCCCTGGCCGGGCTCGGCATCGACAACCTGAACGTCGACCTGTCAGCCGCCGAAGTACCGATCATGGACGGCAGCGCCGGGCCGTTCGTGTTCCTGCTGCAGTCTGCGGGCATCGAAGAGCAGAATGCAGCGAAGAGGTTCGTTCGCATCAAGAAAAGGGTACGGGTCGAAGACGGCGACAAGTGGGCCGAGCTCGTACCGTTCAACGGCTTCAAGGTGAATTTCGAGGTGTATTTCAATCACCCGGTTTTCAACAAGATCAGCCAGCAAGCGACGATCGATTTTTCATCGACGTCTTTCCTGAAAGAAGTTAGCCGCGCCAGGACGTTCTGTTTCCTGCGCGATGTCGAAGCGCTGCGCGAAAGGAATCTCACGCTCGGCGGCAGTATGGATAATGCGATCGTCCTGGACGACTACAGGATTCTGAATGAAGACGGGCTGCGCTATTCGAATGAGTTCGTCATCCACAAGATCCTCGATGCCATCGGTGACCTGTATCTCCTCAACCACAGCCTGATCGGCGAGTTTCGCGCCTACAAGTCCGGCCACGACCTCAACAACAAGCTCCTGTGTGCGCTTCTCGACCAGCAAGCTGCCTGGGAAGAAGTAACCTTCGAGAACGGCCGCAAGGCGCCAATCTCCTACGCGACACCGTCCTACGCCTGACCAGGTGCCTGACCAGGTGCCTGGCACTACTTTTGGAGTATTTCGAACATTTCGGACGTTCGACAGGCAGCATTACCCACCGCTAAGCCGATGAAACCCCCAGCCATCGAATATTCGTGGACTGCCGCTGACGGCACACCGCTTACGATACGGCCGATTCAACCGGAGGACCGTGAGATCGAGCTGGCGTTCGTCCGGGGCTTGTCGTCGGGTTCCAGTTACATGCGTTTCTTTTCGACCATCAAAGATCTTTCGCCGCAGCTTCTCGACCGGTTCACGCAGGTGGACTTTCCAACCGAAATGGCATTCATTGCGACAGTACAGACGGCAGACGCTGAAGAGGAAATTGGCGTGGCCCGGTTCGCACCCGGAGCGGATGAAGGTACCGCGGAGTTCGCGGTCGTCGTGGGTGACAACTGGCAGGGATGCGGCGTCGGACGGGAGTTAATGCGCCACCTGTTCATTGTGGCCGAGGACGCAGGTTTCGAGCGCATCGAGGGTGCGGTGTTGAAGGCGAACTCCAACATGATTCACTTCTGCAGGGAACTCGGTTTTACAGTCAGTGGCTACGCGGACGACGCGCAACTGGTCCTGGTTTCAAAAGCCCTCTGACAAGTTCGAAGAGTTCGCGGGCGCTTGCTCGGATCGCGCGACCCGAATCGTACATCGCGATGCCGCTGCACCGTGGGTCCGGGCGGCCTCGAGCAGAATCTCGGCAGAAAAGCGTAGTCGCGATGCCCAGGCCGACGACTGACAGAGCACGACGAGATCGCCATCTTCACGGACATTCGCCGCAACTATCGAGGCGCCCTCTTCGGGCGGCAGGGCGCGGGCGAGAGCGGCTGCCAGCTCGCCCAACTCCCGCGCGCGCCGGACGATGCGTCCCAAGTCCCCGTTCTTACTGGGATTTAGCAGGTTTTCGAGGCTTTTGGCGGACATAAAAATGTGACGCAGTTCGCGTTTTTCGGGGCACTCAAGTGACCGGAATCACTCTTATAGGCCCCTAATCTTGTATTAAAAACCGACATTATGCATAGTTTCGGTCACGACAAAGGCAAACCTGCTGAAAAGCGGGGGCGCAAAACCACCGGTCTAAGGGATTCGTTCCTACGACAGCGGGGCTACCGAAGTAATGATTGACTGCAAGTCATACGAGACCAGCGGGCGACTGTATTGGCCTGAAGCCTGTAACACTACGGCTTGTGGCGAAAACAAAAACAATTTTTTCCGGGCGTACTCGGGGCATAACCGATGAATGTTGTAATTTTCGGCAAGGGGCTGGGCAAGCCTCGGCAGCTCAGCCTGTCTGGTCTTTCTGCGGGCATGATTGCTATTGCCGTAGCCGGCGTCGTCACTTTTCTCGGTTTTGCCGGCGGTTATTGGTACTCGTCGTTGACAGGTTCCGGTGTCAGCTCATCTGAACTCGTGACGCTGACCGACGAACTGCACGGCGCACGCGAGAACATCGCAACAATTCGCCAGGAAAACGAAGACACCCTGGACGCTATGGCGATTCGTATCGCACAAATGAACGCACGCATGATCCGTCTGGATGCATTGGGCCGACGCCTGACCAACATGGCAGATCTTGAGGACGGCGAATTCGACTTCAATACGCCGCCGGCTCTCGGCGGACCGGAAGAGCCGGTCGCCACGGGATCGAATGTCGCCGTGCCGGAAGTGGTCGAGGCCATGCAGAATCTCGACACGCAGCTTGACAACCGCGAGGCTCAGCTGGGTGTGCTGGAAAGCGTCATTGCCAACCAGATTCTCAACGACCGTGTTTACCCGCAGGGTCGTCCCGTAAATTCGGGCTGGATTTCGTCCTATTTCGGCAAGCGCACCGATCCATTTACGGGTAAGCCCGCGAATCACACGGGTATCGATTTTGCCGGCAGGTCAGGTGCGAATGTTTCCGCTGTTGCTGACGGCGTCGTTACCTGGTCCGCCAAGCGTTACGGCTATGGCCTGATGGTCGAGATAAATCACGGCAACGGCTACGCGACGCGCTACGCGCACAATTCCGAAAACCTCGTCGCCGTGGGCGAGGAAGTCAAGAAAGGGCAGACCGTTGCCCTGATGGGCGATACCGGCCGCGCCACGGGCCCGAATCTCCATTTCGAGGTCCTGCGGAACGGCCACCGGGTCAACCCGGTCAACTTCATCCGCGCCACCTCGAACTAATCACCGCTAGCGACGCCCGAGTTTCCCTGGAAACCTTGTGTTAGGGGAATTCACCCTCAGATTGCCGTTCTAAAAGTGCCTCCAAGCGCTTAGAATACCGGCCTTTCCTTGGGCCGGCGCGTGGGCACGCGAGCCTGGCACACAAATCCGGCACAACGAGCCCGGCACTACGTAGACCTGCAGGAGTCCCATGTGGCCAAAATTCTGACCCGCGTTTTCGGTAGCCGTAATCAGCGGTTGCTGCGGCAGTACGCCAAGACCGTCAAAAAGATCAACGCGCTCGAGGAAAGCCTGCAGGCCCTCGATGATGCCGCATTGAGCGCTCTCACCGAGCAGTTCAAACGACGCGTGGCGGACGGTGAGACACTGGAGCAGCTGTTGCCGGAAGCCTTCGCCGTGGCCCGCGAGGCCTCGCACCGGGCGCTCGGAATGCGCCCGTTCGACGTACAGCTCATCGGCGGCATGGTGCTGCACGACGGCAATATCGCGGAAATGCGCACGGGTGAGGGCAAGACGCTGGTCGCGGTGCTGGCCTGTTACCTGAATTCCCTGAGTGGCAAGGGCGTGCACGTCGTGACCGTGAACGAATACCTCGCTCAACGCGATGCCGACTGGATGCGACCGGCGTACGAGTTTCTCGGGCTGACTGTCGGCGTATCCAAATCCGGCCAGACACACGAAGAAAAGCAAGCTGCCTACGCTTGCGACATCACCTACGCGACCAATAATGAACTCGGCTTCGATTATCTGCGCGACAATCTCGCATTCTCGCTGACAGACAAAGTTCTTCGCGATCTCAACTTCGCCGTTGTTGACGAGGTCGACTCGATCCTGATCGATGAGGCGCGCACGCCGCTCATCATCTCGGGGCCGGCCGAAGCGAGCACGGATCTGTACGCGCAGATCAACAAGCTGATCCCGAAGCTCGTCGAGCACGTCGAGCCAGAGGAAGACAGCAATTACGATATCGTGGCTCGCAGAGTGACGCTCATTGACGAGAAGGGCAAGGCCGTCATCGGTCCCGGCGACGACAGTGCCATGACAATCGAAGAGGCCGTCAGCATTGGCGAGTCTCGAAAAGCCGACGTCGTACTGGTCAGCGACGACAAGGTCGCCGCGTGCAAACTGGCACCGCGAGGCGATTACACGACAGATCTCAAGGCAAAGCAGGCGCACATGACCGAGGACGGCCAGGACAAGGTCGAGAAGCTCATGGCGCAGGCGGGCCTGCTCGAGTCCGGTGAGAGCCTCTACGATGCGGGCAATATCCGCCTGTTGCATCATCTGAATGCGGCTCTGAGGGCGCACGCGATCTATCAGCACGACGTCGACTACATCGTCAAGGACGGCGAGATCGTCATCGTTGACGAGTTCACGGGGCGCACGATGTCAGGCCGGCGCTGGTCGGACGGTTTGCACCAGGCCATCGAGGCCAAGGAAGGCGTCGCGATCAAACACGAGAACCAGACGATCGCGTCAATCACCTTCCAGAATTACTTCCGGCTGTACAACAACCTGTCGGGAATGACGGGTACGGCAGATACCGAGGCGTTCGAGTTCCAGCAGATTTACGGGCTCGAGGTAGTCGTGATCCCGACGCACATGGAAATGGTGCGCGATGACGCGCCTGACCTCGTGTATCTGAATGAAAGTGACAAGTTCGAGGCGATCATCGAGGACATCTCGGATTGCCGCGATCGTGGCCAGCCCGTGTTGGTGGGTACGACGTCGATCGAGACCTCAGAGGATCTGTCGGGTGTGCTCAAGAAGCGCAAGATCGCCCACGAAGTGCTGAATGCCAAGCAGCACGAGCGTGAAGCGCATATCGTGCAGCACGCCGGCCGGCCAGGCATGATTACGATCGCGACAAACATGGCGGGCCGCGGCACGGATATCGTGCTTGGTGGCAATCTCGACGCCGAGATAGCCGCAGTTAGTGAAGGCGCCGATCTCGATGCGATCCGGGCGGACTGGCAGAAGCGCCACGACGCGGTCCTGCAAGCTGGCGGGTTGCATATCGTGGGTACCGAACGCCACGAATCGCGGCGCATCGACAATCAATTGCGTGGACGATCGGGCCGCCAGGGCGACCCTGGTTCGAGCCGATTCTACCTGTCGATGGAAGATTCGCTGATGCGCATTTTCGGCGACCCGGAGCGCACCAAGAGCCTGCTGTCACGTGCCGGCATGCGCGAGGGCGAAGCGATCGAGAGTAAGCTGCTGTCGCGTCAGATCGAGCGGGCTCAGCGCAAAGTCGAGGCACACAACTTCGATATTCGCAAAAACCTGCTCGAATACGACGACGTTGCCAATGATCAACGCAAGGTCGTGTATCACCAGCGCACCGAACTCATGGCGGCGGAAGAGATCGAGGACTCGGTGGCGGCGATTCGTGACGAGGTCGTCGAGGAGGCGGTCGAGATGCACGTCCCGCCGGGCAGCCTCGAAGAACAGTGGGATCCGGATAGCTTGTCACTCGTGCTCGAGGCCGATTTCGGGCTGCACGCCGACATCGCAAAGTTGGTCGTTGAAGATAAGTCCATCAACGACGACGGCGTCAAGGAATACTGCGTCAAGGCAGCGGCCAGTGCGTACGCCGAGCGTGAGGAGAAGGTGGGTAGTGAGCTGATGCGAAACGTCGAGAAGCAGGTGATGTTGCGGCAACTCGACCACCACTGGAAAGAGCATCTGGGCGCGATGGACCACCTGCGCCAGGGCATCGGCCTGCGGTCTTACGCGCAAAAGAACCCTAAGCAGGAATACAAGCGCGAGGCGTTCGAGATGTTCGGTGCGATGATGGAGCAGGTCAAGCACGACACGATCAGCATCCTGACGCGCATTCGCATTCAGGGTGAGGACGATCTCGCCGAAATGCAGCGCCAGCGAGAAGAAAAACAGAAGCTGCAATTTCGCCATGCGGAAGCCTCGGCGCTCGGCGCACAGGCACCAGCAGCCCAGCCTTCTGCGGGCCAGGCGGCGTCTGCGGCCCCGGTGGAGACGTTCAAGCGGGACGGCCGCAAGGTCGGTCGCAATGAACCTTGCCCCTGCGGCTCTGGCAAGAAGTTCAAGCGCTGCCACGGTCAGCTGAGCTGATCAGGCGTGAAGTACCTCCGGGTCGCGGCAGGCATATTGCATGATGCCGGCGGCCGGGTCCTTATCACGGAGCGTGTGGGCGGCGGCCCGTTTCAGGGCATGTGGGAATTTCCTGGCGGTAAGATCGGCGCCGACGAGAGCGCTGCGGAGGCACTTGTGCGTGAACTCGACGAGGAACTCGGCATCGAAGTTGCCGGGATTGAGCATTTCATGCACATCGAGCATGACTATCCAGACCGGTCTGTGTCGATAGATTTTTTCGTCGTCAGCGAGTGGAAAAATGAGCCGGCCGGCCTCGAAGGGCAGGCGCTGCGCTGGGTGGAAACGGCTTCTCTCGGGGACCAGAACCTGTTGCCCGCCGATGTTCCGGTTATCGAGGCACTTCAGCAGATAGCCAATTGAAACGGGACATCGTGACCCGTCTGCACAGCACGGCTGTCGATCGTCGACCATTCGAGAAACCGCACCGTGAAACGGTGCTGGCTACCGCTGATCTCCGGAAACAGCGTGCTGTTGTCGGCGAGAACGACGCGTAACAAACGGCAATTCACATCTTTCTGCATGCTGTGCTGGAACATGCCATTGATCGCGGTCTTCTCCGCAGGTTCGGCACTTTCGCGAATCAACCACAACACCTCAATGACAGCGTCGCACAACGGCCGAATTGCGCCGATCCAGCGCTCCAGGTCCTGCTCCCGGCGGGCATAGGGTTGCCGCAACCAGTGGTTGTACTCCGGCAGGTCGAATTCGCAGGTACCGCCTGGGATCGAAGTACGGTGTTTGATCGCGCTCAGGAAGTCGCAATCCTTGAGCGATTGGAGAAACTGGGTGCCGACGTCCGAAACCTCGCCGCGGCTTTCCAGCAAATTTCTGATCAGGTTGTCGAGACGGGCAGTGTCGACGCCCGGCTGGCTCTGAAAGCGTTGCAAGGTATGAATCTGGTGGTCGAGCTCCTTGTGAACCTCGCCGCGCACGTCACCGCGGGACAGTATTGCCAAAATCTCGAGCAGCGTCGTAATCGTGGCGCGCGTGGCCCAACCGGACTCGTCCTCGCAGCTGTACAGCATCTGCTGGTACAGGAATTCGAGCCGCAAGAACGTACGCATGCGCTCATTGAGCGGAAGCTCATACTGCGCGTTCCCGGCCGCCGTCTGGGGAGCGATTTTTCCCGCAGGTTTCGCCATCCACGTATTCTGAATGACACCCTGCTGGCTGGCAAATGACGCCGATTGGCGACACTGTCAACTAGTGTTATTCGAAGCCTGTTGCAGGTAGCTGTGGTGCAGGGCAAGGACCTGATCCCGCACTTCCTGCAGTTCTCCGTCATTTTGGATGACGTCATCGGCGATGGCCAGGCGGGTCGCGCGGCTGGCCTGCGCCGCGATCATGCGGCGTGCCTGCTTCCCGGTTTCCGCGTCTCGGGCGAGCAGGCGTCTTATCTGGATCTCCTCGTCGCAGTCGACGACCAGCACACGGTCGACAAATGAACGCAACGGCGACTCGACCAGCAAGGGAACCACAATCAGCTGATAGGCTCCTTCGGCGCTGGCAGCCTGTTCCATAGTGGCTTCTCGGATCCGCGGATGCAGGATGGCCTCGAGTTTGTGCCTGGCCGCCTCGTCAGCAAAGACAATGGCGCGCATTGCGGCGCGGTCGAGACTGCCGTCAGGCGAAAATACTTGCGGGCCGAATATCTCGCGAATTTCGTCGAGTGCGGGTTTGCCGGGACCCACTACTTCGCGCGCGATGATGTCGGTGTCAATGACCGGCGTGCCGAGCTCGGCAAAACTCTCGGCTACTGTCGACTTGCCGCTTGCAATGCCTCCGGTCAGGCCGATGCGCAGCGGTCTGTCGATTGTGCTGTTCACCTAGAAGGGAAGATTGAAGAAGCTCTTGATCGCGCCACCGCAGAGCATTGTGAGCCAGCCGGCGCCGGCCAGGAATGGTCCAAATGGCATCGGAACCTGGTGGTCACGACCGCGAAACACGATCAGTGCAATGCCGATAACCGCACCGACGACCGCCGACATGATGATGATCGTGAACAGAAACTGATAACCGAGCCAGGCGCCGAGCGCTGCGAGCAGTTTGAAGTCACCATGGCCCATGCCCTCCTTGCCCGTCGCCAGCTTGAACAGCCAGTAGAACGACCAGAGACTCAGGTAGCCGGCGAGGGCGCCGATAATTGCATCGGTCGGCGCAATGAACAGTACCTCTGCGCCTGCCTGCGGATGCCAGAGACTCAGTGCAAGTCCTATCCACAGCAACGGGTAAACGATCGCGTCGGGAATGAGGTAGCGATCAAAGTCGATTACTGTGATTGGCACGAGGAACAGCGTCAGCACTATCGCCATCAGACCCTGCCAGTTAGCACCAAATTGCCAGGCGACAATCGCAACCAGCAGAGCGGTGACGAATTCGACGACCGGATAGCGTGCGGAGATAGAGCCCTTGCACTCGGCACAGCGACCACCCAGCATCAGGTAGCTCAACACAGGGATGTTCTGCAAGGCCGTAACCTGAGCGTTACAGGACGGACAGCGCGAACGTGGCACAACGAGATTGAATTTGCCTTCGGGCAAGTTCGGTACCGGCATCTCGGCGAGTTCATCGCATTGCGAGCGCCACTCTCGGTCCATCATGATTGGCAGCCGGTATATGACGACGTTCAGAAAGCTGCCGATCAGCAGGGCGAACGCAAATGCAACTCCGACGAAAATTGCCGGTGACTCGGACAATAACTCGAGCATGCAACGACTCCGCGTACTTGATGGTTGCTATAAATGAAAACGGCGCCCGGAGTGTCCTCCGTACGCCGTTTTTTTGCAAATGACCGGACGGTACTAAATAACCGAACCCATCTTGAAAATCGGCAGGTACATGGCCACAACAAGACCGCCAACGAGTACGCCGAGTATCGCCATGATCAGCGGCTCGAGTAGACTCGAGAGGTTGTCTACGGCGTTGTCGACATCTTCCTCGTAGAAGTCGGCGACCTTGGCGGACATGTCATCGAGTGAACCTGATTCCTCGCCGACGGCGATCATCTGGATGACCATGTTCGGGAACAGGTCAGTGTTCTCCATTGCCTGTTGCAGTCGCTGACCGGTTGCAACCTCGTCACGCATCGCCAACACACCTATCTCATACACGATGTTGCCGGTGGCACCGGCAACAGACTGCAGCGCTTCGACGAGCGGTACGCCGGCGGCGAACATCGTCGACAGCGTGCGTGCATAGCGGGCGATCGCGGCCTTCTGCATGATCGGCCCGATGATCGGCACTTTAAGTGACATGCGATCGAGAAAATGCCGCATTGCTCGTGAACGCTTCTTGAAGTAGAAGAAAACACCGATCGCTGTACCGATCCCGGTCGCAAGAAATGCGCCGTTAGATCTCACGAACACCGACAAGTCGATGATCATGCGCGTAAACGTCGGCAGATCGGCACCGAAGCCCTTGAACAGGTCTTCGAACGCCGGGATGACGAAAATCAAAAGGATAGTCGTAACCACAAATGCGACAACCATTACCGCGGCCGGGTAGGTCAGCGCCTTCTTGATCTTTTTCTTGATTGCCTCGGTCTTTTCCTTGTAAGTGGCAATCTTGTCGAGCAGCGTCTCGAGTGCACCAGCCTGCTCACCGGCTTCGACGAGGTTTACGAAGAGGTCGTCGAAGTACAGTGGCTGCTTTGCGAGCGCTTCGGCAAGCGCGCTACCGCCTTCAACATCTCCCTTGATGTTGAGAATCAGTTTCTGCATCGCAGCATTTTCGTGACCCGCGCCGACGATTTCGAATGCCTGCACCAGCGGGATGCCCGCCGTGAGCATCGTCGCAAGCTGACGGCTGAATATCGCGATATCGGAGGTCGTAATTTTGCCACCGCCCGAAAATAACTTGGCACCCTGTTTTCGGATGCGGGTCGGCACCACGCCCTTGCGGCGCAGATCGGCGCGCACGGCTTCCTCGGTGGACGCCATGCTCTTGCCTTTGATCTTGTTGCCTTTGCGATCCGTTCCCTCCCAGAGGAAGGGCATACTCACTATTGCAGATTCTGCCATCGTTCTCGTCCGTCAGATGAGGTACAAAGCTATTCGATTGTAACCCGGTTGATCTCTACCAGGCTGGTAACCCCTTCCTTGACTTTGTTCAAACCAGCCTGCCTCAAATCGATAACCCCCTCACTGGCGGCCTGGTCTGCGATCTGCATCGCATTGCCACCTTCCATTATCATTCGACCCATGGTCTCGGACACTTCCATGACCTGGAAGATACCGAGGCGGCCTTTGTATCCATCGTTACACTGCTTGCAACCTTTCGCCGCAAAAACCGTTACGCCTTTCTCGATATCGGCGGCGCTGAAACCTTCCTTCTCCAGCGCTTCACGCGGGATTTCGGTGGCTTCCTTGCAGTTGTCGCACAGACGGCGAGCCAGCCGCTGGGCGATGATGAGGCTGACCGACGTCGCTATTGCATAGGGCTTGACGCCCATGTCGACGAGACGCGTCAATGTGCGCGGCGCGTCGTTCGTATGCAGCGTGGACAAAACGAGGTGACCGGTCTGCGCTGCCTTGATCGCGATTTCGGCGGTCTCGAGGTCTCGAACCTCACCGACCATGATGACGTCCGGATCCTGGCGCAGGAATGCCTTGAGTGCGGACGCAAAGGTCAGCCCGACTTTGGGGTTAACGTTAACCTGGTTGACACCGGGCAGGTTGATTTCTGCAGGATCTTCAGCCGTCGAAATATTGCGGTCGATGGTATTGAGAATATTGAGGCCCGTGTACAGCGAAACCGTCTTACCGGAGCCCGTAGGACCCGTGACGAGGATCATGCCGTAGGGTTTTGCGAGGTGCTTCAGGTACAAATTCTTCTGTAGGTCTTCGTAGCCAAGCGCGTCGATGCCCAGCTTGGCGCTCGAGGGGTCCAGGATACGCAGTACGATTTTCTCGCCGTACAGTGTGGGGCAGGTGTTAACACGAAAGTCGATCGCACGGTTCTTCGACAGCCGCATCTTGATACGTCCGTCCTGCGGCACGCGTCGTTCGGCAATGTCCATTCTCGACATGACTTTCAGGCGGGCGCAGACCTTGTTTGCAAGCACAACTGGCGGTTGTGCGACTTCCGACAACACGCCGTCGAGGCGGGTCCGCACGCGGAAGAATTTCTCGTAGGGCTCAAAGTGAACGTCTGACGCGCCGCGCTTGATGGCATCGAGCAAGATCTTGTTGACGAAGCGAACGACGGGTGCGTCTTCGACTTCGTCGTTGCGCAAATCCTCTGCTTGCTCATCATCGCCGGTTACATCGAGGTTTTCGAGGTCGAAATCGTCGTCCCCGAGGTCCGACATGCTCGTGTCGACCGCTTCAATGGCCTTGGTAATACGTTCCTCGAGCTTATCTTGTTCGACCACGACTGGGTCTATACGCAAGCTCGTCTGGAACTTGATGTCATCAATTGCCTGCAGGTTCGTCGGATCAGCGATACCGACGAACAGTCTCTGGCCACGTTTCACCAGGGGCAGTACACGGTGTTTGTTGATGAGCTTCTGATCGACGGCGCGGATCACGTCAACGTCAACGTCGACGGCATCGAGATCCAGCAATGGCACGCCGAATTCGTGAGATGCCGCGACGGCAATCGCACGGGCATCGGCGAGATCCTCGTTCACGAGGTACGCGACGAGCGTCAGCTTGTCCTTTTTTGCAGCCTCGGTAGCCTCGGTGAGCTTCGCTTCAGAGACGATACCGTCCTGCACGAGCCGCCGGGGCAAGCCTGCTAAATTGGTCTGCGATGCCGTTGCTGCCATGGTCGCCGCTTGGTCCGTTACCTGTTTCTGAACGTCACAGTCTCACTGATCCAAGTGCCCGGATCAACTGGATTTTGTGCGCCCCATCACACAATGGGAATTTCATTAAGTCAAACCTCGGAAATACCCAAACCCGGCACATTGAAGCCCGAAATGTGACTGTCGCCAACTAGCGACAGACGCTTGGCAGATAGCGTGGATCGACCGTTGGGGCGATGTGCGCGGCACCACCCTGTAGCAGTACGCCAGCGGGCTGGGACGCGTTGCCACAGCGCCAGATGACGGTATTGCCGTTCGTCTCGTACGGCGTCACCGACACCGTCTGGCCGATGATGGCCTGGTGGGTGGCAGGTCCCCCAAACGTGATGTCGACACGACCGGCGGTTATCGCTACCTGGCTGACGTAGTTGCCCCTGGTGTCGGTCGGATTCGGTGACATGCCCGCGGCAGTACGATCAGCCGGCGCGGTCCCTGAATTGGTGTAGGCGTCGACGATAGGTACCTTGGCACCCGCCGCCATGTTCAGACCCTCCGAGATCTGTGCACGGACCGTGTAGGTTTGGTAGGCGGAAATGGCAAGCGAGGCGAGAATTCCAATGATCGCAATCACGATCATCAGCTCAATCAGCGTGAATCCGCCGCTACGCCAGCGACTGAGGTTGAGATTGGTTTCAGGCATTCGCAGCGCTCGAACCCTATGCATTATTTACACCAGTCGTGGAGTTTATCGATGCGCGAGGCGTATTGCACAGTACAGGGTCACGAAATCGACGGTACAGAATCAACGAATTCCAAAAAAAAGCCCCGGCCAGGCCGGGGCTCTTTTGAAGCATTTGCTTCGATTCGGTCTTAACGACAGGCCGAAGGTACGTGCTTGGGAAGCAGCGTACCGGTTGCGCAGTTCCACGCGACCGAACCGGCTGTAGGAGCCGGGGTCAGCGTCAGCGTATCGCCAACGATCTGAGCGTTCGCCTGAGCGCCGCCGTATGCGACCGTGATTACGCCGCCCGCAACGGTAACTGTGGTGACGTAATTACCTGTGATATTGGCTGCCGCTTCAAGTCCTGCCTCAGCATTGTTGAGGGGCATCACGCCACGATCCATGAAATACTCACTGATAGCCGCTTTGGCGCCGGCCGACAGGTTCAGGCCTTCAGAAACCTGAGCGCGAATCGTGTAGTCCTGGTATGCCGGAATAGCAATCGCGGCAAGAATACCGATGATCGCAACTACGATCATCAGTTCGATCAATGTAAAACCTTTTTGCTGCTTCTTCATTTCTCAAATCTCCATGAATATTGAGAGGTGTTGTCGTACGGCGAATTCGCCTGTACCAGGATATAAGCAAGCGCCGTGCCAGTTATTGCAGAGGCGGAGTAAGTGGTTGATAGTTAAAAAGAAACGGCGAGAATCTTGGCGTCTGTGCTGCGCTCGAAACCGGTGTTTGACGTGCCCAAAATGTCACCATTGTCACAATCTGACAAATTTTGTCAGCCCGATTCGCCATATGCCGACGCATCTTATGTTCACGAGGGCATGAAACTCCGCTAGCCGGACTTCAGGGCTGCAATTTTCGCTTCGATGGCCGTGAAACTCAGAAGCTCGGGAATGACATCGTCTGGAAATTCAATGCCGAATTCGTCCTCCAGCGCCATGATTAATTGCATGTGTTTGAGTGAATCCCAGCGTTCCACCGAATCGGGCGACGTATCTTCGTCGATCGATTCCGCAGTGATCTGAAATACCTGCGCCATGATTTCCTTGATCAACTCAGTCATTACCTAGTTCAACTCCACGTTCATGACGCCCCGATAGACGACCGCACGTGAGTCGACATTAGACGAGTAAAGCTTGTTCGTTGCGTCGCCACCGATGACCTCGAAACCCACGCGATCCCAGAACTCCGCTGTCTGCCGGTTCTTGCGCGTGGCGACGTATTCTGCACGCCAGCTGGTGACGGGCCACGTCGCCTCGAGCACTCGCATGCATTGATCGACGAACGCAAGCTCGAGTTGGCGGCCGAGCACCCGGCAGCTCAGCAATAACGTGTCAATTGTGGCGATCGACTCATTGCGGCGAGCGATGAATACGCCCGTGATGCCCATGTCGCCGAAACGATCCTCGACGGCCATTTGATAGACGGCGATTCCGGGGTCCTTCACGAACTCGATAATCTCGGCTTCGTCATAACGGTGCGTCGTAAGATTGAACTGATTGGTCTTCTGCGTGAGCTGCGCGATACGACTCACGCTGCCGTCATTGACACTTGCGATCCGTACGACGGTTTCCAGCGACCGCAGATACTCGGCCAGGTCCTCGAAACGGTGTTTCTCGTCGCCACGTGCACTCTGCTGCCGGTACATTCGCGTGCGGCTCGCGTCTTCGGCGCTCGTCGAAAATGATTCGAAAAAGCCGTCCCTCTCGAGCAACTCGGGGCGCGCGGGCTCGCCGTCCGGAACGGCAATCACCGCGACCTCGGGCAGACGACTCGCGACCAGCAATCGCTCGCGCGGACTGTCGTCGACGAACACAACGCTGTCCATGCCGATATTCAACTCGTTCACGATCGACAGGATATTGTCCGCCTTGTCGTCCCAGTTGATGCGCCACGCGACGAGGTGGGACTTACTCAGCACTTCGTGTTCGTGATGCTCGAAGACGTTCCAGACGTCCTCTTCGTTGTTCTTGCTGCAGATGGCGATCATTACGCCTCTGTCGTGGAGCCTGACCACTTCCTCCTGGAATCGCCGGAAAGTCGCGCCGGGCTCGGTCGTCGGATGTAGCGCGATGCCTTCGAGACCGTCTTCTCCGACGACACCGCCCCACAGCGTGTCGTCGCAGTCGAGAATCAGGCACTTCCTGGCAAGGCCCTTGATCGCCCGCACGTAACCTGCAATCCGGCGCGCATACAGGTCCAGGAAGGCAGCGCGAAACGGCGCCTCCGAGGAACGCCAGAAGCGTTGGTCGATCGCCGCAACGAGGGCGCCCGGACCCGGCAGCTTGCGCCAGTCGCATACGGCGACCCGACTCTCATGTCGGCCGACAATGTCGAGCAGGTGCTCGTTGAGTCGGTCGAGTTCCCGATCGATGCTGGCGGTCCTGTCGTCCAGTACCGCTTCGATCGGTGGGATGAACGTGTTGGCGATGATCAGGGCGGACGTCCGCCCGACCAGGGTATCGATGAATGTCGTTACTTCCTGCATCGCGACATCCGCCGTCCAGCCGTCGTCGCCGGCGGCCGGGTCGATGTATTCGACGAGCAGCGACAAGACGATCGCGTCCGGCGGGGACTTCAGGACGGCACTCTCCGGGTCCAGCAGCTCCTGCGCAATCGTGCCGTAGCCGCCGTGGCTGATCGTGGTCTGAACGTCGTCGCGAAGCAGGTGGAATTTCAGATACGGGTCCAGTGGCTCGGTCGTGTAGTTTCGCAACACGTGAATCCGCGCAGCAGAGCGCCAGTCGTCGTCGGCATCCTCGGCCTCCTGGATGGCAGCGAGCAGCGGGCCCATCCGGTCCAGGACGGAATCGGGAAGTAAGCGCTTCCTGGACATGAGTTGTCAGGCTTCCTCGACGATCTCGATCAGACCGAAGCCCTTCACCTGGAAGAAGCCAACGCTCTTGCCGCCGAACAAGACGGCCGGTTTCGGCGGCACGACGGGCAGGACTCGTATTCCCGCTGCCTTGATTGCCGCAATGGATGCGCCGATATTGGCGGCGCGATAGCACAGGTGGTATATCGAACCGCTATTCTCGACAATGATGTTATCGAGCGGTCCGGGCTTGTCGGTCGGTGCCACGATTTCCACGGCCGGCATGGTCGCGTGTTCGCACCAGACGAGCAACACTTCCTGGAGCGGATCGTATACTTCCTCGCCGCACTCGTAGCCCATGCCTTCCAGTACCTTGCGCGCTCCGGCAATGTTGCCCACCGCGAGACCGAAATGATCGAACGTCAGGCCGAAGTCGGTCACGCTCATTTTCCCAGCACCATTGCGACGTTAACCGGCAGTGTCTGCGCCATCGATTCCTCGACGCTCAATCCCGGGTATGGGACCAGGAGGCTGTTACAGACCTTCAGTTCTGCCTGAACAACCAGGGTCTCGATCGATGCGATGGAATCGAACAGGTAGATGTGGTCAATGGCCGGGGCGTTGATCGGCGTCGTGATGAATATGAAGGCGTCATCCGTCGAAACCGTAGCAATTTGTTGCAGGAACCGGCCTGGATCCTCGACATGCTCGAGAACCTCGCCCATGACCACGGCGGAATAGGCATTTGCGGACATATCGCTGGCGAAGAAATCCTGCTCGACGATCTTGTAGTTGCCGAAGTCACCGAAGAAACCGCTCCCGAGCAGCGCGCTGGTCATCTCGACACTGGTGGGGCTGATGTCGATGCCCGCGAATGACTCGTAGGCAGACCGACGCATCGCGCACATCATGAATACACCGTGTCCGGGGCCGACTTCAAGGTAACGTCCCAGTTGATCCGCAGGAATCGACTGAACGAAAAAGCGATGCAGTGCGCGATGATTTGGCCACAGGTAGGCCGTAATCGCGAGTCCATGCATGTATTTACGCATGTAGTCGGGATCGAAGTAGACGGAATTTGCCACCTCGTCGAACGTTGAGTATCGGTAGCGCCGGTGGCGCTGAAAGTACATCTGTTCGCGGAGTGTGTCCTTGACGATCAGGTCATAACACTCAGCAAGATACGGCGACTCGATGCCGAGGGATTCTGCATATCCGATGTAAGCATCCATGTCGCGCATCTCATCGTCGCGGATATCGGTAATTGATTCAGAGATGAAGTTGCGTTGCAGTGGATTGATACTGACGATGTTCTGGGTCAGCGCATCAATGCGACCGGTTACCGTGCTCATTCGGCAGTTCTCAGTTTTACGGCACGAGCCGGATTGCCGATGAGCGTAGTGCCGTCCGGGTAGTCGCCGGAGACGACGCTATTCGGTCCAATCACGCAATTGTCGCCAAGCCGCGTATTGCCAAGAATAATGGCGCCGGCCCCGATCCAGACGCCCTGGCCGATGACGATCGGTTCGTTGACGTGTCCCGGACGCGTCGTCAGCCGATTCCGGCTATCGACATTTCCAGCCTGGGCCATGAGCATCGCACCCGGACCCAAGTGTGAAAAATCGCCGACCTGAATCGAACCTGCTCCATAGAGCGTACAGCCAGGGCCGATGACAACCCCGTTGCCGAGTTCAATGCCGCCGCCATAGCCACACCAGTCTTTGCCGCCGCAGTGCAGCAGGGCGCGCCTTTGCAAGACCACGCCACGTCCCAGCAATAATCTGGACGGTGTCTTGACCACCACACCGGGTTCACAGCGCAGTCCCGGCGTCGATAGTTTGGCGAGCCGCGCAGGCAAAAGCTCCAATACAGCGTCCAGGAACCTGCGACCGGCGCCGGGTCTCTGGCCTGCTGTTGCTGATTCATTACTCATGATTTTGACCGAATCGGGGATTACGCCGAACTGGCACTGCCGTCATTACTGGCTCCGGTTTCCGGCTTTACGAACGCGAATGCCACAAACATCAGGGACTCAACGAGAATCTGCCACAGTCGAATGAATACCGCCAGAAAGGTCAGCTCCGGCAAGCTCATCAGCGGAGAAGCCAGGGCGAAAAACCCGGCCTCGCGGATACCGAGCCCTCCCGGCGTAATCATCGCCAGGTAACCGACGACCCAGGCCAGGGAATACGAGGCACACAACAGCCAGATGTTGACGTCGCCGAGAATTCCGAAGACTTGCGTCAGTGCCCACCAGATCGACAGGTAACAGCCCCAGACCAGGACGAAGGCGCTGCTGATTTTGGCAACCATGGGCCACGACAGCGTCGGTTGCTCGGCCACGGCGCTGGTGAACGGCTTCATGCGTGCAGGCATGATGCGAGCAAGGACGCCCGCAATCGCGCCGATCCAGTTGCGCCGCAGCGCGAAACTCATCGCAGCGATTCCCGCAACGCCACAAATGGCGGCGATTCCAGGCCCGAACGTGACTGCGATAAACAGCACGGCGGCGACGAGTACGTTGAACGACATTGAGCAGAGCATGAAATCTACGTTTGCTCTGACCATCGATGCCGCTGGTATTCTTGTATGGGTTTCATTCACCAGGTACATGACGCCCCAGATGCGCCCCGGCAGGTGTCGCAGAATTTGTGCCACAAATAGCATGTGTGCGGAGTGACTCAATGCGATCGGCATCCGTGCGTACGCCTGCAGCAAGGTCCGGAAGACAGGGACAGACAGGAGTAGTGCCACGCAGCCTGCGACAATGGTAAACACCAGCCAGGAAACACTGTCCACGACGAAACTCGCCTTGAGCGCCACAAACTCGCGCGAGAACACAATCGCAACCCAGATGATGCCTGCTGCAAGGATGATCCTGGAGACCCAGGCGCGGATTTGATTGCTGTTCTTCAAGGTCGTCGGCAGAGTAGTGCATACGTCATCGCGCGCCAAGGATAGCAAAGGCCCGTTTCCCTACGCTTATCCCTTGTGAGATTCGTGACACAGGTCCGGCGTGTGGCTTCCATGCCGGTAAGCTGTCAATGCGCGGCCCGGCGGGCCTGGCGGGTGATCGGCCTACCTTCATGACGGGTGGGTCGTTCGGGTAATGGGGTGGTATGATTGCCACGGTTTTCAGGAGCTTCGCTTGGCGATTCTGGTAACTGGCGGTGCCGGATTCATCGGTTCGAATTTCGTGCTCGAATGGCTGCGACTCGGTCTCGGGCCGATAGTTAATCTGGACAAGCTGACCTACGCGGGCAATCTGCGGAATCTGGCGTCGATCGAAAATGAGCCAGGTTACAGTTTCGTTCATGCGGATATCTGCGATCGCGACACAGTCTTGCGGCTACTCGACGAGCACCGTATCACTGCGATCGTCAATTTTGCCGCGGAAACTCACGTTGATCGCTCCATTCACGACCCGGGTGAGTTCCTCCGGACTAACGTACAGGGAACATTCGCGCTACTCGAAGCCGCAAAAGCTCACTACGATGCGTTGTCCGACGCGGAGCGCGCTACATTCAGATTTATCAATGTCTCGACTGACGAGGTCTACGGATCTCTCGACCCGGACGAACCTGCGTTCAACGAAAATAGCCCGTATCGGCCCAACAGCCCCTATTCGGCCTCGAAGGCCGCCGCCGACCACTTGTGCCGGTCGTACTTCGCTACCTACGGTCTGCCGGTGCTGACGACGAACTGCTCGAATAACTATGGTCCCTTCCAGTTCCCGGAAAAGCTCGTTCCACTGATAGTCCGCAATGGCATGCGCGGTGAACCGTTGCCGGTATACGGCGACGGTGGCAACGTTCGCGACTGGCTCTATGTCACCGATCACTGTACGGCAATTCGCCGCGTGCTCGAAGCCGGCCGCGCCGGCGAAACGTACAATATCGGAGGCGATGCCGAACGCACGAATATCGACGTTGTCGAGATCATGTGCGACATACTCGACAATGCAATCGATGGCGCCGCTGTGGGCCAGCATCGAAAACTGATCTCTTTCGTTACCGACCGGCCCGGGCACGACAGGCGCTACGCCGTCGACGCGCGGAAGATCCGCGATGAACTCGAGTGGCAGCCGACCGAAACATTCGAGACCGGTTTGCAGAAGACCGTGAAGTGGTATCTGGACAATGAAGACTGGACGAACAGTATTGAGTCCGGCGAGTATCGTGACTGGCTGGCCGCGAATTACGAGCAAAGAGCCTGCGAATCATGAAGGGAATTATTCTCGCCGGCGGCTCGGGTGTTCGGCTGCATCCTCTGACCCAGGTCATCTCGAAGCAGCTGCTGCCGGTTTACGACAAGCCGATGATCTACTACCCGCTGTCGATCCTGATGTTGGCAGGCATCCGGGAAATCCTCGTCATCTCGACGCCGCAAGACACTCCGCGTTTCGAGGCGCTGCTTGGTAACGGAGAACAGCTGGGTGTTTCGCTGTCCTATGCCGTACAGCCCGATCCCGCAGGACTCGCCGAGGCATTCATTATCGGCGCTGATTTCATCGCCGGCAGTCAGTGTGCAATGATCCTGGGCGACAACCTGTTTTATGGCACCGACCTCCAGCCCAAGCTGCAAAGAGCGGCTTCGCGTTCGGCGGGTGCAACCGTGTTCGCGTATTCGGTCAAGGACCCGAAGCGTTACGGCGTCGTCGAGCTTGATGACGACGAGCGTCCGCTAAGCATTGAGGAGAAACCACAGGCGCCGAAATCACGGCACGCCGTCACGGGCCTGTATTTCTTCGATGACCAGGTTACCGGGCTAGCCCGTTCACTCAGTCCTTCCGCGCGCGGCGAACTCGAGATCACCGACATCAACAAGATTTATCTCGACCGTGGCGAACTACACGTCGAGTTGCTCGGACGTGGCACGGCCTGGCTCGACACTGGCACACACGATTCATTGCTGGCGGCGTCGAATTTCGTCAAGACCATCGAGGAACGTCAGGGTTTGAAAGTCTGTTGCCCCGAAGAGATCGCCTATCACATGGGTTACCTGACGGCGACGCAGCTGGCAGCTATTGCGGAGCCGCTGGCCGGCAGCGGCTACGGTGAGTACCTGCTGAGTCTGCTCGATGGCCAGTCGGCGTAAGGACTGAGGCGTGGCTTCCGACTCGCCAGGCAAGTTCATTGTATTCGGTGCGCCAGACATCCAGCGCTCCGAAATCGACGAGGTGATCGATAGTCTCGAGTCGGGCTGGCTCGGAACCGGGCCGAAGGTGCAGCGATTCGAGAACGAATTCGCCGCGTACCGGGGCGTATCAGCAGACCGTGTCGCGGCATTGAACTCCTGCACTGCAGCATTGCACGTGAGCATGCTGGCCGCTGGAATCGGCGCAGGAGACGAGGTCATCACAACCGCAATGACCTTTTGCGCGACCGTCAATGCGGTGATCCACGCCGGTGGTGTGCCTGTTCTGGTCGATATCGAACCGGACTCGCTGAATATTGATGCCGAGCAACTCGAGAGCAGGATCACGCCGCGAACTCGCGCGATCATTCCGGTGCATTTTGCGGGCAGGCCGTGCGACATGGACCGCATTTGTGCGATAGCCGACAAGCACGATCTGATCATCATTGAGGACTGTGCTCATGCCATCGAGTCTGAGTGGCGCGGGCGCCCCGTTGGAACGTTCGCGGACTTCGGCTGCTTCAGTTTCTATGTGACCAAGAATGTGACGACCGGGGAGGGCGGAATGGTCATCTCCCGTTCTGCCGCAGCGACTGAACGTATCAAAATTTTGTCTCTTCATGGCATGACCAAGGACGCATGGCATCGCTTCGGCGACAAAGGCTACAAGCACTATCAGGTCGTTGATGCCGGCTTCAAGTACAACATGATGGACCTGCAGGCCGCGATCGGTATTCATCAACTGAGTCGCGTCGAGCAGGCCTGGGAGAGTCGCCGTGAGATTTGGGCTCAATATCAACAGGCCTTTTGCGATACGTCCGTCGGTACTCCAGCGGAACCGGAGCCCGACACACGGCACGGCCATCATCTCTATACGCTGACGATCAATGCCGATTCATGCGGCCTGTCGAGAGACGAGTTTCTCGTCCGCATGCAGGAGTTGGGAATCGGTGTCGGTGTGCATTATCAGTGCCTCGCGGTGCAGCCTTATTACACTGAGCGTTTCGGCTGGCAACGTGACGACTATCCGACCGCAAGCGCATTCGGTGATACGACGGTCAGCCTGCCGTTGTCAGCGCGCCTGACCGAAGCCGAGGTGAATTACATTATCGACACGACGCGCAGCGTTGTCGGTTCCTGATCGCTTGCGACGGCACTTCATTGGGCGAACTCAAGAACAAAGCGGCCCATTACGCAGAGGCGTTCGACGGCGCGTCGGAATTGGCGGACGAAGAGAATCGTGCGCGCAAGTCAGCCAAGATCCGGGCCGTGCTCGAGGCTGAACGTGCGTTCGACCGTCAGGGGCTTCGAATCCTGGATATCGGTTGCTCATTTGGCATTATTCTCGAGCGGATTACGCCGCGGGACGGCCTGGGTGTCGGCGTGGACATGGATCGCAGCATCGGACGCGATGCAGACAACCTGGCATTCGCGAGAGCCGACGCTGAAGATTTGCCGTTCGAATCCGATACCTTCGATATCGTTGTCTGCAATCACGTGTACGAACACACGGACAGCGCGTCCCGGCTGCTTGCGGAAATCCATCGCGTCATGGCCGACGACGGCGTCTGCTATTTCGCAGGTCCCAACAAGTATGAACCTGTCGAGCCGCACTACGGTTTGCCGTTTCTGAGCTGGCTGCCAAGGCGCATGGCGGACGGCTACATGCGACTCGCCGGCAAGGGGGACAGCTATCCGGAGCGGCCATGTTCGCGACCGCGGCTTCGCAGGCTGCTCGCGGATTTCATTGTTACCGACTACACGGGGCAGATCGTTCGGGATCCGGTCAGATTCCAGGCAACTGACATTCTTCCTCCCCGCTCGTTGAAGCGCCATGTCGCAAGGGCGGTGCTCCGTCTCGCGCCATTCTTCTTCCCTGGCTTCGTCTACATATTGAGAAAAAGCGGCTAGGCGCTTCAGGAGATCAGGCGGTACAGACCTTCAGCTGCCTTGAAAAGCGGGTATGCGCGGGATAGCTGGACCGTGTATGTCCTGAGTGTCCGCGTTTCCGCTCCCCACTTTTCCTTGTAACGCACCAGGGTCGGCTGATCGGCCGGCGACGCCATGAAACTGAATTCGCTGCAGCCCGCAGATCTGGCCGATGCGATGGCCTCAGCCAGGATCAGGTCCGACGGGCTCAGTTGGCGTAACTCGGCGGTAGCGCCGCCGTGCAAATAGTAGGCGGTATCGCCGTGGTGGACGATGACCGCGAAGCCAATGATGTCGCGGTCAAGCCTTGCGATGAACACATTGATGCGCTCGCTGTTTGCGGCGAGTTCGAGGACAGCAGAGAAATAGGTCGCGTTATAGCGCAGCGAGCCGCCATGATGTTTCACCGCGCTCTCGTACATTCCGTACAGGACGGCGCCGTGCGAAGCGTCTGTTGTTCGTTCGACGGTCACGTCCGAGCGTTCCGCTTTACGTATATCGCGGCGCAGGTTCTTGGATACGCCCATCAGGTCCCACTGCTGCAGGTCGGCGATCGCCGTTTCCGGATTCGATACCGAGGCATGTTCGAGAGCCGCGTCGGGGCCAAACGCGCTCACCGGAATTCTCACACAGGTCAGGCGCGGAGCTGGTTTCCTTGCCGCCAGCTGCGACATGATCGGATCGAGAACTGCCGGCCGGCCGATGACGCTGCCAACAGGAAAGCCGAGGTATCCAACCGAGAAAGGACCGGCCTTAAAAACCGTAATCGCAACGCCGGCATTTCCGGCAAATGCGTACAAGGTTTTGCAGCCGAAGCTCGACTCGAGAGCTTGTTGCCAGCCGGTTGAGCCGAAGACGGCCGACGCACTCTCGCACAAATCCAGCCAGCCGGGCGGGGGAGTCGATGAAAACGTCCACTCCTCCATGATTAGTTAGCTCCGATCTCGTTTAGAAACTGTGCGGCGATGGTCTCGAGGTCAATGTCGAGCCGGGCCCGCTCGATGCCGCCACCGAATCCTGTCGCATCCCGATGAATCGCCTGGCGGATTGCTGCAGCAAACGATGTCTCGCTCGCGGCACTGGCAAGTATGCCGAATTCGTAGCGTTCGTGGAGACGAGGCAGGTCGCCCACGGGAGTGGCTACCAGCGGAGTTCCGAGTTGCATTGCGTCGGAGAGAATTACGGGAATGCTCTCAATGCGCGACGGCAGCAAGACATAGTCGGCCCAGGCGATAAGTTCAGCTGCCTCGTTTTTGTCGAGATAGTCACCGACCGTCACGGGCCGAGCGGCCGCCGCGAGCGCATCTGCCGCGGCACGAACCTGCCCGGCGAGCGGGCCGCCACCGAAAATCCGAACCTCGGCGATTTTGTTCCAATCGTCATCATCGAGCATCTCGAGTGCATGCATCAGCAGATCGGCGCCCTTGTTCGGATGCCATCGCCCGAGAAACGCAAGCTTATAAGGTGGGCGGTCGGCGACTGTCGAATCATTCGTCGCCGGAAGGCGTCGCGTACTTGGCAGAAATGTGCAGGACTTGCCACACAGGCGCTCGACGTCGACGCACAGGCCGAGCCCGTCGGCAAAACGATGATCAGCATTGGCGAGGACTCTCTTGAGCCTTTGCCGGATCAACGGAATTCTACCCAGTGACCAGATGTCGCTGCCCAGAGACCAGGTGCTAAAAGGCACTCCGCGGCCCGCGGACTCCGCCCACCAGCCACTCGGTAATGCCCAGAGCGCGAGTATATGGTCCGGCCTGTCGTCGTCGACAAGTTGCCTCAGCGCTGCACGTCCGGCCCGCAGTGTCTTCAAGACGGCGGGCCAGTCAGATGGATTCTGTGGCTTGAGCTGGGATAACGGCAATCGTGGCACTGCGAAGCGCCGTTCGGTCAGGTTTCCCTTACGCACAACAGAGTCGTCAATGCTCGCGGCAAGCACAGTGACGGCAACGGAGTTCGACAACTCCAGCGCAAAATCCTCGACAAAACTGCCTGCGGCCTCTGCTCCGCGCACATTGTCCGGATAGGACGTCGTAATCAGCGCGACGCCTGGCATCTAATCTCTGGTCCAAATCATGCGATAGGCGAAAGGCATCAGGTCGTCGTCGCGACTCAGCGCAGCGAATACCCACGCGACGGTGTTCGTCAACAGGACGCCGAGCGGCAACAGCAACGCGAACAAAGCCAGCGGATTCCTGCCCTGAATCCAGTTGATCACCGATTGGGTCATTGCAATGTTGGTGCTGAGCGCCGCCGTTTCGAGGGGATGCCCGATGGCGGATTCGGCATCGATGCGGAATCCGGACTTCCGTGCGGACTGGCGCAATCCGAAGCGGGTCCAGCGGTGAAAATCGAGCGGCGCGTCGTGCAGTGGATAGATAAATGGTACCTGGATCGTCAGGCTGCCGCCCGGCTTGAGAACGCGGTGCAATTCGACAAGGCAGCGCTCCGGGTCCGGCAAGTGTTCGAGTACGTCGAGTAGCAATGCATGGTCCACGCTTTCATCTCTGAGAGGCAGCGATTGTGCGTCGCCGTAAATATCGGGCCGCGTGCCGTACCAGTCCGTCGCCGTGGAGAAATAGTCGAGCCCAATATAGGTTGCGTGGGGTGCAAGGTAATTTCTCGGTGAACCGTCGGCGCAGCCAACATCCAGGATTGTGCCATGCAAGGACTGGCACGTTTTGGCCAGATTTCGTTCCTCACGCAAGAATGCAAACCACTGCGGATGCAGCGGCGTCTTGCGAAACGCAGCGGCCAGCTTTCGAATTCGACCCAACATCGATGGCACCCGGCTATGTCTTCGTAAAGGTCAACGCCGTAATTTGTTCCGAGATCAGGCCGATAAGAAACACGATCACGGAGGCGCTCAATACCAGCATGCTCATGTTTGTAAATCGTCCCATTGTGACGTAGGTGTAAGCGTAGTAACCGATTCCGCTGAGGAAAAAAACGCCGCTGATCGGCAGAAATACCTTGAGTGGCGCATACAGCGTAGCAATCTTGAAAATGATCGCCAGGAACCGAAGGCCATCTCTGATCGGCCGGATGTGGCTCTTGCCAGTGCGCTCGAGTGCCTTGATCGGTATGAAGGTGACCGGGAATCCGGAGCGCAGAAACGCCATCGTAATGGTCGTCGGATACGAAAAGCCGTTCGGCAACAGATACAGAAATTTTTTGAAATAGTCGGCTCGTGATGCACGGAACCCGGATGTCAGGTCGAGGATACGATGACCGCTGATCATCGACGCAAACACGTTGTACAGGCCATTGGCAAACAGGCGCCCGATACCTGCATGTGAGCCGGAGTCCCGCGCTCCGATCGCCATATCGTATCCTTCGTCGAGTTTGGCGATCAACGACGGAATATCCTCGGGCTGGTGTTGTCCGTCGCCGTCCATCATCACTAGTATGTCGCCGCTGGCGGCTCTCGCACCGCGCTTCACTGCAGCGCCATTGCCCAGCGAAATCGGATGCCTGAGCACCTTTGCGCCGGCCTGCTCGGCGAGACTCGCCGTATCATCATCGGAACCGTCGTCGACCACGAGAATCTCGGCATCCCGGTACAAAGCTCTTGCCGCAGACACCACGCCGGCGATGGAAGCGGCTTCATTCTTGGCCGGGATGATTATTGACAGGCTCTTGCCGTCACTTGCTGCCGTCATGTCTGTCGTTCTCCGTCGAGTCTTCGATACATTCGAGCGATCAATCGATCCCCAGCTTCGCAATACGGTAGCGCAGTTGCCTTAATGACAAGCCGAGGAGCTTCGCGGCTGCCGTTTTGTTGTAGCGTGTCTTTTTGAGTGCTCCGATGATCGCCTGGCGCTGTACATCTTCGACCTGATTGCCGAGATTTGTCGCATTTGCAATGTGCGAGATCGTGTCGTCGCTGGCGAGCTTGAGGTTCAGGTCGTCGTCGCTGATTGTGCCGCTGGCACACAAGGTCACGGCACGTTCCAGCAGGTTCTCCAGTTCGCGGACGTTGCCCGGAAAAGAGTAATTCGCCAGGGCCGATCTTGCGCTGTCGTCCAGCGTGGCGGTCGCATCCAGTCGCTTGAGGATGTGGTTGGTCAGGGCGATGACGTCGTCGCCACGCTCACGCAGTGCCGGAACCGGCAACTCGATGACGTTGATTCGGTAATAGAGGTCCTCCCGGAATTCTCCTTTCGTAACCATTTTGGACAGCGGCTTGTGCGTTGCAGAGAGAATTCTCGCATTGGCCGGTTCCTCCCGGGACGAACCGACCGGGCGCACTGCTTTTTCCTGTATGACGCGCAGCAGCTTGACCTGCATCGCGAGCGGCAGGTCGGCGATTTCGTCGAGGAATAAAGTGCCGCCGTCCGCGCTCTGCACGAGACCTATCTTGTCGTTGATGGCGCCAGTGAAACTGCCTTTGCGATGTCCGAAGAACTCGCTTTCCACCAACTCAGCCGGAATCGCACCGCAGTTCACCGGTACGAATGGACCCTCCGCCCTTGGTCCCGAATCGTGAATCAGTCGCGCCACAAGTTCCTTGCCGGTGCCTGATTCCCCAGAGATGTGAACGGGCGCCTGCGATCGCGACACCCTGTCGATCATATCGCGCAGCTCCTTCATTGGCCGCGAATCGCCAAGCAGTCGTGACTGAGGCCCTGCCGCTGCGTCGTCTACCTTGAGCGCATTTTCGACAATATTCCTCAGGTGGTTGAGATCGAGCGGCTTGGAAATGAAGTCAAACGCGCCGAGCTTCAGCGCCTGAACCGCAGTTTCGATATTGCCGTGCGCGGTGATGACTGCGACGGGAACGCCCGGTGCGTGCGTTTGCATCCATTCGACGAGTTCCAGGCCATCGCCGTCCGGCAGCCGCATGTCCGTCAGGCAAAGGTCGAAGTTACGCGCGCCGAGCAGGGTTTTGGCACCATCGACATCGCCGGCCGACTCAGTCTCGATATCCATGCGCCCCAGTGTCAGCGACAACAATTCACAGATATCGGGTTCGTCGTCGATAACGAGCGCTAGCGGCTGGCTCATGGTTAGGACCTGTTTACGCTATTGAAATGAGTCCTGCGGGCGGCCATTTTCTTGCCCGGCAAGGCGGAATGAGCGCCGTGTAGCATCGCTACACAAGTGACTGCTAACGCTGGCGGCGGGAAAATGGACCCGGCCCTGCGGGTTGCGCCTGATAATGCGCCACTCCGCGTTGCTCGTCGTTCATTTGGATGCACCAAACTTTTCTCCTCGCGCCTTGATTAGCGCATTATCAGGCGCAACAGGACCCGTTCCCATAGCGTGAACAGGCCCTACTCCTGTTTGTCCCAGCGGTCAGGGTCGGCGAACACGATACGAAAGATACTGCCTCCACCGGAGCGGTCAAGGTAAAGGAGCGTCGAGCGATTCAGTTCGCACAGCTCTCTCGAAATATAGAGTCCCAGTCCCGTGCCGCCCGAGCGGGCCGTGAAGAAGGGCTCGAAAATCTGTTCGGCGGTCGCTGGATCCACGCCGAGCCCGTGATCCCGAACCTCCAGGTAAGGTCGCCCCTGGTCCTCCAGACGGCCGGCGTGCAACTCGACGAGAATGCCACCTGTTTCCGAGGCGTACTTGACGGCGTTGTCGCACAAATTCCAAAGCACCTGGCGCAAGTGGCTCTTGTCCATGCGTACTTCGAGCTCGCCGGGTATATCCTCGATCGACAACTCTCCTTCCTGCAATTCCAGGGTACGCGAGAACTCGCGCCCGAAGTCCTCGAGCCAGGGTCTCAGCGCCAGCAGTTCAGGTTTACCCGATTCCCGTCGCGACAATTGCAACACGTTGTCGATGATGTGACTGACCCGGCTCGAATGTGTCTGAATGATGTCTGTCAGCCGCTTGTCGTCGTCGTCCAGGCCGTCCGCCTCGGCGAGTAGTTGCGCCGCATGGCTCATGGCGCCGACCGGGTTGCGAATTTCGTGCGCGATGCTGGCGCTCAGGCGACCGAGGGATGCCAGTTTCGACTGTTGCACGCGCGCATTGATGATGCTCGCGTCCTCGAGAAATATGAGTATTGGGCCGCTGCGGTCGCCGCCCTTGCCCAGCGGCGCCAGGTGCGCCGTGATGCGGGCATTCGTGCCCCGGGTGATCAGCGTGAATTCAGGGTGCGACGATAGTGCCGGTTCCATTCGCCAGCGGCGCAGATAATCGGACAGCGGTTCCGAGGCGTCACTCAGTGGCCGGGAACGATCGAGTTGCTCGGCGCCGAGCAGCCTGGCAGCGGAGCCGTTGTTCAATCGAATCTGATTATTGCCATCCACGACGATAATGCTCTCGCGCAGGTGCTGCACGATGTACTCATTGAGTTCGGACAGGTTCTTGAGATCCACGCCGCGCTGGCGAGCGAGCGCTTCGCTTTCCTGAATGCGCCGGGCCAGCGGTCTTGCCGCAAGAGACATCGAAAAGATGATCGCGGACAGCAATCCGGCGGCCGGATAATTTGCCGGTTGCCCGGTGCCGGCGATCTGCGTAAACACCTGTTCGCCGAGGATCGCGAATGTCGCAACGGCGCCCAGGATGGCCGGGAACTGCTTCGGTAGCACGAGGCTGCCGGCACCGACGAAGACGATAAGCAGACCTCCAAGGCCGCTGCCGATACCACCGCTCGTATGCATCATTACAACGACGGCGGCGATATCGACAAGATTCTGGACGACGGCCTGGACACTGGCGCGCGCCCAGCGTTGCCGCAGTGAGGTCGAAAAAGTGATCGCGAACAGCAGGTAGATGGTGGCCGTAGTCGCGAACAGCCGCGGATATTGATCGCCGAAGATGTAGGGATCGCTACCCGTAAAGAACAAAGCCAACAAGACTGCGGCGACCAGCAGGCGGAAAATATTAAGCGTTGTCAGTACGCGCCACGAGAGATCGGGCTCCTCGACGGCTTTTTGCAGCAGTGCCTCCCGGCTCATGCGAACGGTACGTTTACCGGTGAATGCGGAACTGCTCTGATCCATAGGTCGATTATCGCGAATTTGGGTGCTCAATGCGCTGAAAAGGGCGTCATGCTTTGCGTCTGCGCGCACTTTGCTACAGAATACGCTCGATTTTTCGCGCTCTGCCGCGGCCCCCATCACAATCCACACAATAAGACGACAATTCAATGAATCTTCACGAATACCAATCGAAACGGTTGTTTGCCGATTACGGCATCCCGGTACCGCG
>Ga0255052_10000021_pt1 | contig 109943 bp, 110 predicted proteins | sample JV7_2_21_MG_FD_188632 | JGI IMG/M metagenome (GOLD analysis project Ga0255052, IMG submission 188632) | Seawater microbial communities from Jervis Inlet, British Columbia, Canada - JV7_2_21 | ecosystem: Environmental > Aquatic > Marine > Inlet | place: Canada: British Columbia | collected...
ATTTACTTTTGCGTATCCTTCTGATAACATCAATCACGGTGAGTTGGCTGAGTGGTCGAAGGCGGCGGTCTTGAAAACCGTTGAGGGTTTACGCTCTCCGTGGGTTCGAATCCCACACTCACCGCACGTGCAGAGAGCTAGGTTTTACCTAGCTCTTTTGCGTACCAGTTTTTACTTTGGAACAATTATGTTGCGGTTTGGTTCTGCTTGACCTTACTGGCTAGGGCTTTCAAATTACCATCGAGAATCTTACCCATCATAATTTTCATCATAGTCTGGCCTAACAACCATCCGAGAGGACCGTATTTCACGTGGTAGTCCATACCCCACTTCGCCTTCGATCGCCCATTATCTAGAGACTCGACAGAGACAGTTGCATACGCTTCATGTAGAGGCATCGACATCTCCGACAAACGAACGCGGTACTTGTGATTTACTTCCCACTCGGTCACCTCCTCCATTATTGAAGTGCCATCATCAAAATGACATCGCCGTTTCGATCCTATTCTATCTTCACCGTCCGTGAGCGCATCCACTGATTTTACAAGTGGTGCAAACTCATCAATGTGCATGAAGCGTCCGAGAACCGCCCACACAACATCAGGTGTCGCATCAATCTCTAAAGTTCGTTCGAAATGTATCATATTAATTTTTTAGTTAAATAAGCGAATTTGTCTTTAGTATATCATTCTTGGTTTCCAAAATTGTTCCAATATCGTCCCAAACTGCCCGCATAAAACGTAAAGCCCTGATGCGAGCAGCATTGGGGTTTTTACGTTTTAGCGTGTGCGTTGGGATTCGAAAGACGGAGCTGGTACACAAGACGACGAGGGACGAGAAGTGCTTGTCGCCAAGTCGGGGTCGCGAGCACTTAGCATTTTGTTACGTAGCTTGCTACGTAACAAAATGGTTAGGTAAGTTAGTTTGGGAAACTAATTTACGGTGACCAATCCCACACTGCCCGCACCAAATAAAAAAACTGGCTTCTGCCAGTTTTTTTGTTTGGTTTGTTCGTGGCTGGGATTCGAACGGAATAATGCCTTCCGCTTTATGAGAGACGCTTCACCCTACTCTCCAGTATCGAATGGTTCTAAATAGGTTGTGAGTTGGCTGTTTGTTCTTATGAAAGTGGCTCGCTTTGAGAACTCTTTTAACCTACGAGCTCCTATATATGTACCAGTACTACGAAGCGAGCCAAATAAATCCTGAATGAATAGCTCTATGTCGCCTTTATACGGCATAAGCACATCACGTCCTTCGCTTGCTCTATGCAAGTCTTTTTTACCATAATATTTTTTAAGCGCTTTGTTTGAGCCTGAGCCAAAATATTCTTTGTACTTCTTGCCATTTTTTTCAACTAGTTTTCCTCCACTTTGTTTAAAGCCTGAAAACATTGAACCAAACAGGTTAAAATCTGCTCCGGCACAGAATGCTTTTGCAACACAAGAAGGATATTGCTGACCACCGTCTGCTATAACCAATCCGTGCCCACTTCCATTTGCAATTTGGTGTGCTGCATCCGCACACTCGATAACTGCTGAAAGTTGTGGATAGCCTACGCCCGTCATTCGCCGTGTTGTGCACGCGGACCCTGGTCCTATTCCAACCTTTACAATATCAGCACCACTAAGGATTATCTCTTCAGTGATTTCGTTGGTTACCACATTTCCTGCAATTATAATGTGCTTTGGGAAAAGCTTCCTTACTTCAGTTATTCTTAGAAGAAAGTGTTCAAGATATCCGTTAGGAATGTCTATACAAATAAAAGAAAAATTATCCATCAGCTTTTCTTCTTTCATTTTGTGAAGTTTTTCAAAATCTTCGGAACGTGTTCCAAGTGTGTAGACAACAAAATCCGGATTCTTGAATGATTTAAAAAATTTTTTGTATTCTTCTATTTCGTAGTATTTGTGAAAAGTGGTGATTATTTTGTGAGGCGCCAAAACTTTTGCCATATCAAATGTGCCACACGTTGCCATGTTGGCGGTCATTATAGGAATACCTTTCCATTTCTTTGGTGAATGGTAAAATTTAAATTCTCTTTCTAATTCTACTTCTTTGCGTGAAGTAAGGGTGCTCCGCTTTGGTCTAAGGAGGACATCGCTATAGTTTAATTTCAAACCTTCTTCGATTCGCATCAGCTAAAGTGTAGCAGAGCATAATTAAATGGCAAATGTAGAGAAAATGAGCCTGCGATTTTGGTTTTTACCATGTAAAATCGGCTCCCCAAAGGCGACATTACACGATATACTACTTATATGAATAGAGAAATAATTGAGTGGACTGCTCTGGAGTTTGAGCCACATGAAAAAGGAAGTGATTGGTATTGGATACTTGGTATCGTGGTTGTAATTGGAGCTCTTATAGCAATAGTTTTTGGAAACACGTTGTTTGCAATACTAATCATTCTTAGTGGTTTTATAATTGGGGTTTATGCAAGCAAGCATCCAGATACGCTGCGCTGTGTAGTCGATAGACGCGGAGTACACGTAAACAATGAATCACATTTATTTAAAGATATAGATTCATTTTGGATTGATGAATCACGCGAAAATAAAACCAAACTTTTAATAACAATGAAAAACAAACTCTCCATCCAGGTTGCTATACCGCTTGAAAATGTTGATATTGATGATTTGCATGAATACTTTTCTTCATACGCCCACGAGGAAGAGCAAAACGAAACTCTCACTGAACAAATAATGGAGTGGCTAAAAATATAATTTCTTGGTAAAGTTGTGATTATAAAAACAGCATTACGCTGTTTTTTTAACAAAATGCTCCCTTAGTTTAATGGATAGAATACTAGTTTGCGGAACTGGCGATGCAGGTTCGATTCCTGCAGGGAGCACAAATTAGAAACCTTGCGATATGTCGGGAGATTTTTAATTTCATGATTTATTCAAAGTACTTGGCGTACAGATTATCGTATTCTTCATCGTCGTGGAGTCGGATTATTTCTCCATTTATCCGATCCATCAACTCACGACTTCCTTTTGGAGCAATAAACGCGTAAGTTTGTCTTGCAAAAATTTCACCCACCAAGGTTGTTCTTGATAACATAGTTCTCATATCATGTCGCAAAACTGGACTATCAAAAACCACGGCATCAATCTCTTTTCTCAAAAGCGCTTTATAGGCATCTTTTATATCAGTGTATTCTTTTGCGGTAATTCCAGAATCAGATAAAAATGAAAGTGTCGATGTGCCTGTTTTTGTTCCCACCCTTACATACGAGAGGTCCTCAAGACCGTTAATTTCTCCTCTGCTCCTTTGTGCTGAAAGGGCCGCACTAAGATTTGCAATGTATAAGCCAAACACGGCCAGACCAACCATGATTGCAAGTATGCCAAAAGATTTTCCCAAAACAGTAAGTGGAAAAATGTCTCCATACCCTACCGTGCTAAATGTCGCAATAGACCACCAAAATGACTCAAAAATCCCTGCTCCATAACCCTCTGCAACAGACTGTCCTTTTTCAATAAGCCAAAATATATTTGCCACGACAAATGCCACGACAAAAAGAATGAGGGTTATTGTTCCTAGTCCCGAGTTAAAAAGATTTATAATTAATTCTTTTACTGGAAGCTTTGTTATCTTTCTAGTTAAAATGGTTAGTCCAGAGTCCAGAGTCAAAAATGACATATCCAGTTTTTCTCTTCTCTCAGCTGTTCTAGAAATACCTGCCATCGCAAGTTCGTATTCTCCTTTTTCAGTTTTATCTAAAAGTGTTTGAAAATTTTCCTCAGAAACATACTCAAATTCAATATTCAAATTTTGAGCAATTTTTTCCCACAGCTCAACCTCAAAACCACCCCACGAACCGGAGGTAAATTTTGTAAGCGGAGAAAATTCGTGTATTCCAACTTTCATAAAATATTATCGCTTCCCTTCAATAATGTTTACCACGTCTTGAGCTGATTTTTCGCCGATACCGCCAGCAAAAAGTTCCAAGCTATCAAGTTTTCTAAGGAGAAGAACAACGACTATTACAGACGTGATAAAGGCTGATTTAACGAGTGAACCAAGGATTAATCCTGCAGACGGAATTGTTGAAACCATAACAACTAGGATGGCTGTTAGAAGATAAATGAGGGTCATTTGAAAAGTAGGGATTCGCTCGTCGTGTAGTGCAACCATATTTTTTCGTATTTTTTGCGCATCGTGCAACCCGAGAATAATTCTCGTGGTAACTGCTCCTTTAACACCGTCATCCCCAACTTCATTTACAGTCTCTTCAGTCAAGTTATGAATATCCGTTAGTGTTGATGATTTGTTTTGAAGATGGTAGTCCCACCCTCTCCCTATGCATTTTTTGTAATGATTGGCGACGATTTCTCCAATTTTTTTTTGAGAACCTTTTCCGTAATGCTGGTATGCTCGATATATAGACGACATGACACCGTCAAAATTTGCGGTTAGTTTTCTAATATCACCATATCGTGTTGCCTGCCTAGTGATGAAGAATCCCGTAAAGAGAGCGAATAAAAATGTTGAAAGAGTTAAAAATGTTTTGTCTATTTCAGGAAACTTTATTACATCACTGTAATACAAAAGACCAACTATTATAAAAATTCCTACTAAAGAAAACTGCAATCCTGCTTGTTTCATGTTTTTATAATACCACTCCGTGAGTGGGCAAAATATTTGTATGTGGAAAAGAAAAACGCATCCATAAGGATGCGCCTATTTGCTTTTTTTTATCATCGCTATAAGTCGCGATTTCTTTCTTGCAGCTGTGTTTTTCTTTATGATTCCTCTTTTTTTTGCTTTATCAATTGCTTTGTATGCCTTCGGAATTAACTCCTCTGCTGTTTTCTTTTCACCCTTAGCTACCGCCTTTTTTATATCTTTGACAACCGCTTTCATTGCTGAGAAACGACGTACGTTAAACACGCGCTTATTGGCGTCTGCTTTAAGTGTCTTTTTTGCTCCTTTTGTAATTGGCATGCAGGCCATACTACAGGAATAAGTCAAAAAGCGCAATCTATACTTGCTTTATGCCCGCCAAAACATGGGGTATTATAGGTGCATGATAGCAAACCTTACAGGAGAGCTTCTTCGAACAGATAACGTCTCTATAGTCTTAAACGTAGGTGGTATTGGATACCGCGTATTTGTAACCTCAGTAGGCCTTGAGACAGCCAAAAGTGGGCCTAAAGATACAAGCATTTCACTTTTTACTCACATGGTGGTCCGCGAGAACTCTCAAGATTTATATGGTTTCTTTGATGAGCAGGAACTGTATTTTTTTGAGATGCTATTGTCTGTCTCTGGAATTGGTCCAAAATCAGCTCTCGGCATACTCAATGTCGCAGATGTAGATACTCTGCGCAATGCAATTTCTGAAAACGATAGCTCCTATCTGACAAAAGTTTCCGGGATAGGCGCAAAAAGTGCGCAAAAAATTGTACTCGAACTCCAAGGAAAAATCGATACTCTAATTACAGATGGCACTTCCTACTCACGCACAAAAGATCTTGATACTCTAGATGCATTAATTACTTTGGGGTATTCACAAAGTGAGATTCGAAATGCTATTAAGGAAATACCAAAAGATGTTGAAGAAACAGGTGAGCGAATTAAGCACGCACTAAAGCTGTTGGGAAAATAATATGGAGGAAATACTTCGCATATTGAAAAAAGTGATTCCAGCTCCACTTTTTAGAGCTCTACAGCCGTACTATCATCTACTGCTTTCATATATAGGAACACTGTTTTATCGATTCCCATCAAAAAAATTGTATGTAGCCGGGATAACTGGCACAAAAGGCAAATCAAGTACAGCGGAAATACTAAATGCTATCTTAGAAGGCGCTGGCTACAAAACCGCAATGGTAAATACAATAAGATTTAAGACGGGAAGCGAGTCGAAAGAAAATTTACGCAAGATGACAATGCCTGGCAGGTTGTTTATGCAAAGATTTATGAGAAACGCAATACGAGAAGGGTGCACTCATCTTATCCTTGAAATGACTTCAGAGGGAACAAAGCAATACAGGCACAAAAATATTGAGTTAGATGCCTTAATTTTTACAAACATTTCGCCAGAGCACATTGAGTCTCACGGGTCTTTTGAAAAATATTTGTTCGCGAAATTGAAGCTTCGTGACGCACTTTCCTCTTCGATAAAGAAAGACAAAGTTGTGATTTCAAATTTCGATGATGGGCACGGGAAACTTTTCCTCAAAGCAAATGTAGAGCACAAAATTACTTACTCTCTTGATGAGGTTTTTGTGGAGACTACATACCCATCAATTTCATTCTCGTATGAAGATTTTACATACACCTCTCCTTTTCAGGGCGAGTTCAATTTGTATAACATCCTCTCCGCCATAAAGCTTGCACGACACTTAGATATTGAAAAGCAGACTATCGCTAATGCTCTAAAGAAAATAAACACTATACCGGGACGCGTCGAATATGTTGATGCGGGCCAGAAATTTAAAGTTGTTGTTGATTATGCGCATACGAAAGATTCACTGGAAAAACTCTACAAAACATTTGAAGAAAAGCATACGATATGTGTCCTTGGAAGTACTGGTGGCGGGCGAGACACGTGGAAGAGACCAGAAATGGGCAAAGCTGCAGAAGAAAATTGTAATAAAGTCATATTGACTGACGAAGACCCGTATGACGAAGACCCAGAAAAAATTGTAAGAGAAATGGCAGAGGGTATGAAGAAAAAGCCAGAAATTATTATGGATAGACGAGAAGCTATAGCAACTGCCTTTAAATATGCCAAAGACAGTAGTATTGTATTAATAACAGGAAAGGGCACCGATCCATACATAATGCGCGCAAACGGCACAAAGGAAACGTGGAGCGATGCAATTACTGCTTACGAGGAATTAGAAAAATATATTTCAGGATAATATGGCAAAAGGAGCAAATGGCGGACCAATATTCATCATAGTTATAGTTGTGCTTGGCATATTAGTTTTTACCATGGGGTCTAGTTCTGACAAGCAAACAGGACAAAGTGAGAAAGCGCCAATTAGTTTCTCTGGCCGCTCAGAACCGGCAACAATCAGCAAACCAGCAGTGGTTTCTGGTACGGCAATAGTTGGCAGTGACAATGAACTAGGTCCAGACACGATAATAAACGAAGCAAAAGCGGAACGTGAGGAGATACGAGAAGTAATCCCACATACCCAACCAGTTCCTCAGCCAGTTGGAGAAACACTTGAAGTGGTTGAGGACGATGGCTACACGTCTGTGTATGCTGGTTTAATCGAACTACTTCATACAAAATCTGGCCCTGCCTCATCTGATGTGAACAAAGAATATATTCAAATAAAATCTACATCCAAAAATCAGGCAAATGTAAATATTACTAATTGGTCAATAAGAAGCTCTGTAACTGGAAGAAACGTAACTATAGGAAAATATGAAAAGTTATTCTATTCGGGAAGAGCTGGTTCAAAAGAAATAGTTATTCTTGCGCCGAAGGAGAAGATATATGTACTAACCAGTCGCTCTCCTATTGGCTCGTCGTTTGTTGTCAATAAATGCATAGGATATCTCACACAGTTTCAAGATTTTTATCCAACCATATTTACAAATTGCCCTGCTCCAGAAGACGAGATACTCTACTACTCAAAAGACCCTGGTATCTTTTTGGACAACGTGTGTATGGATTTTGTAGACAAAATCCCAATGTGTCGTATTCAAACAGAACCTTTTCCAGCCTCTATATCGCCCTCATGCCAAGAAGCCATCCTCCAAGAGATTAATTACAATTCTTGTGTCGACAAACACAGAAACGACGAAGATTTCTACAGCACCGAGCGGCGTATATATTTGAAATACGGTAGCGAAATTTGGCGTGAAAAACGTGAGATTATTGAGCTTATTGACGAATATGGGAGAGTCGTCGATTTCTTCGACTACTAAACACCTAGTATCCGATAAAGAGCAACTCCGACAGAGACAGAAACATTAAGCGACTCCTTTTTCCCTCTCATAGGAATTTCCACAATACTATCGCAAAGGGATAGTGTTATTTTGTCTATACCACTTACTTCTCCACCAAAAATAAATGCCGTATCTCCTTCGATTAATACATTTTTGTAATCCTTAGAGTTTTCATTTTGCTCTACTGCAATTATTTTTACTTTCTGCCTTTTTAAATCTTTGATTAAAGTTTTTATGTCTTCGTATTGCTCCCACTCCACAGACTCTTCTGCTCCAAGAGCGATCTTTTTTATTTTTGGTTGCACCCTCCCAAAGCGGTCTATGGGCGCTGGAGTGATGCCCACAAGAAATATTTTTGAAACAGAAACAGCCTCTGCTGTGCGAAAAATCGCACCAACATTTTCACTGCTCCTTATATTGTCTAAGATTAAATATGTATTATGTTTTGTCATAATCTGTTGTGTTAGAATACACGTATGTTGAATCCTTTTCCAGAGCTCTTATTTTTAAGTCTTTTTGCGCCTCTTTTCTTGCGTATTGGGTTAGGCCTGACTCTTTTCTTCACAAGCTTTGACCAACTAGTTGAGAGGAGGAGCCAAGCTATCAACAGATTCGTGTCAATTTGGCCAAAATATGGAGTTAGGTTTCTTTGGGTGGTTTCTGTTTGCGAAATTATCATAGGGCTATCGTTTGTTGCGGGTATTTTTGTGCAATACTTTGCTGCTCTTTCAGCATTCGTTTCATTTATTGCAATATTTTCCGCAAAATTCCAACGAGCAACATACAGACACATGACATTTTATGTTCTTGCTTTTGTAATCTCATTATCGCTTCTTGTTACTGGAGCGGGTAAATTTGCACTCGATACTCCACTTTAGGCTAGACGTTTTTGAAAAATACTGGTATATTTTCTTTCATAAAGGCTTCTGGCCTTTTAATTTTATCCGTCCATAGCTGTCTTGGCAATTCGTTCTGCTTTTACAGAAATGTGGTTTCAATATCCGCCCATAGCTCAGTTTGGTAGAGCTGCTCCCTTTTAAGGAGAAGGTCGCAGGTTCGAGTCCTGCTGGGCGGACTACAATAAAAATACCCCTCTACATGAGGGGTATTTTTATTGTAGTCACGAACAGAGAAAGCAACCTGCTTTGCTTTCGTCAGGACTCGAAAGCCGGAATATGTCGCTTCGCGACTATGAGGCCAGACCAAACGCACTTAGTAGTTTTTGAGGAATCGAAAAAAACTGGTTAGTGACGAGTGGTCAGTCCTGTTAGACAACCGACAATATGCTAAACTAAAATCAAACAGTACCCTAGGAGACCTCTCATGGCCCACCAAATCAGTCGTAAGGAATTTGATGAAGCGGCAAGGGCTGAAGCTGAGCGCATTCTATTGCTCAGTGAAGAGGATCAAGATGCAGAAATTAGAGCTATGGGCTTGAACCCAAATCCCTCTAATGAAGCTCGCGATGAGGCCTTCAAAAACGTTCTTGCTGAATTTCGAAAAAGATACCCTTCCCCAGGCCACGCCTAAAACACCCCGCCCCCGCCAGCTTAGCTGGCGGGATTCATTTTTTGCTACAATAAACGTATGATTTTTCTCTACGTTATTCTTGCCTATCTTTTTATAGTATTTGTTGTTATCCGCCTTGTCGTTCCAAACCTAGGATTTAAACGTAAACCTATACCAAAAAATATCCCGGAAGAATTAAGCAAAACGATTGATAGATTAAACACTGAAGCCACAAGCGATGAAAATTATCTTGAACTGGCCTATAAATACGTAACCACCAAGCACACTGGAGGGCATATTAGAACACTGACAAACTTTTGGAAAGCATTCTTGGATCCACTTTGTAGTAAGTCAAAGTTTATGCACTGCGCAGGGCAAAATTATCTGCTTCGAACTCTTCTAATCAAAAGTGGTAGATTTGAGGAGAAGAACATAAAAATTGTCATCAGATTTTTGGATTTTTTTATGCATCAATATTCCAAAATAAAAGTTAATGGAAAAATAATTGACGTAGACCCTTGGGCAGATTTTATTGGAGCTTCAATTGGAGAGAAGGCCAAATGGTTTAAGCTTAGGAAAAAATAGTCCTACTAATTAATCACCTTCGCAACAACAACTCTATGCAAAAGGCCCCGTTCAACTGAACGGGGCCATTAATCAGGGATTCTCTTGAGAATTAAAGAATGTTGCTTTTCGTCTTCAAAAAACTCCATCCATTTTCTCCCCGAGGGCCGTAATCATAACACCCTTTGGTTGCAAACCAGTGAGCAAGGCGCCCGCCACCAGGTTCATCAAGCAAATCGCAAGACATCGCCAAGCTAAAAACTCTGTCATGGCGATCCGAGGGTTTATACCCAAGACGAAGTGCGTTCCTCTTAGAAACCTGAGTAAGTCCGCAATGTTCTCCTGTTTTGTAATCACATTCGGACGGATCCCAACTTGATTCGCATCGAGAAATCTTTAAAAGCTCAACTCGGTGATGCTCGCACTTTGCTTTTGTGATTGCGTCATTAACCTCGTTTTCCGTAAGGTTGCCTCGTTCAGCCCTCGGCACAGATGATGCTCCTAGTTTTGCGAGGATAAACCCATGCTCATTTTCCGTAAGTATGCGGGTTGAAACTACCCGTATGCCGTAGGGCTCACTTTTCGTTTTCTTCTCTTCCTTCTTCGCTGGTTTTTCAATCGGATAAATTTTTCCGGGAAGACTGCCGACATCCTCATCGTTTATCACTACCGCACTAACTTGTGCGTCGTCTGTAGGAATGTAGACAATAAAAACGCCAATATTAGCCAGTACTAGCACTACCACTAAAGTCGGCATGGAAATAGCACGCCTATGTCTGCGTAAAAAGTCTGCGGCCCCCTCAAAATTGGGGTGCGGCACAAATTTTCCGAATTTTTTCTTTACCAGACGAACTGTCCTCTTTCTTGCGATGCGTCCTAAGCGGACGTATCGCGCCTGCTTAAATCGTTTTTTAATACTCACAAGAAACACCTCTCAATTCAGTCTGAGAAGAATATACCATTTTTATGCAATATGTCAATTATTGGAGCCCTAGTATGAATCTCTCAAAAGCTATCGTAAGGGACACCTGTCCCCTCCTAGCGTGGTGATACATTTGCACCAAAGCACGTGAGATGTTTGCAAGTTCATTTTCTGAATAATTTTTTGATTGAGATTTAGCTTTTCTATATACAAATGAACTCAAACCAGCCTCAGTTGCGCTCTTTGCCTTTTTACAAAGAAGCATATTTTTTGTCCCCCAAAACAAAATGCCATGCATTTCTTCATCGGAAATATTATGCATCTTGCCTTCTTGGTAAATAACCCAAAGTTTTTTTCTATTTCTTGCGCCAAGAGCGTCAGAGAGTTCAAAAATATTGAAATCAAATTTTTTCTCTTTTGTCTTAGGAAGTGAGCACTCTTGTACTTTTGCAGAGTACTTAGTTAGTTTCTCGATAGATTTTGCGTCAAGTTTTACCTCCAAAAGAACAAAGACATTGTTTGAAGCTTGAAGTTCTTTCAATTTCTTCAGCACAATGTCTTTATAAACTTTATTTTCGAAAATTGTATCGAGAACGACAATAGATTTTTGTTCGAACAACCCCTGGCTTTGAACGTGTTCCTCCAAAAAACTTTCTTTAAAATCTTCACTATTTGCACGCACCAGCATAGCATCAGGTTTCTTAGAAAGGAGCGTACTTATGAGCTTGCTCAATTTGTTTCTGCTTTTTGCAGTGTCTGTCCCGTAAAGTACGTAAATCATATTATAAAAGTGGTTTAAGAGCGCCCCAATGTGGGCCTGACTGAACATCGCACGTAAGCGGAACCCCGCCCGTTTCCTTTTCTGAGATAATGCTTTCCATTATTTTCTTTAAATCTTTTGCAACTTTTTCTACCTTCGCTGTTCTAATCTCAAATACAAGCTCATCATGTACTTGCAAAAGCAAATAAACGTCTCTTTCGAGCTTATTTTTTGTAATATATTTATCTACTTTTCGCATAGCAATCTTTGTAATATCTGCTTGTGTGCCTTGTATTGGTGCATTTAATGCCATACGTTCTGCGTGCGCACGAATGTGTGGAAGAGAGGATTTAATAGATTCAAAATATCTTTTTCTGCCAAAAAAAGTTTTTGTATAGCCCAGTTTGTGCGCCATAGCCTTCGTGTCATCAAGATAGTTTGCAAGCCCTTCATAGTTTGCAAAATAATCATTATAAAATTGTTGTGCTTCTTTTCTATCTGTTCCTAAATTCACTCGCAAAGCATTTACTCCCATTCCATAAAGTATGCCAAAATTAATGACTTTTGCTTTTCTTCTCATTTCCTTGTCCACATCCTTTGACGCTACGCCAAAAACTTCCGCAGCAACAGCTTCATGAACATCTCGTCCGTCTTTAAATGTTTTCATTAATTTCTTATCTCCCGAAAGAAAGGCCGCAATACGAAGTTCGATTTGCGAATAATCGAGAGCAACCAACTTAAACCCGGAACTTGCCACAAATGCATCTCTAATGTTTCTGCCGAGCTCAGTCTTTATGGGAATGTTTTGAAGATTTGGATTGTGTGAAGCCATTCTTCCTGTTGCCGCGCCTGTTTGAGAAAACTCTGAATGAATACGTGACTTCTTATCCGTCATATGTCCGAAGTTGTCTATATATGTAGAGAGCAATTTTTGAAGCTCTCTATACGAAAGTATGTCTTCGACAATGGGGTGCATGTCTTTCATTTTTTCAAGTTCGCTCTCGCGTGTTGAGCGCTGTCCTGTACTAGTGCGCTTTGCGTTTTTGGGAATGAGCTCCATTTCGTCATACAAAACCTCGCCCATTTGTCTTGGTGAATTTATGTTAAATTCCCTTCCTGCAACTTTCCAAATTCGCTTTTCAATTTTGGACAATTCTTTATGATACTTCCTTGAAAGTTCCTTCAAATAAGATGTATTTAACTTTATCCCCCGCTCATACATCTTTTTTATAATCGGAATAAGTGGCAATTCAATATCCTTGTAAACAGATTCTAGATTTTGCTTTTTGAGCTCCGAAAATATTACTTTCTTTGCCTCCTTGTATGTTTTCTTTTTTGTAAACTGAAGAATATCTTCAAGTGTTGGATTTGTCATTTCGGATTGAATTACAAAAAGAGCAAGTGCAGTTTTTTTAACGTCCTCCTCATCAAGTTTTTCCTCAACTTTTTCTTTTTCTGTTACTTGGCCCTTTACTCCAAACATAGTTTCTATTCTTCTAGAAAGTGTTCTAAAGGAAAGATCGGCAAATAAGTCGAGAACTGGAATTGGGTCAAAACTATCCGCCCACGTTTTTTTGGGAAGTGAAAATTTAATCGGCACATCCAGGCGTATTGTGGCAAGCATTTTTGAAAACTCTGCTTCTTCCTTGTTGTCACGGAGAAGACCAACAATACGAGGTTTTATTCCCGCCTTCAAAAACTTTTCATCTCCCTTCTTCAGGAGCTTATACATTTCCTCTATAGTTCCAAATTTTGTAATCAAAGTGGTAGCAGTCTTTTCCCCTATGCCAGGAATTCCAATTATATTATCCGACGGGTCACCACGTAGTCCCTTGTAGTCAGTAAGCAGCGTTGGTTTAAATTGAAATCTATCTAACACCGCTTTTTCATCATAAAGCACCGTGTCTTGAATGCCTTTTCGTAGAGTATAGACTTGCACTTTTTTCTTATCTACCAGCTGCAATGTGTCCATGTCACCAGAGGCAATAATAATTTCAATGCTTCTGTCACCCTTAACTTGCTCCACTATGGTCCCCAAAATATCATCTGCTTCGAATCCTCCTTTTTCATACATCGGCACTTGAAATGCCTCAAAAAGGTCGCGAGAGCGTACAATTTGTGCAACTAAATCATCATCTGCTTCTTTACGTCCTGCCTTATAGTCCTCGTACACTTCGTGGCGATATGTTGGTTCAGGAAGATCGTAGCAAGCAACAATATAATCTGGCTTTAATTCACTTACAATCTTCAAGAGCATTGCGCTGATTCCATAAAGTGCTCCGGTTGGCTCTCCTGTGCTCGAAGAGAAGTCTGGGAGTGCGTGATACGCGCGATGAATTATGGCATGTGCATCTAGTAATATTAGTCTCTTCTTCTTTTTTACTGCCATACTAAGTTGCGTCGATAGTCCGTGTATTTTCATCTACAAATGTAAATTTAAGATTGTGTCTATTTTGAGGAAGCACGTCTGCAACGTACTTCGGCCATTCTATGAAAATAATATTTTCCTTATTTGAAATAATTTCATTCCAACCCAAGGCAAGCAGTTCTGCTCCTTCTTCGAGTCTGTATGCATCAATGTGGAATAATCGCTTAAAACCACTTTTTTCTATCTCATAAATTTTCTCTATTACAAAAGTTGGACTTGTAATAATATCTTTTACTCCAAGAGTACGTGCTGCCGATTTTACAAATGTAGTTTTGCCAGAACCCAAATCCCCATACAAGCAGACAACTGTCGCTCCCTCTGTATTTGCCTTAAGAGATTTCACAAATTCACTTGCAAAATCAATAGTTTCTTCAGGACTGTTCATAGTAAATTTTTCCATAGAGATATTGTACCACCTATGCACGGAGCATTGAAAAAGGGCCGAGACAAAAGTCTCGACCCTTTGGTGTGAGCAGTATTATCCGCTCAGCATTTTGAAACCACGCGATCCGTGTAGCCGTAGTTTGTGGCTCCGGAAAACGTATTTGGCCTGCTTACTGTCTGCGAGCAGCCTCTGACGTAGCCTTCGACACGTACCGGCGCCCTAACGGGCGTGATAATGATTGGACGATGCATGCCGTAGCTTCCGCGTCCGAAGAAACCGTAACTGTACCGATTCTCAATATCCTCGATAATCGAGTAGATGGCAAGAGCATCATAAACGACATTCTTAGCCTTACCGTACGTTCCTGCCGAAACTGCTGGCGTAGCTTGGGCTCTGCTTTCATCTGCAGATTGCGGGTTCTCGGTTTTCACCTTGTACCCGAGCCGTTCCATGCATCCGTCGAATTGCCTGTCTTCCTGAGCTTCTGTGAAGTCCCGCCCAGCTTCTGCGTATGCAATCTTCATGCGATCGACGCCTGTATTGCATTCGCGCCTGGACTGTTCTTCATCCGCAAAAGCGGAGAAGCTTGCAAACATGAGCACGATGCTCATTAGTGCTGTTTTAAGGTACGTTTTCATTTATCTGTCCTCCGACAGTTGTGAATGAATTTGAGATTAGCATACACTATGCTGACCTCGCTATATTCATTCTATCACACTATTGTTCCTCTGTCAAGAGCTCTATAGGGAGCACGCTCCCCAGAACTCCTTTGAAAATGGCTTAAAAAAAGGCTAAAATTATCATACATGGTGCAATTTAATGAAGAAAAACAGAATAAGCGTCTCAACGAACTTCGTCGCAAGGAGGAAGAAGAGTTGGTGCAGCTTCTCTCACAAAAGCATGGAGTTCAGTATATGGACCTCTCAAGAGTTTCAATAAATACCGATGCGCTTCGTCTAATACCAGAAGAAACTGCACGTGCTGTTGAAGTTGCGCTCTTCGATCAAACTGGCAAAAAACTTAGAATGGCGGCCCATTCACCCAACAAACAAGAAGTGCAAGACATTATCTCAAATCTAAAAGACAGAGGCTACAGCGTAACTTTGATGATGGTCTCCACACAAAGTCTGGAGCGCGCGTGGGATATGTATAAGGATATTTCATTTGCAGTTGAGACAAAAGCTGGTGTCATAGATATTTCAGGAGATGAAATACAAAAACTTCTCGCTGGCTTAACGTCACTTGAAGATGTCAGAAATCTCATAAAGGAAGTTCTTCAAATGAAAAAAGCGAAACGTATTTCTCGAATTCTAGAAGTTATGCTCTCTGGTGCAATTTTTGTTGGCTCATCGGATGTTCACCTTGAGCCTGAAGAAAAAGAAGTGCGTCTTCGATATCGTCTGGACGGTGTCCTTACTGATCTTGTTAGTTTTGATAAAGATACATATCGCTTAATTCTTGCACGCGTTAAACTAGTCTCTGGACTAAAGCTGAACGTTAGGAGCTCGGCACAGGATGGACGATTTAGTATAAGTGTCGACGATAAAGACACTGAAGTGCGTACATCCGTAATTCCTGACGCTTACGGAGAATCAATTGTTATGCGTCTCTTGGATCCTGATAATATCAAACTGTCACTTACTGATTTGGGTATGGAAGAAAGGCTTCTGGAAACGCTTTTGCATGAAATTAAGAAGCCAAATGGTCTACTTGTTACCACTGGTCCCACAGGTTCTGGAAAAACAACTACACTGTATGCTTTTTTGAGAACCATCCACAATCCTGATATTAAAATTATTACTATTGAAGACCCGGTTGAATATCACCTCCCAGGAATTGTGCAAACACAAATTGATGGAACAAAATATACGTTTAGCTCTGGCCTGCGAGCTGCCCTTCGTCAAGATCCTGACGTGATTATGGTTGGTGAGATTCGTGATGAAGAAGTTGCAGAAACCGCAATTCACTCCGCTCTTACTGGTCATTTGGTTTTCTCTACTTTACACACCAACAACGCTGCAGGAGCAATTCCCCGTTTAACAGGCCTTGGTGTTGACGCAAAAATAATAGGCTCTGCAGTAAATGTAATTATGGCGCAAAGATTGGTCAGAAAGTTATGTAAAGAGTGTAAGATGGAGGCTCCCCCAACAAAAGAGCAAAAAGAGACACTAGAAATGGTGCTCGGGCATATGGCGGATAGAGGTATAGTGGAAGAAATGCCTAAGACTTTGTGGTCACCAAAACAAAAAGGATGTCCGAAATGTAATAATCTTGGATACAAAGGACGAATAGGTGTTTACGAGGCCATACTTATTGATGAGAGAATGGCTGATTTAGTTACAAGAAATCCTTCAGAATACGAGATAATGCGCGAGGCAAGTAGACAAGGAATTCTTACTATGCGTCAAGATGGCATTATGAAGGTCCTTCATGGTATAACCTCACTAGAAGAGGTTGGACGTGTTATTTCTCTTGAAGATGACAGTGGTGGAAGGCTAGAAGAAGACACTTTAGGCGCTGATGATGTCATTCAAAAGGCTCTCGACCAATAGAAAACACCGCAAGGGTGTTGCGGTTTGTGGCTAATCGCCACGCTTTTGGCAAACCGGTTATCCGGCGTTTAATCCTCTAAACAAATCTTAGAATATAAATATTTAAAGTAGGCGTTATCATCTAAGGATATTCCCAGTGGCCAGGCGTTAAAACATGGTACCAGAAAGTCCTTGACGGAACCCCTTAAGACTAGGTCTTATTGCTTAGAGGATTAAGAGTCGGATTCAATATTTGCCCATAATTGGCTAAAAAATCATGGTATAAAGAGAACACAATCATTCGTGGTATGACTTTGTTTACTAACGAGCTGTAGCGAGTTAGAAAACAGGAAATGCCTTTGTGGTAAAAGAAATAGGCGCCGAAGCCCCTACTGCTTGCGATAGATTAACATAAATATATTGATATGTCAAGTACCCCACAGAAGTCAAATCCAGATTCTAAAAACAGAAAAAAAACCGATTCATATTTGGATCAAACCCTTAGACCAAAAGGGTGGGATGAATATGTTGGACAACAAAATATTAAAGATAACCTGCATATACTTCTTAAGGCAGCAAGTGAGCGTAGTCAGCCACCCGAACACGTTCTTTTTTATGGTCCTCCTGGTCTCGGAAAAACTACTCTTGCTTACTTAATTGCAAGCGAACTTGGAACAACAATGAAAGTAACATCGGGGCCCGCAATAGAAAGAGTTGGGGACCTTGCTTCAATTCTTACAAATCTTGGAGAGGGAGATATTCTTTTTATAGATGAAATTCATAGACTCAACAAAACAGTAGAAGAGGTTCTATATCCTGCAATGGAGTCTGGCGTGCTCGATATTATCATAGGAAAAGGTCCAAGCGCTCGAACCATCCAGCTCGAGCTTCCTCCTTTTACAATGATTGCAGCAACAACGCGTATAGCACTTCTTTCAGCTCCACTTCGTTCTCGTTTTTCAGGAGGAACTTTTCGATTAAATTTTTACGCAGATAAGGAGATTGAAGAAATAATAACTCGTTCTGCGAAAATTCTTAACTGTAAATTAATGAATGATGCGGGAAAAGAAATTGCAAAGCGCTCAAGACAAACACCCAGAACGGGAAATTATCTTTTAAAGCGCGCACGTGACTTTGCTCAAGTCCATAAGACAGATTTAAATATGGACGCAGTAACAAAAGCTCTAGAACTTCTTGAGATAGACGAAGTTGGTTTGACCGCGCAAGATAGAAAACTTCTTAAAATAATTATTGAAAAATTTGGTGGCGGTCCGGTTGGTCTTAATACACTTTCTGCAGCAACCGGGGATGAAATGGCTACGATTGAAGACGTTTCGGAGCCTTATTTAATCCAACTTGGACTAATCGAAAGAACTCCTCGTGGTAGAATGGTAACCGAACATGGATACGCTCATTTAAATATGAAAATGCCAAAAAATTTACAAGAAAGGTTACTCTAATTTAGCTACATGTCAGGACATAATAAGTGGTCAAAAATTAAGCATAAGAAAGCTGCGACTGATGCCCAGAAGAGCAAGATATTTTCAAAACACGCACACTTAATAACGCTTGAATCAAAAAACGCAGCCGGAAACTTGGACTCTCCAGGATTAAAAGCTGCCATCGAGCGTGCAAAAAAAGATTCCATGCCTCAGAGCAACATAGAACGCGCTCTTAAAAAGGGTGCTGGCGGAGACGCTGGTGATATGGAGGCTCTCACTTATGAAGCATACGGTCCAGGGGGGTCAGCCCTAATGATAGATACAATTACTGATAATAGAAATCGGACTGCAGCAGAGATAAAGCACCTTCTTTTAACGCAGGGACTTTCGATTGCAGAACCTGGAGCTGCAGCGTGGGCATTTGAAAAAGATGCCGAGATGCACTGGCAAGCCAAGACAACAATACCAATAGAAGAAGCAGATTCGGAAAAACTAGGAAACATTATTGAGACAATTGAGGAGCATGACGATGTGCAAGGTGTTTATACAAACGCAGAATAAATAAATGAAAATACTAGCAGTAGATCCAGGCTTTGACCGTCTTGGCATTGCCGTTTTAGAGAAAAAAGGAGAAAGTGAGTCTCTTCTTTATTCGGACTGCTTTCAAACAAATAAGAAAAACAGTTACTCAAACAGAATTCGCGCGATAGGAGATGAAATAGAAAGGCTGATAGATGAATTTTCTCCAGATGTGTTCGCTTCTGAAGGTCTATATTTTTCAAAAAATCAAAAAACAGCAATCGATGTGGCTGGAAGTCGTGGTGCCATTTTCTATGTAGCAGAGAAGTATAGTCTTCCAGTCCACGAATACACGCCACTTCAGATAAAAGTTGCAGTCACTGGATACGGAAAAAGCGACAAATCGCAAGTAACTGATATGGTTAATAGACTCATTAAAATTGATAAAAAAATAAGAATTGACGATGAGTATGACGCTATAGCAGTTGCTCTTACGTGCTCAGCTATTGAAAAGTTCTAGTATTTATGCCGCCATTTGTTATCCACAAATTTTATGCTGTGTTTTTGTTGCAAATGAATTGTTAGCTTGATAAAAATAGGGGGTGAAAGAATCTTCACAAAGGAGACTATTGATTACAAGGATAAAACAAAATTTATATGGAGGATTTCATTAATGAAGAGGCGCTTGTAAATAATCCCGAAGAAAAGCCTGAAGAAGAGTTGGGGCCGCCAATAGATGAAAACATTTCTGATGAAGAAGTAAGTTTAGAAGAGGAGGACGATGTTGATGAAGTGGTCTTTGACAGTGATGCTGAAGACGAAGACTAATTACAAAGGAGCTATAATCAAAAAACCGACAATTGTCGGTTTTTTATATATTTATTTTTACAAATCTGCGTTTCCCAATTTTTATGTCAGCGCTTTTTTCAAAGGTTTGATTTATGTCTGAGATTTTTTTTCCACTAGTCATGTTTGTAATAGCACCCTCTTCAGTAAGTCTTCTAAGCTCGTTCTTTGAAGAAACAATCTTAGCTTCGATTAAAATGTCAGCGAGAGTTTTGTCTCTGCCAGAAACATTCAGTGTGTCGTCCGGAATTCCACCTTTTATAAATGTGCTTTCAAAGGAAAATTCTGCTTTTTTTGCATCTTCTTCAGAATGAAACATCTTAACAATTTCAAAAGCTAGTTTTGCTTTTGCAGATTTTGGATCTCCTCCAAGAACTTCTTTTACTTCCGACATTGGAATACGTGTGCATGAAACAAAATATTCCTCCATTAAATTATCTTTTAGCGACATAACTTTGCCGTACATATCATAAGGTGTGCCCTCAAGAATTATTGTATTACCCCAACTAGAACTCATTTTTCTACCATCAAGCCCACGTATGAGCGTGTTGGTTATGGTGTGTTGCGGCTCCTGCTCGTAAACTTCCTGAAGAGTTCTCCCTGCAAGTAAATTAAACCATTGGTCTGTTCCGCCAATTTCAACGTCAGCATTTACAACAACACTGTCATACCCTTGCATAAGGGGGTATAGAGTTTCTCTAAGTGAAACACGTTTTCCAGAGTCGAGTCTTTTTTTGATGTTTTCTCGTGAAATAAAATCAGCAACAGAAAAAGCGTTTGCTTGTTTACCTATTTCAGAAAATGTTAATTTGTTGAGCCATTTTGAATTGTAGTGCTTCTCAACCCTACTAATATCAAGAATTGATTTTGCCTGGTCAAAATATTTTTTAGCGTTTTCTTTAACCTCCCCTTCTGTGAGCATTGGTCTTTCGCTATCTTTATCTGAAGTATCTCCTATAACGCCAGTGGCGTCTCCAACTATAAAAACAATTGTGTGGCCTAAGTCTTGGAAATCTTTTAACTTCAAAAGTTGTGTTGCTCTTCCAAGATGTATGTGAGGGCTTGTGGGGTCAATACCTAACTTAACGCGTAATCTCTTTCCAGAGAGAAGCTTCTTCTTTAGTTCATCAGCACCAACAACCTTATCAACTCCACGGGTTAAAAGTTCATTTATCTTGTCTCTATTTGTATCAACTGTAACTTTCTTGGGACTAAATAACATACTCAAAATGTAGCATATATGCTCCCTTTTTTGTATAAGAAGACGTTGACTGTCTTATCTCTAAAGGTTATAACGGTGTATCAAAAATGCTACCATTAAATGACATGAAAAAGCCAAAGCGTCCCAAAAAGCGCTCCAGAAAGAAGCATATCAAGCACACTAAAACCTTCCACGTAATCGAGGGGCTATTTTTTCTTGGCTTAATACTATTTTTTATTGTTACTGGTAGTTTTCTACTATGGGCCTCATCACTTAAAACTCCAGATATCGAAAGTTTTGAACAGAGAAAAGTAGCTCAGTCCACAAAAATTTATGACAGAACTGGAGAAATACTACTTTTTGATGTCCATGAAAATGTTAAGCGAACGCTCATACCATTTGAAAACATTTCAAGACATGTAAAAAACGCATCTGTCGCAATAGAGGATGCAGAGTTTTATGAGCACAATGGAATAAAACCTCTGGCATTTCTGCGTGCAGTTATCGCAAACTTGCAGGCGCGTGAATTTGCACAAGGGGGTTCAACTATTACTCAGCAAGTTGTAAAAAACTCTGTTCTTACAAGCGAGAAGAAAGTGTCTAGAAAGCTAAAAGAATGGGTTCTTGCTGTTAAGCTAGAAAAATCACTCACCAAGGAACAAATTCTTGAACTTTATCTAAACGAATCTCCATATGGAGGAAGTATTTATGGTGTTGAAGAGGCCAGTCGAACATTTTTCTCAAAATCAGCAAGCGATGTCACTCTTGCAGAAGCTGCATATCTTGCAGCTCTTCCACAAGCTCCAACTTTCTACTCTCCATACGGAACCAATAAGGAATCGCTCGATAAAAGAAAAAATTTGGTTCTTGCTAAGATGCTTGAAAATAAATTCATAACGGAGGAGGAGTATGAAGAAGCAAAAATAGAGGAAGTTGAATTCGGAGCTCGCGCCCCTATCGGAATAAGGGCTCCGCACTTCGTTATGTATGTAAGAGAATACTTAGCAAGAAAATACGGTGAAAGAGCGCTTGAAGAACGTGGTTTCAAAGTTATAACAACACTGGACTTCGAACTTCAACAAAAAGCTGAAGAAATAGTAAACAGATATGCTCTAGAAAATTCAGAAAAATTTGACGCAACGAACGCTGGCCTTATAGCGATAGATTCTGAAACAGGCCAAATTCTTACAATGGTTGGCTCACGAAATTATTTTGATGAGGAAATTGATGGCAATTTCAACATCACGCTTGCACACAGACAACCAGGATCGGCTTTCAAACCTTTCGTTTACGCTACTGCGCTCGGTAAAGGATACCCTCCCGAGACGGTTGTGTTCGATGTACAAACACAATTTTCAACTACTTGTGAGAAAGATAAGTTTATAAGTGATGATAATTGTTATTCACCAGTAAATTATGACAGTGTGTTTCGAGGACCAATTACAATGCGTGAAGCATTAGCGCAGTCTGTTAACATACCTGCCATTAAATTCTTATACCTTTCAGGTCTTCGTGATTCACTTCAAACCGCAAAAGCTCTGGGAATAAATAGCTTAACTGATATTGGAGTGTATGGATTAACCCTTGTCCTTGGTGGTGGTGAAGTTTCCTTATTAGACATTACAAGCGCTTATACAGTCTTTGCAAATGAGGGAATTAGAAACGAAGCTCAGGCGGTACTTCGCATTGAAGATAGTGGGGGAAATATTGTTGAAGAATTTAGACAATCCCCAAACAGAGTTCTTGATAAACAAGTAGCACTTTCTATTTCTGACATACTCTCAGACAACGAAGCGCGTACACCAGCATTTGGTTCAAGAAGTTTTCTTCACTTTCCAGGGCGCGATGTTGCGGTAAAGACAGGAACAACAAATGATTATCGTGACGCTTGGATTATTGGGTACACTCCAAAAATTGCAGTAGGCGCATGGGCGGGAAATAACGACAACAGCCCGATGGACAAAAAAGTTGCTGGTTTTATAATTGCTCCTCTTTGGAATGAATTTATGTATAGGGCGTTTGATAAGATTAAAGACGAAAAATTTGAACACCCAAAAATTGAAAACAAAACATCACTCAAGCCTGTTCTTAAGGGGGTTTGGGAAGGGGGAATTCCATATTACATAGACACAGTTAGTGGAAAGCTCGCTACAGAAAACACGCCTGTGGAGCTTCGAGAAGAGAAATTTGTTACCGACATTCATTCAATACTGCATTGGGTTATAAAAAATAACCCTAGAGGGAACAAGCCGCCTTCGCCAGAAAAAGATTTTCAATACGAAAGTTGGGAATATGCTGTAGATCAGTGGGAAATTGAAAACGGATACACACAAAGCACAAGTTCTAGCTCCACAGCACAAATACCAACAGAGTTTGATGACGTTCACAAGCCGGAATTTGCTCCGAGTGTTTCTGTTTCGAATTTTGATTCAAATAAACTCTATAGCAGAAATGATTTAATAAGTGTTCCTGTTGTTGTAAATAAAACTGAATTTCCTATTGGACGAGTTGACTATTTCATAAATGGAGAATTTCTAGAAACAAAAAAACAATCACCATTTACTCTTTCTTTTAATCCTCAAAATATTGGCGCAACAAAACCAAGCAATACATTAAAAATAGTCGCTTACGACTTTGTACTCAATAAAAAGGAAGTAACTATAACTTTTAAAGTCCAATAGTTATATAATATTTTTTATCTGCTTCTTTTGAAGTTTTTCTTCGAGAGAAGAAAGTATCGCCTTTTTTTGCAAATATATTTCGCTCTTTAATGCTGGGTGTGCATTAATAAAAATATTACTACCGTTTACGTTTATTTCTGATTTTACTATTTCAACATTCATTATCTCTTTCATTGAATCAATAAAAGCCTCCTTTACATATGTATCGGAGGGTTTTAGTTTCTTAAACCTTTCAAGAAGTGAAGATATGTTGTTAAATTCCATATTTTTCGTTTAATAACATAGTGTTTATATTTCCGTCTGAAACAACTTATTCACAACATAAAGTTGTTCATTCGTTGATTTAAGTTCCAGATAAAACATTGTAAATTCATCCCCCGGATGAATTTACTTATTCATTGGCATCACAAGATATAGAAATGAATTATCAGAAACGCCCCGCATAACCATTGGGCGACTTAGTCCTGTAAACGAAAGCGTTACGCTATCAGAATTTATTGAATGTAGTGCATCCGTAATGTATTTATGGTTGAAACTTATCTGTAAATCTTCGCCCGAAACGGCAGTTTCTAATGTTTCTGTGGTTTCTCCAACATCTTTGTTCTGGGCTTTTAGTATTACTTTCTTTTTGCTTGGTTCTACAGAAAATTGAACTTGATTGGATTTGTCAGAAAAAATATTAATCTTTTTAAGAACATTTATTAAATCTTGCTTGAGAACAATAACCTCTGAAGAAAACTCTTTTGGAAGAATTTGTTTGTAGTCTGGGAAATTTCCATCAATAAGTCTAGAAGTTATATATACATCGTTTGTTTTGAAGATAATCTGGTTGTTGTTTAAGAAAACGGTTATTTCTTGGTCTCCTAAGAACTCAAACACTTTTATTATCTCTACAACATTCTTGATAGGAATTAATATTGGCTCAAAATCTACATTTTTGCTTGTCGTGAGTGTCTTTTCCCCAAGGCGAAACGAGTCTGTAGCAACAAAATATATTTTCTTATCGAATATATAGATATATACAGTTGAAAGTTCCTGTTTAATGGTTGTCGTCGACGCGCTGTACCAAACAGACTGCATTCCTTTAAGAAAATCTGATGTGTTAATTGGAAATGTTATGTCATCCTTTTCAATTTCTGGAAGCGTTGGAAAATCTTCTGTAGGAAGAGACTTTATAATTGTTTTACTTTTAGGTGTAGATACAGATAAGTTTCCCCCAGAAAGAGAAAGTGTGATGTCGTTGCTGTCATACATAGACGAAACTACGCTTTGAAGGATATTGCCCGGCACAACAACTTGCCCTGGCTCAGATATCTTAGCTGGAACACGAAGTTCAATACCTAAATCAATATTTGTAGCTCTAATCTTCAAAACATCATCCTCTGTAGCGTCAAGAAGCAAACATCCAAGTACAGGTAGAGTTAAATTTTTTCCGGTGGTTTTTTCTGCAATTGATATGTTCTCAATAAGAACTTCTTTTGAACATTCGATCTTCATGGTTGTTAATTTATATATTTAAAAACTATTATTACTATTAGTCCTGTGTATATGTTGAAAACTTATTTTTATGTATCTATCACGCCGTATTATATCACTTACTTTTTGCCCCTATGTAGGAACATCTGGTGTAGTCGGGTCTAATAGTTTATATGGGGAGTGTTACTCCCCATCTTTATACAGTGAATGGTTCACGGTATCTACATATTTATAACTTAAATGTACACAAGTAACTTACAGCTTTCTATACAGCTTATTTCAGTATGGTTCTTAGCTGATTTATTTCTTGCTCCAATGAAGGATCGCTTTTTAGTTCCCTTTTTATTTTTTCACACGAATGAATTACTGTTGTGTGATCTCTTCCACCTAATTTCTGACCAATACTTGGGTAAGAAACGTTAAAATCTTCTCGAAGTATATACATAATCAACTGCCTAGGACGCACAATCTCCTTTCTACGCGTCTTTTCGTATATGTTTGATTCTTCAACATCATAAAACTCCGACACTTTCTGAACCACTTCCTTAACTGATGCGGTTTTCTTTGGTTTTGCACTATTTTTGATAAGATTTTCTACTTCATCTAGCTTCAACGTAACTCCTTTGAGTTGAGATTGGCATATTAGTATGTTCAATACACCCTCCAAATCACGAATATTTCCTTGAATTGTTGTGGCTAAGTATTCGACGATTTCGTCAGATAGAGAAAAGTTATTATGTGCCGCCTTCGTCTTTAAAATTGCCACTCGTGAGTCATAATCAGGACTTGGTATATCCACAATCATGCCGGCAGCGAAGCGTGATTTGAGGCGATTTTCGAGGTCTTGTATAAAGTTTGGATGCTTGTCTGATGTGAAGACAATTTGCTTATTATCGTCATAAAGAGCATTGAATAGATGGAACAATTCTTCCTGAGTTTTCTCTTTTTTTGCGAAGAATTGGATATCGTCCATTATCAACACATCGTATTGTCGATATTTTTCCTTAAAACTATTAGCACGCATGTCTTGAATAGAATTTAGATATTCAACCGTGAACCTTTCAGAGGTGATGTAATATACTTTCTTATCAGAATTTAATTTTTTCAAATAGTTACCAACAGCTTGTGCAAGGTGCGTTTTACCATGGCCTGTTTGTCCATATAAAAAGAGCGGGTTGTATGCTATCCCCGGCTTTTTAACAACTGCTTGTGCCGCTGCGTGTGCCAATTCATTAAACGGACCGACAACAAATGATTCGAACGTGTATCGTGGATTGAGATTATCTTTTTTGTTGATATAAAAGTTCTCAAGTGGAAGTTCGTTAACGTTGCGCAAAGTATTTTGTGCGCGTGATGTGGTGGCTGCCACTTTCTTCTTCACGTCTTGCTCCTTTACAATTATATATTCGAGCCCGCGTATGTCTCCTGCAAAACCTCGCAAAGTTTTGAGTATAAATTTATGATACTTTTTTGAAATCCAGTCTTTTACGAATTGGCTTGGGACTCCAAGAAAAATAATTCCATCTTCTTCTTTAACGATGTGCGTATTCTTAAACCAAGTTGTGAAGTTGGCTTTTGAAATATTTAGTTCGACATCAATAAGCGTGTTTTCCCAAAGTTGCTTACTATCAATTGTCATAGGAGGTAGTTTGAATAAAGTGGCTAAAAAGTCACATCACATCCAGTAATTTCAAATTATACTCAGATTAAGGTTTTGCACACCTTGTCAAAAAAGAATAAGTATGTTAATAAACTGTTAACAAGCGGTAACAAGTAGGGAGAGATAATTAAGGACAAAGTACCAAAAATTGTATAAAATCTACAAGTAATAAAAATAACATGTCTAAAACATATTCACCAAAGAAGCGAAAGAGAAGTAAAACACACGGTTTTCTGGTTCGCAAAAGGACACCAGGAGGACGTAATGTGCTTAAAAGACGTGCACAAAAGGGACGAAAAAAATTAGCCGTATAGGCTAGTTTTTTCTATCAACACTATTAACATGTTGAAAAAAAATCACAGACTTAAACGAATATATTTCGAGGAAATATTTAAATCTGGGAAAATTTTACACTCTCCCAACTTTATTATTCGAGTCCTTCCCGCAAAGTCTTGGGACGATGTGGCCTTTTCTGTTGTTGTTTCTAAGAAGGTTGTGCAACGGGCAGTTCTAAGAAATAGCAATAAAAGAAGGGTATATAACAGCCTAAAAATAGCTCTAGAAAGTCTAGAAAAACCATACAAAGGAGCAATAGTATTGAAGAAGGATATAAGAAACATTTCTCCAAAAAGCATTAGCGACGAATTGCTTAAAACACTGAAATAACACCGTATTTCGCTCGATTTTGGCTTGTTTACAGACTTCCTCCCTGTTACAATGGGGGGCATGTTTAGTAGTATATGGCACACATTATTTTACGACCCCATTTATAACGGGCTCGTATTTTTTATAGGAGTGGTTCCAAATGCAGACGTTGGTATAGCTATTGTTCTAATTACTATACTCGTAAAACTAGTCATATTTCCTCTTTCAAAGAAGGCTGTTAGGACCCAAATGATAATGAAGCGCCTAGAGCCGACACTTAAAAAGCTCAAGGAAAAATACAAAGACGACAAACAAAAACAAGCAGAACAAATGATGCTCATTTATAAAGAAAATGAGATAAACCCACTCTCTAGTCTAGGCCTCATACTCATTCAGCTTCCACTTATTTTTGCTTTATACTGGGCTTTTTTCAGAGGAGGACTGCCAGTTATTGACCCAGAAGTTTTGTACTCATTTATTAACATTCCTGGAAAAGTAAACATGGACTTCTTGGGTATTGTTGATATGGCGGGCAAAAGCTTACTTTTTGCCGCAGGAGCGGGAATTACACAGTACTACCAAATAAGCCTTACCCTTCCAAAGATTAAAGAGAGGAAGGACAATGCCACCCTAAAAGAAGATTTAGCTCGGAGCTTTCAACTACAGATGAAATATGTAATGCCGGCCTTTGTTTTTATGGTCGCTTACTTCATTTCGGCAGCAGTTGCATTATATTGGCTAACAAGTAATATATTTGCAATTGGGCAAGAGTTTGTTATTCGCAAACAGGTGAAGGAAAAATTTAAAGAAGAGTAGTATGAAAAACGAAGAGATTAAAGCAATTATCGAGGAGGTATTAAAGAAAATGAGCGTTAATGTAGAGTCGATAAGCATGGAGGATAATGGCTTTAATACTACCTTTCAAATTCACACAGACGACGCTGGCATTTTAATCGGAAACCGAGGAGAAACACTAGAAGCTCTCAGTTACCTCATAAGGAGAATGGTACAGCAAAAAGTACAGGACAGAGAAAAAAGGGTTGTTTTTATTGTTGACGTAAATAATTACCAAACAAAAAAACTAGACGAATTTAGGGAAGGCCTTAAGACGTCGGCAGACAGAGTTCGTCTTTTTAAGGAACCAGTAGAACTTTCTCCAATGACTTCATATGAAAGAATGATAGTCCATTCCACGTTTTCAGATGACCCAGAAATAAAAACTGAATCAGAGGGTGAAGGAAAATTTAGACGCGTAATCTTAAAACACACATCTATGTTCAAAGATGCTGAGACAGAAGGATAGAATTAAGAGTCAATCTCTTCTTCGGCAACTTCTTCCTCTACAATATTTTCTTGTAGCTTGAGGCTCCAAAGTGTGGAGTCTTTTTTGTTTTTAAACAATAAATATGCACCGTCTGGTGTTACACTTGGTTCGATAACGTCTATTCTTGTTTTAGCAACAATAGTTGGTGCTGATATAAGACGTATTGCATTAGTTTCGATATTAATTTCCCAAATCGAATCTGAAAAACTGATTTTTCCTTGATACCATTCGTCTGGGTATTTGCCACTTGGCACGTCATCTGGAACACCACAATAAACTATTCTTTCATCAACTGTACTCCAAGCACATTTTTCTGAAAGTGTACCTATAGAAGCCGGCACCGTTCTCTTTGTTGTGGTGTCATAAACACTCGTTGAGAATTTATTGTTTATAAACGATGAATACAAAACAACGCTACCCGCGTGATTGGTATTTATGGTGAGTCCTTTTATTCCACCAAGAATTTTAGTAAATGAACCGTCACTTGTATCAACAAAGTAGGAAAATCCATCTGCTATACTTGAAGCTTTTGAAGTTGCTGTTACTAAATTAGAATTTGGCCACTCCAATATCCACGCAAGAAATGGAGAATTAAATAGCAACTTATCATTGTTGTTGTCATAATCAAACGCGGTAGTCACTCCGACACTTCCGCCACTCCCGTTGTTTCGTGTATAGAGTATACGTGAGTGGTCAGCGTTTGGAATTACGTGAGGAATATTTGTGGCCATAAAATCTCCCAATAATGTTGCGAATTCTGAAGATGTAGAAGATTCTGAATGCACAATTCTTCCAACATATGTTTGCAAAACATTTTTATTATCTGCATAACGTAGTATATAGTTCTCTGCGTCGTGGTGCCAAATAATTTCACTCATACCAGGCAGGGTAGTGTTCGTGATTCTAGCTTGCTCAAACGTCTCCATGTTGATTTCATGGATATTTCCAACCGCTCTATCCATATAACGAATAGCTAAGCCCTGTAATGTTGTGGTTGCAATGTATCCAACCGTTGAAATACTTGTCAGTTGTCTAAGTGGAGCATTTCCACTGGAGCCAATTAGAGGTATCTCTGTTTCTTTTATACCCCCGTCAGGAGAAGGACCTCTGTCTTCTGTGACATCTTCACCCTTTCCAAATGGAAATAAGTTAGTAAAGAACGATTTTGAATCTTCATCACCCCCATCTCCTTGCGGTCCTGTTTTTTGAAGTACGATTAACCATCCCGCAATTCCGAGAACAATTAGAAGTATTATTATTAGAATGATTGTTTTTTTTGACATATATTAATTACTACACCCTCCCCCCGTTGCCACAATAAATCTAGCTTGTAAAAGGTCCGCACGCAAAAGCCCTTCACATACCAGCAAGTTATCATGTAATGGAGAATTAAAGTTTCGTATAGCACCACTTCTGAGAGTTTCAGATAGGCGGTAGTTATAGTTACCACCACCAGCATTGTTACATCTGTGAAATCCTCCCCAAGGAATTGGAAAAGTTTGTCTAAATCTAGGGTTTTCTCCCGCGTCTATTTCTTCCATGAGAGCCGCAGTACAGGAAGGAAAATCAGGAAAATCTGGCCCATCAAACTCTAGTCCAGTTCCTGGAATTGTAAAGGCTGAAGTAACTCCCACCCTATCTCCTGTTCCGACTTCTTCTAATCTATAGTTAAACGGCCCAAGAGTCGGGTCTTCCTCGACAATTACTTGCATGAACATGCCGTCAGTCTCACCATCATCATCAGTTACGGTTAAGGTTACTCTATAGGATCCAGCAGCAGGAAATGTGTGAATAACATCTGGTCCATTCAAAACAGGCCCACCCTCTATTGTCCAGCTATAATCTACAATTATTCCATCTTCGTCATAACTATAGGTACCGCCGTCAAACGGACACTCTAGCGCATCACACTCTGGATGCGAAAAGTCTGCTACAGGGAGTAGATTGCCTATTTCTCCATCGAAAACGTCAATGAAAATCGGGATTGTATCTTCCAAGCCGGTGCTGTCTGTAACTGTTAAAGTGACAAGATATCCTCCAGGAGGAGACGGGCCAGGCCAGTTAAACCTGACAATTGGACCAGTACGCCTTGAGTCAAACCCATCATCCATAAACCAGTCTCTTTGTGAAATGTCATTATTTGGATCTGTGCTTGTATCAGTAAAAGTGCAGGTCCATCCTTCACAGCTAACATCAAAACTTGCGACAGGCGCCTCACTTACAGGAGGATCAACACCAGGACCTGGGCCAACAGGAGGGTCCACTGGGTCAGCGCCACCTACAGGAGGGTCCACTGGGTCAGCGCCATCACCTTGAGCGTCTTCCACAGAGCTCACAACATCATCAAAATTTCCGCCAACCAAATCAGCATTAATTGTCTGCAAAACAATAAACGAAGCAAGTACAAGAAACAGTCCCCCTATTACATAAGTTATACATTGCTTTGCAGCAGCCTTACTACTAATAGCTTCGCTAGTCATGTATTGAATTCCGCAAATCATTAGTCTTATCGCGGAGAGAATAACAGCAACACTTATGAAAATAATAAATAAATTATCAAAATATGAACTAGTGTCATCTAGGTCTATCGGAGCACCAGCTCCTCCCGTTGGAGAAAGTAATACATATCCTTGCGCAAACAAAACGACTGGGTAAATAAAGAATAATGTGAAAAATAGAACGCTTTTTTTTAATAATTTCTTCATGATTAATTAATTATAAATGTTAATTCTCCTAGCGCTTTTTGAAGTATTCTAAGAGGCAGATTGTCATTTAGCACATTCACCTCGACATATACTTCTCCCTCTTTGCCGTCACTTTGAAATGCTATTTCATTTTTGTTCGGAAATTTTGATGTATTGATTTCAATACCTGAAACTTCCCAAAGATACGACAGGCGCTTATTGGCTACATCATCTTTGGAAAAATAGTACGGCTCAGCTCTGACTACAAACTCCTCACTCCCAACAACGGGTCTTTCTAGAGACTGGTTATACAAAACACCGTCTAAAGAATGTTTGTTGTAGAAAATAACTTCTGGAGTAGATAGAGGAATTGTTATTGCCCCATTTGCTGCAACAGTGTTATTCAAAGAAGATACTGCGACATTTACAGTTAATTTATTTTGCAGAAGTTGAGCATTTTCTAGAACTACTGTTTGTTTTCCATATCCTGATGCGCTACCTAATACAATTCCACTCTGACTCCATGTATATACTAGCTCCTCTGGTTTAATTTTGTTTCCAGCAGCATCAACCATATCTGGTATTGCTGTTATGATTACGTAACTTGCCGACGAAGCTAATGGTAAGCCTTTATAAAATGGAGGCGTGTAAGTGTGTGCCGACCACAATAAGTCTATACCTTGCGGTCTTACTATTATGCTTTTCTCTATTTCACCTCCTCCTACGGTCTCAATAACTGCTCTAATATTGAATTGAGTTCCAACAGGGCCCGTTTGAGAGGAAAACCCAATCTTTCCTATTCCAGTTAATCCGAGAGAATTGTTTATGTACCAACTAATGTTGGCTCTACTCAAGTCAGTTTCTGAACTAGAAAGCCCAACGTTGAATATTTCATATGGTTGAGGGTTTGAGGGCGTGCTTCTAATTGTGGTGCCAAACCCAGATTGTGCATTTATTGGTTGTGGGATTGTCGCGAAAGCAAAAACACTAATTAAAGAAATAGCAAAAACACTAATTGTTAGAATATGTCTTTTCATGTATTTAATATTATATCTATATTTATGCATATGCAATTTCCTTCATTTGCTTGAAGCTTAGTTCTCGACCCCTGTAGACTTCTCCAACAATATAGTCGAGCTCTTTTACCAATTTTGATTCTCTGAAATGTGCCCGCACAACCAAAGTGGTTGTAATTGGTATAACACTAAAGCCTGGAAGTATTTCTATTGCGGAAGTCCAAATAAATCTTCTTAAAAACCATTTCCACATCATCTTCTTCGTAAAAGAACTTTTTCCAAACATATGAAAGAAGATTATCATTGATAATATTGGGCCCGTAAGAATACCGAGGAAACCAAGGGTTATAATGTCGGTAGAATCTTTTATAAGAGCAGCAATAAAAATTATCACAGGAAAATTAGGAGTATTTGCTATAGCTTCTTCTGCCATTTCAAGCCCCTCAGGGCTGGTAAGCAGTGCTGTGAAGTCTTCTGGTTTTATTGTGCTGTTTGCTTCTGAATAATCCATACTATACTGCGCTCTCTTGAGCTTTTAATTCCTCCTTTGCTTTTTTAATTGCCAGAATCTGTGACGGGTCAGATGTAATAATCTGGTCTTCTGTGTATGAGGCAATAACTTTAATCGCAACGTGTTTTAGTCCTGCAAAGAAAATTCCTTCTCCTATTCCACTTTCAAGGAGCAGATATTTTTCCTCCTCCGTGAGGTTAAATACTTTCTTTACAGCTTCTACCGATGTTGGAGATTGCTTCATCAAGAATTGTATTGAAGAGTTTGTAAGCATGGGCATTCCGTACGGGGAGCGCAAAAAGTCTTCTACATCTTGGGTGATTGTACAAAGGCCAACATAATATTTTCGTCCGCGCTTTGCAATCGCGTATAAGAAAGATGCGGTGTCTTCTGACTTCATCATGTACCACGCCTCATCAACAACGAGAAGTCTCTTGCGTAGTGATTTTCGTATGGCGTTCCATATATAGTGAGTGATGATGTACATCGCAACACTTTTTAGGTCCTCTTCCATATCGCGCACAGAGAAGACTACAAACTTTTTGTTGATATCAACGTTGGTTGGTCTGTTAATAAAGCCGGCCCAACTTCCTTGCGTGTATTTTGTAAGTTTTTGCATAAGCCCCTCGCCTCCTTCCATACCACCAAGAATCATTTCAAAGTCTGAAAGAAGTGGCGGGTCAATATTTGAAAAATCAGAGTTTGGAGTAATGTCTTTAATTGCATATGTTTCTGTAATTGCGCGGTCAATAATCGAGTCTTCCTCAGGAGTAAGTCCCCCAAGCATCATGCGGAAAAGCCCAACAAGATTAATTACGTTTGAGCGCAGAACATCTTCTGGGGCCTCGTCTTCAAGAGGAATTGGCAAATCAAATGGATTAATGTGGTGTTCTGAGGATAAAGATATATTGAAATATCGTCCTCCTGTTGCATTTGCAAGATATTCATATTCGCGTTCAGGGTCGATTACGATAACCTCAGTTCCGAACATCAGTGTACGAAGCACTTCAAGCTTTGTGGCGTACGACTTACCTGAACCAGATTTTGCAAAGATAACGGAGTTGTAGTTTTCAAGAGAATATCTATCAAATAGGACAAGGCTAGAGTTGTGCCGATTAATCCCATATAGAATTCCGGTGTCGCTTGTAAGGTCAAAAGAGACAAATGGGAAAATACTAGAAAGAGGAGAAGAATTTAGTTTCGAATGTACGTTTAGTTTGTCTGTTGCCACTGGCAAAATACTTTCGAACCCTTGTTCTTGTTGAAAAAGCGCAGGTTTCAAGTAAACAAGCTTCGAATCGAGCATACTTTTAACTTCTGACTCAACTCGATTTAATTCTTCTTCGTTACTTCCGTAAACAGTAATATATACTCCAACATCAAAAAGTTTTTCACGCGCTTGTTGCAAATCATCCCGCAATTGTTCCAAATCCTGATACGCTGTGTCGAGTTTCGGATCCCTCACAAGCCCTTTTTCCTCACGAACCTGAATCTGGCTTTGTACTTCTGCTACTTTTCTTTGGAATTGCTTTAAAACATCAGAAGTTTCAACTGGGTGAATAAAAATGGAAATATCAAACATCTTGTCCAGATTTATAAGTGGTGAAAACCAGCTTTCTCCAAGAAATCGAGGATAGGAAATTACAAAGAATGTTCGTGCAATTTTGTCACCAAGATTGAGTTCACGAGGAGTAACTTTTAAAGCAGAGGGCGCAATAACGTCTTTGAGTTCAAGCACGCCAGCAGCATAAATGTCTTGTGGTAACACTGGGGCAACAACTTTCTTTTCCTTTTTTCCTAAAATACTGTCTAGAAGTCCCATAATTATTGTGGCGCAGGAGCATTATCATTTAATGTAATCGGTTTTGACATGTCTCCAGGGTTAAACATTTTGTAGAAGAGTTCAATAATTTCTTCCGTTCCAAGATTTACGATGCGTATTCCAGTGCGCGCCAATCCCTGTTCAACAACAGCAATTCTTTGTTCCATTTGAGAACGGTTTTCTTCGAAACGTGCGCTCTGCTCTGGTGTGTTTTGCCTACCCTTTCCAAAAGAAACCCCCTTTTTACTCGTGCTTAAAATTGTCTGTGTGTAGGGCACAACTATGAAGAATCTTTTTGTCATTATGTTGGATGCGTCTACAAAAGTTTTCACAAATTCTATGTATTCTCTAGTTTGTATTCGCATCAAGTCAGTTGTTTGTGTTTTGTATAATTCCTCAAGTTTGGCAACATAGGGGCGAATGTCCAAATCGCGAGATTGTATAAAAATCTGAATTGAAAAATCTAGAGAGTTAAGAAAATTTTGAAATTGTACCAAAATAGCCATTTGTTCTTCCTCTGATTTAAGAGCAAAGTTTACTGATGAGGTCATTAGGATTGCACGCATAGAGCCGTCCTTGAGAATCACAATACCGTCACGTACTTCCTGAATCGGCACGAAATCTTGAGTTGGTTTGAAGTTTTGTTTTGGGGCAGCCATTATCTTTGGTTTTTATTGGAATAAATACTATCGCTTTCTTGGATGTCCAGACTCCACGCCAAGTCTTTTAACTTACTATCAGAGAGTTTCGGAACAAACACTTCTTCGACGACATCTCCCTCTTCGCTGTGTACTGGTTTTTTGTCTTCTTTTTTCCATATGTATAGTCTGGATTTTGTGAAATATTTAAAAGCAGCTTCTGCGATATATATAAAAGGACGATTGTTTATTTTATAAAAAGCCAAAGCCCCTCCAAGGGCCAAAAACGGCGAGGAAATTATGATTCCAAGAAAAATACTTCCTGTAATGGAAAATGCTACGAAGAACGCACCGAGCCCGCCACCAATCCACGCAAACTGCTTTGCAGAAAAAGGGCCAAAAATTTTGTCTTCAACATCAATGAATTGTGGAACGTGGAATTGCATATTAATCTACCGATTCTTTATATGGGTCACTTGCGATATCTTCTTTAGAAGAGGGGTTTGTATTTGCTACTGGACGCTCTCCTTCTTCTACCGGGCTTTCTTCAACAGGAGTGTGTACTGGTTGTTGTAATCGTTTCTTGAAAATATCTAAAGAGTCTCCTTCTGGCATTTTTGGTGTTTGCAATACAGATTCTTTTGCGGTCGGCACTACTTCTGCAGGAGTTGGTGCAACAATTGGTTTTTGCGGGACCGGCGTTTCTTCTTTCTTTGGGACTTCAATTTCTCGAAGTGGTATTTCGCGAGGAGCGCGCGTAGTATCTTGCTCTGAGATTGAATTATGAATAACACCATCGCCAGCCACACCATCGCCTGTTGTCTCCTCAGCATGCACTCGCTGAATTAGGTGTTCTTGAATTGGAAGAAAAATAAGCTGTTTTGTCTTTTTTGAGATGTCTTCTGCACGCCTCAGCGCAATCTCCATATTATGTTTAATATTTGCTGTGAAAGACTCCACGCTTTCTAATTGCAAAAGAACTAACATAACCTCAACGCCATATGCATCTATTTGCACTTGTTGAAGCGGATGTTCTTTTAGAATTTCCTCAATATTTGTGTCAAACGCAGCAGAATTAATATATTGCCGCAAAATATCTGGAATCTCTCTATATTGTTGTTTTATTATGTCGTCCATATTTAAGCTGTTGCTTCTCCCTTTGGTGCTTCTGGTTCAGGCGGGGCTTGGGTTGTTTCTGTTTTGTAACTGTCCAATTCACCTCCCTTGTCCAGCACATCTTTTATTTGTTGCATCGTTGGCTTTCCCTTCCTAATTTTCTTTGCAACTTCTCTGTTTGCTGCTGTCTGCATACCCAGACGAGTTGCAAATGTTGGAGTTTCAAGTGTTTTGATATATTCTGTTTTTCTTCCGCCACGTCTTTTACCGTCCCCATCTTTAGGTCCTTGAGCTCGTGTGTCAGCAGCTTCTTGGGCTTGCGCAACAAGCTTTTCTCTAATTTCTCTACCCTGGGTCCCAGTACGGGCTTTTTCAGCTGTTGCAAGTCTCTCTCTGAGAGCACTTTCTTGTTGGAATAGTAGTTCTCTATTTCTTCCAGTTGCTCCCTTTAAGTTCGTGCGAACCTTCTTAAGCTCATTGTTGATTTTTGTTTCATCTCCTTTAACGGCAGCATTAATCTGTTTATACTCAGCTCGTGTGATATTTCCTTCGCTAAGTTTTTTAGACAAATCTTCCCTTCTTTTTATTTGGTCTTTTCGCGTTTTATCGTAGCCGCCTTTACCGCTAGCCTTTCCAAGATCTACACCAGTTGTTGATCTAAGGGTTGAGCCTAGCACACCCCCCCTAACATCAAAACCTGCTTTAGAACCAGCATCACCCACTCGCATAGCAGCGCGCGCGCCGTACCCAAGCATTCCTCCTTGGGCAGCCCTATTCTTCAAGGCTTCGTTTTCACTGAGGGCCCTGGAGGCTCTACCAAGAGTGCGTCTTCCAGCAAATGCCATTGTTCCCACTCCAGCACCAGTTATTTTTCCGGCCCACTTACCAGACATAGAAACGATACTTCCGCCCACCTGTTTTGCCACGGTGTATGAACCAATAAGCAGCCCAATTATGAGAATGTAGTTCATTATTAGACCAGGGGTTGATAGAAGCGGAGAGTCAAATTCTTGTCCAGATTCAAAAACAAATGAAGCTGGCGGAGTAAACATTGTGGTTACATTAGAAATTGCCAGCACTATCGAAATTAGCAATAAAAATATAGGCGCTACAAACGTTGCTCCTATTAACTTACCGAACCAGTTACTCCAATGTTTTTGAGTACTTGGAAGAATATATGCTGCAAAAGCTACGGGCGATAGGACTATCAAAAATACCAGCATAATATGCCTTGTTATAAACAAAAACGCAGCGGTAAAAAGAACAAAACTTGCAATAAACTCAAAAATAGCAGTCATGATATACATTATTCCAAGTTTAAATGCTCCATCACCCGTTATTGACCCCGTTAGTCCAAGTTGGTCTCTAACCAAAGACATGTCCATATTGTCAATAAATTGTCCGCCTATACCGGCTGTAAAATCGTTACCCATTGCATCAACGCCGACAGGAGTGATTGCAGAATAAATTGAACCCGCCATAACATTTCCAACGTCTATAACAAATCCAGTGAGAAAATAACTAAAGTTCACAAATAGTGCAACAAGAACGAGATTTATTAATATTTTTTTTGCAGAAAAACTTGTGGTTCGAATGATAGTCGCAATACCAATGTAAAGTAGTATGAAGATAAACATCATATTTACAAGATCTCTTAATATTCCCCAGCCAATCAATATTCCAGGAATTTCAGTAATGTTTCTACTATCTAAGCCAAATACAATCGTCATGTCCAAGAATTGACCGGCCATTATCAAGAGGAGACCAGAGAATAGACCCATAAGCCAACCAATTGTCTGGAACAGGAGACCAAATATTGTTTTGGCGGCCGACTTGAGTGCGCCAACAACAGCGTCTCCTAGGTCTGACACCCAACCAGCATGAGCCAAATCAACATTGACAAGGAATATCAAAAGAAAAATCGGCAGCACCAACGAAATTGCTCTTGCTATGTTATGAGTTTTGATTAAATCTATAACTTTCTTCATATTAATCTAAACAAGACGCTGGGACCGGATCCTCAATTGAATCAAGGAAACAATCTGAATCTAAGAAATCTGGAAACAGAGCCGCAATTCCAATACTTGTGTCAACTCCAGCGCTAAACAGAACAACATCAAGTACTTGACTAAATTCTCTAGGCAAAGGTCCGTCTTTGTTCGCAGGATTTGCTCCAGTTAGTCCATTTATGTCTAAGTCTTCAAGATCATCTGGTGGAGCTGCAGAAAAGCCTGCTGATTCTCTGTCGGCAGCAGGTACACTCATCGCTGGATTAGGATTTCTTGTTTCATAATTATTAAGTCCACGGTAACTTAAAATATCATTTAATACGGCCAGAGTGTTTGGAGCAATCCACTCCTCATATTCATCATTTATTTCCATCTGCCTGAGCGCTGAGCCAAATACAAACGAGGTCTCATCTTGAATTACTGATCCAGGTGTTGAAATACGACAATTGCGCCTATCTTCTTCTACATCATTAAATAGTCTTAAGTCACATACTTCATATGAAAAGAATCCTCTACCCCAATTGAGTTTTTCTTGTTCATATTGTAGCTGGTTGGCACGCCTTCTCTCAAGTGCTGTTAGGGCTTTCATAAGAGTTGTCGCCTCGTCACTACCACTTTCATTTAAAATGAATTCTCCCATGGTTTTATAACCACCGTTTATATAAAATTCTTCCGCTAAGTCTTCCGGAATATCGTCTGCAGACAAAATTATATTTTTTGGTGTCGACGCTTGGTCATACGGGAAGTCGTATGCAAATAAATCCTTTGTAACATTTTCTATTATGGTTCTTTTTGTACTTGTTCCCATGTCAGAATCAACAACGTCTTGCAAAAAGACTCTGGTAACAGAAAGATTTACTAGTTGATAGTATGCGGGTTGATTAGTTATAAATGCAGGGTTTCCATTAAATCCTTGATGAACAAATCGTAATGTTTCATTTACAAATTCTCCAATCAAATCTGCCCACGCATGTTGCAGGGTGTGGTCTTCTTCATATTCTTTTTCACAAAGAAGGCGAAGATATATTTGTGCTTGTCTGACGGCTAGTTCATTTGCAGCAAGAAGTTCCTGCACTTCTACTAGTTCACCCCCAATCTCATCTAGAATTCCTCCCAAATCGTTTATGCCACTTTCAACAGCGCTGTCGTAGACTGGTACATAAATTCCACCAGGAAAGCCAAGGATTGGATTATTTCGATATGGACTTACTCTTTCTTCACGCTCACCCCTAATAGCGTCCTTGCAGGGATTGTTGTCGCTGTTTATAGGAGGAGTATTGCCACTTCTGCCTCCATGGTTAGCGCTTGCAACAGGCGCTAAAATTGCCATCATGAGGAAGGCCATTACAACTAAACGCACTCTTTTACTTAAAATTTTACTCATTATTTTCTTCGGTAGTTACTTCTTCGTACAGAGTGGTAATTTCTAAGGCAACATTAAACAATTTACTTTGATAATTTATATAATTGGCCATGGCAAAAAAACCAGCCATAGGATCATTTATTGACTTATTAACATCTTCAAGGGAAAGGGCACTCAAAAATAAATTATTTGTAAGGTCGAGATGCAAATCAGTGTAGTGTTCTGGGACGTTAATTTTCATGAGAGCGTAAGCTATCTCCTTGGTTTTCTGACTTAACTCTAGTATCTCTTCTAAGGTTTCTGGATTTTTTGTCTGCAACCATTCTTCGACTAGCTGTGTTGGCTCCGCCTGCAAAACTTCTACGTGGCTCGACAGGATACCAAAAGCAACAGTTAAATATGCATTATGGTTTTCAAGAGTGTCGTCTGTATGTTGTACGTCACGAGGCGTGTATGGATTTTCATAAATTATAGGGTTTGTTGAAAGAAGGTCTGTTGGGTTTGGAACATTCTGAGATTCTTCCCCCACCCTGTTTAAAGCTGCATATACTGAATCACTAAGGCGTGGGCCGAGACTTTTTTCGCCCGCTGCATATTGGTCGCCGTCGAGCACCCCATTACCGTCGCTATCTTCGTTCTCTGAATCAGTACCGTATAAATCTTCTTCCCAGTCATAAAGCCCGTCATTATCAAAATCAGGAAAGGTCGACTCAGCTTGTGCTACTGAGCGCAAAATACTTTCAGATATTGAGGTCGAAACTTGCTGTGACGTTCTCGCATGTACAATAGACCAAGCCAATAGGCCAATCGCAAGAACACCCACAACAAAGACCTTTCTGCTAGGGAAATAGCGTAACATCTTATTGCGGTTTTATATTTAAAGTATAGCAGTGTATATACTTATTTGTATAAAGTACCTGTTGATTAGTAATTACCTTCATAATTAGCAAAATAACCAACAATTTTGTACTCATTTAGATTTGCAAAAAAATAAGCGTGGTATACTAAATTAAACAATTTAGAAAAAAACTGACATCTCAACATGAGTATTAAGCGTACACTCTTATACATATCAATAATTGCCTTAGGTTTCTCCCCGCTTGTTATCTCTGCGGTGGAAACGACAAGCATAGAGTCCACTGGTGCGCTTTTTGAGCAACTTAATGAACTTTTAGCCCAGGTAGAGAGCTTGCAGGCACAGCTTGCAAGCATAAGTCAAAATAGTGAAGAAATTTCCCGAAATTTAAAACTTGGCGATAAAGGTGAAGATGTAAAATCTTTACAAATATTTCTCAATAGCGACAAAAAAACTCAGATTGCAGATTCTGGACCAGGGTCTCCTGGTGAAGAGACAACATATTTTGGCCCTCTTACCAAAAATGCTGTTATTGCTTTACAAGAATTGTACACGAAAGACATTTTAGCTCCGGTGGGACTTTCAAGTGGTACGGGGTATGTTGGTCCTTCAACAAGAGCTAAGCTCAATAATCTTGTAAATGCAAAAGACGAAATAAAAGAAGTGGCAGTTGTAGAGGAAATAGAAGGAGAATCAACATTTATAGAAGTTGAAAATCCTATAGAAATTCCAAATTTGTTTGACGGCGTTGATATAACAAAAGATACAGATTTTTATATAGTAAATATTTCGGATTATTACGTGAGACCTGGTGATACCATTCAAGTTTCTGGGACAGGTTTTTCAGAATTAAGCAACACAATAACTTTTGGAGAAATTGATATAGAAAACGTAGCGGCCGTATCTCCAGAATCTCTTATGTTTGAAGTTCCAGATATTTTGCCAAGTGTCTATACTGTGTCCGTTTCAAATGGATTTAAAGATTCTCATAAGGTGGACATTATTATAAGTGAAGAAAACCCAACGGGCGTAACTATAGAGAACGTAACCCCAGACGCTATATCAAAAGGAACTGTTATGACAATTCACGGAACAGGTTTTACACCTAGTGGCAATATGGTTTTTGTAGATGGCTTTAATGTTTATGACTTGAACTCCCCTGACGGCAAAAGTATTTCTTTTGTATTTTCTCATCCAAAGTTTGACAGAAGCACCGCTCCACAATTTGTGCTAGATGTTCTTGGTCCAGAACTTGTTGGAAGACTTGAGGGTGTAGATTTCGACACGCAACTGGACGTAGAGCGTGACATGCCAGTGCGTGTAGTTAATTCAAATGGTGAAAGCGAAACGTTTATTTCAAAACACAGATAGTATTTATGATTAAAGTAATTAGATCACAACACACACACATAATACTTATGGTATTTATAGTGTTCTTTTCTTTAGCGATTTTATTGTTTGCCCCCTCATTCTCTGTAGAAGAAAACGAGTTGTCTATAGATTACGCACAAACTGACGCTCAATTTGTTTTTGGAGGACCCGTGGTTTATTTTCCATGTACATGCTCTGCTGGAACGGTGTATTATGTTGTCATAGGTCCACCAAGTATGGGATATTTTTCGTATACTGTAGGCACTCAAGGGTATGCAAATTACAATATGCCTTTTGCAAGATATGCTTTAGGTCTCTACACCCCAGGAACTGGGGCGTGCTGGATGGGCGTTACTCCATATTGTTACACGATGCCAACAACAGGATTCATGACAAATACGCTTGGAAGTTCAAGTTAGTTTAGTCGCGTACGTTTGACAATAACTTTTTCCACAACACGAGAGGCAGTTCTTCTGCTCTCGTGTTTTCAGAAACATCACAACAAGCAAAAGCGTGCGCTAGCACGCTTTTGGGGTAGAGAGACTCAAGATTGTTTATCAGCTTCTTCCTTTTGTGTCCGAATCCTGCTTTTACAAATTCAAAAAATTCTTCCTCAGAAATCTTGTCAAAGAAATCTCGTGAAATATTTTCGATATGTAGAATCGCCGAATCTACTTTTGGTTTAGGAGAGAAGTATCTAGCTGGTATTTTGCCAATAATTGATGGAGTACCGTATGCTCCTACGCTTAGCGAAAGAATACTTTCTTTTCTATCTCGAGAGACGATACGCGTCGCTATCTCTCTTTGTACGACGAGCGTCATTTGTTTTGGTTGTACTTTTGAACTTAAAAAATGTCTTAAAATGAGTCCTGTTATGTAATACGGAATGTTTGCCACAAGAACATAGGGTTTGTCGGTGTAATCCTCGATATCCACAGACAAAGCATCACCTTCCACAAGAGTGAAACGTTTTTCCAGAATTGCAGTTTCGAATTTTTTATTTAAAACAACAATCAATTCTGGGTCTTTTTCAATTGCGATAACGTGTCCCGCCACTTCTAGAAGCGGTTCGGTCAAAGCTCCTTTCCCTGGGCCAATTTCCAAAACTGTGTCAGTTTTTGTTAGATTTGATGCACGAATTACATCACCGATAAATTTCTGTGAATTTAAAAAGTTTTGTCCTAAATGTTTTTTTGCCTTCATTTTAAAGTTCGCTTATATCTAAATAAACAGTTTTCTCCTTACTACTTGTTTCAAACATTGATTCGTTATCAAGAAATTCTTCGTCAATGTCAGTAAGAAACTCTGAAGGAATATTAATATTTTGAGAACCATAAATAGTTCGTACCTGCGTGTTGGTAAGAAACACTTTTTTGCGCGCCCGTGTGAGGGCGACATAAAAAAGTCTTCGCTCCTCCTCTTCATCTATTTTCTTTTCACTTTCTGTATGGGGGAACAAGCCTTCTTCGAGCCCCGTAATAAATACAACATCAAACTCTAGTCCTTTAGCGGCGTGCACCGTCATCAATTTTACGCCATCAACTTCTTTGTTAAGCTCGTCCTGGTCTGTTGCAAGAGCAGCGTCTGTAAGAAGCTTTTCTATTCCTTCACTCTTTAATCTGTCGTACTTTTTCGCAAGCGTTACAAGCTCTTTAACGTTTTCGAGCCTTTCTAAACCTTCTTCTCCTTTGTTGAGTAAATCTTTTTCGATACCAGTTGTTTTGAGGACAAACTTAATAGCTTCACTTGGTGGCGCATCATCAAGTTTTTGCTTTATTTTTTTTATCAATCTACGGAAATCCTCAATTTTTAAACGCACCGCAGAGGAGCATTCATTTTCTTTTTCCTCGACAATTCTAAGTAGCGTAACTTTTCCAATTCCGCGACGTGGCTCATTTATCACTCTTTTTAAATCGGTGATGCTGTCAGGATTTAACGCAAGACGAATGTAAGAAAGAATATCCTTAACTTCTTTTCTATCAAAGAATTTTATTCCCAAAACTTGATATGCAATGTTTGCGTCAAGAAAAGCCTCTTCAAGCATTCGTGATTGAAAGTTTGCACGATACAAAACTGCAATCTCATTTATTGGAACACCATCTTTTAAAAGTGCTTGAACTTTGTCTGTAATGTAATACGCCTCATCAATTTCTCCGTATGCTAAGTGGACAGATATTTTTTCACCATCAGGATTATTTGTAAACAAATTTTTTTCTTGGCGATTGTTGTTCTTCTCTATTATTCTATTGGAAACAGCGATGATGGTTTTTGTCGAGCGATAGTTTTCTTCTAGAAAAACTACTTTGCTGTCTGGGTAATTTTTTTCAAACTGCAACATGTTTTGAATACGAGCTCCTCGCCATGTATAAATTGTTTGGTCCACGTCACCAACAACGCAGATATTGTTTTCATCTCCCGTAAGGAGCTTAGCAATCTCATTTTGAACTTTGTTTGTGTCTTGGTATTCGTCTATATGCAGGTGAGTCCAAATAGAGTGATAACGTTTTTGAATATTTTTATGTTTGCGAAGCAAGACTGCTGTTTTCAAAAGAAGATCATCAAAATCAAACGCTCCCTCCCTCTTCAGGATATTTTCATATTTTTTCCAACACTCGCAAACGACATTTGAATAGTAATCATTTCCTGCTTCTACTTCGTACTCTTCGAGCGCAACCCCATTACTTTTTTGCTTTGAAATTGAACCAAGTATTTTTTTTGGTTCGAACTCTCCTATATCATAACCAGCTTCTTTTATTGCCTCCTTGGCCGCCTTAAGCGAGTCATTTCTGTCGAAAATTGTGAAATATTTAGAAACACCAAGAACTCTAAAGTTTTCACGTAAAATGTCCACTCCGAGCGCATGGAAGGTCGAAACGTACGGGAGCCCCTCGAGTCGAGCTGGTCTGTTTATAGAGGCGCTTTCACCAAGCAACTTTTCTACCCTTCCTCTCATTTCGCTCGCCGCTTTATTGGTAAAAGTAACAGCTAGAATGTTCTCTGGAGCAATCCCTTGCTCTATTAAATTAAGGATTCTATGGGTAATAACCCTTGTTTTGCCCGCCCCAGCTCCTGCAAGAATCAAAAGAGGACCACTTGTATGTATTACAGCCTCATGTTGACTAGGATTTAAGCCATCTAGATGATTCATGGCACTAAATATAACACAATTTTTGCTAAATAATGGGCAAAATATGGCTTAAAATCACAAAAATTGGGCTCAATATAACACGTGCAGTCAAGTTGATTTCATGCTATCTTGGTTGTCCACATTGTGCATGCCCGTGAGTTGACTTATACCAGTGTGGCGGTACTATTTATATGTAGTTGGTACTGAAGCAAAATTCTGTGGCTTGATAAAGCCACATCGGAGGAGAAGTCTGCTTAACTTTTAATTTTAGAACCATCACTTCTAACCTTAAAGATCCCGACTTTCTGAGCAAACGCTCAACACGTCGGGAGACATACAAATTTAAGAAAAGGGGCAAGACCCGATTTTTCTCGTTGGCAATTATTACATTGGTTGTACTTACACCTTTTACTGCGCAAGCAGGATTCTTTTCATACATAATTGATTTTTTCAAAGGTGAAGATACATTTTTTAGCTCACACGTCGAATTGAATTCACAAAACGCTCCAATTTTGAAGGCAGCATTGAATCATGACCCGAATCCTTCAAAAGGTGGAGGAGATATAACAATCATAGGAGACTCTGCCCTTCTTCCAGACGCTGGACCGTCTGGAACTCTTGCAAATATAGAGGAAGGTTTTGGTTCAGGTCAAATTAGCGTTTATGTCGTTCGCGAAGGAGATTCACTTTCGCAAATTGCGCAAATGTTTAATGTTTCAATAAATACTATTATTTGGTCAAACGATATTAAGCGAGGCTCACTCATAACTCCAGGTCAGACTCTAGCGATTCTTCCAATTACAGGAATTAAGCACATAGTTAAGAAAGGCGAGACGCTCGCAGGAATTATTAAGAAATACAAAGGAAACATGGAAGAGGTCCTTCAGTACAACGATCTTCCTGAAGGAGCAAAGCTTGCAATCGGTGACACTGTTGTAATTCCTGATGGAGAAATTGAGGCGCCGAAGTATACGGCGGCACGAACTGTTGTTCGCGGAAGTGGCGGGCCAACATATAGTGGATACTACTTACGTCCAGTAGCAGGAACCCGCTCACAGGGACTTCATGGATACAATGCAGTTGATCTTGCAGCGCCAGCTGGTTCACCAATTGTTGCAGCAGCAGCAGGTAATGTAATCATAAATAAAAACTACGGATGGAACGGAGGATATGGGAAATATATTGTTATAAAACATGGCAATGGCACGCAAACACTTTACGCACACAACAACAGCAACATAGTAAGCCAAGGACAATATGTTCAAAAGGGACAAGTAATCGGATACGTTGGCTCAACCGGAAAATCTACAGGACCTCATGCTCACTTCGAAGTTCGAGGTGCCAAGAATCCATTTTAATTAAGTATAAGAATTTAATATAGGAATGAAGAAAAAAACTGCCTTTAGCAGTTTTTTAATACTCAATTCTTATTCTTGATACTAAATGCTTACAGTGACCAACTCTTGCCATTATCTAGAATACGAACTTTTTCGATAACGTTTCTCTCTTCTGCAGCTCTTTTGAATCTATGTAGTGGCTCAAATATTGGCACTACGGTTAGTCTGAAGTCTTCATAGTGCATTGGAATAATATAGCTTGCCTTCAGGTCTATTGAGGCATCAACTGCTTGCTCTGGATTTTGGTGGTTTCGTAAATATGGGGTTGGATAATATGAACCTATGCCTATAATTGCTACATCAATGTCATAATTCTCCCCCACTTCCCCATAGAAAGGTCCATAACCAGAGTCTCCACCAAAATAAACGCTTTTTCCGTTTTTTTCAATTATGTATGCGCAATATGAGCGTCCTTTTCTTTCCCAAGGAAATCTTTGGCCCCAATGCATTGGTTTAATCGCCGTAACAGTAGTTCCATCTACGCTGTGGCAGGAATCCCAAGAAAGCTCAACTGTATTATCAAAGTCAAATTTGTGCGTTAAATCTGAACAATTTTCCGGCAAAATTATAGTTTTTGATTTATGCGCAATTTTTTTAAGGCTTGGTCGATTTAGATGGTCTAGGTGAGCGTGAGAAACGGCGACTATGTCAATCTCGGGTAAATCTTCTGTGTGGTATGGTAATCTCGAAATTCGCCTTGGGTAAGGAATCCATTTAACAAGAATTGGGTCAGTTAAAATTGTTGTACCAAAAAAATTAATTAAAAGAGTTGCGTGTCCAATTCTCCATATACGAAGTTCGTCTTTCTTTATCTCAATCTTTTCAGACTCAACCGTTTTCATTGGCGTGAAAAGATCACGCAATGTTTTCCACGTCATGATTAACGTGTTTTTAACTGTATGGTGTCTGTGAAATTTAAACATTATTTAATCTCAGGTTAATTTTTTAGGTCTGTACTGGAGGGCTTCTAATATGTGAACCTCTTCTACATTCTCTCTATTATCCAAGTCAGCAATCGTTCGTGCAAGTTTAATTATCCTATGGTACGAGCGTGGCGAAAGGTCAAGTGCTTTTGCGGCCCTAGCCAGTGTTTGCTCCGAATTCTTATCTAAGTAAACATGCTTACGCAATTCTTTTACAGAAAGCAAACCGTTTGTTTTGTTTGGGGTGCCAAACCTACCTTTTTGTTTCTCTCGAGCAGTTAATACTTTTTCTGAAGCCTCTTTTGTCTGATGTGACGTGATTTTTTTCTGCGCCAATAAAGAGATATCTATATGAGGCACTTCTACCCACATATCTATTCTGTCCACAATTGGTCCTGAAATTTTCTTTCTGTACCTTTCTCTTGCATAGGGAAGGCAAACACATTCTTTGTGGCTTCCAAAGTTTCCACATGGGCAGGGATTAAGAGCTGCGATTAGTATAAAGTTCGCAGGAAATGTTGCCATTCCTTGCATGCGCGTTATATGAACAACCTTGTCTTCAAGCGGAACCCGCAGACCGTCTATTACTCGACGTTCGAACTCTGGAAATTCATCAAGGAAAAGAACTCCGTTGTGAGCAAGCGTCACTTCGCCCGGCTTTGGTATGGTTCCGCCGCCGACCACTGCGGTGTGTGAGGCGCTATGGTGTGGTGCGCGAAACGGCGGCATCAAAACCAGATTTTCTGTAAGCGTTCCCGCTATAGAGTGAATAGAGGTTGATTCAAGCACTTTTTTTGCGGTCAAGGGGGGGAGAATGTCTCTAAATGCTCGGGCAAGCATGGTTTTGCCAGTTCCAGGGGGTCCGTAAAGAGCCACATTATGACCGCCTGCAGCCGCAATAATTAACGAGCGCTTTGCCTCCGCCTGTCCCTGTATTTCATCAAACGATGTTTTTCTCTTTGCTTTGGAAGGGGTGATAACTGTTTTTTCCTGTACAAATAACGCAGTACCATCTTCTTTGTTTGTGTCTAAGTGGTCAATAATGTCTAAGAGAGTGTTTGGTGCGTAGACTTTAATTCCACCTATAAGGGCCGCTTCCTCTGCATTGCCTTTTGGTACATATATTTCCTTAAAGCCCGCCTTCTTTGCAGCTTCGGTGAGGGCAAGAACTCCCTGCACAGGTCTCAGTGTGCCATCAAGAGCAAGTTCGCCAACAAATATTTTTTCCTCTGAGTTAAATGCGATATCTCCATTTGCTTTTAAATATGCAAGAGCCATAGCAACGTCATAAGCTGAACCCACTTTTTTTAAATTGGCAGGAGCCAAAGAAATCACCACTTTTTGATTTGCACTTTTTGGTGATTTGAAATTTGAATTTTTTATTGCAGCTGAAATTCTATCACGGGCTTCTTCCACGGCTTTGTCGGGAAGTCCTACAATAGAAAAAGCATGAAGTGTTTTCGAAGATATATCCACTTCTATTTCTATTATGTGCGCTAGAAGAGAATGTATCTGCGCACTATATGTTTTTGCGAAACTCAAACAAGCTTATACACTTTGAAGCTCCTCGTCTATGTGAGCTTTACAGGTGCGTGCGGCCGGATTTGCTTCAAGGCGGTCGAGCTCAATCTCTTTTCCACCTATCTCGCAAATACCAAAGCCTCCCCCGTCTAGTTTTGCTATTGCCCGTATTACGTTGTTGTATCGTGTCTCAAGTTCTTTTAAGATTGCAGTGTTTTCTTCATACTGCTCAATGCCGTCAGCACCTTCGTTTCTGTCTGAGCCACCACTTGTAGCATCTCCCTGTATTGGCTCCCAGTCTTTTGGATTATTTGGATTTCTCCTTCCAACAGTTTTGAGTTCTTTCTCGAGAAGCGCCCTTTCTTCTTCCAAAGCAGCCTTTAATTTGTTTGTATCTAATTCCATATTAGGCATATCATAGCAGAGAGTAGAGCTATAGTAAATAAAACCCACCGAGATGGGTTTTTGCTTCAGTGGGATTATGTCAAAGTTAGTTTTGAGTGGCGTTTGAAACCGTGAGGCGCTCAAAGATTTCAAAGAACGCTTCTTCATTTTTTGTGATTAGAAGGGTATCGCTGTTTGGAAAGGAGTATATAAGTTTTATATTTCCAAAAGAATCTTTTTGTATACGGGTATCTTTGTTTTGTAGAAATATGTCTTCAAATAGTCCACCTTCGCCACTTCCATACAAATCGCTGTGCATAAAACTTTCCCACTCAAGAACTCCAGCAAACACTGTGTCAAAGTCGTCAATTTTGAAAAGATAAAAAAGACTTGTACTTTCCCCAGAGTGTACACCGACTACGTAGTCGTCTTGTAAATTTCTTATAAGCCTAGCTGGCGCATTGCTTTCGAGTTTTTTAAATAAATTGTCTTTTGATATTTTATTTTCACCGAAGAGCCCTCTGTCGAGAAAAACAAGTTCTGTAAGAGCGTTTAAGCGCCCACTTACATCGTTTGCACTGTTGAGCAATAAACTACTGAAGCGTGTTCCGTCGTTATTGTGCGAATCAATTTCTATACGGTTGTCGGTAAACAATGTGGTTTTAGAGACAACTACCACCGGCTCACCAAGTATTTTACTTTTATTATAAAAATGAACTCCTCCCCAGACACCTAGTACTATAAGAACAAAACTTAAAACCACCAACGCTATGTTCATTTTGACAGACTGACCGCCCGGAACACTTCTGGAAAAATCTTTGTTTTTCACACGCCTTTTCTGCTCTGCTGCCAACATTTCAATTTGAGACGTGCCTTTTTCCTCTATAGATTCAGCTGCATCATATTTGTACGTGCGTATTGCTGAAACAGAAGACTCGTCTTTCACGTTTTTCTTATCGTCCTTCTTCTCAATACTTTTATCCGTGACTATTCCGCTACGTGCCAGCTCTTGCTCAATATATTCACGACTTGGTTTTGTGGTCTCTGGTACCTTTTCTTCTGCAGGAGGAGCTTTAGACATGTCTACTTCAGGTTGTATTTTTGAAAGGTCTTTTTTTGGATTAGGCTTTCCCTTCTTTTTCTTTTTGGAACCAAAAAGACTACCCTTTTTCTTTTTGGGAACTTCTTCTTTTACACCTGCTTTTTCCTTAGCTAGAGCCAAGTCTTCAGCAAAAGTTCTGACCCTCTTAATACCAAGCTCAGGATATTCTTCAGCAATTGAAGGAGCATTTGCACTTTCAATTGAAGGTTTATCTGGTTTTTTATTTTGTGCGTCCATTGATTGCTCTAATGTGCGCTGGTTCCCTTAGCTTTAGGCTCGCCTTTCAGGCTTCAATCCTAATTTTTCTGCAAACTTTGGATCTTGGTCTTTTATAGACAAGTTGATTCGTTTCTTTTCGTCGATTTCCTTAATTACTACGGGGACTTTGTCGCCTTCTTTCAGAATACCATTTATAGTTTTGATTCGGAATGGCGCTATCTCGGATATGTGCACCAACCCTTCAGTGTTTGGGCCGATTTTTACAAATACGCCGAAGTCCATGAGTCTAGTCACCACTCCCTCAAAGCTCTCTCCTCTTTCGTATATTTTTGTAAGTGCTTCAATAAAGTCTTTTGCTTTTGTCGCCGAGCCGTCGCGTCCTGTGATAAATACAGAACCATCATCTTCAATAGTAATTTCCTCAACACCAGTGTCGTCCTTGATTTTGTTTATCATTTTTCCACCGGGGCCAATGACAGTCCCTATTTGTTCTTCAAGAACTTTTGTTGCAATAATTTCTGGAGCATAAGGCGAAATATTTGCTCTTGGAGCCTTAATTTCAGCCTCTATAACGTCTAGAATTTTTATACGTGCAAGCTTTGCTTTCTCGAGCGCAATATCAAGAATTGGAAGTGGAATACCATCCACTTTTACATCCATTTGAATTGCCGTAATTCCCTCTCGTGTTCCTGCAACCTTGAAGTCCATGTCGCCGTGGTGGTCTTCTGGCCCCTGAATATCAGTTAGTACTTTATATTTATCAGGCGACTCCATCATAAGTCCAGATGCAATTCCTGCAACTGGTCGTTTAATCGGAACGCCAGCATCCATGAGTGCAATTGTTGAGCCACAGGCAGAAGCCATTGATGTTGAGCCGTTTGATGCCATAGATTCTGAAACAATTCGAATTGTATATGGGAAGTCATTTTGCGAAGGAAGAACAGGAAGAAGCGCTTTTTCTGCAAGAGCGCCGTGGCCTATCATTCGTCTATTGAATCCACCAACTCGTCCTGTTTCTCCAACAGAAAATGGTGGAAAATTGTAATGATGAATATATCGCTTCTTTCCATTTTGGTTTTCGATACTGTTTATTGCAAGCGCGTCTCCGGGACCCCCAAGCGTGAGCGCTGAAAGTACGTGAGTTCCTCCTCGATAGAATATCCCTGTTCCGTGCACCATTGGTGCGATACCTCCTGCTTGTGCGTAGAGGTTTCGAACATCATCCATTCCTCTACCATCTGCTCTCCTGTCGTTTTCTATAGCTTCCTTGTGGAGCAAATTGTTTAGAGCTTCTTCGTAATAGTCATCAGCATCTTGCACTTTGCCGTCTTCAAATGTTTCTTTAAATAAGTCCGCCCATTCAGTTTTAAGCCCATAAATTCCAACTTTTCCTGCTTCAGAAAAGACAGCCTTATTCATTTTTGGCTCAATGTTGTCTGCAAAAAGTTTCTTTTGCTCTGCGCTAAGTTCTGTTCCTTCGATAATTTGTTTTTCTTTTCCGATTTCTTTTATTATTTTTTCTTGGAACTTTTGTATTTGCTCGATTTCTTGCGATGCTTTTTTGAGAGAATCCATTACAAGTTTTTCATCTTTTTCTTCTGCACCAACTTCTATCATGTTGATGTTGCCTCCCTTACCGCACGCAATGAGGTCAAAGGAAAAATCGTCGTTGCCTCTATACATATATGATGGGTTTATTTCAAGCTCATCACTACCGCGATGCTTTCCAACTCGAACAGCGCTCACAGGACCCTTCCAAGGAATATCACTTGTTGCAAGCGCAAGAGAGGCCGCATTAATGGCCAAAATATCTGGATCATACTCATCAATTGAGAGAACAGTAATTACAACTTGAATGTCGCGGCGAATATATTGTTCAAAAAGTGGTCGTATAGTTCTATCGACTACACGCGCTGAAAGTATTGCTTCATCGCTCGGTCGTCCTTCCCGTCTCATAAACTGACTTCCTAGAATCGCACCTGCTGAATAAAACTTTTCTTCAAATTCAACAGAAAGAGGAAAATAACTCATTCCTTCTTTCTCATATGAGCCCATTGTTGCAGTTGCGAGCACCGCAGTGTTTCCCTGTCTTAAAATAACTGAACCACTTGCCTGGTCTGCAAGGTCAGTGAACTCGGCAACGAGCTCCTTACCACCAATAGTGGTAGTATATGTTTTCTTTTCCATTCCTATACGAGTGATCTATAGATTTTAGACTTGAAACTGTATTGCGCCAACTGCTTCAAACCTACCTATCTCTAGACCACAATTTAATTGTTAACTGCTCTGAGTGTAGCCCAAAGGTGTACCTTTTGCAATTGTGCACAAAAAAAACACCGCAGGTGCGGTGTTTTTTCTCCACATTTTTGTGATGTTTTTTCTTATTTCTTATTTTTTTGGTTGTGGCTGTTTTTTTCCTTTTCGTCGTTGTTTGAAAACTTGGGGAATCTGTACCCTCCTCCACGGTACCCTATGAGGTATCGTTTTGGATCTTCGTCCATATCGATGAAATCATCGACACATTCTCGAAGTTTGCTCGAAGAAGAGCGTCCAAATGAAATTACTTCAACCTGTGTTCCAAAACTATTTCGAAGATAATCCACTAGTGGAATAAAATCTCCATCTCCAGTTGCTAGAATTACCGCATCAAGCTTATGAGCCATCTTAATGGCATCAATTGCCATTCCGGTATCCCAGTCTGCTTTCTTTGCGCCTCCATAAAAGATTTGTAAGTCTTTTGTTTTGGCTTCAATTCCAAGTTTTTCTAGAGCTTCGAAAAAGTTTGTCTCATCTCCTGCCTCTGTAGTGATGACATAAGCAATTGAACGGATTAAAACTCGGTTTGCAAGCGCATCTTTTACAACATTTCCAAAATTTACCTTTGATTTGTATAGATTCTTTGCACTGTGGTAGAGGTTTTGCGTGTCGATAAAAATACCAACGCGCTGATCTTTGTGTTTTATGACTGACATAGTATGAAAATTGCAAATATTAAATTATTAAGAACGACCTATATTATATGTCCCAAAATAGAGACATAGTTACCTAAAACGAATTATACCATACGAGTATAATGGCAAAAAATTCCCTTTTGAAAGAGAATTTTTGCTATTTCTTGAGCCCAAGCGTCTTTACAAGTGCATTGTATTTTCGCTTATTTTTTTGCTCAAGATATTTCAGATGCTTTCGTCTATCAGCTACCATTTGAAGGAGTCCCCTTCGAGAGTGGTTATCTTTATGGTTCTTTTTAAGGTGTGATGTTAGCTCCTCAATCTTTTTAGACAAAATCGCTACCTGTGCCTCCGGAGAACCAGTGTCGCTTTCATGACGCTTTACATCCTTAATCGCATTGATTTTCTTTCGTTTTGTTAGCATAACCTCGGTATACTATCACGTATTTGTCAAAAAAGCAAGCCTTAAACGGCTCTAAACAAGGGTTTTTCGGCAAAATTGACCATTTTAAGCCATTTTGCCACTAAACACCACATAAGCCAGCTGTTACTTGCATCAAGTCTCTAAACGTCGCAAAATATATAATATATGAACTTGGAAGAATTAAAGCGTGATTTTCTTGAATACCTAGAAATCGAGAAAGGGCGAAGTCTCAAAACGATAAGCAATTACGATAGATACCTCACTCGCTTTTTTGCCCAAACCGAAGTCGAGAAACCAAAAGAAATCACCGACAAGAAAGTCCGAGAATTTAGGCTGTGGCTTAACCGCCAAGAAAGTGGAACGCGGACCGACGGACGAAACAATACACTAAAGAAGCGAACACAGAACTATTACCTTATAGCCCTTCGTGCGTTTTTGAAGTATATGCGCAGACAGGAAGTCGAAACGCTTTCTCCAGAACGCATCGAACTTGCAAAAGTCGGCGACAGAGAACTTGATCTAATTTCGCACGACGATTTGGAACGACTCATGGATGCACCTGAAGGAGTTGAAATAAAAGATTTACGTGACAAAGCAATTCTAGAACTTCTTTTCTCCACAGGGCTTCGTGTATCAGAACTTTGCTCACTCAACGCTGACTTAGATTTATCAAGAGATGAATTTTCTGTTCGAGGCAAGGGTGATAAAGTGCGAGTCGTATTTCTTTCTGAAAGTGCAAAGCGATATGTAAAGGAATATTTAAATAAACGTGCAGATATGGACGAGGCACTCTTCATACAGTTTGGAAGAGGTACGCAGCACAAAGATTCTTTGAGGCTTTCACCCAGAAGCGTTGAAAGACTTGTAAAATATTACGCAATTAAAGCAGGTATTTCCAAAAAAGTAACACCTCACGTAATTCGCCACAGTTTTGCAACTGACTTACTCCAAAACGGTGCAGATATTCGAAGTGTGCAGGCACTTTTGGGTCATGCCAACATCGGAACCACGCAAGTCTACACTCACGTCACCGACGCCCACTTAAAAGAGATACATAAAACATTTCACAACAAGAGGAAGAAAGGCTAATTCTACGAATTTGTTTCTATGGTATAAATAGAACAAACCACATGGGGAGTTCTTTATGTCTGCAAAGATCGTGAATATTTGTGTGGCAATGGTTTTGATTGCTGTTGCTTTTATTTACTTCGTAGCTAAAGGACTGATGCAACTCGGAAATATGCTCAGACCTTTCTTTGAGAGTGACGTTGCGGTACCCGTTCTTCTGCTTATCTCCTTTTACGTCAGTGTTCGCGCTTTTGCCTGGATTGAAACAAAGCTTATTGCAATGGCAATAGATACATACACAAAAAACAAGCACGACGAGAATCAGAGAGATCCGCTCAAAGCGTACGAAAAAAGCCTCGGAAAGTGAGGCTTTTCGTTTATTCTACCGTCACAGACTTTGCTAAATTCCTCGGCCTGTCCACGTTCAAACCCTTAGCTACACTCACGTGATAAGCAAAAAGTTGAAGTGGAATAACATTTAAAAGTGGCTGCAGCATTTCTATTGTTTTAGGGACGCCTATAATATCTGTTGCAAGCGAGGCGAGAAGTAAGTCGTCTTTGTGTCCTAGGGCTACAATTGGCCCTTTGCGGGCACATATTTCTTCAATATTAGAAATATTTTTTTCATATACGCTATCGTCTGTACAAATTGCAAAAGTTGGAAAGTTTTTATCAATCATTGCAAGAGGTCCGTGCTTCATTTCACCGGCACCGTACCCTTCTGCATGAATATATGAGATTTCTTTGAGTTTAAGTGCCCCTTCGTATGCTAGTGGAAAGTTATATTTGCGTCCCAAAAAAAGAAAGTCGCGATTTTGTGCATATTTCTTTGCAACTATCTCTGTATGAGGCTCCATATCAAAAATTTCATCAAAAGAAGCAGGAAGTTTCAAAAGTTCATCAATAATTCTCTTTCCTTCTGCCATTCCCATGTGTCTTCCGCGCCCAATGTAGAGAGTAAGAAGAACAAGAACCACCATTTGTGAAAGAAATGCTTTTGTTGAGGCCACACTTATCTCTGGGCCTGCGTGATTGTAAACTCCAGCATCGGTTTCGCGTGCGATTGTTGAACCAACAGCGTTTACAATTCCTAAAGTGAGCATTCCCTTTCTTTTTGCCTCTTTTATACACGCAAGAGTGTCCGCAGTTTCACCCGATTGGGAAATTGCGAGCAGAATTGTTCCTTTTTCCCTCGGAGCTGTTTTATATCGGTACTCTGAAGCCACTTCAACATCAACATGTATGTCTGCGTATTCTTCGAGCATGTATTTTCCTACGAGCCCCGCATAATATGCAGAACCACAAGCAACTATCACAATTCTTTTTGCTTCGAGTAGATAGTCTTTAATATCATAGATGCCACCAAGAACCGCAGTTCCTTCGGCGCGGCTGAGCCTCCCGCGAAGTGTTGCTTGAAGCACGTCACGCGCCTCAAAAATTTCTTTTTTCATGAAATGGTCGAAACCTTCTTTTTGAACATCGGCCACTTCTCCTTCTATTTCTTCTGGTTTTTTGTCTATTACCTGACTGCTCAATGAAAAAACTGAATAAGTTGTCGGTGTTATGACTGCACACTCACCGTCTTCGAGATAAAGCATGTTGTTTGTGTGTTTTAGAATTGCAGATGGGTCACTTGCGACATAATGCGCATCATCTCCTATGCCAAGCACTATAGGGCTACCCATTCTGGCAACAAAAATCTCATTTGGGAAATCTTTATGCATAACCGCGACTCCATATGTTCCACTTACTTTCTTTAGAGAAGAAATAACCGCTTCTTGGAAGCTTTCTTTTGTTGAATTTTTGTATGTATCTTCAATTAGATGCACCAGTACTTCAGTATCAGTGTCAGAGGAGAAAGTGTGACCTGCTTTAAGGAGTTCCTTCTTTAATTCTTGGTAGTTTTCGATAATTCCGTTGTGTACGAGCTGTAAATTTCCGCTACAGTCTGTGTGAGGATGGGTGTTTTTAAGGTGTGGGATGCCGTGAGTAGCCCAACGGGTATGAGCGATACCTGCAGTACCCACTCTCGTGTCCTTGTTGTACTTTTTTATTACATTTTCCACCTCTCCTACGGCTTTTATGGGTTTGTGTCCGTGCACATAAACACCCGCAGAGTCGTAGCCTCGATACTCTAGCGTTTTTATGCCCTGAAGTAGTATCGGAGCCGCTTCGCGCTTTCCACTATATCCAAAAATCCCGCACATATACCTTATATAACGTATTTTTAATGGCTTTGTTTCGTAGTCCCCTTTGGTGATATACTATCATGTATGAATCCCGTTAGAGATTACTCAGATGGGACTTATTTGTAAGCTAAACGCATATTTGCAAAATGCAGGTATCTCTAACGGGATGAAAATACTCTCATGGAACGTGAATGGGCTTCGAGCGGTGCATCGAAAAGGTGACTGGGACGCATTTTTGGCAACTGTGCCTTTCGATATACTCTGCCTACAGGAAATAAAGGCAGAAAAGGAGCAATTGCCCGAGAGCGTTGCAAGTCCAAAAGGTCTACACAGCTATTTTTCCTCATCGAAGACTAAAAAAGGATACAGTGGTGTCGCTCTGTACTCAAAAGTTGAACCCGAGAAGGTGGAATATGGAATGGGCGCGAAGAAATTTGACGATGAAGGTCGCACAATAGTCGGGCACTTTAAAGATTTCATAATTCTTGGTGTATATTTTCCAAATGGAGGTGGTGGACCTGTTAGATTGAAGTATAAACTTGATTTTTACGATGCATTTCTAGAAAAAATCAAAAAACTTCGAAAATCCGGCAAAAAAATTGTTTTTTGCGGGGATGTGAACACAGCCCACGCAGAAATTGACCTCGCCAGACCAAAAGCAAATGAGACTAATACAGGATTTCTTCCAGAAGAGAGAGCGTGGCTTGATGAAGTTGTCTCCGCTGGATACATTGATACATTCAGACATTTCTATCCTGAAAAAATTGATCAATATTCATATTGGGATATGAAAACAAGAGCGCGCGAGCGCAATGTTGGCTGGAGGATCGACTACGTTTTTATAGACCCAAGCCTTCAAACAAAACTGAAATCAGCCTTTATTTTAAGCGATATTTACGGCTCTGATCATTGTCCTGTCGGCATTGAATTCTAAAGGACACTTATGCACAGTTTTGTCCTTTACCTTTTTATAAAGGACAGTATACTTATAAGTGGAACAAATAAATTTAATTCCAAACACTACGAGGGGGATTAACAAGATCTTTGCGGTGTAAAAATTTTTTTTCACTGGTAAGGGATAACTGGTGACCAAGACGATAAGTATATTTTATCGCAAACATATAAATTTAGTACCAACTAAGATACAAATATCAATAGTTGAGGGAACGAGGCATTACCTTACACCACCAAAATAGACCGCGTGCGCGGTCAGAACACTCCACCTGAACTGCACACGCGGTTTTATTGTGCCTAATTTAAGGCATCCTTGACTACATTTTTTAATATGCGATAGTGAGTGCGTGATTCCGTCATAATCTGACGGATTTTTTTGAACAGTACATTTCACATTGGAGAAATTCATGGATACGGCCAGAAACAAAAAAGGCCGTAATTCCAGCAGAATTATAGCCACAAGCCTTGAGATTGGTAGAAAACACAAACAAAAACCACCAAAAATTTTTCTTTTAGGAGAAAGGCACAAAGAAAACGGGGAACTTGTTCTTCGTCTTCCTGGCGGCAAAAGTCATATAAATGAAAAGCCGCAAGAGTGCGCGGGTCGGGAATGGCGCGAAGAAACGCCATATCGAGTAAGAGACTTTGATACGCCACTTGTTAAGGTGTACACCCACATAGAAGATGGGCATGATACCGATATATTTGCGGCCGGGTTTATTGAAACACCGAAGCTACCACGTGGACGCACTAGTCCAAGCGGTCATTGGGTTGAGCTTTTTTTTGAGGTACTTGCTCGTGGTTTGGATTACCGAGGACCATACGGACTTCGAGTCCAAGTAAAGCATCTCATTTATCTTAATCGAGCCTTCGGCCCCTCTTCGAAACTCATGGGAACTCTGTATTCCCACATGATGGTTGCTGCGGCTATACGGACGTCGCCACGTAAAGTTAGAGCTACAGCGGCTTGATCCTCGGCACTTGTTTATGCCGGGGATTTTTAATTTACGTGATACTTTTTTCTAAGTTTTTTGACGTCTTCTTCTTCGACTTCATCTTTCTTTTGCTTCCCCGCTTCTCCTAGTTTCTGTAATTTATGTATTGGAAGCTTAACAAGACGCTTCCCTTCCTTTTCTAAGTAATCCTTCGTGTTTTTCTTGGGATCATCGAGCACTTGCTCTAGGAGTGCATGTAATGTGAATCCAATTTTAGGTCCTGGAGTCTCATTTGCGATTTTCATGAGCCTATCTCCTGAGAGTTTGAGCATTCCGACGCTTGTGGGGTCTCGAAGAGCCTCTTCAACCATGGACTTATACTTCCTGAGTCTAAATGGTTGCTCTTTGGGTCTACCTGTACCAATTCTGTCACATACTCGAAGGTCCATTAGGTCCCACATATTCTCTTCTCCATCTACATTTCGAATCATTCTGCGCACAGCACTTAGTGTGATTTGGTCAGGGTCCGAGAAAAACATGTGCCAGCGGACCAGCTTAACTACTTTAGATGTTGTTTTCTTTGGAAACTTTAGGCTTTCCATAACCTTCTTAGCAACGCGCGCTCCTACCACCTCATGTCCGTGAAATGTGTGCTCTTTTTTCTCATCAGACCACCTTCTGGTTTCTGGCTTTGATATATCGTGAAGTATTGATGCAAGTCGAAGCTCCAGGGACCACTTTTTGTCAGCTGCGTGCTGTAGTGTTCGGAGGTTGTGCTCGTAAACATCGTATGAATGTGCTTGATTTTGCTCTACACCTATTCCTCGCTCCAAATCTGGAAGCACATACTTAAGCACACCGAGCTTTTCGGAAAGGGCTAAAGCTTCCATGGGTCTATCTGACATGAGTGTTCGCACGAACTCATCTCTAATACGCTCTTTTGAAATATTTTGCAGATTGCTCGCCTGTTTCGCTATCGCATTTGCTGTTTCGCTCTCAATCATGAAGCCAAGTTCTGCACCAAGACGAATTGCTCGAAGAATTCGGAGCGCATCCTCATCAAAACGGTCGTGAGCATCTCCCACAGACTTAATTGTCTTGTTCTCGAGGTCCTTTTTCCCTTCAAAATGGTCCACCACTTCTTTTGTTGTGGGGTCAAGGGCTATAGCATTCATGGTAAAGTCGCGCCGTTTCAAATCGTCATCTATGTTCTTGCTAAATGTCACCTCGTCGGGGTGTCTTGAGTTTGAGTAGCTTGCTTCAAGGCGATATGGAGTTATTTCAATAACGTGTGTTGACTTGCCCTCCTCTTCTTCAAGAACGACACCCACGGTACCGAAGTCGTTGTTGTAATATGTCTTCTCAAATAGCGCTTCTATCTCTTCTGGTATAGCGTTTGTAGTTAAATCCCAATCCTTTGGCGTCTTTCTGCGCAACATATCACGCACACAGCCACCCACAAGGTATGCTTCGAAACCTTTTTCTTTTAGAGTTTGTGCAACTTCTAATACCTCATCCGGAATATTAAAAATTTCTTTTTGATTAAGTCCAAACATGCTCACATTTTATTACACACCGCAGAATAAAGCGAACTAAACGATTTACAATTTCTCGAACACGTACTATGATGTAGACCAACCACGCACCTGTGGTGAAATGGATATCACTACGGTCTTCGGAACCGTCGTTCCGGGTTCGAGTCCTGGCAGGTGCACATCAACACAAATGCCCCACTATCCGTGGGGTATTTGTATTGATGTTGTCTATTGATAGGACTCGAACGGAACTCTTGCGCCATTGGTCTGAGCAAAAGTCCGTGGCTCTGGAGGAGCTAAATTTGTATATCGCTTTGCGATTTAAATTGAGCGGAGGAAGAGGAGTCCTGGCAGGTGCACAAGCACAAAATTCCAATGCATCGCATCGGGATTTTGTATTGAGTAAAAAGTAGGGGCATAGTATAATTTCCCCCACTAAAGCGGGTATAGTTTAGTGGTAGAACGTATCCTTGCCAAGGATAAAACGGGAGTTCGATTCTCCCTACCCGCACAGCAAGAGAAAAGGTCCGATATTTTCGGACCTTTTCTTTTGCTTGAGTAGTTCGGAGGGAGAATCGAACGACGGAGACACGCGCCTGGGAGGCGAAGAAGTGTTGAGTCGGGGCCGACGGCACTTATGAGCGGAGCGAATTAGTGACCGTGGCCGATTCTCCGCAATTGAATCGAACCAATATAGTAGCCGATTCTCTGGTTTTGAGGTGTCAAAAAGCCGGCTATTTCGCCGGCTTTTTGCTTACGGGTTACCATCGGCATAAACACTTGAAATCTAAGAAGACAAAATTATGCTTTGTGTCTTCAGAGAATCCCACAGTGAGGTTCTTCAGTGGTGTCCACGTATGCCGTGGGAACCAATCGAAATCCTCCAGTTTTAAATCCTTTCCGCTGGAGTATTTCAGCGTTTCAAGATTATACTGAGTGTGGATTGGAGCCTCCATCGAATTCATGAAAGTCCTAGAACTGTCCATCATTCTCATGGCAGACTGACGGTTGTCCTCTCCGTAAGCAACACTTGCAGCAAGGAGAGATAGAATCAAAACGCAAAAACGTGTGTTCATGTCACTTCCTCGTTGCCGGGTCTGTAAATAAGTATAGTAGATATATGAATAAATGTAAGCGAAGTTATCAAATATGACCTTTAGGGGCAAAATAAGCACAAAATAAGCCAAATTTATCGAAAAAGTGCATAACTGTGGATAAAACAGTGGATATGTGGATAAAGGACATGTAATTATTGACCTTAATACAGCAAATATGGCTGTAAACATAGCCATAATGACAAAATGTCTGATATATAGGTTTCACGTGAAACGCAAAGTCCGAGGGACTTTGCGTTGATATACTACCACCATACGTTAATCGTGAAACAAGCGACTTTATATCGTGAGTTTCGCGCCACAAGCTCTGCTTTGGTCCTGAGGATTTAGCGTTCATGTGCTACCACAGAGGTTAATCGTAGAGGAAACAGCTTTATGCTGTTTGCGAGACGCTTCAATTACACATGAAAAGTATGATAAAATGAGGCCATAAAGGGGATTTACGTCATTATTTGGCTAAAAAACTAGCTCTAAACAGTAAAGTAGGTGTCCTTGGGGAGGAAATAGCGATAAAGTTTCTCATGAAACGTGGCTTTTCCATTATTTTTCAGAATTATCTGAAAAAGTGGGGTGAAATTGATATTGTTGCTAAAAAGGGTGAAAAACTGCATTTTATAGAGGTAAAAAGTGTTTCATGTGAAATGCTTTCACATGAAGCACAGGACATTAACCCAGCGGACAACATTCATAGCGGTAAGCTTAGACGTTTTGGGAGAGTGGTTCAGTCATATTTACTGGAGAATAAAGTCAGCGGAAACTGGCAAGCTGATGTATTATTGGTGTATCTGAATGTTGAAACAAAGGAGGCAAAAGTGGAGGTGCTTCCAAATATTGCTATATAAAGGACGCGAATAATGTCCTTTAGAATATCTTATTTTAAGCCGTATTGTCCACATTTTTCTTTTGATAATGGGGGATTGTGTGTTATAAATGTGGAGTTACGGGGTGTAGCATAGTGGTAGTGTACGCGCTTTGGGAGCGTGTGGTCCGGGTTCGATTCCCGGCTCCCCGATGATTAAAAAATTCGCTTCGCGAATTTTTCAACAAACATGGCACATCTACACAGAACTAGATTTAAAGGAGATATAGTAGCTGAATTTGGAATACCAGATAATGGCAATAACAAGCTCATAATTCTCCTCGACGGAATGCCAGCACTGCCAAATAAAGGTCGTTTAATAAGGTTTCTCATGAAACATGGCTACTCTGTTATTCACCCAAGATACAGGGGTTCTTGGGAGAGTGAAGGCAAGTTTCTAGAGATTTCACCCGAGCAGGATGTTTTAGATATTATAGATGAACTACCAAACGGCCTAAAATCAGCCTGGGACGGGGAAGTGTTTCGTGTGAAACCAAATGAAATAACCATAATTTGCTCTAGTTTTGGTGGTTCAGCGGGGCTTTTAGCATCTCGAGACTCTAGAGTAAATAAAGTAATAGCCTTTTCTCCAGTCGTTGATTGGGGAGCTGAAAGTCCTGAAGAGCCACATGAACAGTTTGCGAAGTTTGTAAAAGAGGGATTTGGACAAGGATATAGGATTCCAAAGGGAAATTTGGAAAAGCTCAAGGTGGGGGAATTTTATAACCCCTTTGGGCATATGCAGGAAATACCAGGCAATAAAATTTTCATAATACACGCTGATGACGATAAAATAGTGATCCCTGGACCAATTCTTGAATTTGCCGAAGTTACAAAATCAAAACTACTGATGCTAAAAAGAGGAGGCCATTTTGGAACAGGCAAGCTACGAGAATGGCGTATTTGGTGGAAGGTTAAGCGATTTCTGAATACCTAATTCATTGACAAAGTGCAAAAAACCTATTATAGTAAGGGTCGATTTGCTCTTAACTAGGTAGGTGAACCATGTTTGTTTTGAGAGACGAGAGGCTCTCAGGCAGTGAGAAATTCGTAGAAAGAGAACGTATAAGAGGTCTAATGCTTCTGGTCGCAGAAGCAGCAATCACTAAACGCGACAATCCCAGCATTAATAACAGCCATCTTGTCGACGAAATCATGCGTTCCCAAAGCGGGCATCCTCACTAGTCCCTAGCCAGAAAAAAAGGCCTGTGCGAGCAGGCTTTTTTCTTTTTATATTTGTTAGTGTGCCTTATTCTGGCGTTCTTGGGTTTTCGTTGTGAACACTATCTTCTCCGTCAACATATAAATCACGCTCATCAACTTCTACATTTTCTTTTGCCGCCTTTCTCACTTGATGAAAATCTGTGAGAGCCTCAGCAAGCTCTTCCTTTTTCATATCTGGATTATCACCTAGAATCCGGTCTGCTTCTCTTAGTGCAAGCTCTACGTCATTTCTATCAAGTATTTCTCCCTCTTCTGCTGAGCTTTTTAGCACCGCCTCAACATCCTCAGTTGATATAAGGTCTGATTCAAATGGAGGCTCTTGGTTTGGTAATCCTTCGTGCATATTATTTTTTTACTTATTTTTAATGATTTTCTTATTTTGTAATTATAACAGTTTGGGTTAACGTAGCTAGTTATTGATAAATTGGGCTGATGTTGTATAGTGTTGCTATGAAAAACATCACGGAATCAATCGAAAATTTTATTTCGACGTATGGCCTAGATCAGGAGATTTTAGGAAATACGACAGGGGAGTATGTGCTCGCACTTGTCATGTTTGTGGCTCTTGCAGTGTTGTTTAGGGCAGTTCAATGGATAATACTACGAAAGCTTGCCAAACTAGCTGATAAAACCGAGACAGATATCGACGATACCCTGATTCGTATAGTGAAAAGTCTCAAGCCGGGCTTCTATCTTTTTGTGGCTTTCTTTTTTGCATCACAATCACTCACATTTTCCGCAATCGGAACTAAGGTATTGAATGGAATACTCGTTGCATGGGTGGCCCTTCAAATAGTTATTGCACTACAGATACTAATTGACTACGTCATTGAAAAGAAATTTTCTGATTTAGACGGAGATAGGGAACCAGACAATGGCATCGTGTCCTTCATGGGGGGCCTTGTTAAGGGCGCTCTTTGGGTGGTGGCTCTTCTTATGTTTCTTTCAAATATGGGAATAAATGTCACTGGGCTTGTGGCAGGTCTTGGTGTTGGAGGTCTCGCAATCGCTTTTGCACTACAAGGAGTTTTTGCGGACTTATTTGCATCATTTGCTATTTATCTCGATAAACCGTTTCAAGTGGGAGATCATATAACCGTTGGAACAAAGAGGGGAGTTGTAGAAAAAATTGGTATTAAATCTACTCGTATCAGAGCCCTGCAGGGAGAAGAACTCGTGATTTCAAACCAAGAACTTACTTCAGCTCGCGTCCATAACTATAAAAAACTAGAAGAAAGAAGAATTGCAACTCAATTTGGTGTTACATATGATACTCCTACAGAAAAACTAAAGCGTATTCCAGGCATGATTAAGAAAATCGTTAATGATGAAAAAATGACTCGCTTTAATAGAGTGTATTTTACAACGTTTGGAGACTCAGCACTTCTTTTTGACTTTGTATACTACATAGAATCAGATGATTATGAGGAGTATCTCAAAGCTCAACAAACTATGAATTTCAAGATTAAAGAAATCTTTGAGAATGAGGGGATAGAAATGGCTTTCCCAACCCAAACAATCTATTTACAGAAAAATTAGAAAGAATTCAAAAGAATTTGCAGCAAGGTGGGAGCAGCAGTTTCATTAAAAGCTGCTGCTTTTGCCTTTAGGTCACCACTTAAAAGCTCAAGAAGGGTAGTTTTGTTGTTTTCTTCAAGACTTCTTTCTATGTGTTCGAAAGTAATTGCGCGCAAATCTCTCTCTTTTGTTGTTTCTCCTTCAGACGCTGTTGAAATGAGACCAATCATATTTCCGTATTCATTTATTGCGGGGCCACCAGAGGCTCCTTGTTGAGCGACAACAGTTCCTCCTAAGGAAACAAGGTCCAGTGCTCCTGTTTCATCAAATGTATAAAGTTCTATTGCCTCAGTAACCGCAGTTGATGCGTATAAATCTTGCTGCACCGTTCTGCCACCCAAAAAACCCGCAGGATATCCTCCAACAAGGAGAGGATCCCCTTTTGTAATCATGTTTTGTGCTGTATCAAATGGCACGTGTGGGAACACACCAGGCAGAATCTGATTGCTAAGAGGTTCGGTGATTAAAAGAAACGCATAATCATCTTCACCAGTACCTACTGGGGTTTCTGAAGATATAGCTTCTGCATTTTCGCCAATCCACTCCGGAGATATATACAAAAGCTCTGCTTTGTATGTTGCTTTTGCTGGACTTCCAGTGCGTATCAGGCAGTTTACGAAGTCCTCAGTGGGGAAGTCTTTAAAGAGATAAAATTGTGCGATATGGGCATTGGTTATAATCACACCTCGCTCATCTATTATTGTTCCACTTCCACTAATTGGTGCTATATATTGATGTGGTCCTTTGGTTAAGCAGAAAATATTTACAAGAGCCTCTCGAGTAGTTGTATTTATGTCACCAAATGAAAGTGGTTCTTCTGTTGATTCTTCTTCTACTGTTATTGGAGTAGGAGGTAGTGCTTTTTCTACAATTATAGGTTTTTCCTCAACTACAGGAATAATTATTTCTTTAGTAGGTTCTTCAACTTTTTTGGGTGTCGTTGTTGTAGCTGTTGTTGTGGCAATCTCTTCTACTTCAGGCGCAGTATATATTTCTTCTGTGATTTCTTCATACACAATTGTGTCATCATATACTTCTGGGTGAAGAAAAATGCTTATGGATATGTATCCGAGAGCGCCGATTACTATAAAAGTTAAGAGTTTTATGAACGCATGCATACAAAGTATTATACGGGAAAAGAAGGGGAAGTGGGACGAATCATAATTGCGAGAGAGCCCGTTGTTTGCTACTATAGTGCAACATAAAGCGTCTAGAAGCTTCAATAATGCGGGTATAGTTTAGTGGTAGAATATCTGCCTTCCAAGCAGAGGACGAGAGTTCGATTCTCTCTACCCGCACAACATGAGAAAACACCCGAGCTTTGTTCGGGTGTTTTCTCATGTCTTAGCTTGGCAGAGAGAATCGAAAGACGGAAAAACAAGGTCTGGGAGACCTTGTTTTGAGTTCGGGGAGGAGCCACACAATATTTTTCGAGGTATCGAAAAAAAATATTGATGTGAGCTGACCCCGATTCTCTCCGCCAATAGTGACCGTGACCAATTCCCCTACTTCCCAGGTACCCCACCCATTATAGTTGTTCCTCGAAGTAGATATTGCTCTATTGTTTCATTTGGCAAATCTTTTATACCCGCATTTTTAAAACTATTTATTAACCCGCCAAGCTCTCGGAAATTTGCTCTTTGGAACTCATCTCCACGCACTCTCAATGCATAATTTTTGGCCGTATAATCCTCCATACTAAGAGTTTTAAGTTGGTTCCACTGACCCATATTGTTTTCAACGTTTAACCCAGTGGCATCAGCAAATTTTTCTCCTGCAGCTTCCTCGAGCCTTCTATCGACTCTGAATGAGTCAAATACTCCTTTAAATCTTTGAGGCACATTGTCTCTTAGCGAATCACGTACCTCTCCTCCAGCTCCACTACTTCTTGCCATTTGCGTAGCAGTGCGAGCCACAGTTTCATTCTTGTCTATAAAAATATCTTCAAGCCTTTCATTTAAGGCAGAGCCATGCAGTTCTGAAAGTGGTTGGTATTCTTCTGGCCTGATTGCTCGATTCATTAGGTCTTTTGATAGGTCCAAACTTTCTCCCGTGTAGTTAGGCGTTTCAACTTGAGGTGGGGGTGTGCCAGCTGCCGCCTCCTCTGCAGCAACTCTTTCTCTAACTTCATCCATCATGGATTCCCTAATCTGTTTCATTTCAGATTGTGCATTTATTCCAGCTTGCTCGGCAGATTTTCCACTAGCTATAAGCTCAGCTTCTCTGCCAGTTTTCCATTCTTCCCAAGAAGGAAAGTCATTAAGTTTTGGATGAGCAGTTTTGTCAAAAGTGGGCGCAACTTCTTGTGGTGCTTCAAATTCGATTCCCTCGTCACTCTCTTGCATTGCAGTAGCTTCAGAAGAGAACACCTCCTCACTACCACCTCCACCTTCAGGTTCTATAATTTCTGTTGGTGTGGCTATAGTTTCTAGAGCAGCATCCGCAACGGCCTCGGTTGCCTGTTGTGGATTTGCAAGATTTTCTGCTATTGCAGCTGCATCTCCTTCGGAAAGGGTTACTGTATTTTCCATTGCCTTATTCATTAACTCGGTGTTGTTAAATAATTTTGAAAAATTCAGCACATCCCCTTCTTTTATATCGTTGATATCAATTACTCCTTCTGCGTTAGATTTATAACCCAATTCTTTTAAAGCTTCTATGCCTGTGTTAGATTCGAATCCCATGCCCTCGAGCTCTTCTTTAGACATATCTTTTATGGCGACAAGCGTGTCTTTAAAGGCATCTGTTATATGAGTTTTTTGAACTTCAGTCATGTCTTCGGTATACATTCCTTTGCTCAACATACTCTCTATGGCTTTCCATGAACTATCGCCAGCTTGCACTTCGTGTTCAAAAGATAATGACGCTTGAGTTTCAGGCCCTCGTTCTGCCACAGTAGCTTTTGCTCTCTCAAGCATTTCTTGGAATGTAGATGCTTCTTGTTGCGGTGCTTCGGCAGTAGCTGCGGCTGTAGCCGCTGCAGCACCATCTTCAACACCTAGAGACTCGACAACATCTCCGTAGTGGGACGGTCCATCTGCAAGAGCATCTTTCAGGTCACCAGCCACCTCTTCTACTTTAGTCGAGATTGGTCCGTCCATTGCAATGTCAGCAATAAGCGCACCAACTGCACCCCACTTCATTCCGGTCTTGGCTCCTTCCCATGTTTTGCGTTTAACATGAGCTTTATCTTGTTCAGCAATCTGAGTGTCGTGGAACTCAAGTTTTTTTTCGAGCCTTTCGTTAGTCTTTTTCGACTTTGCGGACTCCTTTGTTGCAATCATAAAATCAGTGACAGCCCTCTCCGCATCTTCTGCCGGTGTGCCGCTTTGAACAAGTTTTGATTTTTGTTCCTCCCTCCAGTTGTTCCATTTTGTTCGTTCAAAATATTTCGGTAGATTTTCTGTGTCTATGGTGCCTAGTAATTCCGTATTCTCTGAAATCACATCAATATCGGATGGAGGTGGGCCTACATCAAGAAGTACTCTTGATTCACCCATTTTACGTATGTATCGAGATACATTCCCAACGTTTTCTTTTGAATCACCAAAGTCCAATTTACCCTCTTTGTTCTTTAGCGCGTTTGTGTTCGTGCGACGCTCTAACTCGCCCATATATGCCGCTCTTTCGACTGGATCTTCAGTCGTCTCGATCTTCTTAATCAATGTTTCCAGCCTTTTAGTGCTTTGAGTTATGTCGTTGACATTTCGCTCTTCCATTCCAGCCGTGCTTTCCCCGTAGCGCGCTTGGAAATTACGGTCATCAATATCTTGATAACCTAATTTTCTTCCCTTGAATGCACCAAAAATTCCTGATGTTGCAACTGCAGCTGGGAATGCTGCCACACCCATAACGCTAGTGAGTACATGTCTTGTTGCGGCTCCAGTTGCCATGAACAAACCTTTATTCTTGATGTTTCTTACAGCAGCTGCAGCCCACGTTTCGCCGTCTCTTAGGGTTGCTAGACGTTTCTCCACGTCAGGATTTGCATTAAAGAATTGATTCATTTCAACACCCTCCATCATCCGAGCCTCAAATTCGATAGCTGCCTCGCGATTTTCCTCAGACTCCTTTAATTCTTGCACAAAGTCTTTAGACGACTCGAATTCAGTCTTCTTCTTTTCATACTCTTTTCTTTCCTTACTTCCTTCACGCGCATATTGCCACTCAAGAGGGGTTCGAGCGAATTCGTTTGCTATTACATTAAACTTCTCAACAGACTCATTTTGTTCTGGGGTGAGGTTTTCAAACCCAGTTGCATATTGGATCTGTAGTGTTCCATTTTCTAACTTTTTTAGTCCAGGTCCATTTTTTGATGCTTCAACAAGGCTCTGCAGGTCTTCCCCATGGAAATCAAGACCCGCATCCATCGACTCTGCATACACTTCTTTACCAAATCGTTTCATGTGACTTCCTCGCCTAAGCGCGTTCCACGTCTGTCGAATTCTCCCCAACCCCGCATTCATTTCTTCAAACTTTTGCCCCTTTACTTCCTCAAGGTGGCCATATGCAAGTTGTTTAAGGTTTTCGGCCACAAGCAACTTTTGTTCGTGGTGTAGGTCATTAAAGCCTAGAACAGACTCCAAGTCTTCTTCAGGGATTCCAAACTCTTCAAAGTTTCGTGCGATAGCATCACCCTCCACCGCACTCTCTACTGCATTGTTGATGATGTCTTCGTTAGAGGTTTGCTCTGGTGTTTCAGGCACAACTTCTTCAGGTTCTTTTGTTTCTGTAACGACATGCTCACCTCCTTCTTCAACTTTAATCTCATTTTCACCTTCGTTTTGTGGGAAAGGCCCAATTTTTTGTTCATTTGGAGTGCCTACGTCCGTAAGGATTGGAAGACCAGCACTGTCTAGTTCCAGAGGAGCTTCTTCTGTTTCGGGTACTATCTTTTTAGTATCCAGTTCATCTGGAGCGCCCGTGTCTGTAAGTACCGGAATACCATCATCCACTTGCGTTTTAGGAGCTTCTTCTGTTTTTTCATCTTGTAGTTTGTGCTGGTCCTCAGGAATGATATTAGTTCCCATATCATTTTCAGATGGATTTACATTGATTAAATACTTATCTTTGTTTACTTTCTCCTGCGCCTTGAGAGCCTCTTGTTCAACACTTAACTGTCTGTAAAGCTCATCTGGAGTTTTGAGCTTTGTCTTATCAACATCGTCTATTGAAACGCCTTCTTCTTCTATTCTTTTTTTCGCACCGCTATAGACTGCAGCCATATCTCTACGGTATTCTTGCTCAGCCGGATCGTCTGACTCCTTTTCCATTACGTTGTGATGTTCTTCGTGCTTTTCTACGTCTGCAATCGCTTGTTCTTCGAGGGTGGGATCGTTCTCTTGAGGTGCTTCTAAGGGTATGTCGCGAATTAATTCATCTGCGATTTTATCGGCACGTTTTTGATAAATTCCCGCAATACCTTGAAGTCTTCCTTTTTCATTTTTGTCTTCTGTTTGCTCAGCTTTTCCTGCCAGATGCTCAGCTTTTCCAGTTAGCTCTTCGAGGTTTTTTTCTTTTGAAGATTTTTCAGCGGTCTCTTCCTCTGGACTTACTTTTTCTTTAGCAGCGGGCTCTTCATCCGGTTTAGTTAGCTCTTCGGGCACTTTTTCTTCTGAGGGCTCTTCAACGGGGCTTGTCCTAGGCCTTATTTCTTCTTTTGCAACAGGCTCTTCGTCTATTTTTTTGTTTAGTGTGAGTGTTTCCGCATTTGGATTTGCATAAGAGGGGGCTTCTTCTGCGATCTCATTTTTTTCTGTGGTCTCGCCTCTATTTTTTGCGACAGCGAGAATAGTTTCGTTAGGCTTATAGTTTGGATCTCTAAGTAATTCTTCAGAGAGCTCTTGTCGTTCTTCACTTGCCTTAATTGCTCTATTTAATTGAGATTCTTGAATAGCCCCATCGTCTGCATTTTCAGCAAGAGCAAAGGAGGCATCTTCTTGCTCTTTTAAATCTTCGACTCTTTCTTCTGTTTGTGCGTTGGTTAGTTCCGGCTCGGGTGGAGTATATTCATATTCGTCCTTATCCGTCTGGTCTGCGTCTTTATATGCCTTCATGAATTCTTCTGCAAAATCAGGCGCAATTGCAGCATCAATAGTCACACTTTCTGTGCGTATTGGAACAACATCAGCTTCTTTGGGCGGGTCTTCCACCATTGTTTCTTGCGGGTTTTCAGGAGCAATACCTTCAACACCCGCATCTATAGAGGCTTCTTCGAGTGGTTCATTATCTTCTTCTGGAGCACCACTAAAAACTCCTTCTGGATTTGTTGCCATATTACAATTCTAGCTAATATTTAGGGGAAAAAGAAGTGTAGACTTAGGACTAATTCAGCTTGCCCTGTTAGAAAAATTTTTCCAACAGGGTATACTAAGACCAATGATTGAACAAACAGGGAAAGAGGGTGTAGATATACAGCCGTTCAAGACTCCAGAAGAAGAAATTGCCTACTTAAGAGCGCAAGTTGCCGAAAAAGAGCGTGCATTGGACGCTCATGTAGAGACTGTTCCTCCTAGAAAGGAAATAGTTGAAAGCGAAGTTGTTGCCTATAAAGAAAAACCGGCAGAAGCGGTCCTTGCCCCAGGGCATCAAATGAAGGTTCATGAGATAGAGGAGAAAATTCTTCACTTAAGCCCTGAGCACGACAAGAAAATTGACGAGCTCGTTGCTGTTATGGAAGAGAGGGGTATAAAAAACGCACTATCGGTAATTGAGAAAATGAATAGTCCGCATATTCAGGACGATTTTCATCGTTTTTTAGTACAATACTTACTGGAAATTGGAAACCCATCAGGAGTAAAAGAAGGCACCCCACTTTTCAAAGCGCTAAGAAAAAGACTATTTGAAGTAACACTTTTAAAAAAAGACAAAGACGGACAGGAGCGAGATTTTAGTATACTCGTTAAAGCAATGGAGCAGTTTTATGCAGGGATGCTTTCTGTTGCAGACGAAGACGGTAACAAGGAACAAGGGAAAAGTAGTTTCACTATAGAAATTGCACAATCAAACCACGAAGAAGAAATTGTTTTCTATTGTGCAGTGCCAAGAGCAAAAGACAGGTTGTTTGAAAAACAACTTCTTTCTGTATTTCCAGACGCGCGTATTCACGAAAAAAAAGAAGACTACAATATTTTTACAGAAGGCGGAGTTACTCTTGCAGCATATGCGGTAGAGACAGGGAACGTTGTGTTTCCAATTAAAACATATAAAGAATTCGAGCAAGATCCACTAAATGTTGTTTTAAATAGTTTTTCAAAAATTGCTTCATCTGGGGAAGGGGCTGCAATTCAGTTTGTATTTTCTCCAGCAGGGGACTATTACAACGATGAATACAAAACGGTTCTTGAAGCGGTAAAGAAAGGTATAAGCTTAGAAGAAGCCACTGAGTCGTTTGGTGCTGGTGTTGTCCGCGACATAGGGGAGGGGATTAAGGAAATGATGTTTGGTGGAAAGAAAAAACCAGATGAGGAAGAAGAGAAACCGCCGGAAGTTGACCAAATTATTGTGGAGAATATTCAAGAGAAGATGCATACGGTTATATTCGACACAAACATTCGAATCGCCGCATCGGCCCCCACTGAAGAAGAAGCCAAAACTATTATGGATGAACTGGAAGCCTCATTTAATCAGTATCACAAGCCCCAGGGTAATGGAATAAAGTTTAAGCGTCCAACAGGGCCAAGATTACAGAACTTGCTTCACGAATATACGTTTAGGTTATTCAATTTGGCCAGAACAATGCCTTTAAACATCGAGGAACTCACAACCCTGTTTCATTTCCCAGTTTCAGCGCATTCAATTTCAGGCTTGAAGGAAGATACAGCAAAGCAAGCACCCGCACCATCTAGTGTGGGAGGAGATGGAGTTCTTCTTGGAATTAATGATTATCAAGGAGAAGAGCAAGAAGTATTCTTTAAAAGAGAAGATAGAGTTCGTCATTTTTATGTAATTGGTCAGACTGGTACGGGTAAAACAACTATCTTGAAAAACATGATTTCTCAAGATATTAAAAATGGTGATGGCGTGTGCTTTATTGATCCTCATGGAAGTGATATTGAAGACATTCTAGCAAATATTCCACCAGAGAGAATAAAAGATGTTATATATTTTGATCCAGCATATACAGCGCGCCCAATGGGCTTAAACATGCTTGAATATGATGTAAATTATCCGGAGCAAAAGACATTTGTAGTAAACGAGGTATTTAGCATATTCAAGAAGTTGTACGGAGGTTCGCCAGAGAGTATGGGGCCAATGTTTGAACAGTATTTTCGAAACTCAGCACAGCTTGTGGTTGAAGATCCTGCAAGCGGGAGCACTCTTATGGAAGTTTCGCGAGTCATGAGTGATGAGAAGTTTAGAAAATTGAAACTTTCAAGGTGTGGTAATCCGATTGTTAAACAATTTTGGGAAAAAATTGCGACAAAAGCAGGAGGAGAAGCGAGCCTTGCAAACATTGTTCCATACATAACTAGTAAGTTTGATGTATTTATGTCAAACGACATAATGCGACCGATTATTGCTCAAGAAAAATCAGCCTTTAACTTTAGAGACATAATGGATAATCAAAAAATTCTTCTCGTGAATCTCTCAAAAGGCAGACTTGGAGACGCAAACTCTTCTCTAATCGGACTTATTATAGTTGGAAAAATACTCATGGCAGCTCTTTCGAGGGTAGATGCTCCAGCTGATAAGAGAAATGATTTTTATCTATATATAGACGAATTTCAGAACGTAACCACAGATTCTATTTCCGCAATACTTTCTGAGGCAAGGAAATATAGACTGGGACTTAATATGGCGCACCAATTTATCGCTCAGCTTGATGAAGGTATAAAAGATGCGGTATTTGGAAACGTAGGCTCAATTGCAGCATATAGAATTAGTTCAGAGGATGCAGAATATATTCAAAGTCAATTTGCACCAGTTTTTGAGGCATCTGACATAATGAATATAGATAACTACAATGCTTATTTGAAACTTCTTGTAAACGGTAAACCACACAATGCATTTAATATTAGAGTAGCCGATTCAACAAAAGAACATCCAGAAATAGTGGAACAATTAAAAGATCTTTCCTATAGAACTTACGGAAGAGACCGCGCTTCAATAGAAGCAGAAATTTCTAAAAAGTTTGGAACATAAATAAATTTAATAAAGTATTACAAAAGCCCCATCTACCAAGGGGCTTTTGTAAATAGTAAGAAATCTAATTAAGAATTCTTCACAGCGTCCTTAAGAGCTTTTGCTGCTCGGAACTTTGGTACTCGCATTGCTGGAATCTGGATTGATTCACCTGTGCGAGGATTTCGTCCCTGGCGAGCCGGTCGCATCTTAGCTGAAAAGATACCGAGACCTGCGATTGAAACTTCGTCTCCAGTCTTTAGACCTTCGATGATTGAAGTTACGACAGTGTCTACTGCTCGTTCTGATTGTGCCTTAGTTCCGCCAAGTACTTCGTGCACCTTATCAACGATTGCTGCTTTGTTCATACGTGATTATTTTTATATGAATAAATATGACCAAAATAATGTTGCAATATATGGATATACTACATATAGGTCTTAAATCATTATATATCTTGCCATATTTTGTGCAATGCCTAATTTGTGGTGAAAAATAAGGCTATGTAAAGCCATATAAGTCAATAAAACCGCACATGAGTGCGGTTTTGTTATATATCTATGTTTTAAGCCGTATATTACCGAGCGTATTCTATTGCTCTGTTTTCACGAATCACATTAATCTTAATTTCTCCTGGGTAACCAAGTTCATTTTCTACACGTAGCGCTATTTCACGCGCAAGTTTTCGCGCCTCAAGATCATTTACTTCTTCAGGGCGTACCAAAATGCGAACTTCTCGCCCAGCGGCAATGGCATATGCCTTTTCAATGCCTTCGAAAGAGTTTGCGATTGCTTCTAAGTCACCTAACCTCTTTAGATAGTTTTCAACAGAATCACGACGCGCACCTGGGCGTCCTCCAGAGATAGCGTCAGCAACTTGCACAATAATAGATTCGGGCGTTTCGTAAGGGTACTCTTCGTGGTGCGATTGCATTGCTTGTATTATTGGCTCTTCTACTCCGAATTTTTGTAGAATACGGCGACCAATTTCAACATGTGTTCCTTGCACCTCATGGTCAACAGCTTTTCCAATGTCGTGTACGAGCGCTCCTGCTTTGGCGACTGCAACATTTGCTCCAATTTCTTCTGCAATCATGCCTGAAATGTGTGCCATTTCTACCGAGTGCTGCAAAACATTTTGACCATAACTTGTTCTGAAGTGAAGACGACCAAGAATTAGAATAACTCGTGGGTCTAAATTGAACACACCACATTCGTACGCTGCCTGCTCGCCCTTTTCTTTTACAGTTTTGTTTATTTCTTCACGTGCCTTTGTTACGGAGTCTTCAATCTTTGCGGGCTGAATACGACCGTCAACAATAAGGTTTTCAAGCGCAACACGCGCTACGTGTCTGCGTATTGGGTCAAAAGACGAAATAGTAATTACTCCAGGAGTGTCGTCAATAATCACATCAACACCAGTAGCGCGCTCAAATGCTTTGATATTTCGTCCTTCTTTTCCAATAATCTTTCCTTTGAGATCGTCGTTTGGTATAGCTATAGATGTTGCTAGCACATCTGAAGTCACTGAGTTGCCCAGCCTATGAATGGACGCAGTTAAAATCTCTTGAGCTTTTCGCTCTAATTTTTCATTTGTTTCCGATTCAAGTTTTTGCATACGCACTAGGATATCTTCTTCGTTTTGGCTTTCAAGTGTAGTGAATAATTCGCTTTTTGCTTGCTCCTTTGAAAGACCCGCGATTTTTTCTAGTTCATTTTGCTTTTTTTCTATAAGAGTTTCAATTTGGCCCTTAATCTCTTTAACTTCGTCAATCTTTGACTTAACCTTTTCGACTTCAGTGTCGATATCTTGTTGCCGCTTATCGAGAAGCTCCTCCTTCTTGATTAATCTATCTTCTGTTTTCTTGGATTTATCGCTCTGCTCTTTGATTTCTCCAAGTTTTTCCTTTACCTTCTTTTCTCCTTGAACCTCAGCCTTTGCGGTGATTTTTTTAGCATCTTCTTTTGCTTCAAGCATCATTTGCTTGATTTCAAGTTCCATAGAACCTTTCCTACTCATTGAGATGAGCATTCGAAGCAAATATCCCAAACCAACCCCTACTAGAGCTGTAATTCCGAGAAATATTAATATTTTTAGTGACATGTTAGCGAGAACCCCCGCCTTTCACTATTCCGCGTCGAAAGAGATGTGGTTTGTATTTAATTGTATGGAAAACGTGTTTAAATCCATAAGGCTTGTACAATGCATCATCGGCAGAACAGAAAAAGACAGGAATATCAGTTAATTTCTATATAATGTATGTTTCATACTATACAAGATTAGATGGAAAAAGTCGAATTGATGGATTTTAAGTTCCTTATACACAGATGGTTTGGTATTATTCTGCTATGAATATAAAAATACAAATAAAGAAGGTAGAAAAAGACGCAAAGATACCAGATCAGCCGTATAACACAGATGCTGGGTTTGATCTCTATGCTGCCAAACATATTGAAATAGGTCCTGGAGAAAAAGGCACCGTTAAGACTGGCATAGCTCTTGCGATACCGGTTGGGCATGTTGGATTAATTTGGGATAAAAGTGGCATTGCGATGAAGGGAGGCCTAAAAACACTGGGAGGAGTTATTGATGCTGGGTATCGTGGGGAAGTTATAGTTGGTATTGCAAATCTTTCTGAGACTAAGTGTATTTTTGAAAAAGGTGACAAAGTTGCTCAGATGCTTATACAAAAAATAGAAACTCCTGAACTTGAAGAGGTTGATGAGCTTTATGAGACCGATAGGGGAGATAAAGGATTTGGAAGCTCTGGTAAGTAAAATAAAAAAAGGAGCCTCTCGGCTCCTTTTTTAGTTCTTTGCTTTGTGAACCTGATCTACGATACCGTATTTCTTCGCTTCGTCTGCAGACATAAAGAAGTCGCGGTCGACATCTTTTTCGATTGTCGCAAGTGGTTTTCCTGTAGCTTTTGCTAAAATTTTATTTAGTCTTTCTCTCGTTTTAATAATCTGCTTTGCAGTAATTTCAATATCAGTTGCTTGTCCTTGTGCGCCACCCCATGGTTGATGAATCATAACTTCAGCATTTGGAAGAGCAAATCTCTTTCCTTTCTTTCCTGCTGCAAGAAGCACTGCTCCGGCAGAAGCGGCTATTCCCACGCAAACAGTAGATACATCTGGCTTGATGTGGTTCATTGTGTCGAGTATGGCAAGAGCTGAAGTTACTGAACCTCCAGGACTATTTATATATAGTGAAATATCCTTTTTCGTATCTTCTGATTCAAGAAAAAGAAGCTGAGCCACAATTAGATTAGCGATATGGTCATCAATTGGGCCACCTATGAAGATAATGCGCTCTTTAAGCAAGCGAGAGTATATGTCATACGCCCTCTCTCCAAATTGTGATTTTTCTATTACTGTTGGAATTAACATATTTTTTCGGTTAGTTGTAGAGGTATATTACCATGCTTTTTGATGTGAGCAATTATAGCGAGAATTAGCTCTCGTCTTTTGCTATCTTTTTCGATGCAGAAGATTTTGCACCCTCCTCTAAAGATGCTTTTGCACCCTTAGATGGCCCAAAAGACTCAAGAAACTCAAATACCAAATCATTTGTCATCATGGTTTCTACATAGATTGTGATTCGTCCTTCGTCTGCGTCCTTATAATGCTCTTTGAGGTGATCTACTTGTTTTTGAACTTCCTCTGAAGCGGGAACTAAGTTTTCCGCAACAGATATTTTATTTAGAATTAGTTGAAGCTTTGCTCGCTTCTCTGCGGTATCCTTCCAGTCTTTCTTTAAGTCTTCTTCTGTTTTGCTGATTTTCTTTAGGTATTCATCAAATTCAATTCCCATCCGAGAAACATCATCTTGGAATTGCGCTTTCATTTTTTCTAACTCCGAATCAATTAGAAGCTGTGGTAAATCAGTTTTTGATTTTTTTATCATCTCTTCACTGATTGCCACACGCTTTTTTTCTTTGTTTCGGATTTCTTTTTCTTTGCCCATGTTCTCTCGGATTTGTTTTTTGAATGAATCAACTGTTTTGAAATCTCCCAGTTTCTGTACAAATTCATCCGTAAGTGGGAGCAGATCTTCATCCTTTACTTCAGCATCAGGCGTAAGTTTTTTTTCTGTTCGTGTTCGAGTTTTCCGTATATCCTTTAATACTTCATCAACTTCTTCATCTGAAATAATGATATCTTCCATTACTGCCATTTCAACTTTTGCGATTTTTTTGTAATCGGGAAGTGTGACTTCAGGAACAACAGCAGTTTTTGCCCTAAACTCTAGCGGATTTCCTTCTGCAATTTTTGTGATAGAAATTTGTGGGCGTCCAATTGTATGAATTTCATTTTCGATGACAATAAGAGGGTAAACTTCTTGAAGCGCAAGCTCCGCCGCTTCCTGTAGGAGGCCCTGCTCGCCCAATTTCTCCATTAAAATATTGTCTGGCACTTTTCCTGGTCTGAATCCTGGAACATTTGCATCCTTTCGAAGCTTGTTGAGTGTTTTAGTTTTAAATGGCTCAAGATTTTCAGCTGGAATGCTCGCTTGAATTTCGACCTCAGAATTTCCAAGATCGGTAATCTTCACGTCTTTATATAGGGTGCCTTTTTTCTCTTCCATGTCTATAAAAAAACTCCACAAGGGGAGTAAGCTTCTAATGTGGAATGAGTGTACCCCACTTATATGCTTTTTTCAAGCAAATAAAAAACCGCCCTGAGGGCGGTTTTTTATCCATAGGGTTTTAGAAGGTTAATTCTTCATCTATGGCCTCAAGTTCGGCATCTAGGTTGTCTAAATCAGTGTTATTCAGGTCTGCTTCAAGGTCAGCAATTTCGTCTGAACCAGAAAGAGGAGTGCCTACCTCAGTGGTTACCTCTCTCCCTACAGCTGCTCCTGTATCTTCTGCTACTTCTTCGGTTGTAGCCTCTTCAGTGTTTGTTACGTTTTGTAGGTTTGAGCCCCAGAAATAAAATCCTGCAAGTACTATTAGAATTACTATTACAATAATTCCTACAACTGGTCCTGCTGGGTTAGATTTTGGTTCAGGCATTGGTTCAGGAACAGGTTCCGGAGTGAACTGTCGCTCTTGTTCAACCTGTTCTTCCTGTGGAGCACCTTCTTGTGCTTGCTCCTCGTTTACGTTTTGTTCTTCGTTGTTATCCATAGTACTATTTGCTATTTAGTAAAAATTAGTCAATATCTCTATCTTCCTCTGTACTTGCACGATCTTCTGTCTCTAGAATAAGAAGAGAGTCAGCTTCTTCTTCCGTAATTTCGTATTCTGCACTTATCGCTGCAACAATAGCGCTTCGTTCTGTTTCAGAAGTTTCAAATAATTCTTTCTCTCCACCACTAAATTCTACTTTTACGAGAGTCGTGTCTGTAAATACGTCTGCCTCAAACTCTTGTATTGTAGTTGATGCGCTGCTATCGTCTGAGCTATCATCACCTGAATCATCTGATGAATCGTCTGAGGGCCTTCCGACTTTCACGCTAGAGACTGCGTCACGAAGTGCCTTGTGCGCATCTTTTAAGAGTCCTTTAACTTTCGCAATCAAGTCTCTTGCTTTCTGGAATGCTTCTTTTGGAGTGTCTGACTCCAGGGCCTCTTCAACAGCAGGAATGATTTCATCTACGCTTTCTTCAGCATCATCTAAAACAGCATTTGCTCTATCAAGAGCAGCTAAAGCTTCAGTAAAATCAAGACCTCGGTCTGGGAATTTTTCCTCAAGTTTGGTAATTCTTTCCGCGATGCGATTTGAGATTGTTCGAAGCCTGTCTATAGCATTATTCAATCTCTTAACAAGCCTATTAACGTGCTTCATGATGCTTCCTTTTCGCCTCTCGTCCATTTCAGCTTTATGTTCTTCTCTTTTTTCTTGGAGTTCTTCTCTTTTTTGCTCCATGGTCTCAACGCGCTCTTGCTTATTTGCTTCGATAGCTTCTTTTGCCTCTTCACGCTTTTGAAGGAGCTCAGCTTTTGCTGGTCTCTCGCCTACAGGCTCTTCTTGTGCCTGAGCAAAGGAAAACCCAACTGAAAGCATTAAAACTACAGCGAATAATCCAGAAAATGTACGTAGTACAGTGGTTTTGCTAAATGTGTTCATAAAAATGTAAATAAATCTTATAACTACCAATATAATGTGCTAGTTTTTAGAAAAGGTAACAAAAAGTTCTCAAAATTAGATAACTTATACCTAGAGTATACAAAAAAACACTCCAATTAAGGAGCATTTTTTGTTGATAAGTTTTAGCCTTCTATTTTATTTTGCGTCTTTGTATAGCTTGCATCCGCGTACGAACGCTTCTTTTGCTTCTTTTGCGCCCTTAAATCCTTTGGTTTCAACCTCTTTATTTTGTACTTTTTTGTATGTAGAGAAGAAATGTTCAATTTCTTTTAAGGTGTGCTTGTTTATGTCAGAAAGATCCTTTACATCGTCCCATCGCGGATCGTCAACTGGCACAGCAATAACTTTATCATCACACTCTCCATCATCTATCATTGCCATAATTGCTACAGGGCGTGAGCGTACGAGTATTCCTGGCACTAGAGGATATGATGCGAGCACAAGCACATCAAGAGCGTCTCCATCATCCCAATCTGTTTGTGGCACAAACCCATAATCAAATGGATAATTCTGTGCAGTATGCATTGCCCTATCAAGAGCAATCATTCCTGTTTTCTTGTCGATTTCGTATTTATTGTGTGAGCCTCGAGGAATTTCGATGATGACATTCATTTCATCTTTTGTTCCAGGCTCAATGTCATGTAGTAGATTCATAAAATTGTAATTATTTTTTAATTATTTTTCATCTTTTGGTTCTTCTTTTGGGACATCTTCAGTTTCTTCCGAAGTTTCTTCTTCTTGTTCCTCGACATCTTTCTCTTTTGGCCCTTCTTCAGCTTCATCTGTGGTAGTTTCAACAAGTTCTTCCTCTGGAACTTCCTCCTCTTCCGGAGCTATGTTGCCCTCAGAATCAGCGAGATCCTCTCCTTCTATAGATTGAATGTCGATTTTCCATCCAGTAAGTTTTGCGGCTAGTCGAACATTTTGTCCGCCACGTCCAATTGCAAGCGATTGCTGGTCAGGCGAGACCTCAACAGCAGCAGTTAGTTCTTCCTCGTTTACTTCAACCTCCATTACTTTTGCAGGAGAAAGAGCATCTTCAATAAATTTCTTTGGGTCTTCTGACCATTCAATTATATCGATTTTTTCTCCTCCGAGCTCGCTCATAACGGTAGAAACTCGAACACCTCTCTGTCCCACAAGAGAGCCAACTGGGTCGATGTGATCGTCATTTGAGTGCACTGCAATCTTTGAACGGCTTCCTGCCTCTCTTGCAACCGCTTTGATTTCAACACTTCCATTGGTAAGCTCTGGCACTTCCATTTCAAAAAGTTTTGTAAGAAATTGAGGGTGACTCCTAGAAAGTCTAAGGAATACGCCCTTTGGCGTCTCTTCGACTGAATATAAATATGCTCGAATTCGCTCACCTTGACGATATCTCTCACCTGGTATTTGTTCGTCATACGGCAAGATTCCAGGAGCTTTTCCTAGGTCAATAAAGATATTTCCACGTTCAATTCGTTGTACTGAACCCGAAACAACCTCACCTTCGCGCTGTCCATATTCTGTAAGGATAGAAACTTTTTCTGCTTCACGAATTTTTTGGATAATCACTTGTTTTGCAGTTTGTGCAGCAATGCGTCCGTAGTCCTCTTTTTGCTCAAGAGGAAATACAATTTCATCATCGAGTTCAACATCTTTCTTAATCTTTTTTGCATCAGCAATCATGATGTGGTGTTCAGGATTAAATCTTGCTCGTTCATCGTCTTCTGCCGGCGTATCTTCCTCACCTTCTTCTACAACACGAACGCGAGTGTCGTCGACAACAATTTTAACTTGAAAAAACTCCGTACTCGCTCCGTCTGGACTAAACTTTGCACGAACGATTTGCCCCTTCTTCCCGTACTCTTTCTTATACGCCGTAGCAAGAGCTACTTCAATAGCTTCGAGAACTTTTTCTTTTGGAACTCCTCGCTCTTCTTCGAGCTGTTCTAAAACAGAATTCATTACTTTTAAGTCAATCATATATTTAAAAATATTTGGTAAAAAAATGTGCCCGTTTCAAAACGGACATTAGTGATAGAAGTATAGGGTATTTTTATAAATTGTCAAGAAAAAAGGCGGCCGTGTGACCGCCTCTCCGCAGAAGGTATTATGCAACCGCAACCTGTGAGTTCTCCTCTGAAGATTCGTGCATGAATCGATACAAAAGAACTCTCGGGTGTTCCTCACTCCCGTTTTCTTTGTAGGGTTTTATGAGGATAATGCAGTGCTTGGAAAGCGAACGAAGACCATCTCTTACTTCTGTCAGACGCTGTGGGTCCGCCACACACTTCCTTTCAGAAAGTCCACTTCCGGGACATAAGCTCGATGTACACATTTTGCGACATCTTTTGTCGTTGACTTCTGACGTGCATGGATATGTGAAATCTCCTTGTTGCGCCATAGCGAAGCGTACATCAGGGTCCAGTTCGAGGTCCGGGTCTGTTATCATTCTATTTCTCCGATTGTTATAGAAAGAACTAAAAAATCCGGCCTACCTGCCGGATTCTCCCTTTTACCCTTTCGGGTTCAAATTATACAGAATCTAGCAAGCACACGTCATTCTTCAGAATGACCATAATAAAAGATGTTTGTGCCACGCAGTAATTTTGCATATTTTTATTATATGAACAAGTGGTTTTTTGTAAAGTAGACCAGGACAGCGTTCTGTTGAGAAGTATTGTGCTCCAAATACCCTAAATTGCTATAATTTAAGTACTTTTTAGGGAACGACATTTGTTCGCGCAAGTTTTAATATGCGAATGAGTCCCCATTTTGTGATATGCACGTAAATGAGGAACAATTAGAAAAATTTATTATTGATTCGGGGCTTGTATCTCGAGAGGATTTTACAAAAGCTAGTAAAAAAGCGCAAAAAAGCAACAAAAGCGCTGGAAGCGAGCTTGTAAAAGGGGGTCTTATTAGTGAAGATGACCTTCGAAGAACGCAGGCATATGTGCTCGGTATTCCATTTGTTAATCTTCAAAACCAGAAAATTGATTTTGACATCCTTTCGATGATTCCAGAGCCTATTGCCAGAAACCACAATATTATTGCTTTCAAAAAGAATGCCGATACTCTCGAAGTGGCAATGCTTGATACGGACGACCTTACCGCTATAGATTTTGTACAAAAGAAAGTTGGTCTAAAAATTCAGCCGCGAATTACCGACGCTGAAAGCATTAAAAGCGCCCTTCTCTTGTATCAAAAGACACTCAAAGACGAGTTTGGCGACATTATTGAAAAGGAAACAGCGTCTCTCGTTGTAAGCCCTGACGGTGAGGAAGGAGATGAGGCTTCCGGCGATGATTTGAAGAAAATGGCTGAAGATTTGCCAGTTATTCGTATCGTAGATGCTCTGCTTAAGCATGCGATTATTCAAAACGCATCAGATATTCATATTGAGCCAATGGAAAATCAAGTACTTGTTCGCTACAGAATTGACGGTATTTTGCACGACGCGATGACGCTCCCAAAAAGCGCCGCAGCATCTATAACCGCACGTATTAAAGTACTTTCAAATCTAAAATTGGATGAAAAAAGACTTGCTCAGGACGGAAGGTTTAAAATTGAGCTCTCTGACCAAAAGGTTGGCTTCCGTGTTTCGGTTCTTCCAGTTTATTACGGAGAAAAAACAGTTATGCGACTACTCAAAGAAGGTGGTGGCGGCTATTCGCTTGAGGGATTAGGTTTTCATGGTATCGCACTTGAACGCGTGCATGACGCAACAAAGCAAAAGACCGGACTTATTTTAGTAACAGGACCAACAGGCTCTGGTAAGAGTACGACCCTATATACAGTTTTAGATATTTTGAATACAGCAGAAGTAAACATCTCAACAATTGAAGATCCAATCGAATATCAGATGCCCCGCGTAAACCAAACACAAGTAAAAGCACAAATCGGCTTTACTTTTTCACAAGGATTACGTGCTCTTGTTCGCCAGGACCCTGACATTATCATGGTGGGAGAAATTCGAGATGGAGAAACCGCATCCCTTGCCACAAATGCCGCCCTTACTGGACACTTGGTTCTCTCAACACTCCACACAAACTCTGCCGCAGGTGCAGTACCTCGTTTGGTGGACATGGATGTTGAACCATTTTTGCTTGTTTCAACAATTAAAGTGGTAATTGGACAACGATTAGTGCGGAGACTTGCTGATGCGAAAGAAAAATATAATTTAACAGATGCAGATGTGAATGATTTGGGGCAAAAAATTGATTTGGATGGAGTTTTAAAGTCTTTGAAGGAAGAAAATGTTGTTGACGGGCATGCGACATGGAAATCAATTCCTTTTTATAAGCCAAAGCAATCAGAAGAAAGTGAGGATGGATTTCATGGGCGAGTAGGAATTCACGAAGTACTGCACATTACAGCCACAATCCGCGAACTTGTATTACAAGGAGCGACAACAACAGCGATAGAAGATCAAGCAAAAAAAGAAGGAATGATGACAATGATTGAAGACGGAATGTTTCTTGCCGCGCAAGGGATAACAACAATTGAAGAAATTTTGCGAGTTATTTCAGAATAATATATGCCAAAGTTTAAATACAAAACTCAAGACAAAAAGGGAAACATAAGTGAAAGCACAATCGAAGCGCCAGACCGTTTTGCTGTATACAGACAAGTTCGCAAAGAGGGGCAAACAGTTGTGTCCGTTGTTCAAGAAGGCAAGAGTAGAGATTTGTCTAGTTGGATGGACATGGAAAAGATCAATGCTTTTATAGGTAAAGTAAAAATGTCTGAAAAGATAATGCTTACTCGAAACCTTGCAGCCATGATAGAGGCGGGCCTAGTTCTTTCTCGCGCTCTTTCAATAATGGAAAAACAAACTAGGAATGCAAAACTAAAGCAAATTCTCCAACAAATTAACAAGGACATTAAAAAAGGAGAAACATTTGCCGCATCCTTAAACAAGCACCCAAAAGTGTTTTCACCTCTATTTGTTTCAATGGTTCGTGCAGGAGAGGAAAGCGGCTCTTTGGCAGAATCGCTTCGTGTAATTAGCGAACAGATGGACAAAGCCTACCTTCTTAAGAAGAAAATAAAAGGAGCGATGATGTACCCTGCGATTGTAATAACTGCGATGTTAGTTATTGGAGTTTTGATGCTTATGTTTGTGGTACCTACTCTCACCTCAACCTTTATTGAATTAGACGCTGAACTTCCTTCCTCAACTAAAGCTGTCATAGCATTAAGTGATTTTTTGGCAAACAATACTTTTGCCTTTTTTGGCATAGTTATTTTAGTAGTTACTCTCTTTATGTGGGGTTTGCGTACAAAGAGGGGAAGTAGAATGTTCGAAGCAGTAATATTGCGTATCCCAATTGTGGGCGTATTAGTTAGAGAAGTAAACGCGGCACGAACAGCGCGAACATTTGCCTCTTTGCTTACCTCAGGAGTAGAAATTGTCTCAGCACTTGGCATAACAAAGGATGTTCTTCAGAATTCCTACTTTAAGGACGTAATCTCCAGAGCAGAGAAGGAAATCCAGAAAGGCTCGCCGATATCCAAAGCTTTTCTTGAGAACGAAACTCTATATCCTATTTTATTTTCAGAGATGATTTCTGTAGGAGAAGAAACAGGGAATCTTTCAAAAATGCTAGAAGATGTCGCTGTATTTTATGAAAGGGAAGTTGATCAAAAGACAAAAGACATGTCAACAATTATTGAGCCTTTCCTAATGCTTGTTATTGGTGGAGCTGTAGGATTCTTTGCCGTCTCAATGATTACACCAATTTATTCATTGTCTGACTCTATCTAATTTAACTAATGTATAATGAGCGCAGTAGAGAACAATAAACAAAAAGGGTTCACACTACTTGAAATACTCATAGTTATAGCGATAATGGGAACCGTTTTTGCCCTTAGTGCCCAACCACTTCTTTCTTTTTATCACAGGATAGTGCTTCAGGGCACGGTAGAAAATGTTCTTGCAATGCTTGATGAAGCACGAAAAAGCACACTCTCATCGTACTACTCAAGTCAATATGGAGTGCATTTTGAGACGAGTAAGGCGGTGTTGTTTAGAGGAGCAACATATTCAGCCTTAGATTTAAACAACGATGAATATATGTTGAGTGACAACACAGAAATATCAACGATTAGTCTTACGGGTGGAGGTAGTGATGTAGTTTTCGACAGAATTACGGGCGAAACTTCGCAGGACGGCTTTATTGAAATAGAATTAGTAAATAGCACACTTGCCTCAAGCACAATAACAATACATCTCTCTGGGTTGGTAGAAGTTGAATAATATGTACAAGAAAGTAGACAAAAAAAGAAAGAAAAGAGGATACGGCATGGTAGAAATTGTTGTGGGCTCTGCAATTATTGCTAGCGTTCTTGCCTCCGCTGTTTTTACTGTAAACAAAGTTAGTGAACTAAACAGGCGCACCACAAATGTTATCAGGGGCAACTACCTTCTTCTTGAGGGAATAGACGTAGTAAAAATTTTTAGAGATACAAGTTGGACCACCGAAATAGACACTTTAACATTAAATACTCCATATTATTTAGTTTGGGACAGTAATTCGTGGCTTGCCACAACCACCACGAGTGTAATAGACGGTTTGTTCTATAGAACAATTTCATTTGATTCAGTAAACCGGGACGGAAATGATGATATTGCTACCGTTGGAGTTCTTGATACTGGTACCCTGCAATTAACATCTACAGTCGCTTGGAAATATAGGGGAAGCACAACAACAAAAACCTTTGAAACATACATAACAGACTTATATGCAAATTAGAAACCATATATACAAGAAAGGAACATCGCTTGTTGAAACTGTAATATATACAACTCTTCTTTCTGTGCTTTCCGTTGTTGCCGTTACAAGCTTGTTGTTGTTAAACCAATCTCTCCAGAGGATGGTTCTTGGGCGCATCGTTGATGATGCCGCGCAAGAAATTATGGAAAAAATAATTCGTGAGATTCGTTTTGCTGACAATGTTGACACAATCAATAGCACTCTTAGTGTTAACCCGAGCATTCTCATTCTTGATTCCACAACTGTTGGTGGGACACCGACAGAAATTGAATTTTCTATATCAGCGAGCACATTGGAGTTTAAAAGAGACGGAGTGCTGGTTGGTCCACTTACTCCAAATCAAGTAACTATTGATGAATTAGTGTTTGACCACATAACCACTTCGGTATCAGAGGCAGTAAAAGTAAGTTTGGTATTACAAGCACAACGCGGAACTGTAAATATTGAGGAGACATTTAATACGACAGTGGTCTTACGTGGAAGTTATTAATATGGAAAGACATTTTTATCACAGAACAAAAAAAAGAGGTGTAGTTTACATGTTTATTGTCTTTATAATGACGATTACAACCGTTGCTATAGCTGTTGGTTTTAGTACTCCAAACATACGCGAATATAGGAACTCTTTGAGAGATAATTTATCTAATAACTCTTTTGTGTTTGCCGAGGCTGGAAATGAAGACGTACTTTATAGATTAAAAAATGGCATGAATATTCCCGCAGAAATTGTAATGACACTCAACAACACGGAAGCTACAACTACTGTGACAATAATAGATGCGACAACACGAGAAGTCGAGACTGAAAGTGCTGTAGAGCTGCATACAAGAAAGTCAAAATTACGTGTAAGCAATACGACCATCCAGGCAGAATTTCTCTATGGAGCCCAGATAGGTTCTTGGGGAGTTTCTATGGACAATAACGCAGAAGTAAAAGGAATTCTTCCAGCCGTTGGTGACATATATTCAAATGGTTCTGTACGTGGAACGAGCAATGGCGTAACGGTCACAGGTAATATATTCGCAGCTACTGGGATCTCTGAAGATTTAACTGCAAATTCAACTTCTTGCCTTTCAGATCAGATTGTAGGAAAAACTAATCCAGAAGTAGATTTTGCTCAAAGTTTTGTGGCGTCCACTACTGCCGACGTTATACACAAGGTAGAATTATTTTTGAAAAAAAACAACAATCCATCGAGCGTAACTGTATCTTTAGTTGCAGACAATGGTGGTGTTCCAAATTCGGTAGTTGTAACAAGTGGTACTCTAGACAGAAACAAAGTTACTTCAAATTACTCTTGGGTATCAATAACCTTTGATAGTCCAGCCGTTCTTACTGGAGGTAATACTTATTGGATAGTTTTAGACGCGTCTCGTCACAATTCTAAATATTGGTATTGGTGCAAAGATGCAACAAACCCATATGCAGGAGGTAGTGCCGCCTACACACAAGACATTAGTAGCCCTTCTTGGGTTGCTATTGCCGGAGATTTGACCTTCAAAACTTTTTACGGAGAAGGAGAAAGTGAAATATACAATGTTGACGATTTGCAGGGAGACGCTCATGCAGACACGATAGACAACTCTGTAATTTCTGGAGACGCATATTATCAAACCATAACAGGCAGCAGTGTTTCAGGCACATCATATCCTGGAAGCGCTACTCCTCCACAGATTCTACAACCCATTACTGAAAGCCTGGTCAATGGTTGGATAAGTGTTGCAGAAGCGGGTGGAACAATTTCTGGAGACTGCCCAGGCGCTGTGGGGTGCTCAGACACCATGGGGCCAGTTAAGGTAGACGGAAACTTGGACGTAACATCTAATACTCTTACTGTAGCTGGAACTATATATGTAACTGGAAATTTCACGACAGACAACAACACAACTGTTTCGTGCGACCCCACATATGGTTCGACGTCATGTATTGTAATATCTGACGGATATATGGATTTCAGAAATAATTCAGATTTTCAAGGCTCAGGAGCAGCTGGCAGTTTTATTCTTCTTGTTTCGCGTAAAGCTGACTGCTTAGGAACTTCCGGTTCGGGCTGTGGTCCTGGAAATAGCGCTATTTATCATAATAACAACGCATCAACTGGTGGAATTTTCTTCGCACAGGACTCCATTGCTGTACTTTTTAATAACGCATCAGTGTCTACAGTTGTTGCCAAAGGATTAGATTTGGCAAACAATTCGGCTGTGATTTATAATGTTGATTTACAAGACATAGAACTTTCTTCTGGCGCTAGTGGTGGGTGGCTTGTAGAGGATTGGCGTGAGGTAGAATAAAGCTCTTAGAGAGCTTTATTCGATGTTGTGCCACAAGACGTAAATCATCATTTGAATAACTTTATGTTATGAACACGATGCACAGAAATTAAAACATACATGAATAAATTTCTTAAAAAAATTGGTTTGTATCCTGTAACAATGTTTGGCTGGTTCTTAACTGTTTTTTACACAGCACTTTTAATTTATGTTGTGGTAAGAATAAACGCTGATTTATATAGCACAGAGTTTGAATTATTTGCAGTATCAATTCTTTCAATATTTTTTATAGTATTGGTTCTTTTTTACGCGCGTCTTTCTGGAGAACAGCCGTTTATAAAGAAAAAGTAACTCATGATTTCGTATCGTAAAAAAGCAGGATTTACAATAATAGAATTACTCATAACTGTTTCTATTATTGCAATACTAGCAAATTATATAATTCCTACAGCTGTTGATGTTAAAGCAGCAGCTCACTATGCAAAAGCACTTGCTGAGTTTGGCGGCATTAGACAATCTATAGAACATTACAAAACTGATTTTGGCGACTATCCCGCAGACACAAATCGAGACATCCCACCGGGCCTTGAAGCGTACTTAGGTCCGGGTATATGGCCAGATGCCGCTTGGCCGGGCAGTGTCTTTGACTGGGACAATTGGGAGGACCCAGATGATCCGACAAAGCGGATATTGCAAATAAGTGTACGTTTTTGTCCAATAGGAGAGCCAGATGAGTGTAAATTTCCAACAAATGACTGGGCTGAAGATTTTGATATTAATAGCTCCGTATACTACTGCATAAAAGGAGCTTGTAGGCCTCACATTAATCGACCAATAGACCACCCAGGCCACTGCGTAAATTGCGATTAATAACTTTCATCCAAATGGTACAATACTTGTTATATGCAGAAGAGAAAGAAGCTTATCATTGGGAACTGGAAAATGAATCCAGGCACACACACTGAGGCCAGTTTCCTCTTTAAAGGGATTTCAAAAAAAGCGGGAAAATTTAAAAATGTAAATATCGTAGTATGCCCACCGTTTGTTTTTTTGGATAAACTGTCGCAAGGCTACACAGGAGACAGCATCAAGTTTGGTGGTCAAGATTTGTATCATGAAACAAAAGGAGCACACACTGGCGAAGTAAGCGCTTCTCAACTTTATAGTGTAGGAGCAGATTACGTGATCATTGGACACTCGGAAAGGCGTGCAATGGGTGAAACTAATGAGGCGGTGCAGAATAAAATCAAAACCGCTCTTTTACACAAACTTACTCCCGTTGTTTGCATTGGAGAAAGCGAACGTGACAATCACGGGAGATATTTAACGTTTTTGCGCGAACAAATTACAACCGCACTTAAGGGAATTAAAATTGGAGATGTACAAAAGATAGCTATTGCATACGAACCGATTTGGGCAATAGGGAAAACTGGCAGAGACGCCATCACCCCGAAGAAACTTCACGAGACAACGCTCTTTATTAGGCGCGTACTTGTAGAAACTTATACCAAGAAAATTGGTATGAACATGAAAATTCTTTACGGGGGCTCAGTGAAACCAAACAACGCAAAAGAACTTTTGCGCGAAGGAAACGTTATAGGATTTCTTATAGGTGGAGCAAGCCTAGACGCAGAAAGTTTTACAAGCATTTTGAATACTGCCAACAATCTATAAAATATGGTGAGGGACATAAAAGATATTAAGAACTTGAAGGGTAAACGCGTGCTTGTGAGAGCTTCGCTAAACATTCCATTCAGCAAAGGGGGCGTAATCCTTGATGATTTTAGACTACAAAAAGCACTTCCAACCATAAAATATTTGCATGAAAAAGGTGCGAGAGTAATTATGTGTGGCCATCTCGGGCGCGACGCGCACATGACCCTTGCTCCAATTTTTCACTATCTTCAAAAACACATTGAACACATTCAATTCGCTCATGACGTTGTTGGTCCTTCGGTAAACAATGCAGTTGGAAATATGAATGACGGAGATGTATTACTTCTTGAGAATCTGCGTAGGTGTGATGGGGAAACAGCAAACGATTTACAGTTTGCAGAGGAGCTGGCGAGACTTGCCGACATTTACGTAAACGATGCTTTTTCTGCTTCACACCGTGAACACGCTTCAATAGTAGGAGTTCCATTTTTTCTTCCAGCATATGCAGGAAAACTTTTCAAAAGCGAATATGAAGAACTTCAATATGCGCGCAATCCAGAACACCCGGCACTATTTATTCTTGGTGGCGCCAAGTTTGAAACAAAACAGCCACTCGTCGAAAAGTTCTTAACTATTTACGATCACGTTTTTGTAACAGGTGCACTTGCAAACGATTTCTTCCTTGCAGAAGGATACCCCGTGGGGCGCTCTCTTGTTTCTGACCCACCAGTTAATGTAAAGCATCTCTTAAAAAATTCAAAAGTTCTGATTCCAAAAGATGTGATGGTGCTTACAATTGATGGAGAGAAAGTTGTAAAAAAGCCAGAAGAAGTGGAAGTTGGCGATATGATAAACGACTCAGGTCCCGAAACTATTAAAATGCTAGAGCCAATTATTAAGCAAGCGAAATTTATTTTATGGAATGGACCACTTGGCGACTACCAGCTTGGATTTATAGAGGGAACAAAGAGCCTTATTGAACTTATTTCACGAACAAATCCAGACAGTGTAGTTGGGGGAGGAGATACCATGAGTCTTATTACGAAATTTGGGTACGACAAGCAGTTTTCATTTTGTTCGACCGCAGGAGGTTCTATGCTTGAATTTCTTTTAAAGGGCACAATACCTGGAATAGAAGCAATTGAGCGTTCTTCCAATAGACACCATGAATAAATGGATGATTATAGGGTTTTCTATCACTTTGGTGGTAGTAGTAGGAGTATTTCTTCTTATACAAATAATTATTTAAAGATGCTCAGATTTCTCTAGAGCATTTTTTCTATTTTTTCTCCCATTTTTTCCTGCTCGTTGCTTTTATAAGCGCCCTGCTTCCAATAATCGTGTCCATCTCCATCAAATCTTGGAATTATGTGAGCATGCAGGTGAAATATTACTTGTCCGGCTGCGGGATCATTGTTAAATGTAACATTAACGCCATCAGCTTTTACTGCTGCCTTAACCGCTTTTGCAATCTTTTTTAAAATAGGCACAATGTTTTTTAATTCATTATCTGGTGCCTCGTAAATATTTGGAGTGTGTATTTTTGGAATTACTAAGGTGTGGCCAGGGCTTACAGGGTTTATATCCAAAAACGCATATACACTTTTGTCTTCATATATTTTTGTCGATGGTATCTTTCCAGCGACTATTTTGCAAAATAGGCAGTCTTTCATGAGAAAAATTATATCATAGGTGCGTGGTATACTTCTTTTTATGACGAAATATCTGATTCGTAAATCCATACCAAAAAAGCTTAGAGAGGAGTTGAAGGAGCACTCTGATTTCACGGCCCAATTGCTCGGTGTGCGAGGCATTAAAACAAAAGAAGAAGCAAACAGCTTTCTTAACCCCAATTACGAAAACGGCATTCATGACCCATTTTTAATGGAGGGAATGGAGCGCGCGGCTAAAAGGATTCTTAAGGCGATAAAAAAGGACGAGCATATTGTCATATACAGTGACTACGATTGCGACGGAGTTCCCGGAGGTGTTGTTTTACACGATTTCTTTAAAAAAATTGAATACGCAAATTTTTCAAACTATATCCCCCACAGACACGAAGAAGGATATGGCCTAAACACATCTGCCGTTGAAGGTTTTGCAAAGAAAGATGCAAAAGTTTTAATAACAGTTGATTGTGGTATTGCAGACGACGAGCCGATTGCTCGCGCTAATAAGCTAGGCATTGATGTGATACTCACAGATCACCATCTTGAGAATGATAAAAAACCGAAACCTTATGTAATATTGAATCCAAATCAAAAGAAAGATAAAACATACCCATTTAAAGGACTATGCGGAGCTGGAGTTGCATGGAAACTAGTACAGGGGCTTATTGCGAAAGGAGATTTCAATTTAGTAAAAGGATGGGAGAAGTGGTTACTTGATATGGTGGGGCTCTCTACTATTGCAGACATGGTTCCTCTTCAAGATGAGAATAGAATTATTGCGCATTATGGACTACAAGTTTTGCGCAAGTCTCGCAGGCCGGGACTGCAACAGCTTTGTCAGAAAATCAAGGTAAAACAAAATCAAATTACAGAAGATGACATTGGTTTCATGATTGCGCCGCGTATAAACGCGGCAAGCAGGATGGCTCATCCTGAGGAGGCTTTTAAGCTACTTAGCACAGATGATGTTGTTGAGGGAGGTAAGTTGGCTGAATATTTGGACAAAATTAATAACGAAAGAAAAGGAATAGTTGCGGGGATGGCGCGAAAAGTTCATGAGAGATTAAAGAACACAGACGAGAAGGAAATAATTGTAATGGGAAATCCTGAATGGAAACCAGCGCTAGTTGGGCTTGTTGCAAATAACATAGCTGAGGAACAAAAGAAACCCGTATTTATTTGGGGAAGAGATAGCGGCGATGTAATTAAAGGTTCTTGTCGTTCAGATGGAAGTTTGAATTTAGTTGAATTTATGGGAAGCATCAAAAATGTTTTTATAGACGCAGGAGGACACAAGTTTTCTGGAGGGTTTTCAGTCAAAGAAGAGCGAATTCATGACTTTGAACAAGTTCTCGTAGATGCATTTAAGAAATATCCTAAAGACAAGGTTGAAGATACAGATGAAGTGGACGCCAAGCTTCATATCGATGACGTTAATTGGCAGACATATAGTGTTATTGAAAAGATGGCTCCGTTTGGAGTAGGAAATGCCAAGCCACTATTTCTCTTTGAGAATCTTCTAATTAATGAGATAAAACACTTCGGGAAAGAAAAAAATCATTTGCAACTAGGATTTATTAATGGAAATAAAAAACAAGTAAATTGTATTGCGTTTTTTAAGACAGCAGAGCATTTTGAAAAAGATATTATCGAAGGAAAAAAAGTTAACCTTATCGGGTCACTTGAGAAGTCCACATTTCGTGGTTTTCCAGAACTTAGACTGCGTATAGTAGATATTTATTAGTCGTATTATAATCACACCTATGACAAGAGAGAAATACATTATTTATACAGACGGAGGCTCCCGCGGAAACCCAGGCCCAAGTGGCGCTGGTGCGGTTATTCAAGATAAGGATGGGAAAATCCTGAAAGAAGCGACTAAATACACAGGAGAGCAGACTAACAATTATGCAGAGTATGAAGCGGTTGTGATTGGGCTTGAAGCCCTGAAGAAACTAGTTCCTGAAAAGGATAGAAAGAATGTCGAGATTGAAGTTCGTATGGACAGTGAGCTAATACAAAAACAGCTCACTAATGAATATCAAGTCAAAAAAGAAAATTTATTTGGTCAGTACATAAGAGTACACAACATCCAAGTAAAACATTTTCCTAACATTATGTTCGTACACGTTCCTCGAGAGAAGAACGAGCATGCAGACAAGCTTGCAAACGACGCGATGGATTCTTCGGATAATTGAAACTAAATCCACTCTACATTTTTATAGGGAGCTTCATTTTCGGTGTTGCTCTTTTTTCCATATATGGCTTTGAATACTTACTGCTCCTCCTCTTTCTTTTGCCAATATTCTTATTCAAGGATGGAAAATATGCATTTATAATAGCTATTGTTTTTGTAGCAATACTTCTTGGTGGTGCTCGAATTTTACTTCTGGACTTTAAAGCAGACTCGCGCGTGTTAGACAGCTATCTTCTAGAGGAAGTTGTAATTGAGGGAATCGTGGTCGAAGAGCCAAGCGTACGTAGCAGAAGTCAGAGAATTACTCTAGAAGTATCAAAGGTCGCAGGCGGCATCCTTTCTACGAAGACAAAACTTGTAACTTCAGTTGAAAAATTTCCCAGATTTCGCTATGGCGACGAAGTTTCCTTAGTAGGAATTATAGAAAGTCCTGAAAATTTTTTAAATGAACAGGGACGTGAATTTAACTATATAGATTACCTAAAAAAAGATGGTGTTTACTACACAATGTCCTTCCCTGAAGCGACTGTTCTTTCAGGCGGCAACGGGAACTCTTTGAAGCACGGATTATTTTTTGTAAAACAAAAGTGGCTATCCAAAATTCAAGAACTTATTCCAGACCCGCACGCCGCATTACTCGGAGGGCTTGTTGTAGGAGCCAAAGAGTCTCTTGGCGAAAAACTCGAAGATGACTTTAGAAAAACTGGAATTATTCATATAGTCGTACTTTCTGGATACAACGTAACTATAGTGGCAGAAAGCTTGATGCGCTTCTTTTCCTTCTTGCCGAGAATGTTTAGTCTGTCCCTTGGTGCAGTTTCGATAGTATTTTTTGCGATACTTACTGGAGCAAGTGCCACTATTGTTCGCGCAAGCATTATGGCGCTCCTTGTTTTGCTTGCCAGAGCAACAGGTAGAACAAATGAAATCACTCACGCACTACTTATCGCTGCGTTTTTCATGGTCTTACACAATCCAATGATTGTTATTTATGACCCATCGTTTCAACTTTCTTTTCTAGCAACTCTTGGTCTCATTTATGTCTCTCCGTATATAGAAAAGTATCTAAAACTTGTTCCAACAAAATGGCAACTACGTGAATTTGCAACAGCAACAGTAGCGACACAAATTTTTGTGCTTCCTTTACTTCTATACATAATGGGAGAGTTTTCTCTTGTTGCGCTTCCTGTAAACATTCTGGTTCTGGCTTTTGTCCCGCTCACGATGCTTTTTGGATTTCTCACAGGAGTGTTAGGTCTACTTAGTGCAACGCTTGCATTTCCGTTCACTGCCATTTCTTACGGACTGCTTTCATATGAATTGCTGATTGTTGACTTATTTGCACGTCTACCATTTGCCTCAATCTTCATTCCGAAATTTCCGCTATGGACTGCTCTTTTGTTCTATTGTGTGTACGGAATTTTTTTGTACAGACTTAGCAAAAAAGTCCCGAGCTAGGGACTTTTTTGATTCTATTTTATTTTCGCTAGCCTATTCTCCGCAACGCGCCAGTTTGTGCCTCCCAGAAACGCTTCCAGGTATTTTGCTTTTTCACTTGGAATGTAATCCACCATAAATGCGTGTTCCCACATATCTACGCAATAGATTATTGGAAGTCCGGCGAGATGTCCTAGTTCATGGTCGCCTGCAAAAACCGTGTGCACAATATCAGCCTTAGGGTCGTAATAGACAACAATCCAACCAATTCCACGACTGCCGGCAACTTCTTTTATATGTTCGAGGAAACTGCCAACATCTCCATATTTTTTTGACACCGCTCTTGCAAGCGCTCCTTCAGCATCTATTTCATTTGCGCCACCCCCAAGTTGTTCAAAGTAATTTTCATGCATTCGCATTCCGTCAAATTCAAATGCAAAACGACGTCTAAGCTCTGCGCCGGTGTATGCATCTTTTCCCTCGGAGCCTTCGCGAAGTTTTTCTGCAATCAAGTTTACATGTTTAACATATCCCGCATACAAACCAAGGTGTACTTCAATTTGCTTAGCCGATAAGCCCCTTATTTCAGGTAAATTAAATTCTTGTATTTCGTATTTCATAGTAATTCTATTATTTTAGTTTATTTACTATAGCATATGGTATAGTACAGGCACTAAACGGGGGCGCTGTTTCATACTCAACTATTACATTGCAAGATATAAAAACGTACTTATTCTTTTTGTTTTTATATTCGTCGTATTCATTTGGTACGCGCTACTTCAAAAACCACACTTACTCACGGTCGCATTTTTAGATGTGGGGCAGGGCGATAGTATTTTTATTGAAACTCCAGAAGGAGTGCAGGTTTTGATTGACGGAGGTCCTGATGGGGGAGTCTTAAGAGAACTCCAGAAACTAATGCCGTACTTTGATCGCTCTATAGATATAGTTATTGCAACACACCCCGACAGAGATCACATCGGAGGACTTCCAGACATTTTTGAACGATTTGAAGTAACTTCTTACATTACTGCGGGCACAAAAAGTGATAGCGGCACATATTCATATTTGCAGGAAGTAATTGAAGAAGAACAGGCACAGCACGTAATAATAGACAGGCCGATGTCTTTAGCTCTTGGTGGAAAAGTAAAACTGGATATTTTATTTCCAACAAGAGACGCATCCCTAATGGAGAGCAACGCTTCTTCAGTTATAGTAGAACTTATATATGGAGAACATGAATTTCTTTTTACTGGAGATTCTCCAAAAAGCATTGAAAAGTATTTAGCTTCAATTTACGGCACTCGCCTAGACGCGGAAGTCTTGAAAGTCGGGCATCACGGCTCAAAAACTTCGAGCGCAGAGAGTTTCATAGACACTGTGAATCCAGAATATGCGATTATTTCTGCAGGAGAAGATAACAGATACGGACACCCCCACAAAGAAGTGGTTGAGAGGTTCGTGGAACGCAACGCTGCTATATTAGAAACAAAAAATGGAGCTGTGATTTTTATCTCCGATGGAGAAAAGCTCTGGATTAAATAAAAAAATACTCAAGAGTTTCTTGAGTATTTTATTTAATGATTCCTGCCCTTTTGAGGGTTTTGTATGCTCCGTTTTTTGCAATAGTTCGGATAGCTTTTGTGGATAGTGTTAGATTGAATGTTTTGTTTACTTCAGGAACAAAAACCTTCTTTTTTTGAAGGTTTGCCTTCCTACGAACTTTTCCGCACGGATTATATTGAGTAGCACGAGTTCTATTGCTGTATCTTCCAGCCATTTTTGTGCTCTTACCTGTTATTGCGCATTCTTTACTCATGATTTTATTATGTCCTAGAATTTTTTCCCTTGAATCGCATCGTCTGGTGCGATTCAACTACACATTCTTTTGACATGTTGGACACTATGCTATCATAGTTGTCATATTATGCAATTAAATTACCCAAGCACAAAGCGCTGATTATGGATATTTTCTTCATTTTCATAATAGTAATACTTATTCTCTCGGTCGTAATTCACGAAGTGTCTCACGGCTATGCGGCACAAATGCTCGGAGACCCAACAGCACGCCTTGCTGGCAGGCTCACACTAAATCCTGTCAAACATATTGATCCGCTTGGAACAATTATAATTCCAGCAATTTTGGTACTAACTGGCGCTAACTTCTTGATTGGTTGGGCAAAGCCAGTTCCGTATAACCCATACAATCTTAGGAACGCTAAATGGGGTGAGGCCATTGTTGCCGGCGCGGGCCCCGCGACAAACCTGTTAATAGCACTTATAGTTGGCTTAGCCATACGATTTTTTGGTGTCGGCATGCCCCCTGAGGCTTTAGAGCTTTCAGCATATATCGTATTTATCAATATATTACTCGCTATTTTCAACCTACTTCCGATTCCACCACTTGATGGTTCGAAGGTTCTGAAGGCCATTTTGCCCTACAATTTAGCTTACAAATATGAAGGATTGATGCAGTCTCTTATGAAATATGGTTTTCTCGCCACCTTTGTATTCCTCTTCATTTTTATCAGTTTCTTATGGCCTCCATTTTTTGCCCTAGTTTCAATGATTTTCACTTTAATTACAGGAATGAGCTTCTAGATTTCCCAATAAAGCCCCTAACTATTGCTTTTTTGAAGAACTCATAGTACATTATCCCTACCGCGAAAGCGCTTTTTTATATGCCGACAATCAATCAGCTAATCAAAAATAAGCGAAAGCAAAAAATACGGAAAGTTAAGACCGTTGCTCTTCATCGTGGATTTAACACTTTAAAGAACAAGCCGACCGAATATGCTTCACCGTTCAAGCGAGGTGTTTGCACAAAAGTAACCACAAAGACACCACGTAAGCCAAACTCTGCAATTCGAAAAATTGCACGTGTTCGTCTTACAAACGGCATGGAAATCACAGCGTACATTCCGGGAATGCAGCACAATTTGCAGGAGCACTCAATTGTTCTGGTGCGAGGAGGACGAGTAAAGGACATTGGAGTCAGGTATACAATTGTTCGAGGACGTCTTGATGCTGAAGGAGTGGAAAACCGAAAACAAGGACGCTCTCGCTACGGAACAAAGAAACAAAAAGCCTAAATACTATGCGAAGAAAAATAAAGAAAAATTTTAATACAGAACCAGATCATATTCACGATTCATTACTCGTGTCTAAATTCATTAACTACATCATGCTTGATGGAAAGAAGTGGGCAGCACGAAAAATTGTTTACGGAGCATTTGAAATAATAAAAGAAAAGGAAAAATCTGACCCCATGATGCTTTTTGAAACAGCAATAAAGAACGTAGGACCAAACATGGAAGTTCGTTCACGAAGGGTTGGTGGAGCAAACTATCAAGTTCCACGAGAAGTGCGCCAAGAGCGAAAACAATTTCTTGCAATGAATTGGATTATTGGAGCGGCGCGAGCTGGTAAGGGAAGCTCGATGGAAAAGAGACTTGCAGATGAAATAATCCTTGCATCAAAAGGAGAAGGAGAAGCTGCAAAGAAAAGAGAAAACATTCACAAGATGGCAGAAGCAAACCGAGCATTCGCGCATTTCGCGTGGTAGCCGCAAATATTTGTCAAAACAAAATGAAAAATCCCGGCGCATAACGCCGGAATTTTTGTTTTCAAGAACAGTTTACATGTACCTTTTCATCTCAGAAGACACCTTCTCTACGAAAACTCGCAGCGGTACACTCGGTTCGTTTTGAATGCAAACATCTGCAAGTTTGCAAATTTCAGCCAGCCTAGATTCGCAATCATGACCTTCAGACTCCTCGAACTTATCAATAGTCCACGGCAACTTTTGTCTCTCGTGGCGTCGTTTGTTGTTCCAGTTGAATCGGTCTTCCTTCGAGGCGTCGATGTAGATGAATCCGAAGGCCGCGCCATTTCTTTTTGCAAATGATCTAAGCATTTGAACGTCGTGTGGCATCCGCAAACCCTCAACAATCATTGGCATGCCCAAGTATTGCTTCAGTCGCTCGCACATAAATGCCGGCAAAAAATGATCAAAGCCGTATTTCTCTCTTTCCTCAAGCCAGATTGCCTGCAGTGTTTTTTTGTCCGTCGGACGACCTTGTTTTCTTGCCACGCTTCTTAGATGGTCAGAGAAGCGCGCGCCGTAGGCTTTGTGCATCGTACACGCGTATTCTCTTGCCTTTGATTTGCCGCACGCCGTTCCCCCGCCAATAGCAATGAGAGGTCCGCGCTGGCCATTTATTGATATAATGTTTCCCATAGCTTGGTCCTCTCACACAAAATGCAAAATTTTTCTCCTCTTGCGTTATATACCAAGCTTCTATGTGTGTCAATTTGCTTGCGAAATTGACACAAGTCATATATAGTATGACCAATTGTTGGCTTTGCCAGCTTTTTATTTTGAAAATGAGTACAGATTTAAATAAAACACGAAACTTCGGTATCGTTGCACACGTTGACGCAGGAAAGACCACCGTATCTGAGAGGATTTTGTTTTACACAGGTATGAGTCACAAAATCGGCGAAGTTCATGATGGAGAAACAGTTACCGACTGGATGGACCAAGAGCGAGAGCGTGGAATTACTATTACCGCTGCTGCTGTTACGTGTTCATGGTACAAAACAGGAACGGAGAAAACAGAAAAGAACGCAACTCGCTTCAATATAATCGACACACCAGGACACATCGACTTCACTTCAGAAGTTAAGCGCTCTATGCGTGTTCTTGATGGTGCTGTAGTTGTCTTCGACGGCGTTGCAGGAGTTGAGCCACAGAGTGAAACTAACTGGCGTTACGCAGAAGAAGCATCCGTGCCACGCCTTTGTTTCATTAATAAACTCGACCGAACAGGAGCAAGCTTTGAGCGTTCATATGAAAGCATCCTCGCTAGGCTTTCAAAGAAGGCGGTCCGCCTCCAAATTCCTATCGGGGAAGAGGAAAATCATAAAGGGGTTGTGGACATTCTAGAAAAGAAAGCGTATGAATTTGAAGGTGAAATGGGAATTGATGTGAAAGAAGTTGATATTCCTGAAAATTTAAAACCTGATGTTGAAAAATATCACGCAGAAATTGTTGAAAGAATTGTAGAGCATGACGACAAGCTCATGGAAGACTTCCTAGAAGGAAACGAGCCACAACTTTCTGATTTAAAAGCAACGCTTCGTGCATCTGTAATAGCAAATGGAATTTTTCCAGTATTTTGTGGTTCAGCTTTGAAAAACAAAGGAGTTCAAAAAATTCTAGATGGTGTTGTAGATTATCTTCCTTCACCACTTGATCTTCCACCTGCAAAAGGAAATCATCCAGACACTGGAGAAGAGCTAGAACGAAAAGCAGATGAGAGCGAACCATTTTCAGCTTTGGTATTTAAATTACAAACCGACCCATTTGTTGGACAACTTTCATTCTTTCGAGTGTATTCAGGTAAAGTTAAGGCTGGAAGCTATGTGTATAACGTAATTACTGGAAAGAAAGAGCGAGTTGGGCGAATCGTACGTCTTCAAGCAGACAAACGGGAAGAAGTTGAAGAAGTTTCAACAGGAGAAATTGCTGCAATGGTAGGAATGAAAGAAGCAAAGATTGGACATACACTATGTGACCAAGACAATCCAATTATTCTTGAAGAAATGACATTCCCAGAGCCCGTTGTTTCAGTTCGAATTGAACCAAAGACAAAAGCTGACCAAGAAAAGATGAGTATTGCACTTTCAAAACTTTCAGACGAAGACCCAACATTCAAAGTATCAACCGATGACGAAACGCTTGAAACTATTATTTCGGGAATGGGCGAACTTCACCTAGATATTCTTGTAGAGAGAATGAAGAGAGAATTTTCAGTTGAAGCTGACATTGGAAAGCCACAAGTTGCGTATAAAGAGACAATCAAGAATGAAGCAGACGCTGAAATTAAGTACGTAAAGCAGTCTGGTGGCCGTGGCCAATATGGACACGTGAAGATTCGCCTAAAACCATTTCCAAAACCAGAAGAAGGAGAGGAGACAAAGAAAAATGTTACACGCGAAGAAGGATTTGAATTTATTGATTCCATTAAGGGAGGAGTTGTTCCACAAGAATATATTCCAGCAGTTCGAAAAGGAATTCGTGAGGCTATGGAGAGAGGTATTGTTGCCGGCTACAAAATGGTAGACGTTTCAGCAGAGCTATATGACGGAAGTTATCATGATGTAGACTCAAGCGAAATTGCCTTTAAGATTGCAGGCTCGCAAGCATTCCAGGAGGCAGCCAAGCGTGCAAAGCCGGTTATTCTTGAACCAATTATGCGTGTTGAAATCAATACGCCAGAGAAGTTTATGGGCGATATCAATGGGAACATTTCATCAAAGCGTGGAGCGGTGGAAAGCATGGATGATGACGGGTTGGGAGGAAGAAAAATTCATGTAAAGGTTCCACTTTCAGAAATGTTTGGCTATACTACAACACTTCGTTCTATGACGGAAGGACGAGCAAATGCTGTAATGGAATTTGACCACTACGAAGTTGTTCCACAAAACGTAGCAGAAGAAATCAAAAAAGTAAGAGGAACCGCTGAGTAATACTAAAGATTCAAACACGAAAAAGGCTGAGAATCATCCGACCTTTTTTGCTGTGCTTTGCGACTGTTTTGTGTATGTAGTGTCAAACAAAATAAAATTCACTACGGGGTTGACTCTATATACCGATTTCTGTACTATATCAGCACGTTCATATTGTTCTTTTCATTCGCAGCTTCAAGTTGCAACAAATTTTTGTTATGGAAAGACCTATTTGAATGGGTCCTTTTTTATTTTAGAAGAAATAGGGCCCGCATCGTTACGAGGTTTTGTGCCGTCTCGCGCACCAAAATCTCTTAATGAGTCAAAAAATGAACATATTATTAATAGCTAATAGCTAAAAACTGTTATTATGGCAGAAAAATTTGATCGTTCAAAACCGCACGTAAACGTAGGAACAATTGGTCACGTTGACCACGGAAAGACTACTCTTACAGCTGCGATTTTGCACGCACTTGACCTTGAAGGTCAAAACGTGAAGATGAGGAAAGTCGATGAAATCGACGGTGCGCCTGAAGAAAAAGCACGAGGTATTACAATTGCTCTTTCGCACAACGAGTACGAAACAGCCACACGTCATTACGCGCACATTGACGCGCCAGGACACGCGGACTACATTAAAAACATGATTACTGGTGCTGCTCAAATGGACGGCGCTGTACTTGTTGTGGCTGCAACCGATGGTGTGATGCCACAAACACGAGAACACATTCTTCTTGCAAAGCAGGTTGGTGTACCAAAAATTATCGTGTTTATTAACAAAGTTGACCAAGTTGACGACGCTGACCTCGTTGACCTTGTTGAAGAAGAGGTTCGAGAACTTCTAACGAAGTACGAATTTGATGGGGAAAAGGCCCCAGTTATTAAAGGCTCAGCTCTTAAGGCTCTTGATGGAAAAAAGGGCGACAAAGAGATTGAGAACATACTTGAGCTCACCAAAGCGTTAGATGAGTACATTCCTGTACCAAAACGTGAAACTGACAAGCCTTTCCTTATGCCAATTGAAGACATTTTCTCAATTGAAGGACGAGGTACTGTTGTAACAGGCCGAATTGAAAGAGGAATGGTTAAAGTTGGTGAAGAAATTGAAATTGTTGGAATCAAGGATACTGCAAAGACTACAGTTACTGGAGTAGAAATGTTCAACAAGCAACTTGAAAGCGGACAAGCTGGCGACAACGCTGGTATTCTTCTTCGGGGTGTAAAGAAAGAAGAAATTCACCGAGGACAAGTTCTTGCAAAGCCGGGTTCAGTTACTCCTCACACGGAATTCGAAGCAGAAGTCTACGTTCTCTCAAAGGACGAGGGCGGACGACATACACCATTTTTCTCAGGTTACAAGCCACAGTTCTACATTAGAACTACAGACGTAACTGGAGATGTAACACTTCCAGACGGAACTGAAATGGTTATGCCAGGGGATACTATTACCTTTAAAGTAAAACTTGTATCACCAATTGCTCTCGAAGCGAAGCAGAGATTTGCTGTTCGTGAAGGAGGTAAGACAGTTGGTGCTGGTGTAGTCACCAAGATTGTTGCGTAAGCTACAATCTTAGGTGGTACAACACAAGTACCAATTAATTATGGCAACCAAAAACGAAACTAAAAAAACACCCGTCCGCAAAAAAGCGGTCGCCAAAAAGCCTGCAAAGGCAGCTATCAAAAAAACACCGCGGAAGAAGAAGGCGGAAGTTGTACCGAAGCTTCGTATTAAAGTACGTGCCTATGAGCACAAAGTACTTGATACATCGGTAAAACAAATCATTGATACAGCACTTCGATATGATGCTGATATTCTTGGTCCGATTCCACTTCCTACGGAGATGAAAAAGTATACCGTGAACCGTTCATCATTCGTGTTCAAAGACGCGCGAGAACAGTTCGAAATGCGAGTGCACAAGCGACTCATAGATATACAGAATCCATCACCAAAGGTGATTGAAGCTCTAACAAACTTGAATCTACCAAGTGGCGTTAATATTGACGTCAAGATGGTCTAACATCATGAAAAAGTCTCCCAGACTTTTAGCATAAAATGGTGTAGACTTAAGGAGAAGATTCAAACAAAAAACCGCACATTGTGCGGTTTTTTGTTTGATTACTTGCGCAAAATATTTAATCCTGTATAGTACTAGTCATTGAATCTACGTCCGTATATGGACCACTGGGAAGCCAAATCGCTGCTTTCTCTGGTAGTGATTTTTTAAATGAAATTTATACTCGGCAAAAAACAAAAAATGACACAAATCTTCGGAGGTGGAGGCGAGGTTTTTCCTGCAACTGTTGTCTCAGCAGGTCCTATTGAAATAACGCAAGTAAAAAACACAGAAAAAGATGGTTATAGCGGAATGCAAGTCGGGTATGGAACAAAGGCAGAAAAAAATGTGAACAAAGCACAAAAGACAAAAGGACTTTTCGAATTCATGCGAGAATTCAAAGGCGAAGGAGAATGGAAATTGGGCGACAAAATAGATGTATCTAGCTTTGAAGTAGGTGATGTTATAGAAGTATCTGCTATTTCCAAAGGAAAAGGATTTCAAAGCGGTATTAAGCGGTACAACTTCAAAGGAGGAGACCGCTCACACGGAAACAAGCACCACGAACGAGCACCAGGCTCAATTGGAGCAACGGGACCACAAAGAGTGTTCAAGGGTACTCGAATGGCGGGACGAATGGGCAGAGATCGCGTAACCGTGAAGAACCTTAAAGTGCTTCAAGTAAATAAAGACAAGAATCTTTTGGTTATTTCAGGCGCAATCCCAGGACATAGAGGAACACTAGTCGAAATTCGAAGCAAATAAGTATTATGGTTACAAAAACAGTAAAAAGGAATACAACTAAGAAGGCGACAGTGAAAAAAGCTCCAGCAAAAAAAGCAGTAGCAAAGAAAACTCCAGCTAAGAAAATTACAAGCCTTGACGCTAAGATTTTTGACGCAAAAGGAAAAGCAAAAAGTTCAATCAAACTCCCAGAAAACATATTTGGACTTAGCTGGAATGGCGACTTGGTACACCAAGTAGTAACAGCCATTCAATCAAACGAAAGAATTCCATACGCACACACAAAAGATCGAAGTGAAGTCAGAGGAGGTGGAGCAAAACCATGGAGACAAAAAGGAACTGGACGAGCACGTCACGGTTCACGAAGGAGCCCTATTTGGACAGGCGGCGGTGTCACTTTTGGTCCGCGTAAAGATAGGAATTATACAAAAAAGGCAAATAAGAAAATGCGCACAAAAGCCGTATACACAATTCTTTCAAGAAAGTTTAAAGACGGCGAACTTATTTTCGTAGATAACATTACAATTGGCGAGCCAAAGACAAAAGATGCTATAGCTACACTTAATGCTTTATCTAAAAATGAAGGATTTGAAAAGCTTATAACAAAACCAAAAAATACAGCAATGATTTTGCTTGAAGAGCGAAAGTTAAACACAGCAAAGAGTTTTCGAAATATCAAATCAGTATATGTAGAAGAAATGCGAAATATGAATCCTGTGAATCTTCTGACGTATAAGTATATTGTGATAGAAAATGCAGAAGCGGCAGTTAAGTTCTTACAGTCAAAAGTTGAAAGTAAAAGCAAAGTCGGGCCGAAAGCGCCGACGGTAGACAATAGAAGTAAAGAAGATGCGCAAGCAGCTTCGAAAAAATAAACATATGGCTATTTTTGGAAGAAGAAAAAAAGATTTAGAAGGAGCAAAGACCCCTTCTAAAAGAGATGCAGAATCTTCCGCATCAAATAAAGTTGAAGAAATAAAGACTTCATCACCAAAAAAGGAGGTTAAAAAACCCTCTGCGGCTAAGAAGGTAACTAAAAAAACAGACGCTACTAAAAAGCCAAAAAAGGCTGAAGAAGCAAAAGTTGCAGAAAAGAAAGTAGAAAAGAAAGTAGAAAAGAAAGTGGAAAAGAAAACCGCCAAGACTACATCCAAAGCTACACCAAAACCAAAACCAACAAAAACACCTTTTAATGTTTCAAAGAAGAAGGTACGACGACATACGACAAGGACAAACCACATGGACAATCTTTCTAGAGTTCTTATACGACCAAGAATTACAGAGAAAGCAACAGACGTTACAGCAAACCGAACATATGTATTTGAAGTTGCTTATGACGCTACAAAGAAAGATGTATATCATGCTGTAGAGCACTATTACAAAGTAAAGCCGCGAAAAGTTAATCTAGTAAAAATTCCTACAAAGAAAAGGCAGAGCAGAAAACAAAGAACCTTTGGTCTCTCGAGTCGAGGAAAAAAGGCATATGTATTTCTTAAGGAAGGAGATTCAATAGAATTTGTATAATGAAAATTTTTAAACCAACAACACCAGGACGTCGCGGGATGTCAGTGGTCTCATACAAAAAATATCTCACAAAGAGTAAGCCCCACAAGAAACTTACAAAAGGAGGAAAGCGAGATGTAGGACGAAATTCACAAGGACGACTTACAACCCGTCACAGAGGTGGTGGACACAAACGAAAATACCGAAAAATCGATTTCATTTACAATAAGTTTGATATTGAAGCAAAAATAGAGAGTATTGAATATGACCCAAACCGGACAGCTTTTATCGCACTTGTCGTTTATCGTGATGGAGAAAGACGATATATTATTGCTCCAAAAAGCATGAAAGCTGGTGATAAGTTTATCGTTTCAAAAACCGCAAAAGTTTCTCTTGGAAACAGACTACCTCTTTCAGAAATTCCGGTAGGTACATTTGTTTACAACGTAGAAATCAAACCAGAAGGTGGTAGCAAAATTGCGCGTTCGGCAGGAAACGCTGCAGAAGTAATTGCACACGGCGGAGGATTTGCATCATTAAAAATGCCATCAACTGAAGTTAGAAAAGTTTCAGTAGACGCATGGGCGTCAGTTGGAGAAGCATCAAACGATGAACACAAACTCGTAAATATTGGTAAGGCTGGGCGAAAACGCTGGATGGGGCGAAGGCCAACAGTTCGAGGCGCTGCTATGAATCCAGTAGATCATCCACACGGAGGTGGAGAAGGAAAAGCAGGACGTGGTCACAAGCGACAGAGAACTAAGTGGGGCAAACCCGCAGGAAAAGGACAAAAGACCAGAAAACCTAAAAAGTATTCAAACAATCTAATCATTCGCCGAAGAAAGGTGGGTAAGAGACGATAAAAGAAAAAACAGCCAAACGGCTGTTTTTTCTTACTTAGACAATATTGACAAATAGTATAAATATGATATAATATACATAGGAATTTGGATTGGCCGAGGAGGTCAAAATGAACCTTAGCAAAAAAAATCGCTATGACATTAAGCAGTTTCTTATCATTTCTGCTGTTGGGATTGTGGCGTCAATAGTAGTTATGATTGGTAGCCATCTTCGTGAAGAGTGGCGACACCAGCAAATCATCGACGATGTGCCAGAGAGGTCTCTAGCACAAAATCTAAGCGAAGAAGCATCCACTTCCTTTAATGAGGTGGAGGCTAGGTGTTCCAAAAAATGGGACGAGCAGTGCGCGCTTGATTTATCTAACGCGCACATAAACAACTTCCAAGCTCTTGCAGAAAACTTCAAAACCACGGACAGAGTCCTTGCTTGTGTCAAAGAAAACACTAGCAAAATAGCGCAAGAGCACTCGCACCTCTCTTCCGAAGAGCTAACTAGACTTGTGTGGGGGATTTGCGAAGAGAGGGTTGGCGTTCAGATTAATCAATCTTAATTCGTTCCAAGACAAGTCGCCGTGCAATACGGCGGCTATTCTTTTGTATTATTCTATTCACGTGGTATAAAAAAGTTAGGCATACAACAACTCAGGAGTAGTACGCAATGAACCGTATTGAATTGGCTACTCTCGGCGAAGGCGGAGGGACACCACAAGGCTACAAAAATACTTACCGGTTTTTAGGCATTATTTTTGTCATTGTTTTTGTAATCGGTTTTTTTCTCAAAGACCACCTTGAACCAGCGCAGGCTGAAGTAGACATAGCCCCACAAGAGGGCAGCGAAATTGTGGCTAATGAATCACAAAAGTAGTACAAGCCTACAGTTACAAAGGACGCGACCCATGAGTCATCGCATACTATAAGAGCATCGCTTTACGCGGTGCTTTGTTTATGTACCCTGATTTTATGGCTTAAACACTAGATATTCTAGCACCACATCCTTGACAAAGAACGTAAAAGGTGTTAACATCACTAAGTAAATTTTTTGCTTGGGAGAGCAATAATGAAACTTTCAGTTCTTTTTGCCATCGTGCTCTTTGTTATTTGTACAGGAGCATCTGCGTCAGACACTCCCTTCACTGAGTCTGAAAACGACCCCGAATGTGTAAAGGCCTTAAAGAAGGCAGACGAGAAAGCAAAGGAAGTTCCGCAGCTTAACGAACCTTTCGAGTATAGGTTTGTGGGTCTCTACTATGAAGAGCAAGGGTTTTGTCAAGTGTATGATGTTCTTGCGCTTGAATACGGCTTGCGGGCAATTGTGTCTTCTGATAGCCCTTATGTTTCGGGTCACCAAATACTTGAGC
>Ga0255052_10000022_pt1 | contig 106093 bp, 100 predicted proteins | sample JV7_2_21_MG_FD_188632 | JGI IMG/M metagenome (GOLD analysis project Ga0255052, IMG submission 188632) | Seawater microbial communities from Jervis Inlet, British Columbia, Canada - JV7_2_21 | ecosystem: Environmental > Aquatic > Marine > Inlet | place: Canada: British Columbia | collected...
TGTCGCTGTGCCCGAAGCCGCTTACAAAAGCCGTCTCGTTGACATCGAAACAGACAGGCCGGTCTGGGATCGATTCTTCACCGTCGCGCCGCTAGTGCTGATTGGAACAACCGACGCAGATGAATCCCCTGACTTCGCGCCCAAACACATGGTCACACCCATGGGATGGCAAAACTATTTCGGTTTCGTCTGCTCGCCGACCCATTCGACCTGCGGCAACATTCAAAGAACAGGCGAGTTCACGGTCAGTTACCCCAAGCCCTCCCAGGTGTTGCAATCGAGCCTGGCGGCCTCGCCAAGGCAGGCGGGTCACAAACCTGTGCTCGACTACTTTACGACGTTTCCCGCGCGACAGATCGAAGGTACTTTCATCGAAGAGGCATACCTGTATTTTGAATGTCGCCACTTCAAATCCGTTGATGGTTTTGGGCCGAATTGCTTGATCACCGGCGAGATCGTGGCGGCGTACGCGGAGCCGGGGTTCCTGCGCTCGAACGAGCTCGACGATCAGGAAATCGTGCACGACTCTCCATTGTTCGCGTACCTGGCACCAGGACGATTCGCCGCAATTGACCGCTCCAATGCCTACCCATTCCCGGCCCATATGAAGAAGTAGCGAAATGAGTGGGCTCGCCGATCGAATTCTGAACCACGTTCGGGACCAGAACGCGCTGCTGATCGATCTGCTCCGGGACCTCGTAATAGCTGAATCGCCATCGACCGTTCCCGCCGTTCATGAGCAGTCGCGTCATGTCTTCATGTCGGCGCTCATCGAGCTCGGCTACAAGGTGCACGAGGCCGGGCTGCTCGATGGTCCACGCCACGTCTACGCACGCCCTGCCCATCGAGAGCGCGGATCGCTGACGCAGCTCGTGATCGGTCACTACGACACCGTATGGCCCGTCGGTACGATTAACGAGCGGCCATTTTGTGTGGACGGCAACATCATCAGGGGACCCGGTGTATTTGATATGAAAGGTGGCCTCGTGCAGCTCGTGATCGCGCTCAAGACCCTGCGAGATCTCAACCTGCAGCCGTCACTGACGCCCGTCATTTTTGTCAACTCAGATGAGGAAATCGGCAGCCGAACGTCGACACGATACATCCGCATGCTCGCGCGCCGTGCGGACCGCGCTTTTGTGCTCGAACCTGCCCTGGGCGAAGAAGGCAGTATCAAGACAGAGCGCAAGGGCATTGGCCGTTTCACAATCACGGTCTATGGCAAAGCCGCGCACGCGGGACTTGATCCCGAAGCCGGCGCCAGCGCCATCCTCGAGCTGTCACACGTTATCCAAAAGCTGTTCGCAATGAACGATGCCGACAAGGGTATTACGATTAACGTCGGTACTGTCGATGGTGGCATACAGCCGAACGTCATTGCGGCAAACAGCACAGCAGTTGTCGATGTGCGTGTGCCGACCATTGCTGACGGCGACAAGATCGAAAAAGAAATTCACAGCATTGAGCCCGAAGTGCCTGGTGTGCGGCTTCGGATCGAGGGCTCCATCGGCAGGCCATCGATGGAATTGACACCGCGGAACCTGGCGTTGTGGAGCCAGGCCAGGCAGATAGGCACGCAACTCGGGCTCGACCTTAGCCGGGCAAAAGTCGGCGGCGGGTCAGATGGCAATACGACGAGCCAATTTACAGCAACGCTCGACGGCCTTGGTCCGGTCGGTCATGGCGCTCACGCGAAACACGAGTTTCTCTATGTTGACAGGACTCTGGAGCGAGCTGCACTGCTGACAATGCTGTTGCTCTCGCCGCCGGTCGCTGCCCAGGTCCTGGAAAAAACGGCATGACGCAGACCTTCCTCACATCACTAACACGCATCGCGGACTTCGGAACACATCCGTACGACGTTCGCGCACTGGCCAAGAATAACTGGGAGTCCGGCGACTATGTGCGAACTGAAGTAACCGGAGCGCGCTCCGACCTGTACGCTATCGAGACCTGTAGCGGCGAGATGGTGCCGGTGCAGCCTGGCGATCAGGTAATCGGCGCTCTCGGTCACCGCGAAGCGACGCTTGAGGGCGTGGGCAGCTACGATGATGTGACTCATGGCGAAATGCATGCGCTTACCAGTGCCGGCTTGATTGGTGTATTTACGTCCTACTCCATCCTGCTGCCGAAGCCGCTTGCCCTAAAATATCGTGGCCACATCGTCAGAGACGGTCGAAAAATTTCAATGTCTCAGTTTGCGATTCAGTCAGAGCACGACGGCTATGCCGTGCCGACTATTCTGATCATCGGCACATCGATGTCAGCAGGCAAAACCGTCACCGGGCGGCGGGCCTGCGAAGTTTTGGCCTCCGAGAGACTGAAAGTAGTCGGTGCGAAGCTTACGGGTGCCGGGCGCTATCGCGACATCGCCAGCTTCAAGAGGGCCGGAGCTTCGGAAGTCTATGACTTTGTTGATGCGGGTCTGCCCTCAACCGTGGTACCCGAAGCAGTGTTTCGCGAAGCGATTCGGCCGCTCCTGAGCCACATAGAGCAGTCACATCCAGACTTTCTGGTTGCAGAAACCGGTGCATCGCCCCTCGAGCCGTACAACGTTGCGGCGGCCATGGACGAACTCGGCGACAACATCAGTTGTATTATCCTGGCCGCGTCCGACCCCTATGCTGTCGTCGGCGTCGAACAGGCTTTCCGGATTCGCCCTGATCTCGTTACAGGACCCGCGGCCAACACGTCAGCGGCAATTGCTCTTGTGATGAAGCTGGCGGGCTTGCCAGCCATCAACGTGATTGACCGTGACACAATACCGGCATTTCGCGAGTTCCTCGCCAAAAAACTGGAGCTCAACCGCTTCGAGCAACGTGTCGCCGATAGATGATTATTCGCAGCTAATGTCCTTTGGCCAAATGTAGTTGCCACGGCGCTACCGAATGATGCGCCAGCGCCACATTCCCTGTGAATAAGGCGATCAGCCAAATTGGCAGTATTGCTTTACGCATCATTATCTCCCAAGGCTCGCCGCAGGAGGAGCCAGCAATTCGCCGGCCGTTGCCAGCGGTGCGGCCAGGGTCTTGAGAAACGCCTCGAGTTGCTGTAGCTCTCGATTGCCAAGACCTAAGGGCTTGGCCTCATTATGGCCGATCATTGCGAGTGGCGCATCGTTGTAATGTTGCAGGACTTCTGCGAGCGTACTGATCTGCCCTTTGTGCATGAAAGGACCCGTATTTTCGAGGTTGCGCAATGACGGTGTACGGAATGTACCCATCAATTCGTATCCGGTGCGTGCGAATTCAAGTTCCGCGCAATCTCTCGTCGCCGCATCGTTAAACTCGCTCCGGCAGTTGAACTGCTCCTCCAGAACCTCACGAACACCGGCGATTCGGCCTCTGTCGGGCACGTCGCCGGGAAACGAAATTACACCCGTGTTGTGAAACTCGTGATTCGTAAACAAAGGCCCGTTGTGGCACTGCGTGCAGTTCGCCTCGCCAATGAATAATTTCAGGCCGATTATTTCGTCTTGCGTATACAGTTGCTGCTGCACATCGACATCGCCAGCCATGACGGCGTCGACGTAATCATCAAACCGCGATCGCCCGGGCAGCAGAAGGCGCTCGTACGCGGCAATGGACTTGCCGATGTTGGCAAAAACGATATCCACATTGACCGGATCGGAGAGATCCGGAACCGCTCCGAACAGCTCTTCGTACTGGCTGCGATACCCCGAAATGGAGTTAATGAAATTCGCGTACTGCAGTCGATTGCCGCCGTGCTCGGCCGGGTCTTCGAGCGGCGACAGTGCCTGCGACCAGAGACTGTCGCGGCGTCCGTCCCAGTAAAGCCACGGGCTGTATGCCGCGCCGACTATGCTCGGCGTGTTGCGCTTTGATGTGCCCAGTGCCTGTCCCTTTTGCAGCCCGTCGGTAAAGCGGCGCTCGGGCTGATGGCAGGTTGAGCACGAAATTCCACCGTTGCCACTGAGGCGCGGATCGAAGAACAACTGATGACCTAGTCTTGCAGCGCGCGGATCATGCGCAACCGCGTTTGCCGGGTCCGCCGGCAATGGTGGCAGGCTGGCGATCGAGAGTGACTGCAGAATCTGCACCTCTGACTCGCCCCACTCGCCCGGCCCGGCCGCCCGGGAGAGAATCCACGACGTGATGGCCAGGACCAGCAAAGTCACAGCAAGCCAGCCCAGCGATTTCATAAGGCCAACTTGATGATTACGGTGTCCGTCCTGCCATCCGCCTCGATCTCGATCGTAATCTCCCAGGCCCCTTGCATGTGAAACCGCATGCCCTCGAGCCGGTAGTTACCTTCACCGAGTTCTTCGGTGATGCGCGGGCGAGTCGGCAAACCGTGATCGTGCACCGGCATGCCCCCCTCGACCGAGAGCAGTGCATCGACGACGGGCTCTCCATCGGCGGTGATGTGCATCTTCCACGTGTGAATTCGATTGATTACGATCGGCTCGAGCGAGCTCTCGAAACTAACCGAGTAGACACCGCGCTCGGATGTCCAGTCAGCGGCCCACGCATCCTGTGTAACAAACACTAGCAACAGGAGCGCGATGCTGTAGGTCGCGCGATTGTCACGCCATCGCCTGAAGCGGCCACTCATAATGAAGTACTGAACCTGAATTGCGAGCAAAAGCACAATAAAAAATGGCCAGTAGCCGAACCCCGTATAGCCGACCTCAAACGGAAATACAGCCCGATAGGTTTTTTCGTCACCATCGACGTTTGCAGTGACAATGCCGATGTAGTCACCGTCCTCAGCAAATTCATGCACAACTGTCAGGACATCGGGGTCCACGGTTGGCGCACGATAGTAAACAGTTGCGCTCTCGAGATCCTCGATCTCGGCAACGTCCTCCCATTTCGCGAAACGGCCTTTGCCTGTGACATCGCGAATGATCCTGAAGTCCACCGCCGCATCGCCGAGACCATCATGCAGGTACTCCATGACAAACACAGTCTCGGTCGCGTTGGGCAAATCCTCACAATATTCCTTGTGCCCGTCGATAAGCGGCTGGTAAATCTTGAAGTGCCCGCGAAGGTAATTGACCTTGATGACGCACAGGTCGGATTCCTCCACGACGCCACCATGCGCCTGTGCTGCTTGCGGAAGGAAGCCGGCCCACAGCAGCGACATTGAGAGCAGAACAATTGTAGTGCGTGTCATTTTGAGTCGATTATATTGCAGTATTTTCTTGTCATACGTGGTCCAACGGGCTGCGGCCATATTTTGGGGGAATACATGACTATCGAACGGCTAATCATAACGGCAAGTTGTCTTCTTATCGCCTCATCCGGTTTGGCGGCGGACCCGGAGCTACCGTTCAGCAATAATGAAGCCTGTATGCACGGTCCTTTGGAGCAATTCGGACGCTACATCGGCGACTGGACAATCGAGGACAGCCAATTGTCACAGGACGGCAGCGAATGGCAACCCGGCTCTGGCGCCCGTTGGATTTTCTCCTGCCTGGGTGACGGCACTGCGATCCAGGACTTCTGGCTGCCGCCGAGTGGAAATGTGGGCACTAACCTGCGCACCTACAATGCCGAAACGAAAAGATGGGATATCGCATGGGCGATCAACACCAGTCCGGGCTTCTCACACATTCAGGCCGAGCAGGATGCGTCGGGCAATATTGTCATGAGCTACGTGTCGCCGGTCCCGAGCCCTCTGCGGCGCATAACGTTTTTCCCGCCAGACGACGATGGTTGGAACTGGAAGCTCGAGTTTTCAACGGATGCTGGCGAGACCTGGTTCGCGGTGTACAAAATTCGCGCAACCCGATTCGGATCGAATTGATGCAGGCGGCCTTGCGACCGAACTGTTCTATTGCCATCGGTACGAACATTCATTAATGTCTTATTAATTAGTATCTTAATTAGATAGTTTTGACTGAAGCGCGAGGCGTGATCGGTGACAGAAGAAGAAATCGGCGATCTGCGCCAGTGCCTCGGCAAATTCGCGACCGGTGTGGCCATCGTGACCTGCCATGGTGCGAAGGGGCCGTGCGGGATTACGGCGAACAGCTTCAGCTCGGTATCGCTGGAGCCTCCGCTGGTGCTTTGGAACATTGCGAAAGTATCCGATTCGCTGCAGGCCTACCTCGATGCCGGCTATTTCGCGATAAATATTCTGAGCGCAGGGCAGCGAGACTTGTCATCGCATTTTGCACAGTCTGATCACACACTGTTTGACACTATTGAATACCAGACAAACGGCAACAACGTTCCTCTGCTGCCGCACTCTATAGCGTGCTTCGAGTGTCGTACGCAGCAGATTCATGACTGCGGCGATCACTTCATCATTATCGGTGAGATCGAGAGTTATCGTTCCGGCGGCGGTGAGCCATTGATCTTCTACGCCGGACAGTACACCTCATTATCTGACATCGCCGAGTAGCTGTTACCCAGTGCCGACGCAGGGGATCAGGCGGCCCGCGCAAACCTGAGCACTAGTACACGTGCATGCTATTGTGTAACCGCAGACCGGAGCTAATTATGAACCGATCAATACTTGCGGCAGTTTTGCTCGCGTTTTCCATAGGCGTTGGCTCATCGGTGCAAGGTAGCCCTGTTACTGATTCTGCGCCGCAACCCACGATCACCATCATGGAAGAGATGGTCGCGACGATTACGCCTGCGACCGATACGCTTTGGGGCGTCGATGACCCGCAAACCGACGCAGAGTGGCAAGTTCTCGACAGTGCGGCCAGAACGGTTATCGAATCGTTCGAGAAGATCAGAAATGGTGGCGGCGGCCCCAACGATGCCGCGTGGGCGAGCGAGGCGAAATTTCAGGCCTACATCGATGAGCAAATCGCCGCCGGCGAAGCAGCGAGGGCCGCTATTGCGGCAAGAGATCTTGACGCATTGTTCATAGCTGGCGACGAACTTTATCCGCCCTGCGAAAATTGCCACATCGATTTTAACCCTGCGGTCGACGGCGAAGAGTAATAAACAACAAAAAGCTTCGCAGGCGGGTTCTATTCAGGCAGAATCACATATCATGAACGAGAACTTGAATATTACGCATTACGACTCGACAGCCGAGATGTTGCATTGGCTGATAGCCGGCATGGTCATCGTGCAGTTCATCCTGGCGAAGATGGCGGACCTGGCTGGCGACGTTGACAATTCTGTTCGCGAACTCGCCCTGCTCGCCAATCACAGGTCGGTCGGCATAACGATCCTTGCCCTTGTCATAGTCCGGCTGGTCTGGCGCCTCAAGAACGCGCCGCCGGCTTTACCTGCAACAATACCGCAGTGGCAGGTGACTGCATCGCAGGTCAGTCACTGGTCACTGTACGTCCTGCTGTTTGCGATGCCGGTTTCAGGCTGGCTGATGTCGTCTGCTTCGACCCAATCGGTCATTTGGTTCAATCTGTTTCAACTGCCCGACTTCGTTGCCCAGAATCCTGAGCTTGAGGACACATTCGAGGAAATCCACGAGTTTATCGGCAAGCTGCTTATTCTTGTGGCGGCCATCCACATTTTGGCCGCTCTCAAGCACGCCCTTATCAATAGAAATGGCGTTGTGCAACGAATGGTCTCCATAGCGAGCATTGTGGCATTCGCAGTAGTGATCATCCTGGGCGTAGCCTGGCTGGGCGGAGCGGGCTAGACCAGCAACCCCTCTTCGACTGTCGCGGCTAGTCGCCGCTCAAATCTACCTCAATCAGTTCATCGTAGAACCCGGCAATCTCCAGCGTAATCGTTATGGGCTCGACTTCAAGGTTGAGCCAGAACCAGCCGTGCTGACCGCCATAGGCAGCAACAATCGAGCCGGACCGCTCAGCACCCTCGCCTTCTTCATAACGCGAGAAGAATTCGGGCCCGAACGATTCGTCATGCCCGTGAAGATCGTAGTAAGCCTCACCGCCGTTAGTCGCCCAGCGAAACGTGATCGTATCGCCCTGTTGCATGAGTGCCTTGTATTCGACGGTCGCAGCTACATCGAGAGTGATGGTCACTGTCTCCGACTTGATCTCACCCTCGCGCCCGATAAAGTTTTCGCCACTTGCATGGGGTATGGGTTGGCCGAAATCATCGTGCTCAACCGTCACCTCTCTCGCGGTGAGAAAACGAAAAACCGGCGCGCCGCCTGTCGGCACAACTGCCGAAACGAACTCTTCTGTCGTCTCCTCATTCGCAGCCCTGACTTTGTCTTTGTCCACGAGACTGACACCGATCAGCGAGCCCAGGCCCAGGGCCGCCAGCAAAATCAGAATGAGTGTGGATTTTCCCATCGCTATGTTTCCTAGCTAATCAAGTACAAGTGAATTTGATAGGCCATCAGTACGAATCCCGATACAACGAGACCGACGTTGACGAACGAGCCGATCCTTGAACCTGCGGTCCGCGGTGGCACGTAACGCAGGATCAGAACAAAAACAACGAGTGCTGCCAGTTGGCCCAGCTCCACACCAATATTGAAGGAGATCAGGTTTGGCAGCAAGCCGTCCTCCGCCAGTCCGAGATCCTGCAGTTTGGTTGCCAGACCGAGGCCGTGAAAGAGGCCAAAGATAAAAACCGCCATGCGTTCATTCGGGCTATCGCCGAAAAGGATGTCGAATCCCTTGAGGTTGTCAAATCCTTTGTAGGCGACTGAAAGACCAATGATGGCATCAACGAGGTACGGGTTGACGTCAAGGCCAAGCAGAACCCCGCCAATCAAGGTGATGCTATGTCCGAGCGCAAACAGACTGACGAAGATAGCTACCGTATGCAGTCGCTTTAAGTAGAAAATGACACCGATGAGAAACAGCAGATGGTCATACCCTGTGACCATGTGCTTGGCGCCTAGCCACATATACAAGAGGATCTGTGGTCCGCTCTTACCCGCGATGAGCCTGGCGTCCTGCAGCGATACGTTGTGGGCAAGCGCATCGCCCACGGCCACAAGCAGGGCACCCGCCAGGAACACCGCAAAGACCGGATGTCGCGATGACATGAATTTACGCCCGCAATTGTTGTTGCCATGTAACGCTTGAGTCTACATGACGAGCAACGCGAATTTTCTGCTACGATTCGCTGCATAGATGAAAACCAAAGTCTTCTGCATCGGGTCGCATAAGACCGGCACGACCAGTCTTGAACTCGCACTCAAAAAGCTTGGCTATCGGGTGACGGGTTCCTTTGGCACGAAGGACCCCGATATCGCCGACAAAGTGCACGACATGGCATTTGCGTTAGTCGATAAATTTGATGCGTTCGAGGACAATCCCTGGCCGATTCTCTACAGGGAACTCGATCAGAGATTTCCCGGCAGCAAATTCGTCCTTACGCGCAGGCCCGCGGCCGCATGGATACATAGTATGGTGAAGGACTTCGCGCTAACCGAGACACCGATGCGACGCTGGATTTACGGCGAGGATGCGGGCTGCCCGGAAGGCAATGAGGACACCTACATCGCCCGGTATCAGAGACACAATAAGGAAGTGCTCGAGTATTTTGCGAATCGCCCGGACGATCTGCTGGTCTTCGATCTGCCGCAAGGGGATGGCTGGCAAAAGCTGTGTACATTCCTTGGGCACGACATTCCTGACGAACCGTTTCCTCATGCCAACAAGGCAAGCCTGTCACGAAGAATAAAAAACTTCTTCAGGCAAAGTTGGCGGCGGCAACCCTAAAGTCTGTAGGTCAACCCGACGTAGGCTGTACGTGGCAGACCCGGCCTGGCGCCGGCTGGGCGTCGGGCGGCGACATAGGATTCGTCGAGTAAATTATCGACTTTGACGTAGGTAGAAAGTCTGGGTGTGAAGTTCCAGGCTGCCATGAGGTCCCAGACCACACGGCCGTCGATTGACTCAGCTTCATCAAGCGGTCCCTGACTTGCCTTCGTCCGCAGTATTGAGCTGTAGTTGCCGGACACATGGATGCGCCACTGTTCGGTTACCAGTCCCGCCGTGGCCTGGAGCTGGTGTTCCGCGATGTAGGGAAGTTCATCACCAACACTGACTGCGCCCCATGGATCAAAATCACTGTCGAAAGCGCTCTTGAATTCGGCCTTTGTTGTCCAGGTGTACTTGACGTCCAACGGAGCGTCGAAGCGACCAATATTCCAGTTGTAGTTCGAACTTAGTTCGAGCCCGCTTACCGTAACCTCACCGCCATCATATTGCTCGCCGACATCTCCACCACCGGTCGATTCCGTCACGGTGCCAACCAGATTTTGGTAATCGTTGACGAAGTAGATAGCCTCAAAGCTCAGCTTGTCACTATCGTAGCGGGCTCCGGCCTCAAAGTTCAGGCTGGACTCCTCCTCCGCTGAACTGCCGGGTGCTGGCGGGTTAAATCCTTTATGCACACCAGCAAGCAGTCGCCAATCTGAAGTGAGCTTGTACAATGCCCCCACTCCGGGAATCACTACCGACACTGAATTGCGGAGTATGCGCGTCGGCCCCAGGCCGCGCGTTGGATCTGCAGTGGAATAGTCAAGCCTTCGCATATCGACAGATTCGAACCGCACACCAGGCGTCACGATCCATTTACCGCTGCGAATCTCCGTGTCGATAAACATCGATGTCACAGCGGCGCTTGAAACGCGGTTCGTCTCTGAGCCGGGCGCTGCTGCGGTTGTCAGCACCAGGGCTTCATTTTCCATGCGATACGCGTCCTCATGTTGAAAACGATCCTCTTCATCTTCGTGAACGCGAAAACCTGCCGTTAGAGCAACCTCGGTGTCACCGAAACCGAAATCCCACTCGAGGCTTGCCTGTACACCCTGCGAGTAATAGTTACGCTTATTGGCACGTTTGGTGATTGCATCGTCCGGGCTTGTGGCACCCCTGAGCCACGCAAGCTCGGTTGCAAACGCCAGCGGCTCGTCAAGTACGCGGCTCATCCCCACGCCGTTCACAGATTGCAGCTTGTACCAGTTTCGCTCAAAGTTGTTTCTGTACACGGTGATGACACCGCGCCAATTGTTGCCCGGGTTGAACTCATAGCTCAGTTGGAACTGCGTGTGCTCACTTTCAAATTTATCATCCTCTGAGGAGGCGTAGCGCCGCAAGGGATCGGCGCCAAAGTCCTCACTCGTGAGCCCAAGGTAGCTCGTGTCGGATGTTTGCTCGGTGAATCCGAGTTTGAGACGCAGGCTTTGATAGATCGATGATGCCGAGTCGCTTTCAATCTGCAGCTTGGCAACGTAGTCCTCTAACTCGTAACCGGTGTCGCCGCCAACCGGCCCATCAATAGACTTGAATCCATCACTCCGGCTTTGCACCGTCTCGACGAGCCAGGACACGCGATCGCCGTGGCTACCGATATTCAGCAGCGCGTCCGCAATGTTGTGGTCACCCACGCGGACGTCCAGCTTGCCGCCCAACCGATCGGGTATTGGTGTAGAAATCATGTTGATCGCGCCACCTGTCGTGCGGGGTCCTACGACGATAGCAGCCGGGCCCTTGAGTACCTCGAGCGAGTGCATGCGACGCTGCGTGGGAAAGTAGTACGCGGAGGGCGCCGCATAGGGCGCCGGGGCGATCAAAACCCCATCTTCCAACAATGCGATCCGGGCACTGCGATCGAGACCAGAACCACGAATGCCAATATTGGGCCGTAGTCCGAATCCCTCCTCCTCCTGCACGTAGACACCGGGTACCGAGCGCAGCACTCGCATGATGTCCGTATCAACGAATACCGCCAGGTCATCCTGATCCATCACATGGGCGGATCCCGGCACATCGGCGACATCGCTCCTGTGACCGATAATTGTCACGGAATCTATCGGCTCAATACTGTCCTCGCCGTCAGCCGGTAGGCCATGGGCGACCAAAGACACGCCAAGAATGGCGCCACATAGGGCCGTGCGGACGAATCCAAGGTGTTGCATTGCGGTGTCCTGTCGAGTATTTGCCGTACTGAGGACCAACCGTAATGCAAATGCGACCCATTCGCAATAAGCATATTTACTTACTGCTTTTTGACATAATAAATAGGGCCTATTGATCCTGGCTCTTTCGAACGAACTTGCGGACCTTGGTGAAGAAAGAGTCTTTCTTGTAGCGCCCCTTGACGATGTGCCGAATCTGACAAACGTTGGGAATCTCCAGCGGTACGCCGTGTGTGCCGATTAACCAACGAAATGCCCTGTCCTCGTAAGTCTTCATCCAGCGCTCGGCAGGGGTCTGATAATGCTTGATCGACTCGCAGTAGCCGCAGGCGCGCGCGATATCGCCGTGCGTAATCTGGTGCGGACCCTTTGCTTTTGCCCGCGGGCCGCCGTACGGCTTGAACTGGTCAAGTGGAATCTCGAGCAAGGTTGGCCCTTCGCGTCCTTTTTGCAGTATTTCATCGTCTTCGGCCAGCAATGCCGTGCCAAGACCGATATTCGGGTGCACGAGGCCGTCATCTCTTCCCTGCAGCAGATCCGCCAATGTGTCGAGACAGTGCTCGTGAAAAATGATGTCGGCGTCCGTAAACCATATCCAGTCCGCACCTGTATTTTTCGCGGCGAGATTGCGGCCGATACTGCGGCGAAACAATTTTTCTTTCGGCAGCGGCTGCCAGTTCCAGGTGACGCCCGGCACTTCCATGCGGCCAAAATAGTCCAGTACTGGAACAACGCGATCATCGCCAGGCACATGGAATACTGTCATCGTAATGTCGAACTTGTCGGTGCGATGATTGACGAGCGAGCTTAGCTGATAAGTTAGAAAATGGCCGTAGCGCCAGCAGTGGCTGACGATTTCCAGCTTAAGCCTGCCCGTCTTCTTCGCTTTTTGGACAGTTGCCGGGTCCACATCGCGAAACCACGAAACAGGCAAGGCACCCGATACGGCGATTCGGTAGAACATGCTGACAACTGATTCACTGAACCCTGACATTCGCGGCTCCGGTTGCGGGCTTAAACAGATCTGCGCGTACGCCGATACATGGCGACCTTACGCAAGGCATTAATATGTTGCGAAATTCTTGACCAAAAGTGTAGCTTCTCCGGGTAATAACTTTTGCACAGGTCCGGCTCGACCGATTCAAGTACCTGCTCCCAGTCGGCCGTGGACTCATAACCACACTCGATCAATTCCGGCGTCATCGATCCGTGAATCATCTGCTGAGCTTTGATTCTGCCGGGGTGCTGCGTCCAGACGCCAACGCTCGTCGGTGCGATAGGTCGAACGCTGTGCATCGCCATAATCGATTTCTGCGAAACCCGCGCATGCTCGTGATACTCGGAGAAGTTGAAAAGTTTTTCCAGCCACGGAAATTTCGTAGCGATCATTTGCTGAGTCGAATCGGGGTCTCGCACAAAATCTTCGTATCGGACTTGCAGAAAACGTTCGTGACCGGCCATTATTTTGGCGTAGCTGTGCATCTGCCGCCACAAACGAATATTCGAGTAGTAAATACTCTTGTCCTTGCCATGTCGACTCACAATGACATCGCGCGGATCGCGCATGACGTAAATAACATAGAGTTCAGGGTCGTCATCAATAACGGCCGGCATGTACATCGTGTCCTTGGGTCGCTTCGTGATCAGAAGTTGCCCGTCGTCGGCCGATACGAGATTGAAACGAATTTCGTGATCGTAATGCTTGTCAACCTTGAAGCACGTGACCATCGCCTCGGCCAGCAGCGTTGTTCCGCTTCGCGGCGAGCAAGCAACTATGTGAATGTGTTTGAACATCCCTGCCATTCACTCATCCGCAATCGAGTTGCGCAATACACCAATTCCGGATATTGATACTTCGATCGTATCTCCGGGCTTCATCCACACAGGAGGTGTGCGCGCTGCGCCGACACCGCCAGGCGTGCCGGTCGCGATAATATCGCCAGGCTCGAGGCGTGTGAACGTTGTACAGTATTCGATTAATTTGGGTATATCGAAAATCAGATCACTGGTCGACGCAGACTGCATGAGCTCATCGTTCAGCCTTGTCTCAAGCGTCAGTCCCCGGACATCCTCAATCTCATCCCGGGTCACGAGCCACGGCCCGAGGCTGCCGCTTTTCAGGAAATTCTTGCCTGGTGTGAACTGACCAGAATGGCGCTGAAAGTCGCGAATGCTGCCATCATTCAGACATGAATAGCCTGCAACGAATGCAAACGCATCAGAAGCTGCAACGCGGTGGGCAGCACGACCGATGATCACAGCGAGTTCGCCTTCAAAGTCATAATTCTCCGATACAGAGACCGGACGGATCATACTCGCTCCATGACCGACGAAACTGTCGGCGAAGCGTGTAAATACCCAAGGGTACCTTGGAAGGTCCCTGCCCATTTCCAGCACGTGCTTTTTGTAGTTGACACCAATGCACAGGACCTTGTTTGGGTCCGGTATGCACGGCAGAAAATCGATTTCGTCCAACGACAGGTCTGGCGAAAGATCCGCGACAAGGTCGTCAATGCGATGCAACGCGCCATCTTGAAGTATTGTTGTTACGTTCCCCGAAATTCCATGTTGCAACAGATCGACAATTCCATCGCCCTTTTGCACCCCCGTGCCCTGCCGACCGTTTACAACGAAACTCACTAGCTTCATAGGTGATCACCGATGAGAATTTACTCAGGAGAGGCGCTCAATGAAAAACGCTATAGCGAATGCGCTCATCGCCGCGAGTCCGATCCAATGCCATACTAGCAAGGTGCTCGTCGGCTTGTAATGCGAGGAAACGTCGGCGGACGTCACTGCGCGATAGTTATAGTAGGCCAGAGCCGGAGCCGTTATGAAGCCGGCGCTGGTTGCGAAATCGATGAACGCGCCAAAGCTGTGTAGTAACAGCAGCATGATCAGCGACACGCCGACAACCTGGACGGCCAGGAGCGTGGTGTACTTTGTCTTGACTTCTTCGGCCCGGCCCGTCATGCAATCGACAAGTCGCGAGGTAACACGGGGCAACGCATCCATTAGGGCGAGCACCGTAGACCACATTACGGCGATTGCGGTAGCCGCAATCACGGGGTACGACCACCGGCCGATTATCGCCGTGAAAATCGATAATAGTCCACTTGCAAACGCGCCCGCATTTGTCGGAACGACACGATCTGTTTGAAAGAGAATTGCCGTTCCCATGATTGTAAAACTGATCGCGAGCACGACGGTCAGTATCCATCCGAATCGCAAATCGGCAACCGAGCTTCTGTGATCGATCTTGTCGCCACCCATCGACTTTTTTTCGCGCGCCCACATCGACAGAAAAACAGAGCCGGTCATTGGCATCGGCATCCAGCCTGCTATGGCGATAATGAAGACAGCCAGCGTTCGGGATGGCGTTATCTGTGCGAACAGATCCCGATCGCCTGCGCCCAGTAGCGGTAACGCGAGCAACATCGCTGTAATGGTCAGCAACGAAAAGACGACTACCAGAACCTTGATCAGTCTTTCGGCCTTCCCGTATTGACCATTCAACAGGAATAGCGCGGACACAACGGCGACACCAATGGCAACGTGAGGTCCTGAATACGGCAAGTCGAAGACGCTTATCAGCAAGCCTGCCGTTACGAGCGAAACCGCCGAGGTCGCAACGAACATGTCGACAAAGAAACCAACGAGCAGCCAAACCATGGGAATACGACCGAGCCTGGAGTACGCATACACCAGGCTGTGATTCGTCAGGCTTGCGTAGTCGACAGCGAAGCGAAACGCCGGATACTTCAGTACCGAAACCAATACAATCAACCAGACGAAACTCAGGCCGAATTCGGCCCCCGCTCGCGTCGACTGCACGAGATGCGAAACACCGATGGCCGCTGCGGCCAACATCATTCCAGGCCCGAGTTTCGAAAACCATCGTGTCACGATCGTCCCTCCAGGAAACCTGAAGGCTACCAGATTGTACGTCAACAAATTCGCGGTAGCGGATCGTCCTCGAGTTCTTCGAGAAAGCGCTCGCCTCCGAGCGGCGTTTCAAGAATCACACGCTTGTCGGTCGACGTAATGCGACCAATTCTGGCCGCATCGCGGCCGGACGGCAGTTCGCGCCAGACCTGCAATGCCGCATCCGCTTGCTCTGGCGCGAGGACTGCCAAGACGCGACCTTCGCAGGCAAGGTAGTAAGGATCGTAGCCGAGCATGTCGCACACAGACTGGACCGGGTCCCTGACCGGAATCGTTGCTTCGAGGCGAACACCAAGCTCGGTTGCACGGACGATTTCGTTCGCTATCGAGGCGATACCACCGCGGGTCGGGTCGCGCATGAATCTGAGGCCATCGAAACCCATCAGCGATTCGGTTAGCTGCATGACAGGGCCCGCGTCGGAGACGACATCGCCGCGCAAACCGAAGTCCTCGCGTGCGAGCATCACGGCCGTGCCATGGTCGCCGACCGGCCCGCTGATAATCGCAATGTCGCCATCTTCGATACGATGAATTGACGGTTTAACCCCCGGCAATCGTACGCCGACACCCGTCGTCGCCAGGTAAAGGCCGCCTCCTTCGCCACGGCGTAGAACTTTCGTGTCACCGGCTTTGACCTGCACGCCGGCTTCGCGCGCCGCCCTCGCAAGGCTTGCCACGATCCGGTCGAGCACTTCTATCTCCAGACCTTCTTCGATAAACGCGTTGAGCGTCAGGTACATCGGTTTCGCGCCAGCGACTGCAAGATCATTCGTCGTGCCGTGTACGGCCAGAGAACCAATATCTCCACCTGGAAACTCGAGTGGCTGCACAGTAAACCCGTCCGTTGTAATCATGACGTCACCGCCATTCAGATCGATCGGCGCGGCGTCAGCCTGGACGTCGAGTTCTGCTTCGCCCAGGTGACGAGCGAACACTTCCTCGATTAACTCGCGCATGTAGCGACCGCCGTTGCCGTGTGCCAGTGAAATGCGATCGTCTTCCATCGTCTTACCTGTTGTTGTCCAGTGCGGCCAGCTCAGCCGCCTGGCCGAAACTCAATGCTGCGTCGTTGCATGGCAATTTAGCCGGCAGATAAACGCGAAAACCATCGCGTCGCAGCAGGTCAATGACCTGCTCTGTAAGAATACGGTTCTGAAATACGCCGCCGCACAATCCGACCTGATTAACCGTGCTTTCCTGCCGCACTTGCCGTGCCTGTTGCAGCACGACCTGCGCCATACTCGAGTGAAACAGCTCGCCTCGTGAAGTTTGACTTTGTTGCTCGTCAACCATTAAGTCCAGTAGCGGTTCCCAGTCGCTTCGCCAGACGCCATCGGCGTCGCGAACCAGCGGCATGTTGATCGCCCAGGCAGATGAATGGCAGAGCGCCTCGAGCAACATCGGGCCTTCGGCCTCGAAGCTGACGTGCGTCGTGCCGCAAATTAGTGCGGCTGCCGCATCGAACATCCTTCCTGCTGCACTGCTAGTCGGACAATTCAGGTCCCCGCGCCAGGCGTTGTATGCGAGCTCATCGTCATCGGGGCCGTTCGCCCAGATCCGCTCGCAGGTCCAGTGCAATGCCGCCGCACTGCGCCATGGCTCGCGGCCTGCTCGCTCACCGCCCGGCAAACGAAACGGCCGCAGGCTGCAGACTCGCCGCCATGCGCCGGGCGAGCCGAGCAATGCTTCGCCACCCCACAGCGTCTGGTCCTCCCCAAGCCCGACACCGTCCCAGGTGAACATCAGCCAGGGCCCTGGCAGCGCAAACTCGGCCGCAACTGCGCTGGCATGCGCCCGATGGTGGTAGACGGTTTCGACCGGCAGCGCCTGTTGCATCGCCCACCGGTGTGTCGTGTACCCAGGATGCGCGTCACAAACGATGCGTTCGGCCTGTACACCGTAAAGACTCTGCAAATCGTCCGCCACCTGTTCGAACACCGCGAGGCTGCGAGGGCTGTCCATTTCACCGATGTGCGGTGAAATGACAATGCGATCATCCCAGGACAGAGCAAGCGTACCCTTCATGTGCCCACCGACCGCAAGCACGGATTGCCGTTGCCGCCATGGCAGAGGAAGCTCGAGTGGCGCACAGCCGCGACCGATTCGAATTGGCCGCATCGCGTGATCGATCCTGCGAAATACTGGATCATCGGCCGGGCGAACGATCGGTCGATCATGATGCAGGAATGCATCCACGACGCCCGCGAGGCGAGCCTCGACCTCGGCGTTGTCGGTCAACACGGGCTCACCGCTGATATTTGCCGACGTCGCAACGAGAGGCCCGGCGAATTCTTCGAGTAGCAATTGATGCAACGGGCTGTACGGCAGGAACACACCGATTTCGGACAAGCCTGAAGCGATGTTAGCGGCAAGATCAGTACCGCTCTTTTTTCTCGTGAGCACGATCGGCCGCATCGGGCTTGCGAGTAGTTGCACCTCTTCGCCGGTCAGATACGCGTAGCCGCGAACAACATCGAGTCCATCGTCTCCTGCGAGAGGAAACATCACGGCCAGTGGTTTCGCCGGCCTGGCTTTACGCCGCCGCAGCTCTTCAACCGCCGAAAAATCTCGCGCATCGCAGACCAGGTGATAACCACCGATGCCTTTGACCGCTACGATTTCACCGTCACGCAATTTTTCAATGGCCGCATCGAGTGCCGCATTCGCGCGCGCAGTGCTCGTGTAATCTTTGTCGTGGAAACTCAGGCGCGGTCCGCAGCTCGGACAAGCCACTGGCTCTGCGTGAAACCTGCGGTCGCCCGGGTCGAGGTATTCGGCGTTGCATTCAGCGCAGAGGGGAAACTCAACCATGCTCGTGTTAGCGCGGTCATACGGCATCGCTTCGATGAGCGTGTAACGCGGGCCACACTGCGTACAGTTGATGAACGGGTAGCGAAAACGCCGGTCGGTAGAATCGTGCAACTCATGGCGGCAGTCATCGCACATGAAATAGTCGTGCGGCACGAAAATACGTGCTTCCGCCTGCGTAGAACTCGCGGCGATCTCGAATTCATCGAATACCACGGCACCGAGCGTCTCTACCGTATCGATGTTTGGGCGCGACAGCGGCGGCGCCTGCTGAATCAGGTCTTGCTGAAATTTCTGCAGCGATTCCGCTGCACCAGCTGCGAGTACTTCGACTTCGCCGAGTTGATTCTGCACCCAGCCTGTCAGCCCGTGTTGTCGCGCCAGCCGGTATACGAATGGCCTGAAGCCAACGCCCTGCACATGCCCGGACAGGATTATTCTGACCGCGTGACTCTCGCCGCAGGCGATTTGTGTGGCGAGCTCAGCCAACGGACCGCTTCCTGCCTTGCCACTCGTTTTCGCGACATCCTGACGCCCACCAGATTCGGCACGCACCTTCGTCCGACACCATGCACGGCCCGACAGGCTTGCGTGGCGTACACGCCAGGCCGTACAAGCGGCATTGATTGGGATAGATCTTGCCGAGCACCACCCGGGCGCAATCGCAGCCCGGCGGCATCTCGCCGACGCGCTTGCGTGATTCATCCGCGTACGACGGAAAGTATCCGCGTGAATCGTAGTTGGCGTATTTGCCGCGCAACTCAAACCCCGAATCCGGAATGATGCCGATGCCACGCCAGTTGGCATCGCTGACCTGCATGACTTCATTGAGCTGCCGTCGTGCCTCGGTGTTACCGCCCGGACGGACAACCTCGGGATAGCAGTTGTCGAGAAAATGCCGGCCGTCCCTCAGCTGCCGAAGTACCGAGTACATGGCGGCCAGCAGGGTATCGGGCCGAAACCCGGCGACTGCGGCAGGAATGTCGTGCTTATCGACGACAAACTCCCATTCTTCCGGCCCCATGACGGTCGACACGTGCCCCGGCGCGATAAGGGCATCGAACCCCGGCGCCTCCGATTCGAGCAACATGGCCACGGCCGGCCAGGTCAGACGCCCGGACAGCAGCACGAGCAAATTGTCGGGCACGCCCTCGGCGAGCATCGCGGCAACCGGCGCCGTCGTCGTTTCAAAACCAGCCGCGAAAAATACGACCGGTCGCTCCGGGTTTTCCTGCGCGATGCGCACGACCTCAGTTGGCGACGCGATCGGCCGAATATCGCCGCCCGCTGCACGTGCCTGTTCGAGTGACCGCGGCTCGCGCTTCGGCGCATTAACAGGAACGCGAAGCATGTCGCCGAACGCGACAAGAATGATGTCTTCGTTCAGCGCCAGCTGGATCGCCTCGTAGACGTCCTCCTCGGGGCAAATGCAAACCGGGCAACCGGGGCCCGGCACCAATTCGATGTTTTTGGGCAAAGCCGATCGCAGGCCCGCCATCGAGATCGAACGCTCGTGGCCGCCGCACACGTTCATGATCCGAACCGGCCGCTCGATGTCGAGATCGCGTAACGCCTGCAGCCAGTATTCGGCCGTTTGGCTCATACCTTGCTCTCTGCCTCGCGCCGCACCCAGTCGAGCCAGGCATCCATGCCCGCTCCCGTTTTCGCAGATACCTGGTGCAACGGTGCCGGATTGGCGATCTGCCGCAGGTAAGTTTCGGCGGTTGCAGGATCGAAATCATCCAGCACCTCGAGCAGGTCCGACTTGGTAATCAATACGAGGTCAGCCGCACGAAACATGACCGGATACTTCGCCGGCTTATCGTGACCCTCGGGCGTGGAGAGCAACGCGACGTTGCAATGCTGACCGAGATCGAAGCTGGCCGGACAGACGAGGTTGCCGACATTCTCGATGAACACGATATCGATGCCGTCGAGGTCCAACTCATGCAGAGCGTCGTGCACCATATGAGCATCGAGATGACAAGCGCTCCCCGTAGATATCTGAATTGCGGGCACGCCTTTCTCGCGAATGCGCTCTGCGTCGTTTTCGGTTTCAAGATCACCCTCGACGACCGCAATGCTCATGTCGGCGCCAAGCGCCTCGATCGTCGCTTCGAGCAACGAAGTCTTGCCAGCACCGGGAGATGACATCAGGTTGATTGCCAGCACCTGATGTTTTGCGAAGTGTTCACGATTGTGCAGCGCCTGATGATCATTTGCATCGAGCAGGCCCTTGAGCACCTCGACCGACTCGCTGCCTGACGAGGTGTGCGCCAGGCGACCGCCCGCCGCAACAAGATGTTCGTTGCCGGGAGTGACATTGCAGCCGCAGGTATCACACATTGTTGTCACCTCCGTTGGCGATGTTTTCGAGGACGACACGTTGCAACAGCAATTCATCGCCGCTGATAAGTCGCGTACGCCAATCACCGCAGTGCGTGCAAACGAGCCGGTTCATCGCCACTTCGGACTCCGCACCGCATTCCTCGCAACAGACTCGAATCGGCATTGCTTGCAAATGCAGTTTCGCCTCGTTTGCGACAGTACCCGCCGCCGCGATCGGAAATGCGCGTCGCATCAGCGGGCTCTCCACACCCGACAACGGACCAACACTGACGAAGATCTCAGAAACCGATGCGGCGCGTTGCGCCCTGGCGACCTCTGTAACCTCGCCAATCAGTGCCTGGCAAATAGCAAGCTCATGCATTGGCCTCGAGTACCTCGTCGAAAAGCTCCCACGAATCCGCGGCATCCTGCGCCGACACTTTCTGGATCGCATAACCAACGTGGACGAGCACATGATCGCCCGGCACGAGTTCTTCGCCCTGTAACAGAAACAGACTGACTTCACGTTCGATGCCACGGGCTGCGCAGATGCACTGGTAACCGTCGATCGACTCAATTTGCATGGGTACGGCGAGGCACATTGGTCAGCCTCCGTGTTGAGAGTTCGGCTACGGACCGAAATTTTCTTCTCCCTGATCATAGTAGTCAGCCATACCGAAATGCTGTAAGTAGTAACGCCTATTCAGATGTGAATGGGGCAGGCCTACTCTGCTAGCTGGGGGAAGTTCCGCGTCGCGGCGCATGGAGATCACCGCATGCGGGACCGAGAGGGAGAGCATGCCCGGCAAGCACCATTGGAGCAGACGGTGACCAGTACGCTCGTACTGGGAGTTGGCAACGTGTTGCTCGCAGACGAAGGTGCCGGCGTGCATGCCATGCGCTACCTGGCGGAACACTACGACCTTCCCGACACAATATTTCTCGACGCCGGCACGCTTAGCTTCACGCTTGCAGCCGACATCGCAGCAGCCGACCACCTGATCGTTCTTGATGCGGCACAGATCAGCTCCGAACCAGGCGACATTAAAGTTTTCCAGGACGGGGAAGTCGACGACTTTCTCAAATCCGGCCGTTGCAGCGTCCACGAGGTTGGCTTCGCCGATCTGATGGACATCGCGAGGCTCGAGGGCTACATGCCGGAGCGCTACGCACTTATCGGTATTCAGCCCGAGCAACTCGGCTGGGGCGAGGCGCCTAGCGAAACGGTTCGTCGCTCGTTCCCGAGGGCCGCCGGCAACGCCGCAGCACTGATCCACCGGTGGCGGCAGCCTGTTCAGCAAAAAGTGGTTAATCAATGAGTTCGCTTGATGGAATTGCAGTCAACACCGAGATAGCGAGCGGCAATGTCGAGCCGCTTTTGCACGAAATTCGTCACGCTTTGAAACGTCTTGCCAACGGCGAGAAAGGCACAGTCATTGATCTGAAGCGCCTGCCTCTTGCACCCGGTGAGGAAGAGCAAATCGAAGCAACACTCGGCACCGGTGAAGTTCGCGCCGAAATCGACGCGCTCGGACCGACCTTGATCCAGGAGACCTCGTATCCCGGCGTCTGGCTTGTCACGCATCGCAATATGGATGAGGCCGTCGTCGCCCGTTTCGTCGAGGTCACACTAATGCCCGATCTGCTGAAGTCGCAGCGGGCCGATATTGAAAGCGGCATAGAGAAGCTGGAGAGCGAACTAGCTGCCAGCAGTTAGAACATTTGATCGAACCGCGCCGCCATGGCGGCGCGGTTTAGTGAGGAGGTTTACGATGCGCAAAGACCAGACCCTGGGTGATTACCTGCGTTTGCAGGGCGTTTCCCGTCGAGGCTTCCTGAAGTATTGTTCTGCAACAGCGTCACTAATGGCGCTACCGCCATCGGCCGTGGCACAAGTTGCGGAGGCGCTCGCGACTGCGCGGCGTCCGTCCGTCATCTGGCTGTCTTTTCAGGAATGCACCGGTTGCACGGAATCGTTGACGCGATCGCATGCGCCAACTGTGGAATCGCTGATATTTGACGCGATTTCGCTCGACTATCATCACACCTTGCAGGCGGCAGCCGGCCACGGCGCCGAAGCCGCGCGCATGGCGGCGATGGAGGAAAACGCAGGCAAGTACCTGCTTGTCGTCGACGGCTCCATTCCTGATGGCAACAATGGCTATTCGACGATCGCCGGCATCAGCAATCTCGAGATGTTGAAAGAGACAGCCGCGAATGCCTTCGCAATCATTGCCGTGGGTACCTGCGCTGCCTTTGGCGGTCTTCCGCATGCGAATCCGAACCCGACGGGGGCCGTTGCCGTGTCGGATATCATCAAAGATAAGCCTATTATCAATGTATCCGGCTGCCCGCCGATTCCGGTCGTCATTACCGGCGTTCTTGCGCACTTCCTGACCTTCGGCACCATTCCGCAGCTTGACGCGCTCGGCCGGCCGGCAGCTTTCTTTGGCCAGAACATTCACGATCGCTGCTATCGCAGACCGTTTTACGAGCGCGGCCAGTATGCCGAGACCTTCGATGATGAAGGCGCTCGCAAAGGCTGGTGTCTCTATAAGCTCGGATGCAAAGGCCCGACCACGTACAACGCCTGCGCAACATTGAAATGGAACGAAGGCACGAGTTTCCCGATTCAGTCAGGACACGGCTGCATCGGCTGTTCCGAGCCCAATTTCTGGGACAAGGGCGGCTTCTATAACCCGATATCCGCAGGCCTTTGGGGCTCCCGCGATGCCTTGCTCGGTGCCGCGGCAGCTGGCGCCGCCCTCGGTGTCGGCTCAGCAATGGCTGCCCGCGCTCGCAAGAAAAAAGCACAGGCGGCTGAGGAGGTGTAGGCACTATGACTCTTCTCGAATTTGCCAGCGGCCCTGCCCTGCAGTGGTCACTCTGGATATTTGTTTTTGGCGTAACCTGGCGGATCGTTGGCGCCGTTTTCCTGATGGCGAAAAAGGATCTTTCCAGGGCGCGCCATAAGAAAAACCTGTCGGACGGCGTGCGTACGATGTTGTCGCGCTCCATACCGGCGCACGCTTTTGAGAAGCGCATTCGCTTTCAACACATTAGCGGCTACGCCTGGCATCTCGCACTGTTTGTCTCGGTGTTGTTCTTCGCGCCGCACATACTCTTCTTTGAGTCCTTGCTCGGCTTTAGCTGGCCGCACCTGCCCAATACGATCATCCTGTTTACCGCAGCAATTGCGACCGGTGTTCTTATTGCCTTGTTGATTCGTCGTGCGACACACCACGTACAGCGATTTATCTCCAACGCCGATGACTACATCAGCATTGTCGTGGTCCTGGTTCCACTCATTACCGGAATACTCGCATTCGCGCATATTGGCGGCCGCTACGAGACGCTGCTGGCCATCCACCTGCTCAGCGTCGAAGCCATGTTCATCTGGTTCCCGTTTGGCAAGTTGATGCACACCGCGATGACGTTCCCGTCGCGTTACCAGGCTGGCACGTCGTTCGGTCGCAGGGGGGTTAAGGCATGAACGCACAAATGGCCTCCTTGCACGATTTTCGCAACACGCTGCATGGACTGGGCGACAACCTCGGTATCGAGGACATGCCTGATGAGGAGAGGGTAAGCAGGGCCAAGAAAACTTTTCTAAGGAAGCTCGATGGGCGCAAGGCCGTTGACCTCGACACATGCCTGCAATGCGGCATGTGTGCCGAGGCCTGTCACTTCTTCGAGGCCACGCAAGACGAGAGGTACTCCCCGGTTTACAAGTTCCGGCCTCTGCGCCGCTTCTATCGCCGCGAAATGAGCCCGATGCGCTGGTTGTACAGGCCATTTACACGCGACATCGGCGTTGAGGATTTCGAGGAGTGGCAGCATCTTGTATACGACGCATGCACAGGTTGCGGACGCTGCGACATGATGTGCCCGATGGGCATCAACATTTCTACATTGATCCGAGTAATGCGTGAGGGCCTGGCGGCCGCCGGCTACATGCCGCCCGAGTTGCAGGCACTCCGAAACGAGCAACGAGACCAGAACACCCTGTTTGGAGTCGGTAAGGAGCAGCTCAAAGCCCTCGTCGACAAACTCCGCACAGAAAACGTCAATGTCCCGCTTGATCGTGAACAGGCCGATGTCATGCTGCTTACGACGGCCGTTGAAGTCTCGCTGTTTCCTGACGCGCTCGCAGCTAGTGCGCGAATCCTGAACAAGACTGGTGTGGACTGGACCATTCGAAGTAATGCATTTGAAGCAGCGAACGTCGGACTAATATCCGGTGACGATCCCACATTGAATCTCGCGATCAAACGTATTGTCGAAGAAGCGAAGTCCTGCGGCGTGAAGACGCTGTTGCTGCCCGAGTCTGGCCACGCCTATCAGGCCATGCGCTGGGAGGCGGCGAATGAGATGGGTGAAGCACTGTCATTCGATGTTTTGTCGATGCCCGAATACATGTCGAGTGAGATTCAGGCAGGCCGCATCAAACTCAAAGCACAGTCGAACGGCGCGTCCGTCACGTATCACGATCCTTGCCGTTTGTCTCGCAAGAGTGGCGTGATGCAACAGCCGCGCGATGTGCTGGCAGCGCTGGGCCTCGACATACGCGAGACAGACGCGAACGGTCGTGAAAACTATTGTTGTGGCGGCGGTTGCGGCGAGTATGTCCTGAAGAGCGCGACCAGCTTGCGGCAAAAAGCATTCGAGATAAAACGCAGAGAATTTGATGAGACCGGAGCGGATGCGGTTGTAACGGGATGTGCCAATTGCAGAATCAATTTGCTGATTGGTGCAGACAATTCCGGATGGCAAACGCCGGTTAAGAGTTTGGTTGAGACGGTTGCAGCCAGTTTGGCTGACTAGCACAGGTAGGAAACGTCATGAATGATCGTATTGTTGTAGATCCTATTACAAGAATCGAGGGTCACCTGCGGATCGAAGCGCAGATGGATGGGGACCGAATCGCCGAGGCTTACTCCTCCGGCACAATGGTCCGCGGTATCGAGATTATCCTGCGGGGGCGCGACCCTCGCGATGCCTGGGCGTTCGCGCAACGCATTTGCGGCGTGTGCACGTTGGTACACGGCATTGCCTCGGTGCGCGCCGTTGAAGACGCGTTGAATTACGAGATCCCCAAGAACGCGCAGTTGATCCGCAACCTGATGATCGGTGCACAGTATGTGCACGATCACGTCATGCATTTTTACCATTTACACGCTCTCGACTGGGTTGACGTCGTTTCCGCTTTGTCGGCCGATCCGAAGGCGACCTCAGCGCTGGCGCAAAGCATCAGCAGCTATCCCAAGAGCTCACCCGGTTACTTCGCCGACATGCAAAAAAAGATCAAGGATTTTGTCGAAGCCGGGCAGCTGGGCATCTTCGCCAAGGCGTACTGGGGCCACCCGGCCTACAAACTGCCGCCTGAGGCTAACCTGATGGCCGTAGCACATTATCTCGAGGCGCTCGCATGGCAACGAGATGTCGCCAAGTTGCACACAATCTTCGGCGGCAAGAATCCACATCCCAACTTCCTGGTCGGTGGCGTACCGTGTCCGATCGATCTTGATTCCGATTCCGCGATCAACTCCGCCCGCCTCTCCACCGTGCAGGGCATCATCGCGCAGATGCGCGAATTCGTTGACCAGGTTTACGTCCCCGACACGCTGGCAATTGCCAGCTTCTACAAGGATTGGGGTGCCCAGGGAGAAGGCGTTGGCAACTTCATGTCCTACGGCGACTTCCCCGAGAACGGCACCAACGACATTTCATCATTCCTGATACCGAGAGGCGCAATTCTCAACCGCGACCTGTCCACCATCCATGAGATCGACCTCGACGCAATGGACGAAGTGAAGGAATACATTGCGCACTCCTGGTACGACTACACGGGTGGCAAGGAGGCTGGACTGCATCCGTACGAAGGTGAAACGGAATTCAACTATGACGGACCGACGCCGCCATACGAACAACTGGATGTCGAGAAGAGCTATTCGTGGCTCAAATCCCCTCGCTGGAAAGGCCATCCGATGGAAGTCGGACCGCTGGCCAGAGTTCTGGTTCTGTATGCCTCCGGGCATAAGCAGGCCCAGGAACTGGTCAATTACACGCTGCAGACACTGAATGTCCCCGTTGAGGCGTTGTTCTCGACCTTGGGCCGAACAGCGGCGCGCACTCTGGAAACAAAGATCTTTGCAGACAACATGCAGACCTGGTACGACAACCTGATCGGCAACATCAAGGCTGGCGACACGCGCACCTTCAACGAGGTCCTTTGGGAGCCGTCTTCATGGCCGAAGAAGGCCCATGGCGTTGGCTTTACGGAAGCACCACGAGGCGGTTTGGCGCATTGGATCGTTATCGAGGACCAGAAGATCGCGAACTACCAGGCTGTCGTGCCAAGCACGTGGAATGCCGGACCGCGAGATGCCGAAGGTCAGCCGGGCCCCTATGAGGCGGCACTGGCCGGTCATCAACTGCATGATCCAAAGCAGCCAATCGAAATATTGCGCACGATCCACAGTTTTGACCCGTGCATTGCCTGCGCTGTCCATGTCACCGATCCGAATGGCGAGGAACTCGTCAGCGTCAAGATTAAGTAGGAAGCGATACGATGAAGCGATTAATCACAAGCCTGATCCTGCTGGCAGGATCCACTGGTATTGCAGGTGCACATACGCTGGCTGTTGAGGACGGACTGCTGGGACAACTCGACCATCAGCTGTTGGGGCTGCACCACCTGCCGCTCACGGTCTTATTGATCGTGATCGGCGTCATGCTCTTGCGCCGCTGGAGTACTGCCAGGAGACGGTAGGAGCGGCCAGTCAGCCAATAGGCTGAGCGCCGATTTTTGAGCTATCTCTTGTTCTTGTCGTCCCAGATCTTCGGTTCCCACAGTTCTATTTTATTGCCCTCGGGATCCATGATCCAGGCGAACACGCCGTTTTCGTGGTACTCCGGTCCTTGTAGTATTTCGATGCCCGCAGCGGTCAGTTGCTCTACCATCGCCTCCAGGTCGTCGACGCGGTAGTTGATCATGAAGCTCGACTCGCTGGGACTAAACCAATCGCTGTCCCGGTCTGCGGTGTGCCAGATGGTCATCCCCTTGTCTTCGGCAGTGTCGTCTTCCCACTTTAGAATGACGCCGCCAAAGTCTTCGATGCGCATACCCAGGTGTTTCTCGTACCACAACGACAGGGCCTTTCCCTCGCCCCGCGACAAGAGGAACACGCCGCCGATGCCCGTTACTTTAGCCATGCTTTCTCCTTCCTCCGCGCTTGCATTCAAGGGCAGGACAACGCAACTGAACGTATATGCGATAGCCACGCATAATACCGTGGTGATTGTTCTCATGATTTCCCCTCCCAGCTGACCACCTTCTTCAAGAGCTTCATCTTCGGCCCATCGCCATCCTATCAGGCCGCTGGCTTTATTTGAGCATCAAGTTGTAACCATGGAGTTACTTGTCCTTAAGGGCGGCGATCCTGGGTTCGAGGAATGGGGTGGCACGGGGGTTGAGTTCAATTGCCCTTGTGTAGGCGTCGAGAGCAGCCGCCTTGTTGTTAGCGGCGCTGTTGAGTTCAGCCAGCGCAAATTGCGTGTAGTAAGAGTCCGGAAAATTCTCAGCATTCAATTGCAGTAGCGCAATTGCAGCATCAAGTTGCTCGCGAGCCGCGAGTTGCTGTGCGTACATCGGCAGCGTGAACTCGCTGAAATCATACGAGTGACTGCCATAAAATTCTTCCCTCAGCTCCGCGTATCGTGCCAGGGCAGCTTCCAATCCCGCATCGGCCAGTTGCTCATCGAGTTCGTCCTCGATCAGTTTTGGTTGCGCTCGCCCGCGGTGGCACGTGACACAACGGACTTCGACTCGTTTGGCGTCCTCAATCTCGTTGAGCTGAGGTACAAAGTTTGAGTTGACCTCTGCCAGCATCTGCACCATGACGCGCGCCTTACGCTTCATCGTCTTCTCATCGGATTCAAAATCGAACGTGTCGAGCGGCTGACCGGCCTCGCCGACATGGCAAGTCTCGCATCGCACACCAAGGCCGAGTGCAAATCCCTTCATCGTGTCACTCAACTCTTTTGAACTGATTTCTTTAGGCAATACCTTAAGGTTTTGAGGCTTCGCGAAGATATCTTTCTTTTCTTCCGCGGCGTTTGATACTAATGATGCAAGTAACGTCATGGCAATCAGAAAGTGCAGGGTGGATTTCATCTCAGGTTCTCCACAAATTCGAGTCAACGAAGATTAACTTCACCAGTTCAGGTGAAGATGATGAAACGTCAAGGGACTCGTCAGAGACTTGCGAGGGAAATGTCAGGGTCTTGTCAGAACGCAGCCACAGTTGCGCCGGTTCGGACCATCGACAACCGAATTCGGGATATCCTTGGCCCATGGCTGCAACCGATCGCAAACCCCGCGACCCGGCCGGATCGTCGCGCTCACACCTCATTATTGGGCTTCTGGTCCTGAGCCTGATGCTCGTACTTGGCCTGGCCTGGCAGGCTCACCAGGCAACGACGACCCACCTGAAAACGGCAACCAATGTGCTTCGTGAGTACGCTACTTTGGTGGCGGAAGAATATGTGCGTCGCACAATGGGAGACGTCGGCTATTACGGCTACTACACCTATGTCAATCTGCTCCGTCGGCAAGCGCCGAGCACAGCGGGATTGCCATTCGACCTCATCGAACCAGCTGCGAACAGCCCCGAAGCCCGGGCCAGCCGGTTAGCGCAATACGTATTCTATTTCGACGCCGGTGCCGCGGATTTGAATTTCGCCGGTGAGACGGAGCCGGATGCCGCGGTTGCAAGTCACCTTGTCTCGTTTACAGGAGAATTTCTGCGCGGTCCCCTGCCCGACGCCGGCTTTGCAATCAACCATGCCGTTATAAGCGGTGCCGCTCATACTTTTGTCGTGACCCGAAGCGACGGTGAAAATCGGGCGCTGGGATTTGAGGTAAACCGGCAGGAACTCGGCAAGTGGTTGCAGCAGTCATTTGACAAGGGCAATCTGCTGCCGACTTCACTGGCCCGTGGCGCTATTACCAATGAGTATGTGTATCTGCAATTCGCAGACAACACTGGCAACGCTCTTTTTGAAACAGGTATTCACTACGATCCCTATCTTAGAATCTCCAGGTCCCTGAAGGATGAATACAACGGCATATTCAGGGGACATTCCGTCTCGGCATCTATCGATCCGGACATTGCCGAGTCGCTGGTTATCGGCGGCCTGCCTCGATCGCGTCTGCCCCTGCTAATCGTTGTCATGTTCATGACGGTGGGCTTGCTTGTGGCGGCAATCCGTCAGTTGCAGCGGGAGCGCTCGATTATCCGAATGCGAACAAATTTCGTATCCGAGGTATCTCATGAACTCAGAACACCTCTGACACAAATTCGGATGTTCGCCGAGACCTTGCTCTTCAATCGTGCTCGTACCGACGACGAGCGGCATCGTGCACTGGAAATCATTAACCGGGAAGCGCAACGATTGAGTCATCTGGTTGAGAATGTTCTGCAGTTCTCCAACGAACGCAACAATAAACGGGAACTTCAAACCGAACTGCAACTGCTGCGACCAATCGTCGAGCGGGTAGTCGAAGAATTTGGCCCACTGTCTGAGCAAGCGCAGGCGAATATTCTCTGTCACTTTGCTGAAGATGTGCTTGCAGACGTTGATGCCGATGCAGTACGTCAAATTCTTGTCAATCTGCTCGACAACGCGGTCAAGTATGGGCCTGCCAGGCAAACGATCAGCGTCGACGTAACACAAAGTTCGTCACGGGTTCGATTGGCGGTGACAGATGAGGGACCGGGGGTTCCGCTCGAGGAGCAGGAACGGATTTGGGGCGCATACTATCGACTGAATCGCGAGCGCAGGTCCGCAAATGCAGGCACTGGTATCGGTCTTGCGGTTGTTCGCGAGTTGGTTGCACTCCACGGAGGCCACAGCTGGGTCGAGAGCAGCAATGGCAGCGGCTCAAGCTTTGTGGTCGAGTTTCTTTTGGCCAGCCAGGAACAGACGCCAAAGGCCGAATCGATGACCGCGGAGACCTCACCACACGCCGAGAAACCAGGATGAAGAGGATTCTCATCATCGAGGACAACGAAGATCTGGCCTTCGGTCTTCGTAACAACCTTGAGATCGAAGGCTATGACGTCCTTACCGCGGCGACAGGAACTGCCGGAGTGCAGCGGGCCCGCGAATTTCTACCGGATCTCATCCTCCTCGACCTCATGCTGCCGGAAATGGGCGGGTTTGAGGTTCTCAAGACGTTGCGGGAGATCGGAAGTCAGGCAGCGGTCCTGATTCTCACAGCCCGCGGTGAGGAAATGGATAAGGTAACGGGCTTGAGGCTTGGCGCCGACGACTACGTCACCAAGCCGTTCGGCCTCATGGAACTGCTGGCGCGAGTGGAAGCCTTGCTGCGAAGAACAACCGTTCCTGATTCCGTCGATGATGCCAGCGCAGAAGATTCGTTGCATATCGGCACTATCGAGATCTGCCCCGATTCCCGATCTGTCCGTCGCGACGGCAAGATCGTTGACCTCGCACCGAAGGAGTTTGATCTGTTACTAGAACTCGTGCGACGTGACGGGGCAGTCGTGTCCCGAATGGAACTGATGAAAACGGTTTGGGGACATTCGTCAGCCGTTGTCAGCCGTACCGTCGACACTCACATCGCAGAACTCAGACGTAAACTGGAAGAGGATTCGGCCAACCCCAAAATGATCATTACGGTTAGGAAAGCCGGTTACAGGATCGGCAGCTAGCATCGGAAAATTTCGAGTCCAACGACTATCGCTTCGCATCAATGCTAAACGCGAGGTCTACACCAAAGGTTTTACTCATGCCCTCAAATCTCGCGGGACTGCCAAATATGAAATCGACTTTCGCGATGATTTCGGAAATCACATCTGAGGTCTTTCTTCTTGACCCATACTCGTAGAACTCAATCGTCAGGTTTCCCTTCCCGTCCGCCAACTCCGAAACCGTAAGGAAATAGTCATACTTGCCGAGGCCGTCGCCATGAAATGGTGTACCCGGCTTGAGCCGAATTCCTTGCAACTGAATGCTGTAAACAACGTCCCCGCCAGGAGACAGTGTATTCAGATCAAAATTCATGACGAAGCCATTTTCGTCAGCGTAAGTTGCCCCTTGCGATAGCAGGGTGATCGCCAGGATAAATCCGAATCGCACTTTACTGTTCGTCAATTACACGCTTCCTCATCTCTCTATATTCTTCATTGGTGAGAACGCCCGATTGACGCAAGGAGTCGAGATTATTGAATGCTCCTCGTTGTCGTGCAGTTCGGAGGAGAATCACTTTGTGCATGGCTCAGGGGAACTGAACACAGAAATACAAGGCTAACGAGTACTGAAATCCTGGTTTTCATAATTACGCGTCCGGTTTTCCGCTCAGAGTCAGTTGCAACGTGCCGCTATGTTATCAGCTTGGCTGCAGCTGATACGCAGAAATCCACCAGTCAGGCATCATGGGCTGAAGATGTCTGGTGGCATATACTGGACCCACCGGGCTACTGACTAAAGTACTAGTATTCACGTATTACAATAGCGGTTGACTCCGGTATAAACATCCACAAGAGCAACCGTGGTCAGCCACAGCGATGGGGCTGCTTGCGCCAGGGAGCGATCAATGCCTTCAGAATCTGTACGAGCCGCCGACCCAAGACCGCAACAGTTTGCCGGGACTTCGCCCGGTCAGACTGCCAAACGACTATTCAATGCAACACGGCCTAAATTCTTCCCTGCATCGATACTGCCCGTTCTTGCCGGCACGGCCTGGGGTTTTCACGCGGCGGGAAGCTTCGATTTCCTGATTTTCGCTCTGGCCCTGTTCGCGACCGTCTGTGTCCACGCCGCCAGCAATGTGCTCAATGATGTGGGCGATGAGTCCGGCGGCACAGACAAGCAAAACGACGATCGCATCTATCCTTACACAGGCGGCTCACGATTCATCCAGACCGGCATCATGTCCGCGTCCGAAATGGCGCGACTCGGCATCAGCCTGCTGGCGCTCGCCGCCATCGCGGGCCTGGCGCTGCTGGTATTGAAAGGCCCGATGGTTCTGTACTTCGGACTGGCTGGCGTGACGCTCGGCATTTTGTATTCGCTGGGTCCGGTGCGTTTGAGTTCCTTAGGCATCGGGGAATCAGCTGTCGCTGTTGCCTTCGGCGTGGTGCCGGTTGCCGGTGCAGCCTGGTTGCAGGGCGCCACGCTCGACTCACAACTGTTGTGGTACTCATTGCCGGTTAGCGCCTGGGTCGCCGCGATCTTGTTGATCAATGGAGTTCCCGATATTGCCGCCGATGGCGCGACCGGCAAACGTACGCTGCCCGTGCGACTTGGCCTGAGCGGCACGGCAATCTTGTACGTCTTGCTGCACGTCGCCGCCGCCGCGATTACTGCTTACCTGGTGTTCTCGGACGCATTACCCTTGCTGGCGCCTGCCGTGCCCCTGGCATTGCTGTTCATCGCATTCAAGTCTGCCCAGGCGATTCGCAAAGGTGTTGCCGAACGCGACGGGATGACGCGAGCTATCGAAGGCACTCTCGCTATTCACACGGTCGGCACGCTTTGGCTTGCCGGCTGCATCCTTTTCCTGCACTGGTGGTCATAGAACAGAGTCCGCATGCAGATAAGGATCGAAAAGGGGCTTGATATCCCCATCGCCGGCCAACCGCGGCCCGTCATATCCGATGCGGCTGGCGTCAGCAGCGTTGGCTTGCTTGGCTGGGATACGCCCGGGCTTAAACCAAAAATGGCCGTGGCCGTTGGTGACTGCGTCAAACTCGGTCAGACGCTGTTCGTCGACAAGCGAAATCCGGACGTGTGTTACACCGCGCCCGGGTGCGGCACAGTATCCGCAATCAATCGCGGCGAACGTCGCGTGCTTAATTCTGTTGTTGTCGAGCTCGACGGTAACGATGCTGAATCCTGGCGAGCCGTCGACCCTGGGCAGATCGCCACAATCGGCGCCGAAGAAGTTCGTACGACGCTGGCGGAATCGGGCTTGTGGACCGCACTGCGCACACGCCCTTTCGGCAAAATACCTGCACCCGACACGGTACCGAATTCCATATTTGTTACGGCGACGAATACGAACCCGCTGTCGGTCGATCCCGCACTGGTAATCGCAGAAGATACAGAGGCGTTTCTCACCGGCGTCCGGATCATCTCGCGTCTGACCCAGGGTGCAACTTTTATCTGCACCCGGGCGGGCGCCGCTATCCCCTGTCCCGATGGTGAACAATATCGCCAAGTGGAATTTTCGGGCCCACACCCTGCGGGGCTCGTGGGCACGCATATTCATTTTCTCGATCCGGTCAGCATCAGGAAGACCGTCTGGCACATCGGCTACCAGGACACGATGGCCGTTGGCCGGCTTTTCCTGAACGGCCGTTTGCCTGACGAAAGAGTCATCGCGCTTGGTGGCCCGATGGTCAGGAACCCTCGCTTGCTACGAACGCGCCGCGGCGCCAGCAGCGCGCAAATTCTCGCCACTGAATTATCGAGTGGCGACGCTCGTGTAATCTCGGGTTCAGTACTGTCTGGACATCGCGCCGCAGGGATGTTGGGTTGGCTCGGCGCGTACCACAATCAGATCAGCGTCATTGCCGAAGGCAGCCCACGCGAGTTCTTGTCATTCATGCGGCTGGGCAGACACAGGTACTCGTCGCTGCGCGCTTTTGCCTCTACCTGGATGCACAAGGGTGACTTTCCAATGACGAGTTCGCAAAACGGCAGCCCGCGCGCCATGGTGTCGACGGGCAGTTTCGAGCGCATCATGCCGCTGGACATCCTCCCCACGGTGCTGCTTAAGTCATTGCTCGTCAGGGACACCGAGAGCGCACAGCAACTTGGCTGTCTCGAGCTCGACGAAGAAGATCTCGCCTTGTGTTCGTTCGTGTGCAACGGCAAGTACAACTACGGACCGCATCTGCGCAAGGCGCTCGATGAAATCGAGGCGAACGGCTGATGAAACGACTGCGTAAGATGCTGGACAACGTCGAGCCATTATTCGTCAAAGGCGGCCGATTCGAGCGCTTCCATGCGATGTTCGAGATGGTCGACACGCTGTTTTATTCGCCGCCCGACGTGACTCGCGGCTCACCGCATGTACGCGATGCGATCGACCTCAAACGCGTCATGATTATCGTGGTTTTCGCGGCGACTCCGTGTGCACTCGTCGGCATTTGGAACACCGGGTTTCAGACGAACACGGCAATAATGGCCATGGGCATCGATGCGATGCCGGGTTGGCGCGAAGCAATACTGAGCCTGCTTGGCGGCGGCCACGATCCGGGCAGCCTGTATGACAACTTCTTGCTGGGCGCGCTCTACTTTGTACCAATTTACGCTGTGACGATGGCCGCAGGCGGCTTTTGGGAAGTTCTGTTCTCCGGCGTTCGCAATCATGAGATCAACGAGGGCTTCTTCGTTACGTCGCTGCTTTACGCGTTAATCCTGCCGGCGACGATTCCGCTTTGGCAGGTAGCGATCGGCATCAGCTTTGGCGTGGTCATCGGCAAGGAAGTCTTTGGCGGCACGGGCAAGAATGTACTCAATCCGGCACTCACTGGCCGTGCGTTTCTGTATTTCGCATACCCGGCACAGATATCGGGTGATGCTGTGTGGACCGCGGTGGATGGATTCAGCGGCGCGACTGCGCTCGGAATCAGCGCCCTCGATGGCATCTCTGGCATCGTGGCCAGTGGGCTGACCTGGGGACAGGCTTTCCTTGGCCAGATGCAGGGCTCACTGGGTGAAACTTCCGCAGCGGCGTGCCTCATTGGCGCCGTCGTGCTGTTGTATTCCGGCATCGCTTCCTGGCGCATCATGGCTGGCGTTTTCGCCGGGCTCATTGTCCCCGTTGTCCTCGTCGGATTCCTCGATAGCAGTAACCCGATGATGAGCATGCCGTGGCACTGGCATATCGTCATAGGCGGATTCGCATTCGGTGCCGTGTTTATGGCGACCGATCCGGTGTCAGCGTGCCAGACAAACACCGGACGCTGGATTTACGGGCTTCTGATCGGTTTTATGACTTTTGTAATACGCGTTGTAAATCCGGCGTTTCCCGAGGGCATCATGCTCGCAATCCTGTTCGGCAATGTTTTCGCACCGCTGATCGACTACTTCGTCGTTCGTGCCAATGTGAAACGGAGGGTTCGCCGCAGTGCCTGACGACGCCAACACAACACCCAAGGTTTCGCGCGACAGCATCGGCAATACGCTGTTCGTAGCAATCGGAGTCAGCCTTGTGTGCTCGATTCTCGTCGCAAGCGCCGCCGTAATTCTGAAACCACGGCAGCTGCAGAATGAGGAAGAGTACCGGCAACGAATCATTCTCGACGTTGCCGGTCTCTACGAGCCAGGTGCCGATATCGCTACTCTTTACGCGTCCATCGAGGAAACGTCGACCGTGCTTGCGTCGGGCGAACAGGCTCCCGTGTATCTCGTTATGGACGACGTGCGAATCGAGCAAGTGATTCTGCCGATTGAAGGTGCCGGCCTGTGGGCGACGATGTACGGCTTTCTTGCTGTTGAGAGCGACGGCAACACGGTTCGTGGCCTGCGTTTCTACGACCACGGGGAGACGCCCGGCCTCGGTGACCAGGTCGACAAACCCGCCTGGCGCGCGCAGTGGCCGGGCAAGAAGCTGTACGGCGCCGACGGCGAGCCGCAAATAGAGGTCGTCAAGGGCCGGGCGCCTGACAATAGTGAGTTCGAGATCGATGGCCTGGCCGGTGCCACGTTGACGGGCCGCGGCGTCAGCGTCTTCGTGCGCCACTGGATCGGTGACGAGGGTTATGGGCCATACCTGAAAGCACTCAGTGACAAGGAGACGCAGTAGTCATGGGTGACGCACGCAAAGTCCTGATCGATCCGCTGGTCGACAACAACCCGGTCACGCTGCAAGTGCTCGGTATCTGTTCGGCGCTGGCCGTAACGACGTCGCTGTTGCCCGCCCTTCTGATGTGTGTCGCGTTGACAAGCGTTACAGCGCTCTCAACAGCGACTATCAGCAGCATTCGCAATCGGATTCCGAACAACATTCGCATCATCGTGCACATGACGATTATCGCTTCGTTCGTCATCGTCGTTGACCAATTGCTGCGCGCCTACGCGTTCGAGACCAGCAAACAATTGTCCGTGTTCGTCGGCCTGATCATCACCAACTGCATCGTGCTCGGCCGCGCCGAGGCTTTCGCGATGAAGAACAGCGTTGGACTGAGCTTCCTTGACGGACTTGGCAACGGACTCGGCTACAGCGCGATCCTGATCACTGTCGCGACGATTCGGGAGCTATTTGGCGCAGGAACACTGCTCGGCTATCCGATACTGCCACTCGTGTCTGACGGCGGCTGGTATGAGGCCAACGGACTGATGCTGCTGCCGCCAAGCGCGTTTTTCATCATTGGCCTCTTGATCTGGGTGATTCGCAGCTGGAAGCGAGCGCAAGCCGAGCATCCGGATTACCGGATTCACGAAGTCCACAGAACTGAGGTGCTGTGATGGCGGACTACCTGAATCTCTTTATCCAGGCGGCATTCGTAGAAAACCTCGCACTCGCGTTTTTCCTCGGCATGTGCACGTTTCTCGCGATATCGAAGCGCGTCGAAACCGCAATCGGCCTCGGACTCGCAGTTGTCGTCGTACAGATCATCACGGTACCGATCAATCATCTGATCTACGCGTTTCTGCTCAGGAGAGGCGCCCTTGCCTGGGCCGGCCTTCCCGAAATTGACCTGAGTTTTCTCGGCCTCGTCAGCTATATCGGTGTTATTGCCGCCCTCGTGCAAATACTCGAGATGACGCTCGACAAATACTTTCCGAAGCTTTACAACGCGCTGGGCATTTTCCTGCCGTTGATCACGGTCAACTGTGCGATTCTCGGTGGCACGCTGTTCATGGTCGAGCGGCATTATGACTTCGGCGAAACCCTGGTGTTCGGACTGGGCAGCGGGTTTGGCTGGGCACTCGCACTGGTCGGACTGGCCGGCATTCGTGAAAAACTGAAGTACAGCGACGTACCCGTCGGGCTGCAGGGTCTCGGCATAACATTCATCATTGTCGGACTGATGTCGCTTAGCTTCATGGGCTTTTCGGGAATCCGCCTGTGACTCTGGACGCTGCAACGATCCTGCAGGTTGGCCTCGGCGTGGGGTTGTTCACGTTGATTATTCTCGTGCTCGTGTTCGTCATTCTTGCCGCTCGCTCGAAGCTCGTCGCGGACGGTTCAATTACGCTCAACATTAACGACGACAAGGACCTGCAAGTTCCAGTTGGCGGCAAACTGATGAATGCACTTGCCGATGCGGGTATTTTCATTCCATCGGCCTGCGGCGGTGGCGGCACTTGCGGACAATGCACCGTTAGAGTTCTCGAAGGTGGCGGCGCAATACTGCCGACCGAGACGTCGTTAATCAGCAAACGCGAAGCAAAAGACCATTGCCGCCTGTCGTGCCAGGTCGCCGTCAAGCAGAACATGCGCATAGCGATGCCTGAAGAGATATTCGGCATTCGCAAAATCGAGTGCACAGTCGTATCCAATCGCAATGTCGCCAGCTTCATCAAGGAGCTTGTTCTCGAGTTGCCCGACGGCGAGGAACTCGATTTCAAAGCCGGCGGGTACATCCAGATCGAATGTCCACCACACGATCTTTGCTATGCGGATTTCGACATCGACGAAGAATTTCGTGACGAGTGGGACCGCTACAAGCTGTGGCGCTACGAGTCGCACGTCAAGCAAACTGTCTCACGTGCGTATTCGATGGCCAGCTATCCGCTCGAGCGCACGACCGTCAAACTGAACGTGCGGATTGCCACACCGCCACCGGGAGCCGATGACTCGATTCCACCTGGAATCATGTCGTCCTACATCTTCAACCTGAAATCCGGCGACAAGGCGACGATCTCGGGCCCATACGGTGAGTTCTTCGCCAAGGACACCGATAATGAGATGGTGTTTATCGGCGGCGGTGCCGGCATGGCGCCGATGCGCGCACATATCTTCGATCAGCTCAAGCGAATACACACCAAGCGCAAGATATCATTTTGGTACGGGGCGCGAAGCCTCCGGGAAATGTTCTACGTCGAGGAGTTCGATGAACTCGACAGAATCAATGACAACTTCACCTGGCACATCGGCCTGTCCGAACCACTGCCCGAGGACAACTGGACGGGCTACACGGGTTTCATTCACAACGTGTTGCTTGACGAATACCTCGCCGATCATCCGGCACCGGAGGACTGCGAGTATTACCTCTGCGGCCCGCCGATGATGAATACTGCCGTGATTAAGATGCTCGAAGATCTGGGTGTCACGGAAGACCACATCATGCTCGATGACTTTGGGGGCTGAATGAAAACTGTCTGCCTGGTCGCGCTGCTAATGCTTGCTGCCTGCGAGGGAAATCACGGGCAAGTCGAACTGGTCGGCAGCACGATGGGTACGCAGTTCAGTGTAAAGCTGCCTGCCGGGATTGGCGAACACAACCCATTGCATTTGCAAAAGGACATTGAGGCGGTACTCAAGGACGCCGAATCGCAAATGTCCACCTATCAGTGGGACTCTGTCATTTCGCAATTCAATAGCAGCGATTCGGTGGAGTGGTACCAGGTACTCGACACATTTTGTGCCAAAGTGCAGCAATCCCTGGAGCTAAGCAAACTAACGAACGGCGCTTTTGACATCACAGTGGGGCCGCTGGTCAACCTGTGGGGCTTCGGGCCGGGCGAGATCATCAGCGAGCCACCCTCCGATGCGGCGATTTCGGCGCTGATAGAGTCCACTGGTTACAGTCACTTGCAGGCTGACTGCTCGAAACCGGCGATCAGAAAGGAAATTCCGCAACTCGAACTCGACATGTCGGCCATCGGTAAGGGCTATGCAGCAGATCACATTTCGCTGTTGCTCGATGAACTGGGCTTCCAAAGTTACCTTGTCGAGGTAGGTGGCGAACTTCGCTTGCGCGGACACAATCCCGGCGGTGAGAAATGGGCGATTGGTGTTGAAGCACCACTGACCCGGTTACGGCGACCGCACACGATTATCCATCTGACGGATACGGCGATGGCCACGTCGGGTGATTACCGCAACTTCTTTGAGGCTGACGGGCAACGCTATTCGCACACCATTGACACACGCACAGGCCGGCCCGTGACTCATTCACTGGCGTCGGTGACGGTCGTCGCCGAGCAAGGCTATCGTGCCGATGCCCTTGCGACGGCATTGCTTGTGATGGGGCCGGAAGAAGGTATGGCGTTCGCCATACGCGAGGGCATTGCTGTCTTGATGTTGCTGCGAACCAAAGATGGCATCGAAGAGCGGCAGACACCCGCCTTCGAGCAATTGAGGGCGGGCTGATGTCATTGCTGATGACTTTATTCATTTCGTTCGCGGTGATGCTTGCCGTGATAGGTGCAATGGCGATCGGCGTAATGAACGGCCGCAGGCCGATTAGCGGAAGTTGCGGTGGCCTCAATGGCGGCGGCTGCGAGCTGTGCAGCGGCAGGTGCAAACGGGAGACCGAACAATGAACCCGAAATCATGCCTGGTTCGCGACTACATGGCGGGCCATCTCGTAACATTCAAACCCGATATGGACGTGCTTGATGCGATTCATGAGCTGACACAGCGGCGAATCGCCGGCGCTCCCGTGGTCGATAACCACGGTGAACTCATGGGCATGCTGTCGGAACTCGATTGCATGAAAATCGCGCTAAACGCTGGCTACTACGGTGACTGGGGCGGGCCGGTTGCTGACTACATGACCGCGGACGTCGAATCGGTCGACGCGGACATGAACATCATCGATCTGGCACAGAAGTTTCTTCAGACCGGCTTTCGCAGATTTCCGGTGCTGCGTAACAATCGACTGGTCGGTCAGATCAGCAGACGCGACGTGCTACGCGCATTGAGCGAGCTTGCTGTTTCAGCGTGAGGACGGCTTCGTGACAATCAACAAACTGGCTATCTTTGCGATCGCAATGAGCAGTCTTGTCGCAATCACTAACATGGCTTACGCGGAACCCGCCAACCTGGAGATCTGCGCATCCTGTCATGGTGAAGATGGATCGGGTACCGGGTATGACTATGTCCCCATCATCGCCGGCACACCTGCCGCACACCTTGAGGAGGCGTTGTATGCCTACAAGGATGGCGCAGGGCAGTGTGTGGGTGTGGGTGTGCCTGTGATGTGCGAGGCTATCGCTCCGTTGAGCGATGCCAACATCGTAGAACTTGCTGAATACTACAGCGCAATGAATCGAATCTCCTCGGATGAGGTGTTTAATGCGCGACTCGCCCAGGTGGGTGAAACTATTCATCAGGAACACTGCGCCAAATGCCACGTTTTGCCCGAAGATGAAAACGTTGAGTCTGCGCTCGGGATTCCGTTGCATGGACAGCGATCGGCGTACCTGAGGCTTGCGCTCGGCGCGTACTTTTCGGGAGATCGCGAAACCCTGGTACCGGTGATGGCGGAGAAACTGGAGCAACTCGACGCCGACAAGATCGAAGCGCTGGTCAATTATTACGCGAGTTATAAGCCCTAGTTATTACACGTTCACCCTACGGCGCGATTACTGTCTTTGGCTACCTTCGCGCGGGCTCATTTGGACGTATACTTGCTCATTAGACTGTTGGATTCCCGCCAGACATGGCAACGGTGGCATAAGACAGCTAACGCAAGGGGGTTCGGGCTATGGACATTTCAGTAATTCTGATTACGGCCGTCGTATTTGTGGCGAGCGCGACCACTATCCTTTACATAATGCGATAGAAATATATGGCTGCTGCCTCGGAGCGGCGCATGATGAGCATGCTCGAGCGTGTCGGACTCGACCCCGCTATTGCCTTGGCTGGTGAGCCTGACAGCGTTCTGGAATGCGTGATAGCCGCCAGCATGAAACAGATACGCCAGCGATGCCGGGCATGTATGACCGAAGATGTGTGCGAGCGCTGGCTGGCCGGCGACGAACACGGCGACAATGACTTTTGTCCTAACGCTAAAGTGTTCGATGCACTGAAGGTAATCTGTAGTGATGACGCCCGGTTGATGGGCTAATCCCAGGAGAACAAGAGTGAAAATGCGAAACATCATCGTCGTGTGTTCGATGATCATCGCCTGGTCGTCTGTTGCAGCCGAGAACAGCCCCCTTGCTGTGTACAAGTGGATGCAGCAACTCGAAGGAGACTGGGTTTTGTCGTCGGCCGAAAGTCAGGAAGGCAAGGCGACTAGCCACAGCGTCGTGGCGCCCATGGTCGGTAGTGATCTGGTGGCGATGAGTTTTCGGCTTATTGGCGCCGGCAGCACTGTGCAGGAAAGCCTCTTGCCCGGCACATCCAGGGAAATGGTGACGATGTATCACTGCCAGGACACGGGCTGTGCACAGGTAAAAGCAACTCACTACTGTGTCAAACAAAACCAACCGCAAATGGTCGCGGCGCAAGAGACGATGGACGGCCGCGTCATCTTCGAATGCGATATGACTACTGAGCTATGCCAGTCTTGGGATGACCACGTGCACGCCATATCGCATGAGTTATCGGACGACGGAAACCACCTGAAGACAACCTATTCGAGCTTCATGAATGGTGAACATACGAAGGATTCTGTCTATCACTTCGACAAGAGGATGTAAGAAAACTACTGGTGCAGAACCAGAGGTTTTGGATTTGGTGTGACATGAGCAAACTCTTCATAGTGTCGCTACTCGTTGCAACTTGTCTGCCCGCCTTCGCTGGCGAAGCCGACGTTCTGGATGTGGATGTCTCGTGTAATAGCGATTCAATATGCCGGCTCGACGTCACAGTAAAGCATGACGATGAAGGCTGGAAGCACTATGCCAATCGGTGGGAAGTATTGTCTCCAGATGGAGAAATACTGGCTACTCGCGAACTTGCACATCCACATGATAACGAGCAACCGTTTACCAGATCACTGGTAGGCGTGAAAATTCCCGGCGACTTGTTTGAGGTCGTGGTACGGGCGCACGATCTGGTACACGAGTACGGTGGCAAGGAATTAGTCGTCAAATTGCCGAATTAGAAAAAGGCGCTGCCACCCGACCCGTCGTTGATACTCAAGGACTACGACGATCTCGCAGTCTCACTGCGGGTCAGTAGTTTGGCGACCAGCAACAAAGCACTGCCAACGAAGATCAGAGCCACGAAGAGCGATGCCGGTTGTCCGTTCGGAAAGTCTTCGATGAACAACTTGATGCCCACCAGGATCAGAACCGGGTAGACGAGCCAGCGTGCCTCCGGCCAGCGCTTGTAGCGGCTTGACAGTGCCAGTGTCACCGACGATGCAGACAGCACTGCAGTCCTCAGGGCAGCCAGGACAGCCAGGTTTGGTTCTGTTCCGCCCGTACCGGCCAGCAGTGGCGCCGCGTAAACAACCATGAGCCCGCCGACCTCCCAAACCGACAACGCCAGGACGATCAGCTGCGGCAGGCCGGCTGCCACGCCCCAGCGTTCAGATTGTTGCGCCACCGGAATGAAGAGACAGGCAATGGTTATTAGCGCAATAAACAGGTGCGATACGAGCATCGGCGGCCACATCGCCGAGGCATCCCCTGCCAGCGCTTGCAGTCCGGTCGTCAGAATTCCCGAGCCTACCCCGGCGGCGAGTAGCAAGAAGGTGCATTGCAGACTTAGTGCAACCCTGCCGAACCGGCCACTGGACCATGCCATGACCAGCGCCAACAGTGACCATAGCGCGGCAGCTCTGCCAGGTGACATCAGCAAAGCGCTGCCAGCGACCACGAGCACCAGGCCCAGGGTTGAATAGAAGAAAAAATTTCGGCCACGGACTGTCCGGGTCTCCGGCGCGAATGCCAGCACATAGGCAATACCGCCAAGGACGAGGCTCATGACACCGACCTGTGCGAGACCAAGCTGTTCAGCTTGTGCAGCGACACTGGCGGTCCCGAATGCGACACCCATAGCAAACACGGCCTGTATGGATTCGAAAATGCCGACATCCCGCCCTCGGGCGTGCGACTGAAGCGCGAAACTCAACAGATAGGTTGCCAGTAACAACGCGCCGAGCAGGAACGCTGTCAGCGGTTCCACCGACCACTGCTCGCTGCGGCTGAGTGCGGCCAATACCAGCACACCGGCGTTCGCCCCGAGCGCTCCGAGCCACTGTGGTCCCATCCATTGCCGCGTGTAAGCAACCCAGAGCGAAGCGAGGCCCAGAAAGAGCAGGAACACCGACGCTGGTACTGAACTGTGAGATACATTCAATAACGCGAACGCAGTCGCGATACCGCCAGCGATGACGAGCCAGGCGAGGCTTCGCAGCTTGTGCGCCACCGCCACGAGCAGTGCCAGCACGCAAAACACGGTCAGCGCTGTGATTCCTTGCGGGCCAGACAATAACTCGAACCGGGATACGGCTTCGACCAGTAGCGGCAATATCAGCCGTCGTCGGTCTGGTACGTAGCTCCAACCGGGCACACCTGCACACAAGCCGGGTTGTCACATTGATTACAGAGTTTCGGCACAAAGAAGGCTTTGGCGATGTCTTTGGGGTCGATTTCTTCGCCCCGAATCTTGTCGTCAATAAAGCCGTCGCGACCGCCCAGAGGTGAGTCGATATGCGTCTGCCCGTCTTTGGTTATGACGTAACGCTCTACCCAGGTGCGTGTTACTGCAGCATCGTAAGGGATCTCGTTTTCGTTCTTGCACGCCTTCACGCAAAGTCCGCAACCAACGCACTTGTTGGTATCGACCAGAAACGCCCACCTCACCTTTGAATCCGCAATCGCAGCCTTTGCTTCGTCTGTAGTCAGAAACACAAAGGCACTTAGAGGCAACGCAGATGCCAGCGTGCCGCCCACAGCTTCTTTCAAGAAATCCCGCCGGGAACAAGTCATTCGTAATACTCCTTGGGATCATGTGGGTTATGGCACTCGACACACTCCTTCCGCCGCTTGTGCATGCGGTTCGTGATGCTCGACAAGTGCGCCCGGTTGCTGTTTGGATAATCAAGAAATGCATGGCAGCGGAGGCAAAGGTCCCTGCTTGTATCCAACGGCAGAAATTCTTCGTCATCCGGATGATTGACCGAAGGTCCATGGCAGTTTTCACACTCGACCGGCTCGTGAGTTGAGCTATTGATCAAGCGCAAATTTTCTTCGTGGCATTCAGCACAGGATTCCCGGCCCTGGTATTTGACCGGAAAGTCTTTCCATTCCTGAATGTTGCTGAGGCGATGAAAACCGTAGGTGAAGTTCTATCCGTGAATACCGAAGTCGTCCGGTACCATAAACGCCCTGGCGACGAAAATGGTCGCTATCAATCCAATGGCGACCCACAAAGGGCGCAGTACGTGCCATTTCATAGCCACCGCTCCTGGAGTGTTTATAGAACGCGAAAGGCCCGTGAGCAATCAATACAACGGTCTTGCTTTATTGAGGAAAGAGCACTGATTGCTCGAGTCTTCTCCCCGAGCCTTAATGGAAACGGAGCAAGTGGGTTGCGCACAGTACGTAGAACCCGAAGAGCCGTGACGATCGGCGTTATATGAGACACTGCGCTCTGACAATTGCCAGGCAGTTTTCACAATGGAAGCCATATCAGTTGGGTCTGTCTTTCAGGTCATTGAGGCGCTCGCCGTAACCTTTGGTGTCGCGTTTGCGGTCGTAGAATGGCGGCAACATACAAAACGGCAAGAGAGAGAATCAGCAATGGATCGCGGAGCGCTTGGGTGACGCAGAGTCGACGTCAATTCGAGCGCCGACGCAGTTGGCGCACAAGAACTGGACGGCATGACAAAGTCATTCTCCGGAAGCGAAGCCGCTACGGCATAGAGAGAATGAACAGGCCGTTAGTGATATCGCTGACAAGTATCGTGCCGGATGGCAAGTACGGGTAGACACTCCATGCCCCTTCGAATTCCGCGGCATCGCTTGCAGGAAACGTGTCAAAGAAAGCGGCTTCCGATAGCTCATTGTTCCCGAGGTCACCGATGTCGAGCACACGTAATCCGGACGTGTAGTTAGCCTCGAATACGCGAGTTCCGAGTACGTACAAGTTGTGATCGATTGAAGTAGTCGCTGCCTCATACGAGAAAACATGGACCGGAGCATCGAGGTCCGATACGTCGATTACATGAGTCCGGGTAGGCACACTGAAATTCAACTCATCAAGTTCATCACCCGCAAGAAAAAACCGATGGTCTTCGGTTAGCGAGCCCTGATGGACGAAGCCCATCTGGGGGTACGTTGTTGACGATAACGATACAGGGGCGGCTTTAGATGTGACGTCAACAACCTCGACGCGATCTTTGGCAGCGCTCAGACAGATTTCACGATTAACATGATCTGCGTCGGGCCCCTCATAGTTGACGCAGTGTGTGTCGTGTGTCTCGAAAGCCGAATGGCATCCGGCGAATAGGGGATTGATCGGCGTGCCGATATCGATCATGTGCAGGCCTTCATTACAGGTATTCGATCCAACAACGTAAGCAAATCCCGTGTCCTCGTTAATCGCAATGTTATGTGCCTCTGTGAAATCGCCATAAACCGCATCGGCAGAAAATGTCTGCGGCGCCGCCAACCCTCGTAGTCGTGTCAGATCGAAAACCTGCATCCCATGTGCGCCAGCGCCATCCGCCACGACATATGCGTGATCCTGATAGACCTTGATATCGCGCCAGGCGGACGCCACCGTCTGCGAAGGCAACGTTCCAAGATAGACTGGATTCTCGGGATCCGTGACATCAACGAAAGCTGTACCGTTAGTCATGCCCATCAGGGCATACTCGTTACCTGACTGGGCATCAGCCCAGCCCCAGAGATCGTTGCCTGCAGTGCCGTTCATCGTCGCGAGTGATACTCGCTTCCTCAGGGATATGCCAAGACACGAAAACCCACCGGCACTGCCACCGGTACACACCGCCGGGCCGGTGCTGAGTCCGGCAGGCGGAGGCAATGGGCCCGGCCCAGGCAGGTCTACCGTTCGGGAACCACCCTGACTGCAGCCGGAAAGCGCCGTAGAAATCGATACCGCAAGCGCAACGAGTAGAAAGACACGACGCAACAGAGGCCCCTTAAATTCGCATGGCCTGATTAGACGCAAGTTTCCTCTGTTGGTTCACGAACGCCTCCGGAAACCCCGCCAAAGCGGGGTTTCAAGTTGCTCAAATTGAACTCGACCTGGTCTTAGTCATGGTCATCGTCCGGGAATCGCGACATCTATCCACACGAGGCGATGATCGGAACTCGGGAACGGGAAGGTTCCGACGAGGGGGAATAGCGGATCGTCACTGGTCGGCCAGAACACCGCCGCATTGGTAATCCGCATGTTCTTTCTCGGGAGCACATAGTCCGCGCGCAGGTTGCCGGGAGCATCGCCGAAGGGCGCGGGCGGGAAACCGTCAAAAAAGTCCGCTGTGTCGAAGGCTGGGTCGCTTAGATGCAACGTGTTCGCATTTCCCTGTAGTGCGCTTTGCTCAACTGCGCCCGGACTGCCCGGCGTCATTTTTGTATTGACCAGCGGGTGGTCGAGGAGTAGTTGGGCCGATCCCGGAATGCTGTCGCCGTCCAACGGATCAGAGTTCTGATCGCCCGCGATGACAAACATCGCCCCCGGGTGTAGCCCGCCCGAATTGCCATCGTCGTCGTAGATGTAGCCGCTACGAGACGGGATGATGTAGTCGGCCCAGAAGCGTATCTCGTCGTGATTGCGGGTGCCGTTGCGATCCTCGGCTCCGTCAAAGACTGGCGGGGTGGGATGACTGACCAGAAAGTGGACATTCAGGGGGCCTTGCGTACCCGATATGACTATCGGGACGTCCCAATGGCTCTTTGAGGACAGCCGGACCACATCCAGCTCCTCGTCCGAGTACCACAACTGCCCTGTGGAAGGGGCTATCGGCAGGAGAGCGCCGGGCATGTCCCTCCACAGAAACAGCTGAAAGGTTCGCAGCTCGTCCTCGTCGATGGGAAACATGGAGTACACGGCCATCCCGAACTGACCGGGGAAGAACCCGAAACCGAACGAATCATTGGGTACGAAGTCCCCCGCAGCACCGCTATTGTCGAGGTCGAACCCCGAGAAAATGCCGGTGTTGGAGGGAGCCACGAAGCGGTACGGATAGACGATGGGTTCCGCGTCACCGTGGGCCACCGACAGGTAGTTGTCCTGGAAGCCCGCTGCGGCCACGCCGCCTGCATCGAAGTCGAACTCGTTGATCAGCAGCACGTCGGGTCGGACGCGCTGAATGATCTCCGCTACCGTGTCCGGCTGTGCGCTGCCCGGCGCGGCTAGCTCAGTGGCCAGATTGCCGGCGTTGAATCGATTCAACGAGGCGTTGAAAGTTGCAAAACGAACCGCTTCCTGTGTCGCCCCCTGAGCAATTATCAGCTGTGACCAGGCGCAAAGAAGTAACGCGGCGGACAACCGCAAACAGTTTGATTTCATGATTTTCTCCCAGCAATTAACACTAAGTATTCGGCAGCCCGGCGATCTTGGGCCCTTCGTGGTGATAGAACGTCACGGAGGAAACGAGGACCCGTGGCTTTCAGTCTCCGCCTTTTGGCGGTTTTGGCTTTATCGTTGTTATCTACCTAGCGTAGTACAGGATCGACTACTTTGCCGGGTGGTTAACCTAATCCAGCATCTGTTGGCAAGCCAGCAATGTCCGCTCTGGGTTGCGGTTTCAACACAACAGAACTCAAACGGTAGAGCACAGCCAATACTGGAAGTTCGCTTGCGCAGACTTCACCTCATCCCTAGCTTCTCGCCACGACCAAGAAGCTCAATTGCCTCGTCGAGTCGGCGCTTCCTGGTTTCTGGTCGTTTGGCAGTGGCAATCCAGGCGATGAATTGTTGTTGGTAGGATGGTGCGAGAGATGAAAAAAACGATTCGGCTTTATGGCTGTTTTTCAATCGTGCATGGAGTTCAGGTGGCATTAGGAACATGGTTCGCTCGCTGGCGGGCTCTGTCCATTTGCCGTTCTTTTTCGCCAGTTTGATTGATCTCTCGCCGGCTGGCGACATCTGACCAGCCTTAAGCATGTGCTGAGCCCGTTTCTTATTTGATTCGGACCATTTGCTGTTCGACTTTCGGGGCGAAAAGCGGTGCATGTAACGGTCTTCATCAATCGACCGCTTGATGCCATCGATCCAACCGAAACAGACCGCCTCTTCTACGGCGTCATTATATGAAAGGTTTGGTTTTTCAGTGTGTTGCTTCAAGAAGACGAGCCACACTTCCGACTCTTTGGCATGGTTCTTGTTCAGCCAATTTCGCCATTGTTGCCGATTTTCAGGTGTGTATCTCATCGCGGTATTCGAGTGGCGAGTCTTGCGAAACTCGATCCAGCAGTAGTCATTGTAGGAAAAAGGTCATGCGATGGACAAACTGCTAGAATTCACGATCATGAACATCGTGCAACAATACTGCAAGAAACCGCTAAGTGTTCTGCTGGCAATCATTCTCTTTGCCTCGCAAACAGGTGCGCTTGCACATGGGCACGACCCCGGTAGCCCACAGGCCCAGGTCTGTTCGACCTGTATAGCCGGGCATTCACTAAGTTCGGCATGTGTCGCATCGACACTGCATATCGATATTCAACACATCAACACTGGCGTCAGCATTGATCGGACGTCCGCTCCAGATACAATTCACGTTCCTCTTGCCCGCCAGCGGGCACCCCCCACACCGCTTTAGGCAGTACCGGCGCCTTCGGGCCATACAGCATTCAGGTGATCGGCGATCACGTGAGTCGGGCCCACCAAATATCGGGCCGCCTCGCGTTGAGTGCCGGGACTTCAATAAGAGTGGTGACAAATAATGTACAAGCAAATACCAGCCTTGGGGCTTGCGTTAATTTTTGTATCGACGGGAACGCTGAGTGCACAAGACTTGTCGGCGGAAGTCGCGGACTTGCGGCAAATGCTGAGCGAGATGAAGAAAGATTACGCAAGTCGAATTGAAGAACTGGAGGCCAGGCTGGATCGCGCAGAACGATCGATGAGCAGCGCAAGCAGGGACGCGGACCAGGCTATGGAGATCGCGGAGCAAACTGCAATTAACGCGACGGCCGGCGCATCCTCCCCCAATACCTATAATCCGGCTATCGGCGTTGTGCTCGTCGCCAGATACGCGAATGTCGATCCCGGCTGGGAAGGTATTCCGGGTTTCATTCCTGGCGGTGAGCTCGGTCCCGGCAGTTCAGGGTTCTCCCTCGGCGAGTCTGATTTCAACGTGAATGCAAATATCGATCCACGATTTTTCGGCAATCTCACGCTGGGTCTCGAAGACGAAGACGGCGCGACCGAGGTCAACGTCGAGGAGGCATGGATTCAGACCACCGCATTGCCGAATGGATTGACATTGCTCGGCGGTCGGCATTTTTCCGGCATTGGCTATCTCAACAAGTTCCACCCTCATGCCGACGATTTCGGCGATCGGCCGCTACCCTATCAGGCATTTTTCGGTGGACAGTACATAGCTGACGGTCTGCAACTGCGCTGGATTGCACCAACTCCGTTACTGCTCGAATTTGGCACCGAGCTGAACTGGGGCAGTAATTTCCCGTCGACAGGCCGCTCATCGACATCGCCCGATGCATGGACGTTGTTTGCCAATCTCGGCGGCGATATCGGTATGAGTCATAGCTGGCAACTAGGGCTTTCGTACTTATCAGCCGATGTCGTGGACAGGGGCGGCGAAGACGTCGGCGCGCCTGCTGCTGAAGTATTCACCGGCGACAGCGATCTCACCGGACTCGATTTCGTTTGGAAGTGGGCGCCTGAGGGCAATTCGAACGTGCAGAATTTCAAGCTGCAGGGCGAATATTTCAGCCGGTCTGAAAGTGGTATTTTCGCGGGACTTCCGTATGGCGGGGATCAGGACGGCTGGTACTTGCAGGGAATCTGGCAATTCCGACAGGGCTGGCGCGCTGGTTACCGGCACGACGAAGTCGATGCAGATAACGGCTCGGTTTTTTCCGGCACCATTCTCGAAGACACCGGCCGAAGCTCCACCAGAGACAGCTTCATGATCGAGTGGTCGCCAAGCGAATTCAGTCGCCTGCGCATGCAGTTCGTTGACGATCGTGTACTTGACGAGAGCGACAGCCAGTTCCTGTTGCAATACATCATGAGCGTCGGCGCTCATGGTGCACACGAATTCTAAGGCTATGACAATGAACAGGCTTATTGCAATGCTCATGCTGCTGATTGCGCCCCAGAGCTCAGTTGCACTGGAAGTATTTTCCTGTGAACCAGAGTGGGGTGCTCTTGTAGAAGAGCTGGCAGGTGAAAACGCGAATATAACCGTCGCGTTGACTGCCTTTCAGGACCCTCACCGACTCCAGGCAAAACCCAGCCTGATCGCCGCTGCCAGGCGCGCAGACCTGCTGATTTGTACCGGTGCCGACCTGGAGATCGGCTGGCTGCCCTTATTACTGCGGCGTGCCGGCAATCCGGATATTCAGCCGGGCCGGCCAGGTCATTTCATGACGGCAGACTACGTCCGCAAACTCGAGATTCCTACGGTAGTCGATCGTTCTCAGGGCGATATTCATCCTCAGGGCAATCCACATATTCACCTGAACCCGAACAACATCTCACGCATTGCAGCCGAACTGGCAAAGCGTCTTGGCGTGCTCGACCCTGCTAAAGAGAGCGACTACATTGGCCGCCTGCAGGATTTTCAGTATCGATGGAAGACAGCATTGCTCGGCTGGGACGAGCGAGGCGATACCTTGAGCGGTCTGCGGCTGGCTTCTCACCACCGGGCATTTAGCTATCTTGCAGACTGGCTTGATCTGAATATTGTCGCAACACTGGAACGCCAGCCGGGCATTCCGCCCAGTGCCTCGCACCTTGCCAGTCTTCTCGAACGCTTATCCTTGAATCCGCCGGCCGCGGTTGTTCGCACACCATATGCCAACGAAAAGCCGTCGTTATGGTTGACCGAACGCCTTGATGTAAGAGCGCTTCGTCTACCCTACACCGTCAACGTGGCGGATGGCCCTGTCGATTTGTTCGCGTTGTTCGATATGACACTTGCTGCCCTCGAAGAGGTAAACAATGAACGCCTTTGAAATGAGCATCATGGGGCCGGCGTTTTTGGCGGGTCTCCTCGTACTTGCCACGCACGTTCCTCTGGGCGCCGAAGTCTTGAAACGAGGAATAATTTTCATTGACCTTGCCATCGCACAGGTCGCGGGGCTCGGCGTAATCGCCGCTGACAGTATGGGATGGGAACAGAATAGCTGGATGGTTCAGGGTGCCGCTGTTTCTGCCGCACTCCTTGCAGCATTCGTGCTCAACTGGACAGACAAGCGCTGGCCGAAGATACAGGAAGCGCTCATCGGCATTTGCTTCATTCTGGCGGCAACAGCCGGAGTTCTGGTCCTCGCCGGCAATCCGCATGGTGGTGAACATTTAAAGGAATTGCTGATCGGACAGGTTTTATGGGTAACGATCGACAGTCTGCTGCCGATCGCAGTAGTCAGCACAGTTATTCTTTCCTTGTGGTATCTGTTACGCGATCGAGTCCGTGGGCTGGGTTTTTATGTCCTCTTTGCGTTCGCGGTAACTGCATCGATGCAACTTGTCGGTGTTTATCTTGTTTTCGCCAGTCTGATTGTCCCGGCACTTGCAACACGCAAAATAGAATCTCGTGGTATCCGGCTTGCTTCCGCATACGGAGTCGGAATAGCTGGCTATTTGTCGGGGCTCGCTCTGTCCGCCCGCCTGGATATGCCTGCAGGTGCGGTCATCGTCTGGTGCCTCGCTGCGGTTGCGATCCTGTTTGCCTGGTTTATCCGGCCCAACCTGACCAGGCGCCGGAGTTCCTCGTGACAGTGAAACCGCGCGACAAAAAATTTGGTGGAGCCGAGGAGGATCGAACTCCCGACCTCCGCGTTGCGAACGCGGCGCTCTCCCAGCTGAGCTACGGCCCCTTTGAAATGATGATTCTACATCCAGATAACGACTAGTATGATAAATCGCCAGTGACCGAGCGGAATCATGTTGTTTTCATCTTATCCCGGGTGCCTGGCCTGCCAGCCCCGAAGAAAGCGCTTTTCTGCGCAAGTAGGCATACACCTCGAGCAGAGGTAATTCCTTGGGGCAGATGTCGTGGCACGCCATCATGCCGATACAGCCGAAAACGCCCTGCTCGTTCGATATCAATTCAAACCAGTCAGAGTCCTCGCGCGTATCACGCGGGTCCATCGCGAAGCGCGCCATCCGGTTGAGGCCGGCAGGGCCGGCGAAATCGTTGTTGATGTTGGCGACACCACAGGATGCAATGCAGCAACCGCATTCGATGCAACGATCGCTGTCATAGATTTTCTGCGCCAGATCATCGTCCATGCGACCTTCCTGCGCGCCCGGATCGAACGCTTCCTTCGCATGCACCCAGGCCTCGGTGCTCTCGGCCATTTCCCGAAACCAGATTCCGGTATCGACTGACAAGTCACCCACGAGTTTGAATACCGGTAGTGGATGCAGGCGGATAAGCTCGGGTAAGTCCGAGGTCTGCGTACGGCAACCGAGTGCCGGTCGGCCGTTAACCATCATGCCGCAAGAGCCGCAAATCGCAGAGCGGCAGGCGAAGTCGAACTGCAAACTCGGGTCCTGTTGCTCGCGAATCGCGTTGAGTGCCATGAACAACGACATGTACGGCAATTCGTCGAGCTCGAACTCCTGCATGTGCGGCTTTGAGTCCGGGTCCTGTGGGTTATATCGAAATATCTCGAAGTGCAGGCGGCGGCTTTTTTGTGTTGTGGCAGATGTCATTGCTGCCCTCCCCACTCGCCCCAGCGTATCTTGCTGCCGGTCGACTCGTCGGTTTCCAGCCTGCCGTGGTCAAGCTGCTGATCGCCGACCTGTGCGTTATATTCCTCGACAGATTGTTGCATTTCGATGCGCTCCGATCTGCCATAGCCGCGGTGCCCGGGCGGCAAGTCGATAAGACCGACAGGTTCGTAACTGAACTCGGGATTGTCCGCGCCTTCCGGCCAGCGGACGAGTGTGCGATTCAGCCACGTCGCATCATCGCGCAGTGGAAAATCCGTTCTGAAATGCGCGCCGCGGCTCTCGGTTCTTGCCAGCGCGCCCATCGCTGTGACAAGCGCCAGGCGTAACATTCCCTTTAGTCGCAACGCGAATGACAGCTCCGGATTCATGCCGGGCACTTTGGACGTCAGAACAGCCGTATCGCAATCGACAAGCAACTGCTCGAGTTCGGTGACGGCCTCCGCAAGCTCGTCCTGAGTGCGGAAGATGCCCACCTTGCCGATCATGGTCTCTGCCATGGCATCACGTATGGCATAGACACTCGGTCCTGATCCCTCTCTTTGCAGCCATGCGGATGCATGCGCCTCAGCCTGTTGTATGGCTCGCAGGGCGACCGAAGTCTGTACGTCGAGGGTTGCATCAAGCGCATAATTTGCAACCTTGCGGCCCACCAGGCGCCCGGTAACGATCGTTTCCGCGAGGCTGTTTCCTCCGAGGCGATTGAACCCGTGCATGTCCCAGCATGCCGATTCGCCAACAGCAAATAGTCCGGCCATGTTGTACGCCTGCCCGTCCTTGTTAACTCGCACGCCGCCCATTGAGTAGTGTTGCGTCGGCCGTACCGGGATCAATTCTTCTGCGGGGTTCAAACCGGCGAAGTCGCGGCATATCTCCCACACTTCGCGGAGCTTTGTTGTCAGGTGCTTCTCACCCAGGTGGCGGATATCGAGCCACAGATGCGGTCCATATTCCGTTTCGACTCCGTTGCCATCACGCATGCAGCGCGCCATGTGGCGGGACACGACATCGCGGCTGGCCAGTTCCTGCTTCTCGGGTTCGGCATCGACCATGAAACGGTGCATGTTCTTGTCGAGCAGGTAGCCACCGTCGCCGCGGCAACCCTCGGTCACGAGAATGCCGCTCGGCGAAAGTGCCGTCGGATGGAACTGCACGGCTTCCATGTTGCCAAGAGGCACAGCGCCCGTGTTGAGTGCGATCACCGAACCCATGCCTTCGTTGATTGTGGCGTTGGTTGTGTACTGGCCATAGATGCGGCCATGTCCACCGGTCGCGATCACCGTCGCCTTCGCGAGAATCGCCGAATGCTCACCGGTCCTGAGGCAACGCGCCACCGCACCCCAGCATCGCCCACCATCGTGAATGAGCGCCACCGCTTCGGCTCGATCGCGTACCGTCACACCGAGCCGAACGACTTCGCTGTCGACGGCATACAGCACCGCATGACCGGTTCCGGCGCCCGCATAACAGGCGCGCCATTTTGCGGTGCCGCCGAAGTCGCGGTGCATGATCAGGCCGTCGTTTTCTTTTTTCTCATCGATGTCGACGCGCTCGCCCTTGACGAAGTAGCTATTCTTGCCACCCCGCACCCGCGTCCACGGCACTCCGAAGTGAGCCAGCTCGCGGACAGCTACGGGCGCCTCCTCGGCAAAGATTCTTGCGACTTCCTGGTCCGCACCCCAGTCCGAGCCTTTGACCGTGTCCAGGTAGTGCAGCGACGGATTGTCGCCCTCTGCTTTGACACAGTTGCCCAGAGACGCTTGCATACCGCCCTGTGCTGCACAGCTGTGACTACGTCTCGGTGGCACGAGCGACAGGATGAGCACCTCGTGTCCCGCGGCGGCGGCCTCAATCGCGCATCGCTCCCCGGCCAGGCCACCGCCAATAACGAGTACATCAGTATTCACGAGTTGTGTGCTCATGCGGCTGACCCCGCAAGGAGGAACGCAAGTGGTGGTGTCAAAACCCTGGCGAGAACCAGCAATACAACGACGCCAAGGCCCAGAAAAAACCACAGCAATATGTGTTCGAGAATCCTCAGGGTCTTGCGCGTCAGGAACGCACCGCTGGTCCACTTGATAGCAAGCCGGTACAGACCGACGCCGGCATGAAATTCGACGCAGACAAGCAGGACGGCGTACGGCAACCAGAGTCCGGCACGAACTCTGGCTATGCTCGTGATTGCCTCGATACCGGGGCGTTCACCAAACAGCGGCGTCAGCGTGTCCATGCCCAATAAGATCAGGTGAAAACTGCCCAAAACGAGAATGACCATGCCGGTGCGGACTTGCCAGATCCAGAGCAGCGACTCGACGTGTGGATCAAAGCCGCTCGACGCCTTGAGTCCGCGACCGAGTTTGATCATCTGGCGACGCTCGGCCAACTGCGCCGGAATTTTTCGGCCGGCAAGCACGGCGTGGACAAGGAACAGCACGAAGATAAACAACACCGTTGGCTGTGCGATGTAATAGTCCTCGAGCATGCCCGCCAGCCAGTTGAAACCTCTCTCACCGGTCAGAATGGATCCGACAAGCACCATATGTCCCCACATGAACAGGGCCAGCACGAGGCCACTGGCACCGCTTGCCAGCTCAAAGTAAAGCTGTCTGCTCGCTTCCCGGGCCCGGGTTTCAGCAGACTTGATTGATTTGGCTAACGGACGCATTCGTATTCTTGATTAGTGAGCTCTCAAAGCAGACGTTAGCAGGCATCGGACCCGGTTAGCGTAAGGGAAAGCCACAGTAAAGTAATCTTTATCCTTCGGTTTCGTCACGGCTTAACAGCTTTGCCACAAGCAGCAAGGCACCGCCAACCAGCGCGAGGGATACGAAAAGAGTTACAGGCTGGCCATTTGGAAAGTCCTCGAAGAGCAGTTTGACGCCGACCAGGAACAGGACTGGATAGACCAGCCAACGAGCCTCAGGCCAGCGCCTGAATCTGCTGGAAAGCGCCAGGGTCACCGATGCCGCAGACAAGACAGCTGTCCGAATTGCCGCCAGGACAGCCAGGTTAGCGTCTGCGCCACCCACACCGGCCAAAACCGGTGCAAGGTATATGACCATGAGTCCACCCACCTCCCAGACCGACAGCGCCAGGACGATCAGCTGCGGCAATCCGGCCAGGACGCCCCAACGATCGGACTGCTGAGCCACCGTAATGAAGAGACAGGCAACTGTGGCCAGGGCGATGATCGGGTGCCATGAAACCAATGGCGGCCATGATGCCGAAGCATCTCCCACCAGGGCCACCAGGCCTGCCGCGAGAAGACCGGAGCCCACTCCCGCAGCGAGTAACAGGAAAGTGCATTGCAGACTCAGAGCAACCCTGCCGAATCGGCCACTGAACCAGGCCAGAGCCAATGCCATTAGCGACCACGCAGCTGCGGCCATGGCTGGTGACATCACCAGGGCGCTGCCCGCGACCACGAGTCCCAGTCCCAGTGTGGAATAGAAGTAGAAATTTCGGCCGCGAGCACCACGTGTCTCCGGTGTCAGGGCCAGGCCGTAAACGCAAGCGCCTAACAACAGACTCGCGACACCAAGTTCCGCAAGAATCAGTTGGCCGGCTCCTGAGGCAATGATGGCAACTCCAAATACAATGCCTATGACAAATATTCCCTGAACCGTCTCGAATATGCCTGCATTTTGACCCCGGATGTGGGTCCAGATAGCGAAACTCACCAGATAAGTAATCAGCAGAGTAGCCGCCAGCAACAGCGCGGTCATTGGCTGCACAGACCATTGTTCGCTGCTGGTTAGCAGCGCCAATACTACGACACCGGCGTTGGCTCCCAGTGCGCCCAACCACTGCGTTCCCATCCATTGCCGGCTATAGACGGCCCACAAGGATCCCAGCCCCAGAAGGATAAGAAATGCCGCCGGGGAAATCGCGCTATGGGCTGCTTTCAAAAGGACGAACGCAGTCACGAGACCGCCCGCCGTAACCAGCCAGCCGAGCATTCGTAGTTGTCGCTCGACCGCTACTAGCATTGACAGTGTGCAGAATATCGTCAAAGCAATGATTCCCTGGCGGCCGGACAGCAACTGGAATCGGGTGGTTGCCTCAACAAGTAAAGGCAGTGCCAGGAAGATTGATGATGCACCGTAAAACAAGCTGCGGGTACGTTGACTTACGTTACGCCCGGTTCGCCAGGCCATGAACAGCCAGAGCAGGGCGTAGGTTGCACCCAGGAAGATACCAAACGCTGTCGCAACGAACTTGAGGTCAGTGATAGCGCGCAGGAGATAGGCCCCGCCGAAAATCAGTAAAACACTGCCTATCAGCGTAGAAGCATTCGAGACAAAACCCTCGCCAAGTTCTGGTGCCGAGCCTTCCTCAATGGGTGTCGATACTCTCGCTTGCGCACCTTCAAGCGCGTTCAGCCGCTCCTCAACAGCGGCAAGTCGTGACTCCAGCGCTGCTACCGAATCTTCCATGGCAATGCCATCACGGGTTGAGCAAGTAAATATTTTGACACGGTTACTTGCTACCTTCTATTTCTCTCCCCAGCGAGGGAACGAATTTATTGATGACCCAAAAAAAGATGAAAGGCAACGCCATAACGCTTAGTGCCCCGAACACGCCCTCCTTAAAGGTGCTGAGGCTGTGCGGAATGACAGGAATTTCATAGTGCATATAGCCCGAGAACGACAAGGAAAATGCCTGGCCTCCAATAACGACATTCCACCGCATCATGAACACGCCGAATAACACGAACACCAGCGCAAGAACGGTTCGTCGTAATGTCCGCCCCGGGAGCAGCAGCAGAATGACTGGCACGATATTTCCAAGCATATATTGCAGCACGAATATGTTCATGAAATCTTTGCCGTACATGACGGACCGCAAAATGTCCCAGGATTTCATGGCCGTGTAGCCGCGGAAAATCAGATCGAGTACTTCCAAAGCGATCGCCACGACCAGAAAAGCCAGCAGGAATCTCGCGGCCTTGGTGATGACGGCTGCCTCCGCCCCTTTTATTTCGCTGGCCTCGAGGGTACTGCCGCCACGCCTGCGCCGAAATACCTGCCACTCCTTGATGATGATGTAGGTCAACATACAAAGTGCAATGCCGGATACGACGGCAGACAATATAAAAATAACCGGCATCAGCGGTGACATCCACAAGGCATTCGCTTTAACCGAGCCGAAGATAAATCCGGCATAACCATGCAGGAAACACGCAGTCGGAATGCCAACGGCCGCCATGACCGTCGCCGCTTTCTTATCCACGCGGATTGCCTCATCGCTGACATCGGAAGCACCAATCGTGAGGACGCGATATACAGTTCGCCGCAATGCGTTTTGCAGCCCTGGCTGGTTCTCCAGTATTTGAATCTGTGCCACAAAGTATGCTCGGTAAACAAACCAGATCTCAGCTATGACAATAAGCCCATAGACCGTAATCACGATCCCGAAGGCCGCAATTGCGGAAGTGAAATGTGGTGTGAGCAGCGGCTCCAGAGCCCTTGTCGGCTGCTGCAAGTGAAGCAGCAATGGCACCATCGCCACCGGCAGCAGGGCCAGCGAGAAGACCAGCGAGAACTGCGCTATCTCTTTAAGATCCTTTTGACCGAATACATGGTACAGAGACGACAACACAAAAGCGCCCGCCACCAGACCCGTCATATAGGGGTACATGACAATCTGGATGCTCCAGTAAATGTATTCGTTCGGATAAACGAACAGCTGCTTTATGGTCCACTCTACTCCGTGAACAATTACATCCTCGGACATAAATTCACCTCACGTCGTGATCGAGGCCCAGATAAAAGGCATGTGGTTTCGTCCCGTACAGATCTTTGAGAACTGCAACCCTCTCCGTCGTAATTATCTTGGTCACCGGATCGTCAGGATCTCTCAGGTTGGCTATTCGCCGCGCACCGAAAGCACAGGACTGAACGCATGCAGGCTGCAATCCCTTGTTGAGACGGTGATAACAAAAGGTGCATTTGTCGGCGACTTTAAGTACAGGATGAAAGTACCTGGCCCCGAATGGGCAGGCCATGATGCAGTACGCACAGCCCATGCACCAATCCCGGTCAACCAGGACGACCCCTTCATTGGTCTGATAGGTTGCGCCGACCGGACACACCTGCACGCAAGGAGGGTTGTCGCAATGATTGCAGCCTTTGGGAACGAAAAACGCTTTGGTTATGTCCTTCGGATCAATCTCCTCACCGTGCACATCATTGTCGGTGAAGCCGTCGCGACCACCATTGGGTGAGTCGATATGCACTTTGCCATCTTTGGTAAATATGTAGCGTTCGACCCAGTTTCGCGTGACCGGCGCATCGTAAGGAACTTCGTTTTCTCTCTTGCAGGCCCTGACACACATCCCGCAGCCGATGCACTTATTTGTGTCAATGAGAAACGCATATCTTACTTTCGAAGTCGCAACCGCGACCTTGGCTTCTTCTGTGCTCAGTAACGCAAATACGCTCGCAGGCGTTGCGCAGGTCAACGTTGTGCCTACCGCTTTCTTCAGGAAATCCCGCCTGGAATTCGTCATTCCGATTTCTCCCTGGGATTGTGAGGGTCATGGCACTGACTGCACTCGAAGGGTTGCATGTGTTCGCTAGCTGCAATGCTCGGCATTGCACCCCTGTTACTATTCGGGTATCCAAGTGATGCATGACACCGCAGGCAGAGCTCCCTGCTGGTATCGATAGTCAGAGTGGAAACAACTGCTGGATGATTCACGCCTGGATCATGGCAATTTTCGCATTGGATCGTTGCATGGACTGAGCCGTCGATTGTTCGAGCGTTTTCTACATGGCACATGGCGCAGTAGTCTTTGCCCTGATGCTTGACGGAAAAATCCTTCCAGTCCTGAAGGCTGCCGAGGCGGTGATAACCGTAAGTGAAATTCCTGCCATGGACTCCGAAGTCATCCGGAACCAGGAACCGCCCGCCGGCGACGAGCAGTCCGACCACTCCGATTGCTACCCATAACGGGTGCAGTACGTGCCACTTCATCGTTGCTTCCCGAAAATCTTTCGATATATCGCCGGTTGCAATGGAACCGTAGCAACGCCGACTGGCACAATACGTAGAATCCTACGCAGAATCCGTAGAGCCCGCAGGGTCCGTTGGTCCAGCCGGGTTCGTTGGTCCGGCCGGGCTCGTTATTCGGGACTCAGCACCGTCAGAATGTGCGGATCTTCTTCCCGGTCGGCGAGAAGCACATGGCACACATCGCAGTCACCGGATATCGATTTGCGATCAGCCGTCCGCATTTTCCTGGTGTGACAACGAGAACACCCGGGCGACTGTTTGTGGCCTATATGGTTTGGGTACGTATCCCACCAGACATTCATGGTCGGAAAAACATTTGTCGAGTAGATATCACCGAGGGCCTCTGCGGCAGTACTAATCGCGTCCGCACGCTCTGTCGCGAGCTGTGGATAGTTCTCCGCATAGAATTTTTGCAGTTCTTCGCTGATGACGGTACGCGCCTCTTCTTGTGACGCATACTCCGCATCGATAATGCGCAGACTCTCCCGTTTCACGAATGGCAGAGATCGGTCAATTAATCCTTCGCTGATGACGCGGTCAATCTCGCTCGCCGCAGGCCGGTATATATGACTGGGCCGATTGTGGCAATCGACGCAATCCATGGTTCGCCAATTACCGCCTTCTTCCGGCGCGTTCCTGTCAACATAGTTGATCACCGTGTCATCGCTGTCGGTGAACTCTACTTCGTAGATTTCCTCGCGTGTTGCATCCGATCTGTAACGAATCGCAACGCCGGGATCGACATGCCAGTGTATGCCGGATGATTCTGTCCCGTTGGCGCCACCAACTCTTAACAGGAGTGCGGTCGTCAACTCTGTGTTGGTCTCGTCTTCCTCGTAGTGTTTTATGACTCTCAGCTTGTCGCCAACGAACTTGGTCGGCCAGTGACACTGCTCACACGTGTCGCGGGCCGGGCGCAGGTCGTGAAGTGGCGTCGGAATTGGGCGTGGATGCAGGTCAAGCGCTACAGAGACTAACTGCCAGGCGCCGTCCAGTTTGGATTTCACGAACCAATCGGCCCCGGGCCCAATGTGGCAGTCGGCACACGCGACTCGGGAGTGTGGAGATCTCTGATGGGCAGTATGCTCCGGCTCCATCACCGAGTGACACGCCAGACCGCAAAACTCGACGGACTCCATCACCTCTACCCCTTTGTAGGTCGCGCTGGCGAGAATGATGATGTTAACCATCGTTGCACCGAGGAAAATCAATAACCAGCGGCGTGTGTTGGGCACATTCAGGTCGAAGATGGGCAACAGCGGAGTATCGTCACCGCCGGGCATTCTGTTCATCTTGCGACGCCACAATACGGCCCCAATCGGAATCAGTATCAACCCGACCACGAAGATCATTGGCAGGATCAGATACGTCAGGATGCCCAGGTACGGGCCGCCCTCGAAGCCGACCTGCTCCATCGTAAACAGGCTCGCAATCAGGACCAGGCTCGCAACTGCGAGCGCTGTACCGATCAGACTTATCGCGTTGCGCGTGATGGATGCAAGAAAATTCCTGAACATTATGTTTCTCGACTACGGTTGATTTGCCGGTTGCTCTTGATCTTATCAGTGGCTGAGCAGGGCCCAGATTATTCCGATCGCGAGGGCAACACCAATAATAAGAAAAATCGAACCCCAGATATAGGCTCTTCGGCATTCCAGGCGGGTTGGCGCAGCAACCAAATAATCATCCAGTTCATTGTTGGCAACCAGGCGCTGATATTCGAGTGATCGTTCCGACTTGAACCGTTGCAGGGACATCTTGCCAGTGAATACCACAAGGTCCATCGGAAAGCTTTCGGGGCGCAAGTGAGTGTGGAAGAAATGGAACACAAAAATGAACCCCGTGGCCAGCAAGGCCTCGTCGCTATGAATCACATAGGCTGCGTTTAGCGTCCAGCCCGGCAGGAAGCTGGTGAACAAGCCCGGCAGCCAGAGCATCAATCCTGACAAGCCGATGATCATCACACCCCAGAAGACGGCGAAGTAGTCGAATTTCTCGAAGTAGATCCACCGGTCGCCGGCAGGACGTTTGCCGAAATAGAAGAAATAGCGAATGTTTGCGAAAAAGTCGCTGAAATCTCTCGGCTGCGGAACCATTGAGTTCGGTCCCCACAAGAGACCACGTTCTTTCCTGAACATTCGGCGGAACATCAGATTACCGACGTGATACGTCATGTAGCCAAACGTACCAATTGCCGCAAGACGATGAATGACTCTCGCGGAATCAACGCCACCGAGCAGGTTCATTAACTGTTGTGCCCACGGTGCGGCGTGAAACTTGAGCGGCAGCCCGGTCAGCGCGAGCAGCAGGAACGTCACGATGATAACGACATGCATGCGAACGTTCATTGTCGTGAAGCGTCTGACGTATTGGCCGCCGTCGTTGTCATCTTGGTCGAATTCGCCTCGCAGTACGCCGACCAGCGAACGTTGCAGCCAGAGGATGTCGTGCACGCCAAAGAACGCGAATACGCCGACCAACAAACCCGTCATAGCCAGCCAGACAACATACACGGCGAAGTTGTCGTCGGGATTGGAAGGCTCATTGTGTGGGTCGAAACTGACAAATAATTCCGTCACCTTCTCATGGCACTGGCTGCAGGTCTGCACCAGGTTGGCGGGATTTACACTCGAGCGCGGATGTTGGGCAGGAAGATTCTTGTGTGGTGTATGGCAGTCTGCACAGACTGCCCCACTGGTCATCCCAAGGTCGTTCGCCTTGCCGTGGAAGCTGTCCCTGAACGTTGTAAGGTATTCCTCATGACACAAACCGCAGTTGTCGGCAGACGCCAGGCGGCTCGCTGGTGTTTTGGGATCGGCGATGTTGTGGGTTGCATGACAGTCAGTGCAAACAGGCCCTTCCGCACCTTCCAGCCATGCAAGGCCATGCGCGCTAAGGTTCTTCCAGTCCTCCAGCAGCAGGAGATGGCAACTGCCGCACAGCTCCGGCGAATTCTGATGTGATGTTGGCGACCTGCCATTGGCGATCTCAACAATGCGGTGACCACCATGGCAATCGCTGCAGCTCGGGGCATCGATCAGCCCGGACAACAACAGCGCTTTGCCGTGCTCGCTCGTCACGTACCTTTCCAGGGGCATCTGCGGCGTGTCATGACAGCCACCACAGGATTTGATCTGGCCGATCGGCGACACAGCTGACGCAAGGTCTGAGGTCTCATGAGTCTCGTGCGGAGATCCGTGGCAGTCGGTGCAGCTTGCTGTGTCTCCGTGAGCGCTGCGGCCGACAGACCGGAGAATCCGTCCATGACATTGTCCACAACTTTCTTTGTCTGTCAGCGGTGCCGGGCCGTTACTCTGATGCCCCGTGGTGACGTTGGTGTGGCAGTCCTGGCAGACGAGACTCGGATGTGCGGCGGAGGAAAATACGACGTCTGCGTGACAATCGGAACAGCCGATATCATTCGCAATTGCGGATGAACAAGCCGTTGAAAGAAGAATAAGCGCAAATAACTTTCTCAGCTGGTCTGAGAAGTGCGCAGCCGTTGCCATTTTTTCAAACTCTTTTTCGCGCCCTATACCTTGCTAATATTCCTATCGCGCTGAATATGCTATGCGGGTTTTCCGAAGTCACGTCGCGCATGTGATGGATAGGTAGTATCCGTAATAAGAAAGGGATGAAGCTTTTGCTACAAACCAATCATGTTGTGCGATCGAATCAAGCCTGGGCTTGCTCTGATTCCTTTGTTTTTGCTGTTTTCAGCAAGTGCCGGGGCAGGCGAGAATGGCTGCATCAGTTGCCATCAGGATGCCGCTTTCTTCGCCCAGTATCCCAAACTCCATGAGTACTATCAGCAGTATCTGGTCTCACCGCACAAGCAGGCTGGCGTGACTTGTGATCATTGTCACGGAGGAAATGCCAACGCCAATTCGGCAGAGAAAGCACACGTCGGCGTCTTGCCGATGAGCGACAAGAGCAGCACCGTGCATTACCAAAAACAACCGGACACCTGTGGGCAGTGCCACAAGGACAAGCAGGCACAATTCATTCAGAGCAAACACTATGCCGCATTGATGGGGCAGCGAGCGGCACCGACGTGCACGACCTGTCATCCGGCAATGAGCCAGCGGCCGGAATTGCGCAGCATCGTTCTGCACGCCTGTCGCAACTGCCATAGCGAAGGTAACAGCGACAACCTGCCGCTGATCGCGGACCAGGCAGAGGACGTGTTCGGCAAGCTGAATATCGCTGGCGGCCTGCTGGGCTGGACAACGTTTCACTACGAATCACACGACTGGCCCAATGACAGCAAGCAGCATGTACGCGACCTTGAAAAACGTCATCGCGAGATCATCACCCGCGTACATCAATTTGATCTGCAGCAAACAGAAACCGCGACGATCGGATTGCTCGCTGATCTCAGAAACATATTCGACGAAGCCCGAAGCATGCACGAGCAGCAATCGGACTGATCACCGGCCAACTTACTGGGTGTAAGACGGCTCTTTCGAGGCCTGACTGATCTTGCCCTGCTTGATGGCGATAACAGCCTTCGCGAGTAATGTAAAAACCAGTATCCCGAACGCCCATATTCCCGCCGCGACACTTAGTTCGACACTCGTGGGTACGTACTCGAATATCTCTCCCAGCGGCGTCGGTACGAACCCCGGGATGACCAGACCCATGCCTTTCTCGATCCATATGCCGATAAACGTCAGCACGCAGGCAATATTCAGTAATAATGTTTTTCGTCGTGTGGGGTGAATCATCAGGATCACAACGGCGATCAGATTAAGTGCCAGCGCAAGCCAGATCCAGAATCGTAGCGAATCGAATCCGCCGAGTCCGAAGAAAAGGTAGTGAATCGAAGCCGCGTGGGCTCCTTCATTGTAGAAATCCGTAAATAACTCCGCCCCTACGAAGAACAGGCTGATTTGCAGCGCGGTGGTCATAATGAGGGCGAGCGTGTCGATTACGGTTTGACTGATATGGTAGGAAGTTACTTTGCGGACAATCTGCAAGGTGATGATGATCAGAGCCGGGCCGGAAGCGAATGCCGACGCGATGAATCGCGGGCCAAGCAAAGATGTGTGCCAGAAAGGTCGCGCTGGGTTCGCGGAAAACAGAAATGCGGTAACCGTGTGGATCGAGATCGCCCAGAACATGGCAATGACCACGAACGGAAAATACAGCCGGAAGTTCGGTTCCCTGCCTCGGTAATGGCTGAAGAGAACGTAGAATGGGATCGCCAGATTAAGCAACAAGTAGACGCTGAGTACGAGAACGTCCCAGGCGAGCAGGGAGATCGGCCAATGGAAGCGACCGATGCCCGGAAGCATATGCCACAGGCGATCCGGGCGCCCCAGGTCGGCTACAACGAACATTATCGCCATCAATACGGCGGCAACGGCCATGCCCTCACCGACCAGCACGACGTCTTTTATGTCCTTACGATCGAAGATATAGGCCGGGATCACAAGCAGCACGGCCGCCGCCGCTATGCCTACCAGAAAAGCGAAATTGGAGATATAAAAGCCCCAGGAAACCTGGTCGCTCATGCCCGTGACAACGAGTCCGTTCATGAGCTGCTGTGAATAATTCCACGCCCCAAATGCAATAACTGCGGCCAGCATGCCCAGCCACATCCAGTACTCGCGCGGCCCGCGAAACATTTCACGAATGCCGTCGAGTATGAAGCGCACAAATACCATCGTCAGCCCTCAGTCACTGAAGTACCAGAATTTGGGCTCGGTGCCGAGGTCTTCTTTCAGACGGAACACCTGCTTATTGGCCAGCACGTAACGAATCTCGCTATCCGGGTCCAGCAGGTTGCCGAATATGCGTGAGCCTGTCGGGCAGGCCTCCATGCAGGCCGGCTGCCTTCCCTTGCGGGTTCGCTGAACGCAGAAGTGACATTTTTCGACAACACCGCGGGGTCTCGGACGATTGCCCAGGTAGTGCGTATCCGTATTCATTTCTTCGGCCGGAATTTCCGGATCGGTCCAGTTGAAGTGTCGCGCCCAGTAAGGACAGGCCGCCATGCAGTAGCGGCAACCGATACACCAGTCGTAGTCGATGACGACAATACCGTCAGGTTCCATCCAGGTTGCCTCGACCGGGCAGGCCTTGACACACGGCGGGTCGTCACACTGCATGCACTGAACCGGCAAATAGTGTTTGCCCTCCACCGGTACCGTTTCCGGATCATAGTAGTGATCCGAGTGCTCGAGGTTGAAATCGCCCTGGTCCATTTGCAGCACACGGATGTACTGAACCTGGGAGTCGCGACCGAGATTGTTTTCCTCGACGCAGGCGTGCACACAATCGCGGTAGCCCTTGCAACGAGATATATTGATGGCGTATCCGAATACAACGCCCGGCTGCGGTGGCGTGTTCTGGCAGTCGATCGCCACGCCGTACCTTGCCTCGGCCTTGCGCTCAATTCTCTCGAGTGCCGCCTCAATTTCTTCCGTCGACATGCGCCGATAATCCTTTTGGAAGAAATCAGCGAAGGCATCCTGGAATGTCTGGCCGCCCCAGGCAGGCTGCGCGACGGTGGCAGCAGTACCCATGCCAAGGCCGCGCAAAAAATTGCGCCGGGCCTTGTCGAAGTTGCCGTCGTTATTCCCGGAGTTGCCGTCAGTACTCATTGTTCTTCGTGTTCCTCCTGGGAATCCCAAACGTGGCTCTTCTCGTGTTCGATGCCCCGCTCGAGTTTCAGTCCGGCGCGGACAGGCGGTGCTGCTTTCGGTGCCCGGGCCTTGATCGCCGGGCTGTGTGCATCGTGGCAATGCGTGCAGTTGTAGAGCGTGCGTTCATTCTGCCAGTTTGCGACACGCTTACCGTGTGCTCCGAAGTACCAATCCTTGTGGCGGTTCGCGTGGCAACCACCACAGACCAGGTGCGCCTCGTCGATGTCTACAGGCTCTTCAAGCAACGTCCTCAGGTTGTTGCGGTCGTCGAGACCGTGACACGACAGGCACCAGATTCGCCCGCGCCCGTGCTCGATCTCCACAACATGCGGCGCATACAATTGCCGTATCTCCGGGTTTGGCTCCATGGCGGCATGACAAGTCGTACAGGGGTAAAAAAACAGCTCGTCTTTACGCGGCACGATGCTGAATTCCTGCGTGCCCGTATAGGCCTCGAAGCGTAATGGCTGCACGGGATCCGCCGGCTCCTGCGCCTCTGCCGACACTAGCGCCAAACAGATAATCCAACCCATGCTCAACAAAATTTTTGAGCTCATATCGAGACAGCTTTGTTGCGGCTAGTTACGGTAGCTGGCGTAGTAATTCAGCAACGCTTCTACATCGTCGCTCGAAAGTGCACTGAGCTTCTTCTCTTTGGCTGCCGGCTGCGTTCTGTCGCCCGCTGCGTACCGCTCCAGCGCATAGCGCAGATAAGCTTTGCGCTGGCCGTGCAAGGGAGCGCCCCCGGCATCGTCAGGACCATCAGCACCGTGGCATATGGCGCAGTCCCTGTCGTGAATGGCTTTGCCGGCATCCACAAGCGCCGCATCGAATTCTTCTTCCGCCGAGGCATAGGGCATTGCCGCATAGTGCGCAGCCAACTCAATAATCTGATCTTCCGTCAGGCCCGACACCATCGAACACATCATCGGCTGGCCCGTACACTTGCGATCGCCGTCCACATAGGTGAACAGAGCGTCTTCCTGAACTATATCCGGCAAGCCTGCGATGACAGGCGTGTCGTCACCGCCCCCTCTGCCATCCGCACCGTGGCAACCATCACACATTGGCATCACGCCACTCACGTCGGCCGAGGCCGGAGCACACAACAACATCAGCGCTGTGATTGCGATCGCATTGATTGAAATCCTGACCCTACTCATTTCAATGCCCTCCAAGGAATTATGAGCGTATTTGCTGGTTTTTTTGACTATGAATAAATCCTAGTGCCGATGAATAACGTTGACGATACGTAGTTGGCGCAAGGAACGACAGCCACCCGAAACCTGAAGAATCAGGGTGTCGGACAATTCGGGCCAGTCGGGTCGATCAGCGGACAACACCGCCCCGGCGGGCAAAACGCATTATCTTTATCGAAGCCGGTTGAGTGTGTGTGACAAGCATTAGTGCAGGTCCTGCCATTGTTGTGCGTATTGCCAAAGTCGTCGTTCTTGTGGTTGGCCGTGTCTGTGTGGCACGTCTCACACGGGCCGTCCATCCAGCCATCCCCATCTTCGTCCGTATTCGTAAACGAATGCGTGTAATCGCTGAGGAAGTCCGAATCGCTGTTGTCCGTTCCACGTGATTCGAAGACGACCGGGCGCATGCTGCCGCTGGACTGGATTTCCCCGCCAACAACGTAGGTACCAAAGGTGCCGAGGTTCGGACACCCTGGTAGTAAAAGCGCCGTTCTTGAATACGGCGGGCAACCAACGGTAATTACGGGCAGTGAAACAGATTTCACTTCCCAGCGCCCGTTATACTCGGTTGGCGTTGCGCCAATTACGGTAATGATATCGCCATCCCCCAACCCGGCCACGCCAGAGTTAGGTTTGAACTGGTTGATACTGGCATCATTGCTGCTCAGCGTGATTTGCAGAAACGGTGGAGGTGCTGCCGGATCTGGAATTTCTCCGCCGCCGGTCCAGGGCCCGGGATCGGTGGCCCACACATTCTGGTATTCGATATCAAATCCGTTGATATTTTCGTCCGTAAGCGTCCACGTGCCATTAAATTCACTTGGGTTTATCCCTGTCACAGTGACGACGTCGTCTCTAACAAAGGGATGTGCCCTGTCAAGTGTAAGAACGACTGTATCCGCGCGAGACGATCTGCTGCCTGACGTGAAGACCAGGTCATCCACTGTAAACGGTCCCGGGCCGGGTGGCGTAACGACTGCCATGCCCTGCACAGACTTCATTGAACCAACATATTCGAGCCGCGGATACGGCTTGGCGAATGTGGTGGTGCCAGAGCCCTGGTCCGGGGGTAATGTATAAGTCACCCGCGAAAACGTTGGGGTAGCGACACTACCGTTATTCGTGTAGGTGCCCGGATCGGTTGCTAGTGCATAGGAGACATCCTGGCCGTTAACGATCGTAACCTGGTATTCACCGTCAAAACTTCCTGGTCCCGTGCTGATCAAATCAGATACCACGATGTATTCGCCAACCTGGTACAAGTGGTTTTCCGCAAGCGTGAGGGTTGCCGTCAGTGCTGACCACGATGCCGCAGTGACACTCGTACCGGTGACGCCAGTCACCGTATTCACGCCATTGAATTCGCCCGCAGGCAGGCCGGACACACCAATACTGTCGCCAACCCGTATCGAGTAGCTATCACTCAGGGTCAGCTCTGCCGTATTCAGGTCCCAATCAGCTCTCAATATCTTGGGACGAGCATGCCATCCCATCGAGCGAACGAAGCCCGTCGGGTCGTAAACCGCTGTTGTTTGCCGATCAAAGCAGACCCAACCGGTCGGCGTCGTATCTTGAATGCCATCCCAATTAGTTTCCTTGACGCGGAATGTCCCGTCGAACTCAGCGCCACCGTTATTGATCGTAATGCGATCGCCCACCATAATGATCGCGGGCGGGCCCTCTCCATCCGAGAACGGCGGCAGGAAAACTTCGACTTCAGTGTTGCTATTGGTGCAAGGACCCGCACTATCGACATCATTTATTCGTAGCGGCGTTGCGATCTTGGCAATGCCAGTTCCATCTTCGTTTCGGCCAAACAACTTGATGTTGATCCCGTCAACGGCGGTAGTCGAGTCGCTGCCCAGAGCATGGTCATGTGGCGTGCCGTTGTTATAGAGATGGTTCACCGCGTCAGTACGATGCGGTGTGTGACACGTCTCGCAGCCCATTTCCCAATTGGGCTTGCCGGCGTTGCCGCTTGCCACATTGACGGATGGGTCGACGTGCCGGTCAGCGAATACCGCCGTGCCGCCCGGACCATGACAGGTATCGCAGATCAGGTTGAATTCATCGGCCGTGTTAAGGGTACCGCCGGCGGCATTATGAATGTCGTGGCAGGCAGCACACTCCATCTGGGCATTGCTGGTGACCGGCACGAAGATCAGCATGGCTACCATAACAGCCAGTGCCGGATGGACATTGACAGACAGAATTTTCATGGCAGCAACCCTTTGCCGTTGAACACTTCAACGCTCTTAGTGCGGTTACTGGTGACGTAAAGGTCTTTGCTTTGTGGCTCAATAAGGATATCCAGCGGCAGTAGCAACTCACCAGCATCAATGCCTTGTACGCCGATAACTTCGATACCCTGCAGTGTCTCCCGGTCAAAAACGAGCACCTGGGAGCGGAAGCTGTCGACGACGTAGATCAAGCCCTGTTCATTAACCACAAGCCCTTGAGGTCGGGAGAAATTTCCTGGCCCAGTAGAGCAACTTAACCAACCACAGCCAGCATTGCCAAAAATCTGTGCCAGCAGCGCACCGCTGTAGTCATAAATATTGATCGTTGCTTCACCACCCGATCCGAAGTCACTGACCAGCACCTCACCGCGAACGGGGTCAACAGCGATACCTGTGGGTTTGTAAAGCGGCGGCTGGCCTGCCGTTGGCAGCGTGTTCAGCAAATCACCATCACGATGGAACACAAGTACCCTGGCGTTGATCGGATCGGTGACAAATACCAGCTCCTGGCCAATATCTACCGCCATATCCGAAGGGCGCTGTATCAGGAAATTTTTGCCACCCAGCGTGTAAAGACGTCGGCCTTTCTTGTTGAGGACATCGACGGTCTGAGTGCTCTCGTTACCAACGAAATACCTTTCCCAGCCGTACGCAACGCTCACCGGCCGGCCCGGCACAGATATTTTCACCTGGCGGCCTTTCTTATCAAAGGTATTGGAAATAATAGCCTGTAGTCTCGAGTCACTGACCAGTATCTCGCCGGCTGCTTCTCCATGGGCTATGCGCACCGGTGACACGAAGTCTTGTGCAAATAACGATCCGGGTGTCACCGTTAACAACAGGGCGCCTAAACTAAGTGCGCCAAGAGTTCTCAGGTATGTGCAAAAATTGTAGCGCCGCGCAGGGTGCCGGGGACTGAAGGTTCGTAAGGTCGACATCATCAAATCTCGACCGATATCTGGTGCCTCGCTGAGCGTATTTTCCAAATACCGGAAAGCGTTGAAACTTGAGTGATTTATATCAGTTTCACCGCACCGATTACTGTACGTGTTTGCCGAGATCAGGCTCTGCCTATTCACCCTGCCAGAGTCAATAGGGCGATTGTAACCTATTGTTATTTAATTGTTTTATTTGAGCGCTCATTAACATAATTCGGGCAAAAAAGAGCAGCTGCGAGATTCAGCAAAACTGTTTTATGGCAGTGAAAATGTGACCGATATCTCACTACATGAGGCCGCTATTCCTGTTGCTCGAGAAGAGCATCCGGAGAGCTTGCTAGTAGTCCTCATAGCCGTCGTGTTCTTCACCATGGCAGGCCAGATAACAGCGTGACGATCCGGGCCCCAGATCACCCTCTTCCCAACGTAATTCGCCGAAGGCTGTCGGCGATACGACGTTGATGTCGAAGTTGATCAGGAACTGGTGGTTGATGGAATCGCCCTGCGTGTCACTGACGCCGTGAGGATCGTGACACACGGAACAAGGCACATCTTCACCACGCACATGCTTGTCATGCTCACCGAAGCTATCGTCATTCAGAATACTGTTGCGGTCGTGGCATCCGTAGCATAGCGCATATGCAGTAAAGTTCTCCGGCACGTTATCGATGGTGTTGTATTCACGAACCAAGAGATACTCATTGTTCGATCCGTGCGGGCCGTCCGGTCCGGTGCCACCATCCGCCGTGTTGTCATCGTTGCCATGGCAATCAGTGCAAGTAATTATGCTGTCGGGTGTGTACGGCGGCAACAAACTGGGGACGAATGGGTTGGAGCGAGGGAAGGTCACCGGGTGTGAAGTCGGATTTGATTCCGCGAACTCGAGACGCGTATTGATCTGCGGAATCTGCCGCGTGATATCGATTGAATCCAGTACGTTGTTATCGGCATGGCACTTGAAGCACACTTCGTAAGTGTAGGCTACCGCCTCGACGGCAGCGCCTGTGGCGTCGATACCATCAACCCCGTTCAGGCTTCCCGGCACATCGAGTGCTGTGCCTGGATTATTGCTGGCCTGGTGCGGATTGTGGCAATCCACGCATTCGACATGCGGATTACTGCCGACGTCAATGGGATTCTCGGCAGCATCGTGCACGCTCGTATAGTCCTGCACCCGATGCGCGAAAATCTTTTGCGTCTCCACCTCTATATCGCTGGCGGCAACATTGCCGTTATGGCATTTCAGGCAATTGCTCTCTTCGGCCAGGTAGCTTAGCAAGCCTTCCTGTTTGCCGGCATTGTGTGGCTGGTGACAATTCTGGCACACATTGGCAGCTACGTTCGTTTCCGGTTCGTTCGTATGTGGCCAAGGGTCCTTGCCTTCGCCGTTCCAGGTCGCCGTACTGCTGGCATGACTGTTCGCATCCCAACCATCCCGCTGGTGGCACGCGGTGCAGAGCTCGCGAGCCGGATCCGCTACGACCAGGAACATGCCGTTGCTGTCATCGTGCGGGTCGTGGCAACTCGTGCACTGCACCTGGCCCACATTGTCCAACCGGATGGCGCCGGTCAGGTTCTCGGGATCCGCCAACTCGCCATTGGTGCTGGCCAGGTTGCGGTCATATGTGAACGAAATGGGATGATCGTCCGCCAGGTTGGTACCCAGGTTCGCCGGGCTGCTTTCCCAGTCGCCCTGGAACGGAATGATGTTCCGCTGAGACAGGATGGAACCGAGCGCAATGGTGCCGTCGTGGCAACTGAGGCACAGCTTTGAAGCACCGGTGGGCTGCCCCACGGTCGCATACATCGTGCTGCTCTCATATGTCGTATAGGTCGCCGTCGACTCGGCCCGGTTCCAGCCAAACAGAGCTGATGACCGGTTCCCCCGGGGTTCGTGCGGCGTATGACAAAAAATGCACAGCTCACCCTGAATCTGCGGCTGCGCCTTAACCGTGCCCGGACCTGAACGGGTGAGATTATGCTTGGAATCGGCGATCCCCTGCGCCCCGGCATCGCCACCGGCAATAAGCAAACTCACAGCTATTGGAATCCAAAGGAAGCGCCCCGCGGTCATTCCATCTTCTCCCCTGGTTTGATGTACTGGAACACCTGCACCCGCTTATTGTAGCTATCGGAAACATAAATTCGATCCTGCGAATCTATGTGGATCGCATTCGGCAACCAGAATTTGCCGGGCACGTTGCCGGGCCCTCCGAACGCGAGCAACAGATTCCCCTGCGAGTCGAATATCTGCACGTTGTCAAACAAGGCATCGATCACATATACATGACCGTCGCTGTCGATTGCCAATCCCTTAGGCCGCGAAAATGTACCCGGGCCGTCGCCCGCCCTGCCAAAACTTTTGATCGGCTTCAGTTCGGCATTCAATATCTGGACACGAAAATTCAGTGAGTCGCTCACATAGACGCGCCCGTCTGCAGCAAGCGCAATATTGGTTGGCGCATGAAACAGTTGTTCGGCTCCAGGTGATGCGGCTGGCCTTCCCACAACACGTTTGAGCATTAGCGTGTCCGCGTCATACACCAGTAAATGTGAAGCAACGGTGTCCAATACGAGCAGCTCACCAAGCTTGCGGTTGATAGCAAGACCGGTTGGCCGTTGCAACTGCCCTTCCCCGATGCCTCCCAGGTACTGCCGGCCTTGCTCGGCAAAAACATGTACCCGACCCGCCACCGAGTCTGAAACGTAAATTCGCCCACCGTTACCCAACGCTATTCCGACCGGGTTCACGAAGTCGTCCGGAGGGCGCTCCGGAAAGCGGTGATATTGACTGTTTTGCGCGTCAAATACGTGTACAGCCTGATAGTAATTGTCCACCAGGTACAATCGGCCTTCGGCATCAACAGTCAGACCGTAGGAGTTGCCGATGCTTTTTTCCTGCGCGCCGCGAAAAGCGCCGACCAGCCGACTCAGCCAACCCGGCTTTATGTCCAAATCGACGGGACCAGAGAATTGATACAGGTATTGTATGCGTGCGGCCTCTGGCGGCGACGGCCAGAAGAGATTGCTGTCCGAAGGTATAACAAACTGCGGCTGTTGCGCACAGCCGGCCAGCATAAACAGGCACACGAGACTGATGTTTTGACTGAAAAGGCGCATTTTCTTGCTAGTCATCATCCACTGAATCTACGTGTTGTTTCAAAATACAGCGACCACCGACTAACATCGTCATCCACGATCGCGTTGCTCGTGTCCCGGAGCCGCAACCGAAGCTGGGACAGCCAAGCGCCGAATCGCCATTTATAGTTGAGTGTCAGGCCGCTCTCTGTTTGATCCTGGTGGAGACCGCGGTTTCTTCGTAAATGCACCGTGGCGTTGAGACTACCACGTCGCCTGAAATTCCATCCAAGTGTGCTAGCCAGGCCAATATTGTCCAATACCTCGCCGGTATCGACAAATTCTGCACGGACAAATTGCCCTGAGACATTAAGTTGGACGGCCGGTTTTGGCTGGAAATTCATCGTCTGCCTGGCGGTCATTCTTCGCTGAGAGTTGCGGCTGGAAATTGTTTCCGTGACGTCGAACTCGGTCGTGCTCCAGCCCAGCGTCAACCTCGCGCCAGCCTGTTTGCTCTCGGAATCAAGCGGGAATTCGTGTGGCGTCCCCTCGATAAACCGTTCGTCAACCCTGTTTTGGCTGTAGTAAAGTTGCAGCTTGGTACCGATTCGCAGTGTTGCGCGGAATCGATTGTGGCTTGTATTCGTTTTGGCAGGCGGGTTGGCTTCGAAACTATAACTGACCGACACCGCCTGATCGTCGCCTATGCCGCCAAAACTGTTGCGCGTTATTATTGTTGAACTGCCCAGCACCTCCACCTCGTAGTCGACTCCCAAAATGTAAACCACCAGTCCGACGTCATCGGTCATGAGGATGCTATCGATATCGACATTGGCGTCTTCAAGGGTGATAGAGGTCGATATTCCGGCGAATACATGCACCTGATCCTCGGCATTTTGAATCAAGGCAGTCCTCTGGTCGTCGCGAATCCGCTGCCCGCTACCGAGAGTGAGGCCAAGGCTGCCCCACGGTATACGCCGCGAATATGCAAAGCTTAGTAGGCCGCCGTAGTTGTTCAGGACACCGGAATCAGCCTCGCTTTTCGCGCCGTTCAAGCTAAGGCTTGACGTCAAGTTTTCATACAATAAATGATGCACACCGGCCCCGAGCGACGCCGATCGTTCCGGCCGGCCTCCAAATTGACCCGACCGTACGCTCGCTGAGTAATTGCTGCCCAGATTCTTGCGGTGTTGTAATTTGAGCCGACTGCTCAGGCTGGTCGAGCGCCTGTCCAGGCCTGCAACGGCGAAGTCCTGAAAACTCGCGCTGGAGGCAAGTGAGTTTCTTTCGCCGAAGTTAAAGCTATTGTGCAGTGCGGCGCTGAACTTCTCCGACACAGATGAGGTGGCGGCAACGGTTCGATCGTATTCCACCATGTCGATATTAAAACGGGTCCTGCTGTTCTCCGTTTTCCCCTTCGAGCCCAGCCGCCATCGTTCCGTTCTGTCACGGGTGGTATACACGCCAAAGCTATTCGTTGTTGAATTGTTATACGAGAGACTCGTTGGTTGCGCAGTCGACTTCAGCATGATAATAGCGCCGCTGTTTCTCGATTCGACGACCTGATCCGGCGACAGCGTGCTGGAAAAATCACTGCGGCTGTTGCTCGAATGTAGCGACAGCGTATACGGCTTTTCCCTCAGCCAGCTTGTATTGATCGAATAGCCAAGAAAATCAGAACTTGAACCAGCACTCATCCCCGGTTGGTCCCGCCTCTGCCACCTGAATTCCGGCTGAAGTTTGAGGCCAAAGACCATCAGGTTCGGGTGATAGACATAACCGCGCGTATCGAGTTTAAGCTTCAGCACTCTCTTATTCGCATCCACCTTTTGCCTCGATCCCGGCGTCTTGCGAATATCCTGTTCGATTTCGCCCGATATGAACAATGACAGTGAGGGCCGCATAATCAGGAAGGGAAACGGCCAGTCATAGTAAAGGACAGAATCCGAGGCAGAAACTTCGCCACTGCCGCCGGTAAGCAGCACAATTGCCAGCCAGAGCGTCGCCAGACGTCGCCTGCCGTTGGCGACACGGAGACAGCGATTTGTCGCTAAGGATAGCCCCGCCATTGTCAGGCCTCGTCGCCCCATCTCCGCTCATCGTGTTCCGCCCTGAGCAGGAAGCGGCTTTTGCCGGCATGCGGGGTGTGACAATCGCTGCATTCGTTTGTCTCAGCCTGGTTGTGGTCGCGCGTATAGCGCAATTCATTCTCACTATGACACTGGCCACACAAGACCGTACTGTTGTCGGCCCGCAACATGTATTGCCGAGGTGCCCTGTGCGGGTTATGGCAGACAGTACACAGGCCATTTGCCACGGGCCCGTGCTGCCAAAGTCCGGCGGACTGGGCGGCTGAAGGACGCTTGTCGCCGTGGCAACCGACGCACAACTCCGCCAGGGGATACGCCAGGCGTGGCGAAACCTGGCGCGCATTTGTTACCGGTGTCGTCGACCGCTCCTGACTGAAGACCGAGCCCCCGCGGCTTTGATGGCAAAGATTACAGGCGCCTGCGCCAAACGGGCCGTGCGCAAAATCGGTATCCATTGTTACGCGCACGTTCTTGCCCGGCTTTTTGGACCCGGCTAGCTGCTCCGCCGGGGCTTCCTTGGCTTGCCCGGGCTCCGGCACGCCCGTGAAGAAGAACGTCAACACCTGGTGGCTGCAAGCCGCCAAACCAAGTAGCAAGAACATCAAGACAGTCCACTTCACAAATCGGAGTACAATCGTCCGGGCCTTACTATGCATTGACAATACCTCGCTGGTGACTCGGCGGTTAACCGGGCCAGCGTATCTTCCCGGCTAATCCGCTGGATCGGCGCCCGGTGTACCAAGCACGTCGTCCAGGCTCGGCATGCCTTCTCCGGTTTCGGCAGGTTCGGTCGTTTTGCGGCTTGGCCGAGCAGGAGCGCCCGGCAGCTTGCCGCTCCACTCACCGAAGGCATATACATTGACCGGCACACGTCCGAGCGCATTAACCTGGTAGATCAGGTACTCGACCTTGAACTTCGGATCTGCGTAGCGGCTAAAGAAAGCGATGTTACCCGGGTCATAATCGACGCTGATGTCAGTGGCCATGTAGACACTGCCCCGCCCCATGCCGCGTTTGGCGAAAAAGAGTAATACGTCGGTCGTCTCGACATCGTATATCTGGATCAGATCAAACGCTGCATCCACCGAATACAAATGGCCGGCGCGATCTATATCGATTCCCTTAGGCCGAGCCAAACCACCGGGACCGGTTTCGTAATAGCCTAGTTCTTTCACATATTCACCATCTACATCGAACATCTGGATGCGAAAATTAAGCGAATCGACGACATACAGGTTGCCACTTTCGTCAACGGTCAAATGTGTCGGCCGGGAAAATGCACCGGCGTCTTTTCCGACACCGCCGATCGTTGTGATCACTTCGCCGGTCGCTTTGTCCATAACAATGACTTCCTGACCGTCGAAATTAGCGATATACAGGCGGTCCTTATAGCCAGCCACATCCAGCGGTTTGAACGGCGCCGCCACCGTGTAAGTCCTGCTGAATTCGTTTCTTTCGTTGTAAGCGACAACTTTTCCGCCGTCTACATCCGCCACATATTTATAACCGTCCGAGTCGGCGAAAATGCCGCCGGGACCTTGCATTCGTATACCGGTCGGGTCCTGAAGATAATCAAACCGGCCCAACTCCAGGTCCAGGATTACAACCTGCTCCGTGGATTTGTCGACGACGTATATTTTTCCCGGCTCGTGTGCCACAGAGACCAGGCGGCCCAACGCCTTGATACTTCCCGGCTGTTTTCCGATCACAAAATCACGAAATTTGCTTTCTCGGGCGGCGCCTATATCCAGCTCCGAGAAAATGCCGGTCAAAAACTGCACTCGTGGCTGCTGCGGCAACGGCGGATAAAAGACCGATTCCGCCAGTTTGCTCGGTCCCTGGGCACAGGCGCCCAGAAGCAGGCCAATGCCCGCAATTAACCATGCGTGTTTTTTCATACTGGCTCCTTGCAACACTGTAGTACTGAAAACCTTGCGCTATTCATGACTGGCCGTCCCTGTGGTGCATCATTTCGTTTGCTCCGGCTGCATCGGTTGCGAGCTGACCTTCAGACCATTCTCAACGGGCTCGATACGGTCATACCTCACCAGTTTATGGCAGGTGGGGCCGCACTGACCGCCGGTTTCGGTCAATTCAAAGTCCTTGATTTGAATGAAGCGGTCACCAAAGGGCACGTGCTCCCTGATCAACTTCGGACTCGCCGCCGCGTGATGATCGTGACACGCGCGGCAGGTCCTGCCTTTGTCGCGGTTAACGTGCCGAAAGTGCAGGTTCAGGTTGCCATTGCGAAAGCCGGTGTCTGTCAATGTGCGTGCTTCGGCGAAGGCGCCCGCATCGTGGCAACCGAAACAGAAGTATTTCTCTTCCGAGTAGCTGGCATAGAATTCCGCCGGGTACGCGGCACTCAGCAGCCGATGATTCTCGCTGGCATGGGGCACGTGGCACATCGCGCACATGCCCGCGGCAAACGGCATGTGCTTTTTGATCTGCGGATCCTCAAAAGTGTTTTTGACCGCTGCCAATATCTTGCCACTCGCATCTCGCTGCACCCGGTTATGGCAATTAAGACACAGCTCCGGCACCGTCGCTTTGACCAGCTTGGCATGATCCGAGGCATGCGGTTCATGGCAACCGGTGCAGTCGCCTTCGGCCACGGGCCCGTGCACGGTCTCGCCGTCGAACATGGCGGGGCTGTGGCAGTTCTTACACAGATCGCCTACCGGCTTTGTTTTGAGTAGCTTGCGGTAATCAGACTGATGCGGATCATGGCACATCGTGCACATGCCCATCGTCACCGGCATGTGCTGTGTTTTTTTGTCGCCCAGGACATTATGGCAGGTACTGCACAGCGCACCCCCCTGGGCCTTCAGTTTGAAGCTGTGTTCGGTCGGCGCAGCGACCTCGTGACACATGATGCACATGGAGCCGTTGGAAGCCGGCATGTGCACCACGTTTTTCTGCCCGATCTCCTCGTGACAACCGGCCGACTGGCAGGACTGTCCAGGCTCCAGGGTAATTTGCTGGCCAGGCACCGGAGCGGCGACAAGAAAGACCAGCAGCGACACAAGCCATTCTCTTGACCCGTTTGTGTCGTGACGTCTTCGAATCACTGATCTCTCCTGGATAACTCTTGTCTTATGTTGCCGCGACTGATTAATGTCAGCTTGACAGCTTAGATTATGCCCTCTTCCGCGTTGTTGCTGATGTCGTTGTTGCCGTAATCCAGACGGGGTAATTACCTATTCTTGTGAGTTGCTCGCTGTGGCGCAGGCCGAAACGAAGAATGGGCTTGCGAACAAGCCCATTCTGTTTTGCGTGTCGCCGGTTGTGCGCGACGTTTGTTCTATAAGCTCCTACTTGTCATGGCAAGCCAGGCAAAGTTTCGATGCATCTGCACCGGTACCGGTCAGGTCTTTCGTCGGCAGGCGCAGAAGGTGCGTGTCGGCAACAGAAGTCGCATTATGCACGTCGTGGCAGCTTGAGCATTGAACCTTGTCGCTGCCGTCCAGAATGTCTTGAATTGTCGTGCCGTTAGCGATATCAAAATCGGCGGTTACATCATTCATGCCGGTGCCTACACCATCCACATAAACAACGGAAAGCGGATGATTCTGGCGCAGGTCGCCAGTGCCAAAGCCGACGGTGAAACCCGCATCGTACTCAACATCTAATGCCACGCCTAAAGTCGGTGTGCCCGAGTTTGCAACAGCGTGGGAGTCGAATGCGTCAATAGCCGAATTGCCATCGTGGCAACCGAGGCATGCCAGTGCCATACCGTCCGGATCCTGGCCCAATGGGACTTCCAGCGTCGGGGAAGCATATGGCTGCCAAGTCAAGCCTGTGCTGATGTCGTGATTCCACAATACACCCTGATTCAGAAACGTGTTGGTCCGGTTGTGATCATGTGGTACGTGGCAAGTCCGGCAGATTTCTGCACGATAGTTCCAAGCGGTACCGCCAGTTTCTTGACAAACACTAAAGTCTGTACCGGGAGTTGGGTATGTTACGGGATCGATGGTATTAAGGTCGGTGCCATCCGCTATGCCACCACAAACATTGTCCGAAAAGTCATGTGGACTCCCCTGGATGCCGAGGCCATCACCATTTGCGAACGCCAAACCTGAGACGCTCAACCCCACTAGCGCAATTAAACTAACTAGTAACTTTCTCATTTCGTTTTCTCCACTAAGTGTCGCTCAGTATTTCCAAGGTTCAGCATTCGTTGTTCATTGACAGAATTTTCTGTGTCTCCTGTCAAAAGCCTCGAATCTCTTTTGCCTAGAGCCAAAATCAGGCGAACGTAAATTTGAAACTGATTTTTGACAGGTTTATTGTCCGCAGCCGTGGCCTAATAACACTGACAAATGTCAGTTTTCGCCCTTTCGAACAGGCCGGATTACACGTACTTGGGCGGTTCTCGGATTCGGTAATTACGTACGTATTTTTGTCAGCTTTTTGCTTAGAGGCTGCTGTAATACGCGGCGAGATTCTCGATGTCGGCATCCGACAGGCTCATGGCGAACATCTTCATCATGTCGTTGCCGCGGGCGCCATCGCGGTACGCCGTCGTCGCCAGGACCAGATACTCTTCCTGTTGTCCCTTGAGGTTCGGGTAGATGGGTTGCGTGGCGATGCCGTCCGCCCCGTGGCAGGCGACACAGGCCGCCGATTTCTCTTTGCCCGCTGCCGCATCGCCGGCGGTGGCGACGTTGGCAAATCCGAGAACCAGTGAGGCAATTCCAATTGTCAGTACTTTCATAGCGATTCCACTCCACTCTGTGTTTGGCGGACGCTCACGCTACACTGACAAATGTCAGATTTGGCTAGGTAATTTCCGAAGAGCCGGAAAGGCTGCGGCAGGCGTCGTTGCTTATTAATTCGCCAAGGTTGCCTTGTACAAGATCACAGGAAAGGCCGGTCGGTCGTCACTCCGACACGACCTTGATCGTGCGCGTCGCCCTGTTGAGTTCGATTACCGGCGCTTCGATGGGCGTATCAAATTCGTAAACCAGTGCGAGAAATTCCGGATTCGCCTTACGAAACAGCAACCGGGCAGTGATGTGCAACTCCGTGATTGCGTCGTCCTCGACGGCGAATGACACGTCCGACCTGCGGTCACCCTCACCCTCTTCGCTGACCGACTCCGAGAGACGGGGGCGTCCGATTCCGGGGCAGCGAAACGGCACGTAAACAACGTCCTCTCCGCCACTCGCGAGCGCGCGCCGGTAACTGGCGCCCACGACTTCCCAAAGCTTGTGACGGTCGATGGGCAGTCCCTCGCGATCGTACCAGTCAGATTTGTAAATGACCGGCGCATCCAGTGATGGGTCGACGATCTTCTCGTTGCCCAATTGCATTAACACGTTGCCGAAATTGTCCTCGACCGTTAGCTCGACCCAGCTTTCCAGGACATCGAGCAGGCCGGCCGGAAATTCGTGTCCGGCCTTGTTATTGAAAAGGTGTAATTTCAGATCAACAAGTTCGCCGGGTTCGATTTCATCGGGCGCCACGATATCAATTTCGACGACGGGTCCTGTCACCCATTTGTCGGCTATTTCCGGTATCTCTCTTTCACCGCGCAGCCAGAGAATGACCTTATCCGCCTGCTCCTGACCACCCGGCAGGTCCTGAACAACCGGAATATACATGTTGCTGCCCAGCATGCGGTGGCTGCGGTGTTTGCCGTCATTTGGAGTTCGATAGTTGTCATCGTCATCGCCACTCGCAGGATCATCGCTGTCCACCAGGGGCATATGACACTCGCGACATTCGATTCTGAGTTCTTCGTTCTCCTCGTGATACCAGCGGCCGGTTTGCCAGCTATCGTACTCATTCTGCTCCTGCGCAATACCGGCCGATGTGTGTACTCCCGGCAACGGAGTTTGTTTGTGGCAGGCCGCACAAAACTCGCTCGTTTCGTACAAAGGGCGATGGTAGGTTTCTACGTGATGATACGAGTAACTCCGCATCAGGAAATGACTCAAAAATTGTCTAATCCCTGACTCGGCCCGCTCGAATAAATAGCGATCGGGAATCTCCAGGGTGTAACCGCCATTACCACCGATGTCGGCACTCACGGTGCTGTGACAAACGAGACAGGAATTACCTTCGTAGGTCACCAGGGAATGATCGCTTATCGGCTTGCCGTCGCGTGCACCACTCAGCAGCGCAACCGGATCGTGACAGCCTGTGCACAGGCGAGTATGGACCGACCCCTCCGAGTCAGACAAAACCTGTTGCACACGCCGAAAGAGGACATCGGTCGCGGAAAACCCATGCGCACTCGGCAGCCACTCGTTGTAAATAGTCTCATGACATCCGGATGCCCCACAGCCAGCGGACCCGGTCATCGATTCCGGATTGATCGCCCCGGACTCCTTGAGATCAGTCTCCGTGGTGACAACTATCCGCTGTAACTGCTCTCGTTGGGCATCGGTCACGCCGACCGATTCGATCGCCGCGCGCAGCGCCGTGACCGGACCACCATCGGCAGCCGGCCAGGCTGCCAATTGCGATTGCAATGCCGCAAACTCAGCGTCATTCAATACCTGCCTTAACGAATCATGCAATCGCGTCTGCCATGGCGGGTTCGAAATGCTGGCCTGGCTTGGCCAGAACGGCCTGTCTTCATCAAACTGCCAGCTATAGTCATCGGCAAACGCCTGGAACTCCGGCAGCGGATTCTCGGTTTTTGCCAGCACATACGTGATGCCAAATAAGACCACGACCATGGAAAAACCAGCGGCTACAAATTTTCGTCGGGCCGGCCTTCTCGCGGTGGGCGGCGTATTTCGATAGCGAAGAGGAATCGGCACCAGGTGAACAAAGACCACAAGACCGAGCAACAGACCGCTTACCAGGTGGGTGATCCGAATACTCGGCACTACCCAGGTACCGAATGCCGCCTGCAACACCGTGACCAGCCCCGACAGTATGCATACCAGCAACAGCATTGTTGCGATAAGAGCAACGCGTCGCACTTGGGGCACAATATTGGTGTTACGGCGACGCCAGTGCAGGTAAAGCCCATAGCAAATCGGTAGAAACGACACAATGCCGACGAGACTGTGAACAATAACGGAGTACTGTGCATAGGCGCCAAACGGCAACAGCAGTATGCAAAGGCCGGACAGGACTCCGTAGATCAATATCGATGTCGTCATCCAGGTCAGGGAGGCTCGCCAGCCGACGATAACTTCGTCGCCGCCGTTGGCTTGATTTGTATCGTTATCTGGCATCATGTCCGTGTTCCAATTTCACCCTGATCGACGCACGCATCAGTTCGTCACGCCGAACAGGCGTATCGCAATTTGACAATAGTTCAGCGCTTCACGCCTCGAGGTCAGCGCCGCTGGCCAGTCTCTTTTATCGGCCAGTTCAGCTGCTGCAGCGTTTAGCCTCGCGGCGTTCTGGAGCGCAATGTCATAGTTCTGGCGACTGCTCGAAGCCAGTTGCCGCCCGTCAGCTAGCTGTTGCAATAACATGCGGTAGGCGCGGTATTGTTCGCCTAGCTGCGCGAATTCGTCCTGTGGCTTGCCGGCCTCCCGTGGGTTATCAGCAGCCTGTTGCTCTCGTATGACAACCAATCGCCGCTCGAGCCGGTCGCCGACCGGCTCGAGCAGCATGACTGCGTCACTGTACTGGGCATTCACTGCCATGACTTCGGCGCGATCCAACTGCCGCCGAATGCCGGCGAGGTCAGTCGCCCCGATGCCCTGCGATTCAATCGGTTCGGCTTCCAGCATTTGCAGATAACTTGTCGTGCGGCTGTGCAGTGCCTGGTATTCCCGCTCGCCGACGGCAAGCTGGTTCTGTACGAGCCATAAAGCCTGGGTTGCCCGGCTCAGTCCCATTGCAGCTAATTCCGCTGCCGTCCCGGCACAGCCTGCGCCCAGGCTCTGTCTTGCCAGGGTGGCCGACTCGCCCGCTGCCTCGATTGACGCTATGGCATCAGTCTGGCCACTTTCAAGAACTCGGCGCACCGACCCGGCGTCCCCCAACAGTCGCTCCAGGAGCACAACCTTTTGCTCCGCTTGCAGCGCTGTTTCGTCAGTGCCAATTTCGCAGTCGGCGGCAATAGCAGGCACCGAGCGCACGATGCAGGTCGACAGCAAAGCGACACAGCGAGCCAGGCCAGCGCGATTTTTTTTCATGGCTCTTGCCTCAAAAGCTTGTGCTCCTGCTCCCAATTTGCGGGCCTTGCTATGCGGCAGTTCGCAAGTCATCAGAACTGCCCGGCAGGATCTGCCAGCAACGTGTGCATATTTTATCACTGACAAATGTCAGTTTTGGCTAGGTAATAACCGAAGAGCCGCGTAGGCAGACTCCTATCGACTAAGGCGGGCAATTCTCTTATATATAGACGGTCACAGGGGCCTCCAAATAAAAGATGACGATCGAGCTATCGCACTGTCCGTTTCATTACACTGAAATCGGTGACGGCCCGCTTACGAGTCCCGAAGGGGAGCCACGGTGCATGGTCGCGGATGCCACGCATAAGGTGAAATTCCGCAAAGGCCAGGTTCTGTTTCTCCAGGGCCAGCCCAGCACAAGCCTTTATTCCCTGTCCAGTGGCATGGTGAAGATCTGTTTCAGTTTACCCGATGGACGCGAGCAAATTATCGGTCTGAGCCACCCCGGCAACCTCCTGGTGGGGCTACAGTCAATTGCCCAGGATTACTACGCGTATTCTGCGATCGCCGCGACGCCGGTGCGTGCGTGCCGGATTAATCACGACAAACTGCTCGCCCTGGTACGTGAACGTGGTGATGTCGCCATGAGCCTGATTCGCGCCCTGAATGCCCAGTTGGCACACAGCAGGACCTTGATGGAGGTGATTGGGCATAAAACAGCCGGCGCTAAAATCGCGTCGCTGATTCTGCTCATGGTCCCCAAATCACAACATGACAACACCGAATTCAGCCTGCCCTTCTCGCGCCGGGAAATTGCCGGCCTGTTGGGCTTGAGCGAAGAAACCGTGTGCCGACAGATGGCCGACATGAAACGCACTGGCGTTATCAAGTCGCCGCGCCGTTACGTTGCAATAATCGACTGGGACCGGTTACGTACGATGGCAGATGGCGTCGCTGCCTGACTAAGGTGCTTACTCCGCGGCGTCTTCCGTCGTGTCGTCCTGCTTCACACGTATTTGACTGATAAACCAGATCGAATTAAAGGTCTTGCCCAGACCCTTACTGTGAAAGCCCTGCATTTCCACTTCACCGAGGAACTCGATGGTGTCACCGTAGCTTATGTCCTTGACGAAGCCGGGGGTCGTGGCGAGCCAGACTTCTTCGCCCTCTTCGTTAGCAAGAACGTACACATAACTTCCGGCGATCTGCATTTCCTTGACAGTTGCAGTACGAATGCCGTCCACGGCTGATGGGGCTTCCTGAGCCGTTACGAGTCCCGAGAACACCAGTGCCGTGAAGACCAACACCAGGGTGACGAATTTTTTCACACCTCTTTTCATAATGACGACGACCTATGGTCTCGATAGTGGCTCTTGAGTGTAAAAATTATCGCCTGACATAAATGCCCCGTAACATAGGCATTGCCCGCAGAAAAATGAGTTTGCTACGCACAAATCCCGGAACACCTTCAATCGTGTATTTGCCCCTTCACTCGGCGTACAGTGGACCGATATCTATATAAATCCTGTAATTCGAGATGAGACTGTCCTGAAGCTGGAACACGTTGACGAAAGGCAGCGTGATAGTACTGCTGTCGTGTCTCGTGTAGGTTACCTCGCCCTCACAAACAACATCGTCGCCGTCCACAATCTGTCGCTGCAATACGTGCTGCAGTCCGGCGAATGACGCAAAGAACCCCTCGACTGCCGCTCGTATCGCAGCGTGACCTTTGACTGGCGCTGCGGAGCCAAAACGAAAGGATGCGTCTTCGACGATGAAACTCAAAAACCTCTCCGTGTCTTTCGCGTCGATAGACGCGAACAGGTTTTCAAACAGCGAAGGTTCGGTCAAAGGTTGGCCCCCATGCATCACAGCCAGGCGACTGCCGCAATAAGTATACAGCTGCTGATTTTATGTTGCTCTGAGGCAATTTTGATTAGGTGGTTCGCCGTCCAGCGAAGTGCTTATCCGAGATGGCTTGCAATTGTTTCCAGTCACGGACATCGATCTTGCCACGGGGTGCATTGATAGCTCCCGAGCGTTGCATTTCGGCCATCAGGCGACAAACGGTTTCTTCCCTCAGGCCCAGAATATTTGCCATATCCATGCGCGAACAGGGCAGGCCAAAGCAACAGTGGCCATGCGACGATTCCGGCGTCATGAGCAAGATCAATGAAGCAACCTTCGCGGCCGCGAACTCATGACCCATCACCTCCACCAGCGCTCTACTATGCGCCAACTGCGCATTCACAGCGCCAATCAGGCGCAAGGCGGTATCGGCATTCTCTTCGGCACGAGCAAGCAGAGTTCTGTGATTGATCTCGCAAGCACTCACCGCCGTGGAGGCGATGGCTGAATACGCGTAGCGGTCGCCGTTGAGTGATTGAAGGCCGACCAGCAAATTGCCAGGACCGCTCAAACCCACAATCTGCTCCCACCCGTCGGGCGCATCAGAGCAGATCTTCACCATGCCCTCAGTCAGCGCGTACAGGCTTGTACTCAACTGCCCCTGCAGAAACAGGACATCGCCCTTTTTGAATGTAACTTTCTGTATGACATCAGAAACGATGCACTGAATCTCCGCCTCCGAGAACGAGCCAGGCTCAGCCTGTAGTTCAAAGAACGGGCAACTCGAGTTACCGCACGACATTTTTTTTGCCGCCTCTAGCGTATAACGACAAGCCCTCAAAACATACCGAATTTCATGCTTCTTTCAATTCGGTTGAACGACCTAATGTCGTTCAATCGGGCTTCGTAACATATCTCATATCAACCATTCAGGTCTCGGTCGATAGCGGTATACCTACTGAATGCTTCGGTATTTACCTAGCCTGTCCAGCCTTTACTTTTATTTCAATTCTGTACGTAGATACCGAGAAAAATGCCACTTCTGTATAGGGATGATCCACCCGTAATTTTCAAGGCAAAACTGTCAATTATCAGGGACGCCCGTAACGCCCGATCTTATTCTGTGCACCGTGTCGGAGATGCGCATTTCTGGATTTATTGACGATCTTCGGCCTTCGAACAGCGTTAACAAAATAAGGAGTGGGATTATGAACCGGTTCGATGAATTTAAACGATGGGCCTGGTCAATTCTCGTAGTGTGTACACTTGCGTTCGCACTGGGTGGCTGCTCAGTCGATGATGGCAGGGATGGTACTGACGGCATTGACGGCGTTGACGGGCTCCCGGGTACTCCCGCACCTGTCCCCGATCCCGTTGCGGTCGCCATAGATTCGGCCCAGGTAGAGTCCTGTGCCACCTGTCATGGTGGTGTTGGCGACGGACACCAGGCCGTCTACAACCAGTATGCGGACGAGAGCAGGCTGGGCCTCGCAATAACGGATGTGCAAAGCACCGACATCGGCGGCGGCGAATTCAGCCTCGAGGTAGACTTCGGCATCACGTGGGACAGTAACCCGTATATCGATCCGGTCGGCAACTCACCCTCGCTTGATGCCACGAGTTTTTACTTTGCCGAGTACGACATCGCCAGTGGTGATTTCGTGAATTCCGCCGGCGGCTTTGCTTTCTCGCTGAGCGCAGGAAATGCCGCGAGCAACGGCGACGGCACCTACAGGCTGACGCAAACCGTCAGCGTCGATACGGACGCTTTCACCAGCGGAGCCCTCATGGGGCGCATCGCCAATGGGAAGCTGGCCATCGAAGAACGCCAGGCGGGCAAGCGAATCACGATGTACGCAGACAATGCCAGCGATCATTGGGAATTCGGTGACGTCAACGCCTTCGCATCGGCGGCCAACGTGGAAGGCTGCGAGGCCTGTCACGGGGCACCGTATTTCAAGCATGGCAGTTACCCGGGTCAGGTTGCCGGTACGCCTGATTTTACGATCTGCAAGGGCTGCCACAACAGCACGAGCTCGGGCGGTCATGAAGAATGGCAGCACATGCTCGACAATCCCCTGGCCTGGGCCACCGGCGTTGCACTGACGCCCGAGGAAGAAGCGCTGTATGCGTATGACCGCACGCTAGTGAACGACGTGCACATGTCGCATGCTATGGAATTCCCGTATCCGCAATCGATGGCGAGCTGCACCACCTGCCACGCCGGTAAGGTGGATCAAGTTCTGGCCGACGAAAACTTCAGAATCGAAACCTGCAAGAGCTGTCATCCTGTAAGGGGAATTGATGCGTGGCCGAAGACCTATGACGCGGCAGGCGATGAGATCCTGGACGACGGCGACTCGGTTCCGGGCGACTACTACCAGTCCCACAGGCCGCCACCTATCGCTTACCTGTGGAAAAATGCCGATGTCGACGGATTTGTATTCCATAACGCCACTGAAGATTGCACTAGCTGCCATAAGGCCGACATTGACGGTGGTTTTGCCTCCAGGTTTAGCGAGCTGCACAGCGGCTATGATGCGCGCATTTACAATGCCGACGGAGATCGTTACGACAGCATCTATACCGTGTCGATCGAGAACGTCTCAATGGTCGGCAACTTGCTGACGATCGACTTCATTGCCAGTGATCCGGCAGTTCAACCAGAGGTGCTGGTCTCGTTCTACGGCTGGGGCAGCAAGCACTTCATCGTTGCATCTCACACGAGCGATGGCAGTGTGCTTTGCCTCGACCGTCGTGGGAATCCGGGCGGTTGCAGGATGGAGTTCGCCCCGGGCGATACCAATCCTCTGTTCACCGAGGACGCGGGCAATGTGGCCGGTGACTGGAGCGTCACTCTGGACATGGCGGCCTACGTGCCGACGGCGACCCTGACTGATGATATTCCCACCTTGATCGGGACTAACGTTATCAGGTTGGCGGAAGTCACGATAACGCCGGAATTGACGCTTGACGGCGTTGAGGTGGGCCTCGATGCGGTTACTCAGACCTATGACGTGCAGGCCGGTGGGCTCGTGGCAGGGTATTTCAAGGGCGCCGCGGCGACCGTTGACACAGCCAAGTGTGATGCCTGCCACGATCAACTGGCTGTGACGTTCCACGGCGGCAGTGGCCGGGGCGGCGATATCGTGGCCTGCAAGAACTGCCACGTAACGACGCGTCCTGGTAGTCACCTCGAGATGGCGTCACGCTCGATCGACTCCTACGTCCACGCGATCCACTCGTTCCAGCCGTTTGATCTGGGCTCAGTGGACGCCGCCGATCCGGTCGAGGTGAAGAGGACTGAGATGCACGAGGAGCACGCGTTCCCGTACTTCACAGCGCAGGCCTGCGAGGGCTGCCACACTCCGGGTACCTACAATGTGCCGGATCAGTCCCTGTCGATGCCCGGAGTCTTGTCGGCATCCGATGTCATCGCGGACAGGAACATCGGTACGGTGCCTGAGACTGTTACGGGTCCCGCCTCGAGAGCATGCGGCGGATGTCACAGGGCCGAGCTGATCAACGAAGATAAGGCCGGTGACCTCGCATCGTTCAACGCGCACACCGATGCTTTCGGTACGCTCGTTGAGAACGATGCTGATGATGAGATTCTCTTCGGCATCATCGATAAGATAATGACCTGGCTCGAATAATCCAGGCAGGCGTTAACTATCAGGGCCGGGAGAGAAATCTCCCGGTCCTTTTCTTGTCCGGAGCGGAAAAAATGCGCCGAATTTGAATAGGTAAATGTACGAACGCCCGCACGGTGACCTCCTATTTCGGCAGAGTCGCTCAGACCATTAGAATCGGTGACAATCAAGAAAAGAATGGCGGCGAACTTTCCAGGCCGCTCAGAAAGCAAGGTGACAGATCATGGCAAGCTTCAAGAATTCTCTCGCTCGGATCGCGACGCTCATGGTGTTCGGTGTCTTCCTCGCCGCCTGCAGTGGCGGCGACAATGGTAAGGACGGCGCTGACGGCAGCGCAGGGCCACCGGGGCCGACGGGGCCACCGGGACCATCTACCGGTAGCGGCGTCCCGATTGATTCGGCAGCGAAGATCAATATCGCCGTAACAGGCGTCGATGTCCCTGCTGGCGGCGGTGCGCCGTCAGTCTTTCTATTGCTGACAAACGATCTTGAGCAGGGCCTCAAGGACTTGCCTGCCGGAGATATCCGCTTTGTCTTGTCGCAGCTCACGCCGGGTACGGCTGGCAGTTCGAGCGAGTGGCAGTCTTACGTAACCCGCACGAGCGGTGGTATTGCCAATGCACAGGCCACTACCGAAACGGCGACTGCTGGCACGTTTGTCGACAACGGTGACGGTACATACGAATACACGTTTGCAAAAGCATTGACCGACTATGCAGGCGGACCGGTTTTTGATGCCGTGAAAACTCATCGTCTCGGGGTAGAGATTCGTGGCCAGGCGCCGATTTCGTCAAACGGCATCCATGACTTCGTACCGGCCGGCGGTGCGCCCTTATTTGAGCGTAAGATCGTCGATAACGATACCTGCAATGCCTGTCATGACCGCCTCGAATTCCACGGCGGCCCCAGGACAGACGTTACCTACTGCGTGGCCTGTCACAACCCGTCCTCAATTGACGGCGACTCCGGTAATACCGTGGACATGAAGGCGCTGATACACAACATTCACTCCGGCAGAGACGGATACGTAATCATTGGCTACGGCGGTCGTCCTCACGACTATTCGGACGTTCATTGGACCCAGGATGTCCGCAATTGCCAGACCTGCCACGAGGAGTCCGACCTTAATACGCCGCAGGCGAGCAACTGGCGGCTGGTGCCGAATCGTGCAGCTTGTGGTACCTGTCACTTTGACGATGGCGACGCCGCAAATGGCGAACATGACTTTGCCATCGAAGACGGCGTGCATCCCTTCGGTCTGGTGTTGACTGACGATACTCAATGTCTGCTTTGTCATGGACCGGATTCGACGATTGCTGACGGCGCCGTGCAAATAGCGAGAGCGCATGAAATTGCAGATGCCGTGGCTGCCCGAGCGTTCGAGTATCACGTTGTCAGCATTTCAGATACTGGCCCGGGAGATACTCCGACCGCGAGCATTCGCGTTTTGGATCCTACGCACCCGAATTACGCGGCGGATCCGCTCAGCACCGCTTACGACATCGCCGATCCGGCCGGGCCATTCCAGGCCAGCCGCGCAAGTCTGCGTCTGGATGTCGCATGGACAAGCACTGCGCTTGGAAACCTGGACCCGAATGACGATCTCGGACGCGCTCCGGATACGGGGGCTCCTTTTGCACCGATCACGATCGATTTCACGTCTGGCACATCTACAACGGACAGCGTCACATTCACCAAGACCGCTTCAGACGCGATACCCACCGGTATCACAGGCTCCGGACTCGCAATCCTCGAAGGACGACCAAGAGTGATAATCGATGGCACCTTAACCAGTCTTCCGGTTGCGGCAAGCGGTTTGCCGTTTGCGATCACGGATACCGACGATTTGGGTGATCCCGACCCACAGGACAGACGTGAGATTGTCGACATCGACAAGTGCAACGATTGCCACAACAACCTGTCATTGCACGGCGACAACCGCAGCGGCAACACCGAGCTCTGCTCGACCTGCCACAATCCGAATGCGACAGATGTACGGCAACGGGGAGTTGTCGACACCGATTGCGATAATGATCTCGGAGCGACAGAGGTTCCAATCGACCTGAAACGCATGGTTCATCAGATTCACTCGGGGACGACCGGAATTTGCGGATACAATAATTCGTCCCATTCCTACTTTGATGTGAAATATCCGGGACATCTGAATAACTGCGAGGGTTGTCACTTGCCTGGCGCATATTTCCCTGTCGATGTATCACAGGTATTGGCAACGACCATCGATACCGGTGGCGATCGCTCAGTTCTGACAGATGATGTGGCGATCTCGCCAAACACCGCAATCTGCTCTGCTTGCCACACCGACACGCTGGCTACCGAGCATATGGGGCAGAATGGCGGTGACTTTGCGGCCGGCAAGAATGACACCGGCGCATTAATCTCGTCCGGGGTTGAGACCTGCGCACTTTGCCACGGCGAAGGACGCACAGCGGATGTGGAGGTCATGCACGGCGTCGGTGACTTTAAGTTCAATTGATTAAAGGACAGGTTGCCACCATGAGGCTCATCACACTCGCCATCGCCGGAGCGATGCTATTTGCCCTGACCGCCAGCACAGCTGGCGGTCAGGAGCCCAACTATAGCCGCAAAGGTGCGGATTCCTGCCTGGCGTGTCACGAGAATGAAACAGTCCTCGCGCTGTTCCGCGGTGCTCATGCCAACCCGACTGACCCGGATGGGCCGTTCGGCCATGGCCAGCTGCAATGTGAGGCTTGTCATGGGCCGTCAGGAGATCATGCGGGACGAGTGCGGCGCGGTCAGGAGCGCCCAGCCCCGGCGGCCATCTTCGGTTCTGACTCTGTAACACCGATCGATGAGCAGAATGGACTGTGTCTCAATTGTCACTCGAAGGACACGGGCTTTGGCTGGCACGGCAACGAGCATGACACCAATGACCTGTCTTGCGCCGACTGCCATAGGAGCCATGCTGCCGCCGATCCCGTGCTGGCAACGGCCACACAACCGGATATCTGCTTCGACTGTCACCAACAGAAGCGCACGCAAACACTCAAGCCCTACGCGCATCCGATTCGCCAGGGCAAAATGGACTGCAGTAGCTGCCATAGCACTCACGGCGCTACCAGCGAATGGCAACTCGCGCAGCAGACACTCAACGACACCTGCTTCGACTGCCACGCCGAAAAACGTGGCCCTTATCTGTGGGAGCACGCACCGGTCGCCGAAGACTGCGGCAATTGTCACGACCCGCACGGCTCCAATTACCCCGGCATGCTCGCAATGCGCGGCCCGATGCTTTGCCAGACCTGTCACGCGCAGTCCGGTCACCCGAGCTTGCCAGCCGATGGCGACGGACTACCGAGTGGTGCGCCGTCGCGATTCATGCTCGGTCAGAACTGCATGAACTGCCATACGCAATCACACGGCTCTAACCATCCGTCCGGATCGAGGTTGATGCGATGAGACGGAACAACAAAATAGTAAGCATTACAATCGCCGCCGCGCTGCTTATACCGGCAGCCGCTCTGGCACAAGTCGACACCAGCGAATGGAAGTGCGAGTTCTGCCCGTTTGCAGATGGCTACCGCGCCGAAGTCGATGCCGGCGTCGGCTATGTCAGCGAGGATGCCCTGCGTTTCGGCAATGGCACAGGGATGGATGAGAAAGGTGCCGAGCTCGAACTGGGTGGCGACGGACGCTACCTCAAGAACGGCACCGAAATTTCCTGGCATGCCGAAGACCTCGGGCTCGACTCGCGCGCACTGAGCGTGTCGGCAGGTAAACCGGGCAAATTTGGATTTAGCCTGGGCTACAGGGAGCTTCCGTATCGCCTGTTTGACAGCACGGCCACGGTATTTTCGTCATCGGCTGCGGATGCGCTGTCGCTCCCTGCAACCTGGACGACCGCGGGAACGACTGCGGGCTTTACGGCGCTGAGTTCGTCACTCACGGCGCAGAACATTGAGAAGGACCGGCAGATCTTCGAGTTTGGCGCCAGGTATTTGCCAACGCGCAAAGTCAGATTGTATGCCGACTACAGTCGCCAGCAGCGCGATGGCGTCAGTATCATGTCGGGCTCCAGTTTTACCCAGGGTGCCCTGCTACCGCGGCCAATTGACGATTACACCGATCGGGTAGATGCCGGCGCGCGCTTTGCCCTTGGTTCGTTTGATATGACGCTTGCGTACTACGGATCCTTTTACCGCAACCAGCTTGGCTCGCTGACCTGGGACAATCCGTTTACGACTGTACCCGGCGCAGGCCAGGGCCGTCTGGCACTGGAACCCGATAATGACTTCCAGCAGTTTTCGCTGTCGGGCGTTTACCGCGCCAATTTCTGGAATACCGTGTTTGCGTTTTCGGTCGCGACTGGCCGCGGCGAACAAGACGCGGATCTGCTGCCATATACGATCAACACGCTGCTGCCAACATCGCCGCTGCCGCTAACATCGCTCGACGCAAAGGTCGATACAAACAATTACGCGCTGACCTTTACGTCACGGCCACACAAACGCGCAAGCATCAAACTTTCATATCGCTTTGATGAACGCGACAACCAGACACCTGTATCCGTATGGTCGCGAGTCATCACCGACACTTTTCTATCGGGTGACGCTGAGGCAAATGTTCCTTATTCATTTGAACGCTCACGACTTAACCTGAGCGCATCGTACCGGCTGTTCGATACCGTGAAAGTTTCGGCTGGATATGATCGTACTGACCTCGATCGCGATTTTCAGGAAGTAGCCGAACAAACCGAAGACACCGGTTGGGGCAAAGTTCGCTGGCGGCCCACTGCAAATATCGAAGCCATTTTCAAAGGCGGCACATCGCGCAGAGAGATCGACAGCTACGATACCGATATCGGCCTGAGCTTTGGCCAGAACCCGCTGATGCGGAAGTTTTATCTCGCTTATCGCTACCGTGAGTTCGCCGAAGTCTCGTTATCAGCTTCGCTGTCGGAGCGGCCAATCTCCATTGGCATGACGTACCTGTATGCCGATGATAGTTACTCGCAGTCAGAACTCGGCATCACCGAGAGTACTGAAGATCGCTTCACGGCCGACTTCAGCTGGGCAGTGTCTGAGAACTCATCGGTTTATCTGACCGCCGGCAGCGAATCGATTGACTCCATTCAATTGGGTAGTGAAACGTTCATCGGGCCCATGTGGGAAGCCACGCATGATGATGACTTTACGCACTACGGCGGCGGGTTCCGCATCGCAGGTACTGGTGACAAATTCGATCTGACGTTCGACTACACGCACAGTGATGGCGAGACCGAGATTGAGTTTGCCGGCCCGGTCGTATCGGCAACACCGTTACCTGCGCTCGAGTCGACGATGGACTCGCTACGCCTGTCGCTCAACTACAAGATCTCCGAGCGCTTCGACGCCAGCATTGGTATTCGTTACGAGCGCTTCGAGACGGCCGACTGGGCGCTCGAGGGCGTACAGCCCGACACGATTCCAGCTGTCCTGACAATGGGCGCAAGCCCGTACGACTATGACGTCTGGGTAGCCGGCATCGGCTTCCGCTATCGCATGGGAGCCGACACCGAACTGTAGGAGGGCCTTTAGGCCCGAACCTGTAGGAGGGCCTTTAGGCCCGAACCTGTAGGAGGGGCCTCCAGGCCCGAACCACTACTCGTAACGCAGTGCAAGCACCGGGTTTGCACGGGCGATACGGTACGCGTGCCCCGCTACCGTAGTCCACGCCAGCACTACCGCGATACCTCCGGCCACCAGCAGTACAAGGACTGGCGATTCGATTCGATCGGCGAAGAAATCCAGGTACATGTTTGACGCGAAGAACGCGGCAGGCAACGCAATCATGAGTGCCCACATGACCGGTTTGGAAAACTGCCAGACGAGCAGCCTGGCTATCTGACCTGAACTCGCGCCAAGCACTTTGCGTACACCGATTTCCTTGGTTCGCTGTGCCGCCATGAACGCAGCGAGGCCAAACAAACCTACCATCGCCAACGACAATGCCACGACGGCAAAACCACCGAGCGCCTTGTTCATATAACTGAGTATCTTGTAGACATCGTTAAACGTCTCGTCGAGGAAGCGGCCCTGCATCGGATAATCGGGAATGACCCTTTTCCAGACTTCCTCCACGGCCTCTACAGAGGCCATGAAATTTCCGCCGCTGATTCTGACTGAACCGATACGTACTCTGTCCGAGGAATAAAAGAAGATCCACGGCTTCTCTGCGTTGAACAGACCGAGAAAATTCTGCGTCGGTAACACGCCTGCGATCACGTACTCCTGGAGCGTGTCTTCCTCGTCCAGGTTATAGAAGCGTTGATTAATCGCGTCCTGTGGCGACGCGAAGCCAAGCTGCTCCAGGGCAAGTTCGTTGACAAGAACATTAAGGACCTCAGACTCTTCCAGGCGAAATTCGTCGTTCGCAATATCTCGACTCACGTTCCGTCCCGCCAGTAACGGGATGTCGTATGTCTTGAGAAACTCCGGCGTCATCCTGAGTTGATTGACAAGAACCATGCCAGCCTCGTCGCCTGGCGTCGCGGCCACGCCAATTTGTGAGTTGCTTTGCTCGAACGGTACTTGAGATGAAAATGCCACAGCGTCGACGCTTGGCAATGCTTCAAGCTCGTGCCGAAGTGTGTCGAGGCGGTCGCGAATGTCGTCGACGTTCAGCCGGGTCAGTGTGTAGACCTCAGACCTGGGGAAGATGTAGCTTGCCTCTTTGACCTTCTCGTTTTGCATGTAAACGATAGCAACCAGTGCCAGCATGAACGCAGATATCGCGAACTGCACGCCGATCATGACCGATCGCACGCGTGCGCCCTTCTTGCCCTTGCGTGCGATGTCGCGGAGTGCATCAATCGGGCTCGCTCGCGTAATTAGCCAGGCAGGGTACAACCCTGCGCACAAGCCCACGAGTCCGGTGGTCGCAACGAGCCACGGCAGCGTTCTCATGTAGTCGAGCACCATTACCTTGTTCGCCACGTTGTTAAACAGTGGAATAAGCACTTCAAGGATTGCAATCGCCACAACCATGCCGATCGACGCGATGACGAGGCTCTCGACGAGAAACTGCGATAGCAATTGCCGTTGTGTAGCGCCCATCGTCTTGCGCATGCCAACTTCCCGGCTACGGCCGATTGCCTGTGCCGTCGCGAGATTGGTGTAGTTGACGCAGGCGATGATCAAGACCAGAAAGCTGAGCAGTTGAATGACCTTGACCACAGGCATACCGAGCGTATCCCAGATCGCAAGGTTCGCGTGTTGCAGCGGATTGACCAGAAACCCCGTAAAGACGTCGTATTTTTCTTCAGGGACGAGGCGCTCGTAGATGCTATCAAGCTGCGCCAGCAACCAGTCGCCATCGAGAGTTGCCGGCAACATGACGTAGGTCATATTGCCCAAGGACCAGTTATCCCACTCACCGGCTTCATCAAAATCTCTCATCGGACTCAGGGCTTTTATTGGAGCGAAGATCTCCAGATACCCTTGCTGCACCATGGAGGAGTTGAAGTGTGAGTTCTGTGGTACGTCTTTTATGACGGCGGATACGTAGAAGTCGTACTCATTATCCAGAGTGATGACCTCACCGACCACATCCGTGTCGCCGAAGTACTTGATCGCGGTCGCTTCTGTAATGACTATACCGGATGGCTCATCCAGCGCAGCATCGCCGCCATCAACATAGTTGAAGTCGAATATTTCGAGTATCGCAGCGTCCGTAAACAGAATGGTCTCGTAGTAGCTGTTCTCACCCATCGTGACGAGGTATTCATAGCGCAAAGTGCGTGCAACGGCCTCGACATCCGATAATTCCGCGTCAATAATCGGTCCGAGCGCCGAAAATGCCGCATTCATCGAGTCGATACCAACATTCAGCTGAGGCGCGGCATACGCACCGACCGTATACACTCTGTCGCTATTGGCAAAAAATGCATCGTGCGAGCTCTCGTATTTTGCGATCAGCCCGCCAAGTACATAGATCGTCATGCCGAGCGCCAGTCCCGCAATATTGATAACTGCGAACAGCTTGTTCTTGCGCAGGTTTCTTAGCGCTATTTTCACGTTATTCCAAAACATCGGATTTCCGCCCTGGAGAGTTCTTGTAAATTTACGCCGCACGCATCGCGTCTGTAACGACATGACCATCAAACAGGTTCACCGTGCGTCTTGCGTAATCGGCGTGCGCCGGTGAGTGCGTCACCATGACTATCGTGGTGCCCTCGGCATTCAACGAACGCAACAGCTCCATGACTTCCTGGCCATGTGCCGAATCGAGGTTACCGGTAGGCTCATCTGCGAGAATCAGCGGTTGATTGCCAACGACAGCCCTTGCGACCGCCACTCGCTGTTGCTGACCGCCCGACAGTTGTCCTGGCATGTGCCTGGCGCGATGCGCGATGCCCATCCTGTCCATTACCTCGGCAACGCGCCGCTTGCGTTCGCTCGAGGGCATGTCGTGATACAACAGCGCCAGCTCGATATTCTCGGCGACATTGAGTTCGTCGATCAGATTGAAGCTCTGGAAGATGAAGCCGATATTTTTTTTGCGAATCAGGCTGCGCTGCGCTTCGGAATACTTCGAGACATTCTCGTCGAAAAAAAAGTAGTCGCCATCTGAAGGGCTATCGAGCAGCCCGATAATGTTCAGCAACGTGGACTTGCCGCAACCTGAAGGTCCCATAACGGCGACAAAGTCGCCCTGGTCAATTTCAACATTGACGCCGTTGAGCGCAACCGTCTCTACCTCATCGGTTCGATATACCTTGTACATATTGTGTAGTTTGAGCATTCTGAATACCCCTTAAATCAATCCAGTGTTAATCGATCCATGCCGATGTAACTCGTGTACGGCGACGTGATTACTTTCTCGCCAGGCTGCAGCCCGTCGAGTACTTCAATAAAATCGGTGTTGCGCCGGCCGAGGCGAACCGTACGTTTGATGGCCTCGGTGCCGTCCGCGGATACAACGAACAACCAGTTACCCCCTGTCTCCTGATAAAACGCGCCGTTCGGTATTAGCAGGGCATCGGCGTTATCGCCCAGCGTCAGCTTCAGCTGCATCGTCTGTCCGCGGCGCGCTCCATCGGGTTCTTCGCCAAAGAGCATGTCCACTTCGAACTGGCCATTGTTGACTTGCGGATAGATTTTGCTGACCTGCAACTCGTAGTCACGGTTGCCGTGCTCGGTTGTGGCGACCTGCTGCAGATCGACACGGCCAAGATAGAACTCATCAATCCTGACGTTGAGCTTGTAGCCTTCGGGGTCGTCAATTTGACCCAGGCGGCCACCGCGAACGATCGATTCACCGACCTCGATGTTAAATCCGGACAGCTTGCCGCTGACTGGCGCCCTGACGTTAAGATCCTCGAGGTTCTTGCGCGCAAAGCCCAGGCCCGCCTGTAGCTGTTCACCGGCGTCACGTAGTTGCCGTAGCTGTTGCGCCTGCATACGCGTATCGCTTGCCTGGCTTTCGAGAGTCACGTCGCGTCGATTCCTGTAATAGGTCAACTCGTCCTGGAGCTCGTCAACCGTTGATTGCGACACAAGGTTCTTTGCAGCTAATTCGCGCTGCCGCTCGATGCTGCGGTTGAGCCGAATGATCTGGTAGTCGATCTCGACGAGATTGCGTTTGTGCGACAGGCGATTCTGCTCGAGCTGTAACTCGATCGTGCGCATATTGTTGAGTTGCTCGGTAACCGCTGCTTCGCGGCCGGGCACTTCCAGCTGCAGATTCGTGTTCGACAACAACGCAATCGGATCGCCGGCCTCGACCAGCACGCCGTCTTCGATAAGGACCTGCTCGACCCGGCCGCCCTCGATAGCATCGAGATACACAGTGCTACGCGGCACGAGGCGGCCACGCAATGGAATAAAGTCCTCGAAAGTACCGACCGTGACGGGCGATACGAACACGCGTTGCGCATTCACGCTAAGGCTGCGACCGCCGAGCAGCATGCCGGCGAGCCACCAGGTAAACAGTAGCGCGGCGATTCCGCCCATGCCGTACGCGACCAGGCGGCCAACGGGCCTTTTCTTCTCAACGACCCGGTCCATCCCCTGTCCGGAGATGCTCACGCCGGAACTGTCGCGGCCCTCTGCAATTCTGCTGATTTTGCTCACCGTATCCTGCTCTTTACGTAGATCGCTCAAATCGTGCTGTTACCCACCTACATAGCAAGTCGCGTGCCAGGTTGGTAAGTGCGCGATTCTTAAAGGATTGGTGCCGGAGTGGAGAAGAATGGACGTAGCAAACCCGGCCAACACGCCCAAAACTGTACGAAACCGAACACTCGGTGTACGATTCCGGACAGTATTCGGAGCACCGCGCCATGCCAGAGTCCGCCAATATCCTGATCGTCGATGATGACGACGACATCCTGACCGCAGCTCGTCTGCTGCTGCGGCGCAATTTCGGCGAAATCATCACCTGTCGGCGTCCCGAGGAAATCCCCGATCTTCTCGAGTGCCATGACTTCGATGCTGTGATGCTCGACATGAATTTCGGTCCTGGCGAATCATCGGGCGTCCAGGGACTCGAGTGGCTCGAGCGCATCCTGATGATCGACCCGCTAATGGTCGTCATCATGATCACGGCGCACGGCGGTGTGGACACGGTTGTGGAGGCGATGAAGCGCGGCGCAACCGACTTCGTCGCCAAGCCATGGCAGAACGAAAAAGTCGTCGCGACCATTTCCACTGCCGTCAAGTTGCACCGCAGCCGCAAGGAAACAACCACCTTGCGCCGGACAAATCGCGCATTGCTCGAGGCAGCGACACCGGCCGGAGAGGCGATTATCGGCTCGTCAGCGCAAATGCAGGCCGTACTTTCCGTCGTCGAACGAACGGCGCCGACCGATGCCAATGTGCTTATTCTCGGTGAGAATGGCACGGGCAAAGAACTCATCGCGCGCGCATTGCACCGGCAGTCATCGCGGTCTGATCAGGTGTTTCTGACCGTCGATATGGGCTCTATCACCGAGTCTTTGTTCGAATCTGAATTGTTTGGCCACCAGAAAGGCGCCTTTACCGGTGCGGACGACGACAGGTTGGGGCGGTTCCTTGCCGCCGATGGGGGCACTCTGTTTCTTGACGAAATCGGTAACCTGGCGCTGCACATGCAAGCCAAACTCCTGCACGCTCTGGAGCAGCGTCGCGTAACGCCTGTTGGTGCGGACAAGGCACAGGAATTTGACGTCCGGGTTATCGCCGCAACCAATGTGCCAGCCGACGCGCTGCGCGACGAGAAAAGGTTTCGCCCTGACCTGCTGTTTCGACTCAATACGGTGGAGATCGTCGTGCCGCCGTTACGCGAGCGGCCGGACGATATTCTGCCGATCGCGCGGCACTACGCGGCCATCTACTCGCGCAAGTATGGACACGAAGTGCGCACGTTTTCCGCGGCTGCCGAGCAGGCGCTTGTCAATTACGAATGGCCCGGTAACGTACGTGCCTTGCGTCATGCCATCGAGCGCGCCGTGATACTGACGGAGGACGACGTGCTGGAACCGGGCGATCTGCAGTTGCTGGAAACAGGGCGTACGTCGGCTCAAAACGTAACCACACCGATACCCACGGTGCTCAATCTCGATCAGATGGAGAGGCAGACGATCCACAAGGCTCTCAAGAAACACGGTTTCAACATCTCCCGTGCGGCGAAGGAATTGGGGCTGACCCGCGCATCCTTGTACCGGCGAATGGACAAACATGATTTATAGACGTTTTTCTGTGTTTCTCGCCGCGCGCCTGGTTATCGTCGGGCTCGCGCTGTCCGCTGCCATATGGCTTTGGCTATTGCCCGGCTACCACAGCGCTACACTGCTGGCAGCAGGCGTGCTGCTGTTTGCTGCAACGGAGCTTTGGTGGTTCATCGGCAGAACCAACAGGGAGGTCTCACGTTTTCTTGACGCCGCACGCTATGCGGACTTCTCGCAGCGCTTCAGTCTGGATGACCTGGGAACAGGATTCGGCGATTTGGGACGGACGTTCAGCGACATCCTGGAACGAATGTACGACCAACGCGTCGATAAGGAAATCGAGTCCCGCCGCTTGAACGCCCTGATCGACCATATCCCGGTGCCATTGTTAACCGTGCATGGAGACGACTCAATAACGTTGCAGAATAACGCGGCAAGGCGATTATTCGGTGCGTCACATGTCACCGGATTGGGAGACTTGAGGCAGTTCGGCATGAGTTTTCATGATGCCGTCGCGCAGGCGGTCCCGGGCAATCGCGAGCTTGTGACATTCTCTGTAGAAGGTGTCGAGTATCAGTTAACCCTGGCGACAACCGAGAACATTGTCGCTGGCGAGAGCAGCCGGCTTGTTTCGCTGCAGGATATTCAAAGTGAACTCGACGTTACCCAGGCTCAGGCCTGGCAGGACCTGGTGCGTGTTCTGACTCACGAAATAATGAATTCAATTACACCGGTTACGTCGCTTGCAGCAACAGCTGCCGAGGTCGTCAACGATATGGTGGATAAGACTGAAGCCGATGCAGCTATCGCCGGCGATCTGGCTGACCTGCACGATGCGGTCACGACCGTCGCCCGGCGTTCGAACAACCTGATGCAGTTTGTCGATAGCTACCGGCAGCTAACACGGCTGGCACCGCCAGAGAAGAGGCGCATTCAGATCGCGGACATTTTTGAATCAGTGGGCCAGCTTGCAGCTGCAGAGTGGCCTCATGGTGAATCGTGGCTATCGCTGTCCGTCGAACCGTCCGGTCTCGATGTTCACGCCGACCCGATCTTGCTCGAGCCCGTGCTTCTCAATTTGCTGCGCAACGCGTGGCAGGCCACGAGGGACCTCGACCAGCCCAGAGTGCAGTTGGCTGCTCGGCTGAATCGCCGTGGCAATGTCGTCATCGAAGTGTGCGACAACGGCCCAGGTGTTCCAGACGATCTCGCGAAAAAGATCTTCGTACCGTTTTTTACGACCAAAGAAGAAGGGTCGGGTGTCGGCCTTGCGCTCGCCCGCCAGGTAATGACGACGCATGGAGGCTTTATCCGTGTAGGTCAGAATGACGGTGGCGGCGCGAAGTTCTCGCTGACATTTTGATGTTCGGGCCTAAAGGCCCTCCTACATCGCTGAATTTCGGGCCTAAAGGCCCTCCTGCATTGCTAGTAAGCGACGGAGAAGCGCTTGCGAACGTGCGTGGCGTTCTCGGCCTCATCGATCAACGCGACCGCAAAATCTGCTCGTGATATGCGGCTCTTGCCGCTCGAATCTTCGAGCAGTTCGTCTCCACCAATACGAAACACACCAGTACGTTTGGCATTGGTGAATTTCCTCGCCGGTGTGGCATAGCTCCACTTCACATCAGTCACCGTGCGCAAATACTCGAGCGCCAGGACTTGCCCCTGGATCTCTAACTCCAGTTCCTTTGGCAAAAACAATTTTGGAATCCTGTCTGCAAACAGAACGCCGGGTTCGACTTCGAGCGAACCCGAACCTCCGACATGAATGAGTCGTGCGGCATCGTCTCCGATTTCCCGCAAGGCGTCGACCACCTTTTCAACAGCGATCCTCTGAATGGCATCTTCGGGATTTTTCGACTTACCGATGATGCCGCGTACCGAGATGATGACGACATCCTTGTCCATGGCGAGAGTCGTGACGCTCTCCACATCGAGCAGGTCACCCGCTACAGCGGAGAGGTTTTCATGCTGCTGCCGAATGCGCGACGGGTCGCGCGAAACCGCCGTGACGAAATGTCCCCGCGCTAGTGCCTCGTCGACAACATGAGTGCCGACTTTGCCCGTCGCCCCATAGACAACAATCTGCAAGCTATCCGTCTGCTCCGCATCATTTCCATGGCCCGCTACAGCCAGGAGAAACAGCACAGTCATCGCAAAGTAGCGAGACAATCGCAATCTCATGACAAGACCCTTACTCCGTCAATTTCGACCATCAGCTCGCGCCGGCAAATATCTGCATGCAGGAACACGAGATTGGACTCGTTGCTGCCAAGTAAGTTCGTCAACTGACGTGCCACAAAGTCCCGGTCGCCAGGCTTTCGCAGGTACACGCGTAGCACACAGTCTTTGTCGAGGACCAATTCCGGTCTTTCGCTACTCAAGCTTGAAATGGACCTGCACAAGCGATTCAGATTCTCGAGCGTCTCACTCGTTTGCGGGTCAACGTCGTAGGGGTGCGCTGATTCGTGGCCGATGATAGCCGCTGTACCGGAGAGTAGAAACAAGCTGTGATTGTCCGCAGAAACGCATCCGCCGCGACTGAATTTTGGACTTCTGGGCCCGTACTTCCTCGGGTACTTGAACGCGCTGACCTGGCGCGGGTTTTCCGCGGGCTGCAGCTCATGCTTCGATGTCAGCGCGATAATCGACAAATCGGCGTCCCGAATATTGCCGATTGCCGTTCCGGTTGGAATGACCTTATCTATGATTTCAAGCTCTTCAAAGACATCGGCGCGGCCTATCGAAAACTGACGATACTTCTCCCGATCGTCCTCGCCGTCGTTGATGCCGGCGAAGTAATTCCAGATTTTGGCGAGGTGACGATGGCCGGTTCCCTGCACGACGCGAATAAGCTCCTGATAGGCGTCGTAAGTGATTTTGCGGAATTCCTCGGGCGTAGAATCCGGCCGTTGCAACACTGTGACCGCGTAGTCCTCACAATGTGCAATTCTCACATTGCCGACCGTCGTGTAGTGGACTTCGCCCTTGTACCACCAGCATTCGAACAGGCCCTGACCATTGACAGGGTCAAGGCCGGTATTGACGATTGCCGGGTGCTCATCCTGGTACGTATCCGCGCCAAACTGAAAGCCGACCAACAGCTTGTGATCGCTCGATATCGGAGCAAGGTCTCTGCTTAACCTGATCGCCAACCGGCGACTGTCTGCCGAACGCGGCACTGCATAATCCTTGGTGGTTGCCGCACTACTCACTTCGCATATCACTTCTACCAGGCCCCGCTCGTTTTTCCGGTCGTCGCGCCTTCCATTCGGCATACACGGTTTTGCAGTTGAACAGCCATGACATTGCGTAAATCGCCTTGAAGAACTGCAGCCGCCGGCGAACGGCCGGATTTGAATACACGTCGCCGGCCAGCATCGAGATCACACCGGACACGACCTGCCATGCATTGCGTGGATCGCGAAACAATTGGCGCATGACCGGTGACGTGAAGCGGTAAATGAACCATGAAAACGTAGCAATTCCCTTGTCGGTCTCGCGCTGATACGTCCGGCATGCCCGGCGGTAAGCGCTCGTGCTCCCGGCGAACCAGGCTTGTGCTACGTCCACACCGCGCTCTGCACCGTTCATGGCGAGATATACCCCGCTGGAAAAAACCTGGTCGATAAACGCAAACGCATCTCCAATCATCAGGAATCCGGGGCCGCACATCCGGTCCGACAAATAGGAATAGTTACCGGTTGCCTGTGCCGGTGTCACTGCCTCTGCGTCTCTCATTCGAGGTCGAATACTGACGATCCCGTTCAGCGTGTTTAGCAGAAACTCTTCAAGCGGTTCGTTACGGGTTTTCAGGTAGTCGGGATTGCATACGGCGCCGATGCTCATGATGTCGTCACGCAACGGTATCATCCAGATCCAGCCGTGATCGAACCAATAGAGGCTGATGTTGCCCTGATTCTCGCCCGCTCTTCGCCCGACGCAGCG